>Ga0208373_1000166_pt1 | contig 123197 bp, 103 predicted proteins | sample RifOxyC2_FD_184036 | JGI IMG/M metagenome (GOLD analysis project Ga0208373, IMG submission 184036) | Soil microbial communities from Rifle, Colorado - Rifle Oxygen_injection C2 (SPAdes) | ecosystem: Environmental > Terrestrial > Deep subsurface > Rock core/Sediment | place: Rifle, Colorado... | reverse complement strand
CAAGCCATTCCGTAAAATCTATTTTGTCTTTTATGTCATAGTAATTGCCAAAAACGCCTACTTTTTCAAAATATTTTGAAACATTTTTATTGTAATAATTTTCAAAGCTGAATAAATTAAAAGTGTTGAGCCCCATATCTGCGAGAAGAGCTTTTGTAGCAAGCCTTGATGTCCTGCCATTTCCATCTATAAACGGATGAATTATTACAAATTGCTTGTGAAATATGCCGGCAAGGATTAAGGGATCAACGAATCCCCTGTTCTTTGATACAAATAAAATTAAATCATTTATAAGCTTCCTTCCGTCTTGATGATCTGGTGGGAGATATATCGGCCGCTTAAGCCTTGGATCATTTACAAAAACAGGCTCAACCCTTAGCTTTCCGCATCTGTGCTTTTCAATTAAGCCGGTAGTTATTTCTTTTTGAATGCTAAGTACGAGCTCTAAATTAAAAACTGTGTCTTTTATTATGAGTTCCTCATTTAGCTTTTCAAGGGCATTATTATAATTTAAAACTTCTTTTTCACTGTCTCTTATGTTTTTGGGGGCAGATTTTAATATTTTTTTAACTTCTGTCAGCGGGAGTGGATTTCCCTCGATACTGGTTGAAGAATAAGAAGATATTGCCCGTGCGCTTCTTTCCATTTGAACCAAAACCAATTTTGAAGGCTTTTTAAGATTTGCAGTTGCCGTAAGCTCTGCAATCCTTTTTATATTGGCCAGCAACTTTTGCGTAATCCTATATTTAGGCTTAAACATTAGACGAATATTAGACGAATATTAGGCGAATGTCAAGGCTCCCGTGGGCGTTGAGGTTGCTTGTAAAGCGATTTTTGCTATGTTAAAATCTTAAAATGCTTTTCCGCGTGATTTTATCTCTATTTTTAATCTTTTTTTTTATAGGAACCCCCTTGATTGCAGATCCCGCAACTACAGGTGAAGCGGTCAAAAAAACAGCGGAACAGCAAAAACTTGAAAAAATCAATAAAGAGCTTCAAGAAAAACAAAAAAAACTTACCGAAACTAGAGCCAAGGAAAGAGCCGCGCTTTCAAAGTTTGTAGTTACAAAAAAACAATTAGCAAAAACCAGAGAAAACCTTAATCTTGCCAACAATAAAATCGTAAAAAACCAGAAAAAACTAAATAAGCTTGCCTCAGATATAGAGGCAACTCGAGATACAATTGACATAAAATCAAAAAAGTTGAAAAAAAGAATTGTTGAAGTATATAAAAGCAGCTCTGTTAATTATTTAGAAATGCTTTTTTCCGCGACCAGCATGGCTGACTTTATAAACAGGTCATACTTTTTTTCCAAAGTAATAGGGCTTGATGCTTCGCTGGTTCAAAGCATTTCACAGACTTATCATAAAATTAAAGGAGAAAAAGAAGAGTTGTCTGATACTACAACCCAGATAAGGCAATTGGCAGCCGACATATCTGATAAAAAGAAAAAAATAGCAGCTCAAGCCGAAGAGATAAAAGACCTCTATGATGATTTAAAAGACAGGCGACAACGATATGAAAAACAAGTCGCGGAACTTGAAGCCAGTTCTGCGAAATTGGAAAAAGAAATTCTTGCCAAGACTTCCGGCAAATATGGTCAAATGCCCGATACCAGAGGAAGCACGGGGTCGCTGGATTGGCCGTTACGTGGTAGAATTACATCGACCTTTGGTTATCGCCGCAATCCTTTTGGCCGAGGCAGAAACTTTCATACAGGCCTTGATGTCGCAGCGCCGTATGGAGAAGTTATTCGCGCGGCTGACGGGGGCGAGGTTATTTTGGCGGGATGGTGGAACGGCTACGGGAAAGCAATAGTAATAGATCATGGAAAAGGACGAACAACTGTCTATGGGCATATGTCTAGGCTTTATATGCAAGCGGGGAACCAAGTGAAAAAAGGACAAATAATAGGCCTTGTTGGAAGCACGGGGTATTCAACCGGCCCGCATTTGCATTTTGAAGTGAGGATAAAAGGGAAACCTACTAACCCTAAACAGTTTTTGCCTTAAACAAAATAGAAATAGAAAAGGAGCATAAATAATTATGCACAGATTTAAAAAGTTTTTTGCAGGGTGTTTGCTGGCAACATTTGTTTTTTCAGCTGGATTTTTTTATGGCAAAAGCCGCGCGACAGAAGATTTGGAAGCACGACTGGAAGTTTTTTTGGAAGTACTCAGTTTGGTAAAAAATCAATATGTTGAAAAAAAATTGGACAATTCCAAACTTGTATATGGAGCTATACGCGGAATGCTTGGAGGATTAGATGATCCTTATTCAAGGTTTTTGGAGCCAAAGGCGTATTCTGAAATGCAAATCAGAATGCAGGGAAGCTACAGCGGAATAGGTATTTACATAGGGATGAAAGATAACCAGCTGATTGTTATTTCTCCTATTATAGGAACCCCTGCATATAAAGAAGGAATAAAGTCAAAAGACTTAATTATGAAAATTGATGATAAACCTACCAAAGATATGGCGCTTGAGGAAGCTGTTTCTCATATAAGAGGAAGACAGGGAACCAAAGTCAAGCTTGCCATAATGAGAAGCACGTTTAAAGAGCTAAAAGATTTTATAATTACCAGAGATAAAATAGTCATAAAAAGCACCGAATATAAAATGCTTCCTGATAGTATTGCTTATATAAAATTTAATACCTTTGAAAAGCAAGGAGCCCCCGCGGAATTTAAAAAAGCAATTTTAAAAGCGGAAAAAGAAAAAGCGGCAGGATTGATTTTGGATCTCCGCGGAAACGGCGGAGGGCTTTTAAGCAACGCCATTGAAATAGGGAGCATGTTTATCCGTTCCGGAGCTATTGTCCAGACGGTTGATAGAGAAGGAATGCGAGAGGTCCAATATTCAACGGGAGATATAACTTGGCAGGGGCCTCTGGTTGTATTAATTGACGAATCTTCCGCTTCGGCATCAGAAATTTTGGCAGGAGCCCTTCAGGATAATAAAATTGCAAAAATTGTGGGGACAAGGTCATTTGGCAAAGCATCAGTCCAATGCGTAAAAGTTTTGCAGGATAATTCAGCCGTACTTCTTACTATTGCAAAATACTTAACCCCGAGCGGTAAAGATATATCAAAAAAAGGCATTATTCCTGATGTAGAAATAAAATTGCCGACTGAAGAAGCAGCAGTTAAAAATATTGAAGACTCCGGAATTGATATTCAACTTAATAAAGCTGTAGAGGTTTTAAAGAGCTTACTTTAATGTCATATCTTGATAATCTTGAATATATAAAAGAGATAGATAAAGCAGGGATGCTTTCTTGCGTGGAAAAGGCGCCGGAGCACATTCTCAATGCTTTATGCTTTGATGTTTCTCTTGAAATAAAAGACGAATATGACGGCATTGTTATTTCTGGGATGGGTGGATCTGCGATTGCGGGAGATATGCTGATAGACCTTTTTTGTGACTCTTTAGAAAAAAGAATTTATGTTAACCGCGGTTATAGGCTGCCCTCTTTTATCGGCAAAAAAATGCTTTTTCTTGCCATTAGTTATTCAGGAAATACTGAAGAAACTCTAGCTGCCCTGGGAGAAGCAGAAAAGCGTGGGATGCCGATTATCTGCTTGAGCAGCGGCGGAAAATTAAAAGAAATTGCAGAGAAAAAGAAATATCCGTTTGTTTCGCTCCCTCTTGGATTTGAACCGAGAGCTGCTTTTTATTCTATTTTTACTTTATTAATACGAACTCTCGAGGAGATCAGTTTTATTCCCTCCCTTTCCGCGCAATTTAGGGAAGCGGCAGAAGAATTGAAGAAGTTGAAAAATGATTTAGGATCACAAAAACCGGAAAAAGAGAACGAATTAAAAAAGATTGCTCAACAGATCAAAGGAAAAATTCCTGTAATTTTTTCAAGTAATTTATTAACCGGCGCCTGCGGATTGAGGCTAAAGAACCAGCTTAATGAAAACAGCAAACTTGTTGCGCTTCTTTCTCTCTTTCCTGAAATTGATCATAATGAAATTGTTGGCTTTGCTGGGTTAGAAAAAAACGGGAACCCTTTTTCGGTAATAATTTTGAGAGATCCCGAGGAAAGCGGACGTCTTAAGAAACGGATTGAAATTACAAAAAAAGCGCTTAAACCGGCGTTTGAAGATATAATAGAGCTTTTCCCAAAAGGGAATACAAAGTTATCAAGATTTTTTTCATTTGTTTTTATGGCCGATTTGTTGAGCGTTTATGTTGCAATTCTTAATGGAGTCAACCCATCTCCGGTTGATGCTATTTCCCGTTTAAAAATGGAGTTAAAAGATTAATGCGCAAAAAAGCGGTTATTATCGCGGGTGGGTTGGGGACAAGGCTTAGGCCTTTGACTTATGACACTCCCAAGCCGATTGTCCCTATTGTTAACCAGCCTCTTATTGTCCATCAAATTGAACTTTTAAAAAGACATGGAATTGTTGATATTATTTTGAATTTGCATTACCTGCCCAACGCCATAAAAAAAATCTTGGGGAATGGAAGCGCTCTTGGAGTTAAGCTGTATTATTCCATTGAAAAAGAACCTCTTGGGACTGCGGGCGCAGTAAAAAACGCCGAAGAATTTTTTGGAGACTGCGAAGTTTTAGTCGTTTTTAACGGTGATATTTTATACGACATAAATATTTCCAAGATAATAGATTTTCATACAGCAAAACAATCTCAAGTTACGTTGGCCTTGACTTCCGTGGAAGATCCAACTCCTTATGGACTTGTTTTGACTGACGAGAACGGAAAGATTAAGGATTTTCTGGAAAAACCGAGTTGGAACATGCTTGAGGGGATTGATTGCAGAGAAATTAATGCGGGAGTTTATGTTTTGGATCCAAAGGTGTTTAGCGATATTCCCAAGGAAACCCATTACATGTTTGAGCATCATCTTTTTCCTAAGATGTTGAGTGAAAGAGCTCCTATGTATGCTTATAAATCTGACAGTTACTGGATAGATGTCGGGAATGCCGTTAAATATTATCTTGCGCACGAGGCTATATTGAGGGGAGAGATGCCTGTTAGGATCTTTGGCGATAGAAATAATATGGGATGTTGGGTTGGGAAAAAAACTGAAATTGATAAAACATCAAAAGTTTTTTGTCCGGTCGTAATAGGAGAAGGCGTAAAATTAGGCAAAGAAGTAATTCTTAAGGATTATACAGTTGTTGGTGATAATGTTGAAATAGGGGAAGGGGCAACTCTAGAGCGTTGCATAATTTGGCGAGGAGTTAAAATAGGAAAGCATGTTAAACTTTCAAATTGCATAATAGGATTTGATTGTAAAATTGAAGATTGCTGTGTTATAAGCGGAGCAGTGCTCGCGAATAAGACCCATCTTACAAAAGGATCAAAAATAAATGTTTAATGTTTTTAAGGGCAAAAAAATAAAAGAAGAGATTGATAGGATCAAAAAAGAAGAAATATTTGATGAAAAGCTTGAATCAAAAGTACGCAAAATCTTAAATAATGTAAAAAAATCAGGCAATTCCGCTCTTGTCTTATATGCTCAAAAATTTGACAATATAAAAATCAGCAAAGCGAAAATAAAAGTTTCCCAGAAAGAAATTTATTCTGCTTGTAGAAAAACAGGCAAAGAGTTTTTAAAAACCTTTGAAAAACTTGCCGAGAATGTCAGAGCCTTCCATAAAAAACAGAGAGAAGAAGAATGGTTTGAGCCTTTGGCTGACGGGGCGCTTTATGGGATGCGCAACATGCCAATTGATAGTGTTGGCGTATATGTCCCGGGTGGGAGGGCTTCCTATCCTTCTTCTGTAATGATGAATATTATTCCCGCGCAACTTGCCGGAGTAAGGAGAATTGCATTAGCTTCCCCTCCTCCAATCAATTCCTATGTTTTAGCTGCCGCAGACTCTCTTGGTATTAGTGAAATATACAAAGTCGGCGGGGCGCAGGCAATAGGGGCTCTTGCCTATGGAACTGAGACTATTGCTCCCGTTGATAAAATTGTAGGACCCGGAAATGTTTATGTTGCCCTTGCAAAAAAGATGGTGGCAGATAAAGTCGGGATAGATTCTTTAGCGGGGCCTTCTGACATTTTGATAATTGCGGACAGAGAGGCTGACCCAAAATTTGTTGCTGCCGACATGCTTTCGCAATGCGAGCATGACCCTTTTGCTAGGGCTATTCTTATTACGACATCGGAGGATTTGGCAGTCGATGTTTTGTGCGAGAGCAGGAGACAGTTTAAAAACTTAAAGCGCAAAAAGATTATTGCCCAAGCGGCGGCACGCGGGAGGATTTTTATTGTTGAAAATCTTTCTTCCGCGGCTTGGCTTTCGAACATTATAGCGCCAGAGCATTTGGAAATTATAACTTCATCGCCTCAAAAGCTTTTAGGTGAAATTAAAAACGCGGGAGCGGTATTTTTGGGCGGCTATTCTCCAGTGGCATTGGGAGATTACGGCGCAGGCCCTAATCACGTGCTTCCAACTTACGGAACGGCAAGATTTGCTTCTCCTCTTGGGGTATATGATTTCATAAAGAGGCAAAGCTTTTTGGCATATACCAAAGGATCGCTTGCGAAAATTAAAAAAGAAATTACCATGATGGCGGACATTGAGGGTCTTGACGCCCACGCTGCGGCAGTTAATGCGAGGTATTGTTAGCCTCTATCCACAGAACCCCCTCAAAACGCCTGAACCATGTCATCTGACGCCGCGCGAAGTTGCGAGTCCGCTTTTTAAGCTCTTCAATCATCTTTTCTTTTGTCCACGTTCCTTTTAAATATGTAATGACCTCTTTGTAGCCCAAGGCTTGAAAAGACCTTAAGTTTTTTGAGTAACCTTTTTCCAAAAGCCCTTTAACCTCATCAACAAGCCCTTTTTCAATCATATTATCAACGCGAAGATTTATTTTTTCGTAAAGAATTTCGCGCGGAAGATTAAGCCCAATCAAAATTTGACTTTCTGTTCTCTTCTTTCTGCTTTCTCTTTTTTGTATCTGTGAAATCGGATTTCCGGTCAATTCATAAACCTCAAGCGCACGGATAATCCTTTTGCGGTCATTTTGATGGATTTTTTCACAGCTTTTTGAATCGATTTCCTTTAATTTTTGATAAAGCTGAGGAGTGGTAAATTTTTCTAATTCAGCACGAACTTTTTCATCTGCCGAAACAAGAGGGAAAGAAAATCCGTTAACAAGCGACCAAAGATAAAGCCCTGTCCCTCCTACAATTATTGGCGTTTTATTGCGAGCCATAATTTCCGGCTCAAGTCTGTTTGCATCTTCTACAAAATCGGAGACTGTCCATTCTTCGTCAGGATTTTTAATGTCTATTAGGTGGTGGGGGACACCCTCACGATCTTTGATTGTTGGTTTTGCTGTTCCGATGTCCATTCCGCGATATACTTGCATAGAATCGGCTGAAATTATCTCCCCATCTAATTTTTTTGCAAGGTCAATTGCGTATTTTGTTTTTCCTGCGGCGGTGGGGCCTAAGATTATTATATTTTTTTCTTTAAGAGATTTTAAATCCACCGTGTTTTTTAAAGTGCTCAATTAGGCCTCCATCCGAAAGGAGTATTTGCATTGTTTTTGGAAGCGGAGCGATTTTTATCCCGACATTTTTTGTTTTGTTTTTTATGATTCCTTGATCTATGTCTATTCCCAGCTCATCTTCTTCTTCGATTTTATCCGTATCGCATTCTATCGCGAGAATCCCCAGATTGAAGCAATTCCTGTAAAAAATTCTTGCAAAAGATTTTGCCAGAACCGCTTGCAATCCCGCATATTTTATAGCTTGAGGAGCCTGTTCGCGCGAAGATCCGCAGCCGAAGTTTCTTCCCGCCACCAAAAAATCTCCTTTTTGCACGCGGCTGTAAAATTGGGGATCCAAATCTTCCATGACATGTTTTGCAAGTTCGTTGGGATCCTGGATTTTAAACTTATAACGCCCCGAGATTATATAATCGGTATTTATGTCATCCCTTGTTTTTGGAACTCTTGCCTTTCCTGTAAGATTCATTATTTTTACCTTCTAATTTATAAAATTTCTTGGATCGGAAATTTTGCCTTTGAGCATGGAAGCTGCGACTGTCGCGGGAGATCCCAGATAAATAAATGAATTTACATTCCCCATGCGCCCTTTGAAATTCCTGTTTGCTGTGGAAATTACGTTTTCTCCGTCTGACGGAACTCCGTTATGGGTTCCAACGCATGGCCCGCAGCCTGGCGTTACCGCGATTGCCCCTGAATCAAGAAGTGTTTGGTATGTCCCATCTTTTATCATATCAAGCAAAATATCTTTTGAGGCAGGCGCAATAATTAATCGGCAGTTTGAATTAATCTTTTTTCCTTTAAGTATTTTTGCGGCAATTTGAAAATCTTCCAGTCTCCCGTTTGTGCAGGTTCCAATATATCCTTGGGCGACTGTGGTTTCTTCCAGTTTTGAAATTGGAACCACATTGTCGACTGTATGTGGTTTTGCGATTTGCGGTTCGAGTTGTGCAATGTTTATTTCTATCGTTTTTGCATATTTGGCCTCTTTATCTGCAAATACAGGGCTAGGTATTTTTTTAGAATGTCTGTTAACCCAATCCAGAACTTTTTGATCAGTTTCCATGAGCCCCGCTTTTGCCCCACATTCTATGGCCATATTTGAAATAGTAAATCTCGCATCGACTGATAATGAGGAAATGGCTTCTCCCCCAATTTCAAGAGCCATGTATGTTGCTCCATCGGCGGTAATATCTCCGATCAGTTTTAAAATCAAATCTTTTGAAAATACCCCTTTTGGCAGTTTACCTCTATACACTACTTTTAAAGTTTCAGGAACTTTAAACCAGAGTTTTCCTGAAATCATTCCTGCCGCAAAGTCCGTTGATCCGATCCCTGTAGAAAAAACATTTATTGCCCCATAAGTACAAGTGTGAGAATCGGCTCCAATTACAAGATCCCCAGGAACGACATGCCCCTGTTCCGGAGTAATTTGATGGCAAACGCCGCAGCCAATATCGTAAAGCTTTATTCCGTAAGTTTTTGAAAAATCTCTTATTTTTTTATGAATTGCAGAAACTCCGGAATTTGGAGAAGGAGAACTATGGTCGACTATTATTGCGATTTTTGAAGGATCAGAAATTTTTTCTGCCCCCATCTTATTAAAAGAATCGATCGCAACTCCTGACGTGCCATCCTGTCCTATCATGAAATCAAGATCGGCAATTACAATGTCTCCGGCGTATGAATCGGTGTTTGAATGAGAGGATAAGATTTTTTCTGCTATTGTTTTTCCTGCCATAATAAGTTAATTATACCATCAATTGGGATTATTTTTTTGACTTCAACTCTTCTTCCAATATTTTTATCTTTTGTTCCGTGTATGCGTCTAACCCTTTCATATCTTTTAACTGATGCAAAAACCTGATGGCCTTTTCCCCTTTCAGCATTTCTGCAAGAGAAAGGGCTGCCCTTGAATAAAGATCCTGATAGGGAGGACAATCCTTGACAATCGCATGCAGCAAATGTTGGGCCTTGTTTAAGTCTTGCCCTCTTCCTCTGCGCCTGATTAATAATGCTTTTATAAGCATTGCTTTTGTAGTGAAATAATCATCAGGCCTAGTTTTTAATGTCCGTTCCGCTTTTTCGCAAAGGATTACGGCTTCTGCGATTCTCTTTGGAAAGTGATATAAAATCAATTCTGCTTTTCCAATATGAGCCCTTGCTCTAAAATACCAGTTTGCATTCCGTTCTTTTATAAGTTTTTCATGAAGAGCCATGGCCTTTGCGTGATCTTTCTCTTTTTTATTGTCACGAACCAGCCGTAAGTCGGCTTCAATTATATAAGTTTTGGCCATAAAAAAATCAGAAAGATCAGCCTGTAAGTTTTTTCTTGAAACTCTACATAATTCCAACGCAATCGGGATCTCTTCAGGCCTGATTCCAGGGGTCATAAGTTCTGCTTTGCCGACTTGAACGCGCGCCCTAAGATATGGAGATCCGTATGTTTTTAATATTTCATCATAAATTATTCCGGCTCGCTCATAATCTCCGGGGCAGCCTCTGCCGACAAACGAATCTGCCAGGCGAAATTTTATCTCACCGATATCAGCTCTGGCAGGATATTGCTTTATTAGTTTTGTATCGCTTTCTATAAGCTTGTTTAATTGGGATCTTTGCGATGGAGCGGGAAAATCATCTTCCATTTTTAGTGAAAAAGCGGTAATTGGGGATATTATATTCATTTTTGCTCCTTGGTGCCTTTCTCTTGATTTTTCGATAAAGTTAACGTATAATAACATATTAATGCAGCGCGATAAAGAGCTATCTGACCTTGAAAGAAAACTTCGGATCTTTTTTCTTAATAAACAACTGTTAAACCAATCACTGACACATTCTTCTTATGCCAACGAATCTGAGGTTCCAGACAATGAGCGTTTGGAGTTTTTAGGCGATGCCGTTATTAAGCTGGCAGTGTCTGAATATATTTATAATCGTTTTCCTGCCAGACCGGAAGGTGATTTAACTAAAATCAGAGCTGATGTCATTTCCGATGAGACTTTGGCCCGAGTTGCGACGCGAGTTAGGCTTGGCGAATATCTTCTTCTTTCTGAAAACGAGAAAAAAACAGGCGGAGATAAAAGAAGATCAAATGTCGCAAACGCTTTTGAATCTTTAGTCGGGGCTATTTATCTTGACGCGGGGTTGGGAAAAGTACGCGATTTCCTTATCGATTTCTTGAGAGGCGAAATAGAAAAAGTCAGCAGGGAAGGATATATAAAAGATTACAAATCAGCCTTGCAGGAATTTGTCCAAAAAAAGAAATGGCCTTTACCTCAATATAAAGTTTTAAACGAAACCGGGCCTAAACATGAAAAACAATTTGTTATAGGTGTTAGGATTAAAGGGAGTATCATGGGGCAGGGGGAAGGGATGAACAAAAAAGACGCAGAACAAAAAGCGGCTGAAAAAGCGTTAAACCAGTTAAATTCGATGGAAAAGAAAAAGGTCAGCCCTATTAAAGGAATTTTCCATAAGGTTAAAAAATCTATATGGGTATAGTGATTCGCGGCGGAAAAATTTTAGAGGGGTCTTCTCAAAAAGAAATAAAAAAAGATATTTTCATTCAAGAAGGCATAATAAAATCCATCGCTGAAAATATAGCTCTACCTAAAAATGTCCAAGTAATAGAAGCAGAAAATTTAATCGTTATTCCTGGGCTTGTTGATATGCATTGTCATTTGCGTGATCCTGGAGATCCGGAAGAAGAGACGATAGCTTCAGGGACAATGTCTGCCGCAAAGGGAGGCTTTACTTCAATTGCCTGCATGGCAAATACAACTCCTCCAATTGATAGCCCCGCGGCTGTCAGATATGTTGTTTCAAAAGCAAAACAAGAAGGGATTGTAAATGTTTTTCCTATTGCAGCTGCAACTCTGGGATTAAAAGGAACTCATCTTGTTGAGATGGAACGCATGATAGAGGAAGGGGCTGTCGCTTTTTCAGATGATGGAAATCCTATTTCTGATCCAAGGATACTGCGCTTGCTTTTAGAATATGCTAGGCCTTTTGGAGTAAAAATTATATCTCATCCTGAAGTTCTTGCGATGTCAAAAAATGGCCAGATGAACGAAGGGGTTCTCTCTACCATGTTGGGGCTTGAAGGTATTTCTTCCCAAGCTGAAGAGCTGATGGTTGAAAGAGATATTTTATTGGCTGCCAAGTTTGGGGCTATCCATATTACTCATGTTTCAACTGCCCAATCTGTTATTATGATAAGAGAAGCAAAAAGTAAGGGGATTCCTGTTACATGTGATACCTGTCCGCATTATTTTTCGCTTTCGGAAAAAAATGTTGACGGATTTAATACGTTTGCAAAAGTAAATCCTCCTCTTAGAACCGAAGAAGACGTAAAAGAAATAATTAAAGGGCTTAAAGATGGGACAATAGACGCGATTGCAACAGACCACGCGCCTCATAGAGAAGAGAAGAAAAAGGTTGAGTTTGGCCTTGCTGCCAAAGGAATGGTTGGGTTTGAAACGGCATTACCTCTTGCTTTGACTTTTTTATCAAAGGAAATCCCGCTCGCAAAAATAATTAAAATGATGACAATTAATCCGGCAAAAATTCTTGGGATACCAAAAGGAGAGCTTAAGGAAGGAGCTGCTGCTGATCTTGCCATTATTGATCCCAATGCCAAACATAAAATTGACATTAAGCAATTTGCATCGAAGTCCAAAAATTCTCCGTTTGATGGAATGGAGGTTCAAGGGGAAATTGTTTATACAATCGTCGAAGGGAAAGTAGTTGTAAAAGAAGGAAGGCTTGTCCCCCTTAAATAATTGACCAGGTTTCTGCCTGTTGCTGTCTAACTTTCGTCACTTTATCGGGTTTTCTCTTGGCATGAAAATTGCTTGTTAACATTATGTGAGAGAAAAAATTGACGAAATCATATCAACTGCTATAAGTAAAAATTCATCAGATATTCATATTGAGCCGCGTGAAGAATTTGTAAAAATTCGCTATAGGATAGACGGGATTCTTTTTGATCAAGACACAATACCTAAAAAATTTCAATCCGCGTTAATTTCAAGCATTAAAATAATGGTCAATCTTGATATAGCTGAAAGTCGTATGCCTCAAGATGGAAAGCATAAAATAAAATCAGGGAAAAAGGCTTATGACCTTAGGGTTTCTACTTTGCCAACGATTTATGGAGAGAAAATAGTTGTCAGGATATTGGAGAGAGACAAAATTCAGCTTACTCTTTCTGACATCGGATTTAGGGATGAATTATTAAGCTCGTATCGACAGATGATATCGAAGCGCAATGGAATGATATTGATTACAGGCCCTACGGGATCAGGGAAGACCACAACTCTTTATGCCACCTTAAAAGAGTTAAACCATAAGGAAAACAACATAGTCACGATTGAGGACCCTGTCGAATACCAACTGCCGGGAATTAGCCAGACGCAGGTTAATTATAAAATAGGGTTAACTTTTCCCAAAATTCTTCGGTCTGTTTTAAGGCAGGATCCGGATATTATTCTTGTAGGAGAAATTCGCGACCTTGAAACGGCTAAAATTGCCGTGCAAGCAGCCCTGACTGGCCATTTAATTTTAGGGACTTTGCATACAAGAGATGCTAAAGGAGCTTTTTCGAGACTTGTTGAGTTGGGAATAGATGAATATCTGGTAAAAGATGTTTTGCTTGGTGTTATCGCGCAAAGATTGGTAAGGGTTATACCGTTCGGCAGAATGCCTGTTTTTGAAATTATGGAAGGATATTCTCCTAATAAAGGGATGAGGACTTTAAAGGATGAAGCTTTGCGGCTTTTTGCGGAAGGACTGACAACAAAAGAAGAGATTGCAAAAATTATTGATATTAACTAGTCTCTTCTTCGGATGGGGGAATTGCCGTGTCGGTATCTTTTCTAGGGCAAAAAACAGACATAAGGTCTTTTGCTCTTTTTATGATTTCATCAAACAGCCTTGGGATAGCTGTTTCCATTGTAATTGCTTTGCATCTGTGACATTTGACACAAATTTTAAATTGAATTTGGTAGGGTTTGCATATTTTGTCTTTGTAAAAGATACATTTTACGAGTTCATTGCTGATATTGAGTTTTTTGTATTTTTCTTTTATTCTCATAGAAGCAATTTCTTCTATCATGTGGGACATTATAACCTAAAGGGCTATTTTTTTACAGGACATTTTTTGTAATCGCCATTTTCGCTATTGCTTGGGTTTATGAAATAGTATAAAATCAGGAAATGTTAGATAAAAAAGAATTTAAGGTTTTAGGGAATTTTTTTCTTGATAGTTCTAAATTAATATTTGCATCTCTAGTTATTGGAGTTTTTGTCCCTAGTGCTGCGGGAAAGGTGCCATGGCTTACTTTTTTGCTTGGCATTGTAATGACAACATTATTTCTGGCGATAGCTGTAAAACTCTCAAAAAAAGGAGAACAATAAAATGGATCTTTTGACTTTTTATTTATTTGCAGCAATCTTGGCTTTTATTATACTTTTATGGGTATTTTTAGCAAAAAGGTAGGAAAAAATATGCAAGATTATGTTATATATATTTTTATATCTGTTTTTTTAATTATTGATTTTCTTCTGGTTTTCTCATTAAAAAATGGATAAATCTTTCTAAACAAGAACCACCTCGCACTTATTAAGCCATAAATCCGCAATTTCAACCTGTTTTTTTCGATATATATGTAGGAAATTAGCCTATGACAATTAAATCGACAATGGAAATTCAAGGTGCTTCTAGAGTAGCTTTTTCTCCACGAAGCGCTATCAATCTACAATCCTTTCCTCTTTTGGGTAGGGTTCTTTCTTTTGCAAAAAATTGCGCCATGTATGGCTTCCCAGATTATGACCGCCTATTTTCGGATCCATCTTTTTTCTCTACTGAAGTTGCAAAGACAAGTCATTTAAAAGAAGAAGCTATTGATCCACTACTCAGACAAGGTGCGGGTTTAAAGCAATGCATTAAAGAGCTTGGAACAAACAGCGTAGAAGAAATTAGAAGAGAAAAAATGGTCGGAAGGTTTGGGCGTGGCAGGTTTAAGGCTCTTGTTATTTTGATGGATAATATTGGCAGTTCACTTTATGAGGTCAGAAGCAAAGTGGCTAACAGTATTGGTAGTTTTGTCAGATTTTATGGAGAAAACAATATTCCTGTTGAACTTGGGGAAGAAAAGAGCAATGAATTTGGATTTCAAAAAGGAACAAGGGTATCTCTTTCTGCTCCTTTAAGTGAGGATACTGTTTCAGAAATGGTAGCAGATGTTCATCATGCTTTTAGATTTGTAAAAGATGTCAGCGTTAAAGTAAATAATCAACTTGTGAATGAGCCAGGAAAGTATCAAAGCTTGAGGAGTGAACAAGAAAAGCAGATCAAAGGAACCGTTGATATCGCAATAACAAGGGAGGGGTTTTTGGTCGCGGATGATGGGGGAGGGATGGATAGAAAAGATTTGGTTGAGAGAATTTTAACTGTTGGGAATTCTTCTGGCAAGGTAAGTAATGGTTATAACGATGCGGTGCAGGCTCCTAATTTATATTATTCCACAGATATTGACTCTGAGAATCCAAGCAAACCCAAAAAAGGAAGAGTCAGCATTTTAATGTGTGGCATTGAAATGCAGGGGGTTGAAATAGAAGGAGTGAATATTAAGCGTTATTCTGGGTATGAGCTTGGGACGGGGTTTAAACTTGATTTATCAAAAGAGGAAGTAATAATCGGGCAGGAAGAAGCGACTCGTATTGCTGGAATTGTTGTTGATATTTTAAAAATGGAAGGGAGTCGCAAATGGGCGATTTTAAACAGCTTAATGAAAGCCATAGATAAACTTCAATTTGAAAATGGGGAGAAAGAGATTTTAATAAGAACGATAAGCGCTGAAGCTAAAAATGTTTCTGCCGAGGAAAATAAAGGAGAGATCTTATTTGTTCCAAATGAAGAAGGGTTTACTGCTTTATCGACTGATAGAAAAAAACTTTATGTGGATTCTCGATTGATAAACGAATTTGTGATAGCAGATGCAAGCCTTACCGCTTGTCCCAAGGAAAGCTATAGAAGCGATGAGGGTTGTACAGCATTTTGGGGAAGATTTGAAACATCTGTCGTAGCGGTTGAAGTTGGCAAAAATATAGTTGTAAACGAAGCTTATCGCGAGAATCTTCTTCTGCTTAATTTGAGATTTAATTTTCATGATGGGTATTTGGAGAAGAGGAGTGAGAGGCTCCGGTTTTTTATGCCGTGGGAGGGGGAGGCTTGTGCCACATCCGCAGGTTTGCCTGCGATGGAAACAGCGTTAGGACAAGAGAGAATGGGAGAAGTAAAGCAAGCGGAAAAAACTGAAAGATCAGCATTTGATACTTTTTTACATGGCATAGAAGATGCAAAAGATAGAATTGCGGCACGGCTTTATTTTGATGTGTCGGGGTATACCGAGGCAAGCAGAGATAAAATCTCTGTTGCCATTGCAAGAAGAAATGCTTTATTGCAAGCTACAGGAGAAAGGGTCCCGTTAAATAAAGCTTTGTTCGATTGTGAAAGCTTTTTATTTGAACATCAAAATTTTCAAACTTATATTTTCGGAAAAAGAATCCTTTTTTCTGTTACATGGGGGGGCAGAGAAAAAGATAAATTGTTTAAGATTTTGCATGGAAAGCCTGTGTTGCTTGGTGAATTTGAGAGATTAGAAGAAGTATTTGTATTTGGGGAGGATGTAGTTGCTTTTTGTTCAACAGGAAAACAGCCTGACTCTCCACTAGCTCTTCATGTAAAAAAAAGGAGTAGCCAATTCGTAAAAAGCTCGCTTGAATTTAATCATGACGTCGAAATTTATTGTAGCAAAAGAAAAATGTTTGTATTGGAGGGTAGATATAGCCATGGAAGTAAAACAATCTTTTCTGTTGATGCGAGAACATATTCAGAAAAAAAAGCAATTGTTTCTTTTGATGAAATAATATCAAAAGATTTCTATGACGGGAGCTCTCTTATTGTTGTTAAAAGGGAGGGGAAAATTGAAATATGGGAAGTGGATAATTTAGGAAATATTGTGCAAATTCCAACAAAAAAACTAACCGTTCAAAACTACACATTGATTTATGCTTGTAGACGCAATGGAAAACTATATTCACTTGTTAAAAATAAAAAAAATCAACATTTTCTTTTAATTGATGGGAGCATAAAACGGCCTCTACCTGTTGATCTTTGTAATCGCGTTTTTTTTGATGATAAAGGCGTTTGTTACTTTCTTGGACATGAAAATGTGTCCAATGAACAAAAACTTTTTATGGTTTCTGAACACCAAACAGCAACAGCTATTCCTTTAGAGATAGGCTCTTTAAGCGAATTTAGTGTTGAAAAAGGATTAATTATAGTTAGTAGCGGTAGAGGAGATATTGCTTCGATTGATGGCAAATCAAAAAAAACAGAAATGATAACTTCTTATTCTCATTCGAGCATAGAAAGCAGTAGATATTTTGCTTTCTTTAGTCGCAATCATGACATAGAAAGGAATTTACTTGTTACTTTTGATGATGATATTAACACAATTCCGTTGATCTCACGCCACGAAGAAGAAGTAATTATATTCCGAAACCAAGCCAGCAGAGTAGCTCATTTTAGGTCTTTGCCTATAGAGGGATTATCTATACCACAAAAACAATTATGGTTATCTTCCTACGAAGAACAAGCCTCTTATGAAAAGCGCAGGACCGAAATGCTATCTCGCATCGCCGCAGGAGATATTGTAGAAAGTCATAATCTGATTTTAGCTTCTTATATTCCAGCGTCAGCTATTGAATTGTTAGGAGATGAAACTATCGCAAGAATGGAAGCAAGGCTTTCTACAACAGGAAGAGATCTTTTTAGTTTTCAAGAGCTATACCTTAGTTTTATTGAAGATTTGTGGCTTGCAAGCGATGGAAATATTGCGCAAGATAGATTTAGGCAAGTCGTTTCACGATGGGATGAATTGGTCTCATCTTATGCAGGAGATTTTGAAGAACTTCAGCAACTTGCTCAATCTTTCAAAGAACAAAATCTTATCGAATATTTACATGATGAAGGAGCGATTCCAGCAAACCAAAATATAAAGGAAAGCGTTGAGTTTTTCACAGACCCGAACTTGAAATATTCTGCGGAAGCTTCCGCGCTATCAAGCCGTCTAAAAAGCGGAGAGCTTCTTTGGAGCACTCCTGCATCTCATTCGTTAGCATTTTATCGTTGGGCGGGGTTTGCGTATCAAGGCTGGTCAGAAAATACAAAATTGATGCATGAAAAGTTGTTAGCAAAATATAATGCAATCCCAAATAAGAGTCCTATGCAAAAAGCTATCGAAGGGGATGTTGTGCAGGATTTAAAGCCAGATATTTATATAAGAGAATTTGTTCAAAACAGCCATGATGCAGGCGCGACCGAAGTTAAAATATCAACTTATACAAGAGAAATAAAAGATGATCTTTATCATTTTACAGCCTATGCGGACAACGGATGTGGTGCAACAGATTCCGATGTAAGGGAAGGGCTTCTTAATTTTGGAGGATCGAAAAAAAGAAAAAGCACAAAGGCTCCTTCTGGCAGAAAAGAGATCGGGTGTGACGGCATTGGATTTAAAAGCGTTTATAACGATGCAGATATTGTTGTTGTAAGGACAACCTCTGGAGATGGAAGAGTATCTGAAGTTAAGACTTTTAAAAGAAGCAAAAAAGGTGAGCCTCTTGATATTGTGATTTCTGAATATTGCGAGAAAAAGACGCAAAAGGGCGTTACAGGATTTGAAGTTCATGTTGGAAAAAGAGTAGGAAAAAAGAGTGAAACTTCTGCTAATGCGTTAAGAATAGCCCTAAGAAACATGATGCTTGGATTTAGAATTAAAGAATATGTAGGGCTTATGGATCCTGAAGTACTGCGCATTGATTATAACGGTGAAACAATAAATGAGCCTGTTTTAGCAAGAGAAGAGTATGCTTTTTCTGACGGTGGCGCATATTCATTGCTTGAGGTTTCATCCACAAGTTCCGCAACAAGAGTTGCGCAAAATAGATTGATTGTAAATAGAAAGAAAAAACATCTTGTTGATAAATATTCCCCAAATAGTTTAAAGCGATATGTTGAAAATGATGTGTTTCAACTAGGAGAAGATGAGGATTTGACAACGCCGCGCAATAATCCGATGAGAAGCGAAAAAAAGATTGCGAGCAGATTTATATATCTTGCTGTAAGAAAGGCGCTAAAGAATGCCTTTGAAACAGGAGAAACAATAGAAGGGATTGTCCCCGATTATTTATATAGCCAACATGAAGATATGTGCCTTACTAATTTGGAAAAAGCAATTACTCCAGAGATTCGAGATGACGCAGGCAAATTAAATTCTGGAAACGCGCACGAAGTTAATTTTAGTAAGTATTTGGACGATGTTGATAATCTTGGTTTGCTTATGAGTCTTGTTGAAGTTGAAGATGAGCAAGGGAAAAGAGTCAGTTTGCAAGGCGTGAGAAATGCGGTTGCCGCATTATCAAAAGACGAAGACTCTCCTGATGTTTTGAATAGTCCATTGATAGGAGAAAGATATAGAGAAAGAATAAGGGCTGCGGTTATAGAAAGAAAAACACTCATTTCAGGAAGTGATTCTTCAAATAGGGAATCGGTTGCTTCTTTGTCGGAAGAACTAAAAGCTTACGCGAAGTTTGTACTTGAATTATACAATGGCATTGGCGTTCCTGTGGGAGTTAAGTTCTTTAGAAATACGGGAGAAACAAGCGAGATGAGGTTGGCAGATTTTACGGCCAGGACTGTTGATTTTAGGGAGGAGGCGGTTAGCGGTCAAGGAGCTAGGTTGCAAGGAGCTTTGGCTCTCAGGGATTCGGGTTTAATTCCGAAAGCTATGCAACGATGGGATGGTAATTTTTCGAGGGAAGAGAGAGATACGTTGTCTCAAGCATATGGAACTTTTTACGAAGTTGGAGAAGATGCCGCTCATGAGCTTAAGCATCAAAGCTATGTAAGGCATGGACAAATAGAGCTTAACAGCCATGGTGCAACTTTTAGAAAAGATGTTATCGCAAGCATAGATTCTGCGATAATACGCAAATACAATCCCTTATCACGGCCGCTTAACTAGTCTATTTAAACAAAAAAACTATTTTTCTATATTTAACGCCCTAAATTGAACTGCTTCTGCTATGTGTTTTGTTTCTATGTTTTCCATCCCTTCTAAGTCTGCTATTGTTCGAGCCAATTTGATAACTCGATCATAGGTTCTCCCGCTTAATTTGTAGTGGACAATGGCTGATTTCAAAAGATCTCCGGCCTCGGGGTTTAGTTGGCAAAAAACGCGCATATGTTTTGGCGTTAAGCTTGAATTTGAATGAAAGGGAAGCCCCTTGAATCTTTTTTCCTGAGTTTTTCTTGCGTTACAAATGCTTTCTCTTATTTCTGCCGACGTTTTGCCTTGGGGAAGAGAGACTAATTCTTCTTTTTTTAAACGTGGAACTTCTATATGAATATCTATGCGATCAAGTAGAGGCCCCGATATTCTACTCCAGTATTTTTGCACTTTATTTGGATGGCACGAGCATGCTTTTAGCGGATCCATGTAATTACCGCAGGGACAGGGGTTCATGGCTGCAACAAGCATAAAATTGGAAGGATAAGTTATAGAAGCTAAAGCCCGTGAGACTGTTACTTTGTTGTCTTCCAAAGGTTCGCGCAAAACTTCCAAAACATCACGGCCAAATTCCGGCAGCTCATCCAAAAATAATACTCCAAAGTGAGAAAGGGAAACTTCCCCGGGGCGCGGAATTCTTCCTCCCCCGATTATTCCGATATTGGATGTTGTGTGGTGGGGAGATCTAAACGGGCGTCTTGTTATTAAGCCGTTTCTTTTGTTGGTAAGCCCTGTTATGGAATATAATTTTGTTACCTGTAGGGCCTCATCAACTGATAAGGGAGGAAGAATTGTCGGAATTCTTTTTGCCAGCATGGTTTTCCCCGAACCGGGAGGCCCTACCATCAGAATATTGTGGCTTCCTGCCGCGGCTATTTCCAATGCGCGTTTAGCATGAGACTGGCCTTTGATTTCAGAAAAATCCATATCGAATTCCTGATTGTTTAAAAAAAGAGAATCGATATCCACTTTATGCGGGATAATATCTTTTTCATTGTTTAAAAATTCAACAGTCTCCCTAAGGTTTGAAATCGGGATTACTTCAAGCTCTTTAATCAAGGCTGCTTCATCCGCGTTTTCTTTTGATACAATTGCTTTTTTGAGTCCTTTTTTATAGAGCGAATGGCAGATTGGCAGTATCCCTGAAATCCCTTTAACATCTCCATTTAATGAAAGTTCTCCAAGAAAAAAAGTATCGATCAGCTTTTCGCTTGAAATTTGGCCTGACGCGCAAAGTATCCCTACTGCTATAGGAAGGTCGTAAAGAGACCCTTCTTTTCTGATATCTCCGGGGGCAAGGTTTATTGTTATATATAGCGGAGGAAATTCGAAATTGGAGTTTGTTATAGCGCATCTTACGCGATCACGGCTTTCTCTTACCGCCGCATCGGGTAAGCCGACAATGCTTTGTCCTGGAAGTCCTTTGCTTGCGTCTATTTCAACCCGAATTATATTTCCTTCAATTCCGTTTAGAGCCGCGCTTTGTAATTTTACCAGCATTTGTATTTCTCCTTTTAATTTATTCCAAAAGCATTTTTAATATGTTCAAAAACCATTTCTCCGTTTGGCTTTTGGTAGATGGCGACAAGGTCAAACCTGCTTAATTCATGGTAAAGCTTTTTCTTGTAGACATAATATTTTGCCGCACGGATTATGGAACCTTTTTTATCTTTTGTTATGGCATAAATAGGCGGATAAAAACTTCTATATGAATATGATTTAACTTCCACAAAAACCATGCAATCTTTTTCTTTCGCGATAATGTCGATTTCGCCTTGTTGCGCGCGGAAATTTCTTTCGATAATCACAAAACCTTTTTGAAGTAAATATTTACACGCAAGCTCTTCACCGTTTTTGCCCAATTCATAACTTTCTCTTCCCATGCTATGTTATCAGCAATTTTTATGCCAGGGGTTAACTTGCGGGGCAAGAGAGAAGAAAAGTCAAAAATTGACGATTTTCAAGCTTATGCTGACGATTTTTGGACGAAATGGATTTTTCCCCAACTTCCCATCTTCTTTTCTATAATTATTAAAATTCCTAAAACCCCTTTAATTTTTTTGCCTGCATCAACAGCTTTTTGTATGTCATCGGGGGTTTTTACCAGATTGCATACGGCGGTGGCCGCAGCATCGGCGAGAGAGGCTGATTTCGCGATTATTGTTGCCGCATCCGCCTTGCCAAAAGAAAATGAATGGCCGACGGTTCCAGAGGAGGTACACACGCCGCATGGAGTATCTTCCGGTTTTATTTCAATTGCAAGTTTGTTGGACAGTGGAGAATTTCCTGCAAATATTCCTATTTTTCTAGGTTTATCGATTTTTAAGAATATATCTCCGCCGTTTTCGACTATTATCTCTTTAGAATGTTTGAGTAAATCGCGCCCAGCAAATTCCGCGACAGCCCCCGCGACAGCCGCCATCGGCCCGACATTCGCAAGTTTTGCGGCATGCGCCATCTCTTTTATTATTTGAGGGGCAAAAAGAGGGACTTTAAGCGGAGTAAAAGATTTTTCAAAATTATTATCTTTTAAGAGGTAGTCTTCTAGAATTTTGCGGTATTTGAAGATCGATTTTTTTGCCTCTTGCGTTAAGTCTTTATCTGCAAAGATAAAAAGATCAGTCTCTTTTTCTACAACTTCAAACCCGACAAGCCCTTGCGCGCTAAATTGCTTGCGGTATTTGCGTTCTTCATAAGGCATAGAAATCTTTTCTACAAAACGCCTTTTGTTGAAGGGATCCCTTTTTTTTGCGGGTTGATTTTGCAGGCTTTGGAGAGGGCTACACCAAAAGCCTTGAAAAGTGATTCGATTTTATGGTGAGTATTTTTCCCGCGGATAAGGTCTATATGCAGGGATATCGCCGCTTTGTAAACAAATGATTCAAAAAATTCGCGCAACATCTCGGGATCAAGCACTAGGTTAATATTTTCTTTCTTGAATTTTGCAAGCAATACTTCCGGCTCAAATTTAACTTTGTAGGTTAAATGCGGCCTGCCGCTTATGTCAATTGCCGCTTTGACATCAGACAGCGATTCGTCCATAGGGATTATCGCATGCCCGTATCTCTCAATCTGCTTCTTATTACCAAGTGCTTTGGCAAAAGCCTCTCCGAGGCAAATCCCAGTATCTTCAAAGAGATGATGTATATCTACATCAATATCTCCTGTCGCTGTGAGAGCTATGTCAAAAAGGCCGTGTTTAGCAAAAAGGGTGAACATGTGGGAGAGAAAAGGGATAGGGTAGTCGATTTTGCTTTTGCCGGTTCCGTCGATGACCAGCTTTAAGCTGATATCAGTCTCTTTAGTTTTTCTTTTTATTGTAGAGGATCGTTTTTTCATGGCGTCTCCCTTTTATAACGTATTATAACGTAGATTTTATTTTGTTTATAATTAAATTGTACTTTTCGTCTTTTAAGACATCGAGTTTTTTTATTATTTGATCTTCTGATAGAGTAAAGAGTTTCATGTATAAAACTTTGCTTGGTTTAATTGGCGTGCCTTTTATTAAATTATCTCTTGTTATTTCTTCGTTTTCTTGGGATGGGTTGGGATTTGAAGTAATGGCGGCTATTAGAATATCCCCTAATTGATTTTTATACAGTACTAAGGCGGGCCTTTGTTTAACTTGAGATAAATCGGTGAAAGGATATGGAACTAATATTAGATCTTTTTTGTTATAATTTGTTCCAATACTCATCTTGTGCATTGTCCCAGAAAGATAAATTTTGTTCAGATAATTTCTGAAAATGTTTATTAATTAATTTGTTTTCTATTATAGAATTGTCATATAACATGATAATTTTAGATGTGGAATTTGCATATTTCCAAGGGAACCCGCTATGAATTTCCATATAATCAAAAGAATCATAACAGATTGTTTTTCTTTCTGTTTGAAAGTCAAGTTGGCTTGTTATCATACTTTTAATTCTCCTTTGATTTTATCGCCTATTGAAAAGTAGAAAACATCAAATATCTTATCATTGATTTTTTTAAACTTTTCAATCAATGTTTTTTGAGATAAATCATCAAAAGAATAACCATCTATATCTAAAATAAATCTTCTTATTTTCTTTTCTTTCTCTTCAAATACTGAAGAACCATATCTGAAATTTATACTAAACCCCTCATTATTTTCTCCTTTTATAATATAACTATGTATGTCTTGAGAAAGGGTTGTGCCTAAATATTTTTTGTTTAATTCGGGGAGCAGTGAATCATTAAAATATTCTTCAAAGGTTATTAATTGGTCTTTTTCTTCCTTGTCATAAAAGTTTATTTTTCTAAGGCCTATTCTTAGGATGTTATTATTAGGGTAAAGTGAAAAATAAATAGATAATATTTCATTAAATAATTGTAGTAGTCCATTAAAATTTTCATAGGTTTTGCACTCAATTAATATGGAATTTTGATTAATTTTTATGTAGTTTTTATTTTTATTATTTTTTAATATATAAGAAACTATTTTTTTAATTGGTATTAGCGCGAATTCTGTTTGCCCAAAAATTTCCTCAGTCTCTTCCCCTCTTTCAGGGAAATCAGATGCTAATTTAGCAACCACCTTTGATGCAAAATCTTTTGAGTCAAAAATATCGGCAAAATCCATTCGTAAAATAACGGTATTAATCAGATGCTTTTTAAATGTTTGGATTATCTCTTCCCGATTAACTTTTGGAATATTAAATGACATTTTTATTTCCTTTAATCAATGGAGGCATTATAACTTAGAATTGTCGTTTTTTCTATGTATTTTTAATATAAGTCGATTTTGCTTTTACCAGTTCCATCGATGAGCAACTTTAAGCTGATATCGGTCTCTTTTGTCTTTCGTTTTATTATTGCGTTTCGTTTTTTCATTTTATGTTATGGATCAAGATTTCGAGTGTTTAGGATCTAACGAAATTGAAGCCTTGATCTTATAAACTAATTTTATCATTAAGTTAGTTGTAAAAACAGCTGAAATTTTTTTCAAAATGATGCGAGGGAACAAGCACAAGGTGTAAAGACTCTAAGCTTTGAAAGTAAGTTAAGACTATAGACAAGGAAAAACCCAAAAAAAAGGAGCAGATGAAAATGAGCAAAGTTACCAGGATTCTTGAAAGATTACCGAAAGCAAACCCCTCCTCCTCATTACGGCAACTTGAAAAAAAACCGTCAAAGCCGTTGCAATTGTTATTATCTGCTTCAAACGCAACCCATGATTTAGCAGGGGGTGGAAGAACCGCGAAGTTTTCTAACATGGTCTTTATTGGGAATTATGATGGGACAATGGGAGTAGGGAGAGTTGTTGGTGAAAGGGTAGGAGAGATGAAAGGGCTTCGGTTGCCAGATAGATTGGGATTATTGAAAGAACTACATGGGAAAAGCATTTCTTCTCCTATTGAAGTTTTTCCTTTGGGTTATGACGACTTTTTGGGGGATGAAATATGTTGTTCCCGTGGTTTTTATGAGGCAGCGAAATGTCTTTTCACAGAGTTTTTAAGGCAAGAAAGACCGTTGCCAGATTTAAAATGTAACGAAATAACAAGGACAGACAAGATAAGAGAGCATTTAGCTGTTGATCCTCAGTTACTGAAGGGGAAAAAAGTGTCTTTGCTTGAGATTGAGGTTATCTTAAATGAGGTTGCCATTGAGTTGCTTATGCCCGCTTTGCATAAAACTGAGGGTTTTGCGTATAGCAGAAGATCTTTATCTTCTCGGCATCGTGCATATATAAGAGCTGAAGGATTTAATCCCTCAAGCGGAGAGGTTGCTGCCTTTATCCAATGTATTGCCGGGAGAAAAGTATATATTGAAATTGTGTAAGAATCGTTTGTTTATACGAGCTGTTTTTTAAAAAGACCTGCGCGTTGCGTAAAAGAGGGATCCCGTTATTTTTTATAATAATTGTGTCTTCCATATTTAAAACAACTTTTCTGCGACAAACGGCTCTTTTTTGATGTTAATTCCTAGGTGCTCATATGCTAGAGCAGTTGCAACTCTTCCCCTTGGGGTTCTTTGTAAAAAACCTATCTGCATAAGGTACGGCTCGTAGATGTCTTCTATTGTATCAGCTTCTTCGGCGGTTGAGGCCGCAATTGTTTCAATGCCTACAGGACCTCCCTCATATTTTTCAATTATTGTCTTTAAAACTTTTCTGTCTGTATTATCCAAACCCAAACTATCTATCCCAAGGTTATTTAACGCTTCATGCGCGACTTCAAGAGTAATTATTCCTGCGGCTTTTACCTGTGCAAAATCCCGCACCCTGCGAAGCATTCTGTTTGCTATGCGCGGTGTTCCCCTTGCGCGGCGGGCAATTTCCCTTGCTCCTTCATCTTTTATCTGAATATTGAGAACCTTTGCCGCACGGGTGATTATTTTTTCCAGTTCCACCGGTCTGTAAAATTCAAGCCGTCCGATCATTCCGAATCGGTCTCTTAACGGGGAAGACAAAAGTCCTGCTCGGGTTGTTGCTCCTATTAGCGTAAATTTTGGAAGATCAAGCCGTATACTCCTTGCGCTTGGGCCTTTTCCTATAACAATATCAAGAGCAAAATCTTCCATCGCGGGATACAACACTTCCTCGACAATTTTATTTAAGCGATGTATTTCATCGATAAAGAAAATATCAAATTCTTTAAGGTTTGTGAGTATCGCGGCTAAATCCCCCGGCCTTTCAATTGCCGGACCCGATGTTATTTTAATTTGTACTCCCATTTCGGCGGCAATGATGTGCGCGAGAGTTGTTTTTCCAAGCCCGGGAGGGCCGTAAAAAAGAAAATGTTCCAGCGGTTCTCCCCTCTTTCTTGTTGCCTGCATTGCGATTTTTAAATTGTCTTTGAGTTTTTCCTGCCCGATAAAAGAGTCGAGTTTTTTTGGACGAATTGAATTTGTATCCAAGTCGTTCTCTCTTTTATCCAAAGAAACTATTCTTTCTTCTTCAGTCATAAAGCCTCTTATATTGATAATAACTTCCCATTACTTTTTGGACATAATAGCGGGTTTCGCGAATCGGTATGTTTTGTACAAATTCATCAATGTCTAGGTTTTTTGTATCTCCTCCATACCATTCATTTACCCATTTTTTTACCCTCGAAGGACCTCCGTTATATCCTGCCAAAGCCAAAAAGACATTTCCATCAAATCGTTTAATTAAGTTTGACAAATAATAAGTTCCCATTTCTATGTTTGTGCTGATATCGTACATTTTGTTTCTTGAAAAAGGATCTATGGAAAGTTGCTTTGCCAAGATTTTGCCTGTTGAAGGAATGATTTGCATTAAGCCATGGGCGCTTGATCGTGATAATGCTTTTGGATTGAACCTGCTTTCTTCGCGAATAACAGCCAAGGTTAAATAAGGGTCAACTCCATACTTGTTTGCCGCGTCAAACACTTTATCCCAATAACCTTTTGGATAGGCTATCTGCCAAAGATTTTGGGAGACGCTGGAAGAAGTCCCGTCAAGAATGGCGTTTGCAACTTTTTTTTCTACATATTTTAAAGGAGTTGAATATTCTCCCGATTTTTGCATTATTGTTGCAAGAGTGTTTTCCGCGGAATCTTTTAATTCCCCTTTTGTATGCGATAGGATGTTTTTTGCCTCCTGTGCCGCGAATTTTGTAAGACCTGTATCCATAAGCAGCTTATAACTTTGCAAAGCTTTTGCTATTTCTTTTGAACCTAAAAGGCGGCCATTTTTTGCCTGCCAATCATTCATAGTTTTGGTGAGTTCTTCTTCGTTGATTTCTTCACTGGCTAAAATTTTCTCCTCTATGTTTTTCCCTTTAAATGAAGATTCGGGAGCTTTATAGCCTAGTTCGTTAAGTTTCTCTTTTGCCCTGTATGCTTGATATGTGTGGTCAAATCTTTGGGCTAAATAATAATAAATCCCTGCCGCGTCTTTTGGGCGGCCAAGCTGTTCTGCCAGTTTTCCCCACCAAAATAAACATTGGGGGGTTTCGCTCCCTACGCGATGAGTTTGAGCTTGAGAATATATTAAATAAGAATTCTCATAATCTCCAGTTTCATAGTAAAGATGTCCCGCGCGTAAAATTGCTCCATCCACATAATAGCTGCTTGGATGGTCTAAAACTAATTTAACATAATAATTTAGCGCGGCTTTAGGGCTGGCATATCGTTCGCTGTACATGCCAAGATAATAAAGCGCCCTGTCTTTATATTTGTTTTTTGGATAATCATCAATTGATTTTTTTAACAGAGAAATTGCCTTGGCATACTCTCCTTTTTGACCATATTTCCTGCCGAGCTTGTACAATCGCAGAGCCTGTGAATCTTCTTTAATTTCGGGGTAGTATTTTTCTGTTGACGCTATAATCTTTTCTTCGTCTTCTGATGTGTCTTCTATTTCTCCGAGTTTTATTAGGGCGTTTCTCGTATATTTATGTTTTGGATAATCTTTTGCCAGCCTGCTGAAAATTTTTGAGGCGCTTTCGTAGTCCTTTTTATTATAAAATGAGAGTCCTTTTGAATAGAGTTCATCAGGAGAGGGCTTAAACTTTAAAAACTTATGCTGGATTGAAAGTTTTGCCATTTCCTGCCTTGCTAATTTGGCGGAATAGCTTAGCGGGTAAAACAGATCGGAACTGTTAAAAGCTCCGTAGGCGGCCTCCCAATCCTCTTTTTGCTTGAAGATTTCGCCCCTGATAAAAAACATTCTGCTTCCCCATGAACCGTCAGGAAAAAAGTCAAGATATTTTTTTGTTTGAGCCAGCGCGTCATTAAATCTTTCTCCCTTAAAAAAGCTTTCTGCAAGGAGATAGTTTGCGTTTTCAAAAAGGACGCTTTCTTTGTATTTTTCAATAAAGCTTAAAAGTTCATATGCTGAGTAATTATATTCTCCCATGGCATAATAAGCTTGCGCGAGCCCATATAGCGCGTAGGGAATTAAAGGCTCAAAAGATTCTTCCGTGCTGTTTGCCGCTTTAAAGAAATAAGGAAGAGATTTTTTGGGGCTGTTTTTATCCAAAAGATCAAACCCTTGCGCTAGGTCTTGTTCTGTCTGCGCTTCCGCGATCAAGGTTAAACAAAAAAGAAGCATTAAAACGGAGATAAAAAACTTCATTGGATTTGAAATTCTAACACATTTAAAGGGTATATGCCAGAAATTTTCCTTCAATTCGAGTCGTGCAAACTTTTAAATCTCATAGGGCAGCAAAGCTTTTGAGGAAGTGTTTTTTTTATAGACAACAAAAGTAATACTTATTTCAGGATAAAGCTCCGAGAAACTTCGATATTTTGATAAATTGATCAAAGTTTCATTGCTTTTTACTTCATAAGCCTCTTTGTCTGAAACAATAAAATCAACTTCATTATGCTGAATAGTCCTCCAAAATTTTATCTTGTCTACATCTCCATTCTTATCAAGTAGCCAACGAAAAACAGCATTTTCCATGAGAATTCCAATATTTTTTCTAACAGAAGGCATAGAAAAATCATTCAATAAGAAGTTCATAAGTCCAGTGTCGTAAAAATAAATTTTGGGCATTTTGGTTAATTCTTTTCTGGCGTTCTTATAAAAAGGTCTAATTAGCGCTAGATGGTAAGATTTTTGGAGAATATGAAGATAGTTATCTATAGCTGTCTTGGAAACTCCGAGAGTACGGCTTAATTCGTTTACATTAACAAGTCCGCCGATTTGAGTGGCTAAAATTTTTAGAAGTTTAAAAACCATTTCATCCTGCTTGATTCGGGATTCATATATATCCTTCTTAATGTAGGAATAAACAAGTTCCTGAAGAAGTGCTTCTTTTTCGTTTAAAGGGGACAGAACAACTTTTGGATATCCACCCCATACCATATATTCATCATACAAATCGCTTGTTTCTCGCTGTTCATCGATGGAAAGGGCATTTCCTTTAACGGGTAAATTTTCTTTTCCTTTAAAACGCAGGAATTCATGAAAAGAAAGGGTTCTTATCTCAAATATTTTTTTTCTTCCTGCAAGAGAATCCTTGAATTTTTCGTCAATATAAAACGCCGAAGAGCCTGAAACTATAAGCTTGATATTTTCTTTGTAATCATCATAAATAAATTTTAAAAAATTCGTAGGATTTTTTAGATATTGGATTTCATCGATAAAGATGTAATTCTTTCGCTTGATATCAATAGGAAATATCTTGAGGAGATTTCTGGGATGTTCGTTTAAAAGATCAAGATATGTCGGATCTTCAAGGTTTATAAAATAAGTTCCACCATCATTTTTTAATAAAAACTCTTCAAGCAAAAACTGTTGAAGTTGCTTCAATATGGTTGTTTTGCCTGTTTGCCTTGCGCCAACAAGGATAAGAATGTCATTATTTTCAATTTCTTTAACCAGTCTGTCGAATATATCTCGCTTAATTCCAATCATGAAGTTACTATAATCCAATAATTTGCATTTGTCAAGTGACAATTATTCAAATAAGGCATTGTTTTGTGTCTGCGATAAATTCAATTTAACCCGCAATTTCAACCTGTTTTTGTCGATACATATGTAGGGAATACATAAAATATGACATCAATCGGCGCCAAAATGAAAGAGGTAGTTTCTTCTTTTCACAGCTTTGGAAGAAAAGAATCTAATGTTACAGCATTTTCCCCAATCTTTGGAAGAATTATCCCTTTTGCCATGGATTGTGCTTCACGATCGCCTGAATTTTGTGCCTCTTTGTTTAAGCCGAATAATCTTCAAAAAGAACTTTTGAGGACAAAAGATATGCGGGTTGTTGATTGGGAGTCTTTTTTAAGGCAGGGAGCCAAGCCGGAACAGTTTGCAAAAGAGCTTATTGTGAACGGACTTGAGGCTGTAAGGGGCATAAAGATTGTTGGAATGTATGGGATGGGAAGACTCATGTCATTAAGATATGTAAAAGGGGTTTTAAATGCTTTTCTTGAAGTTACGACAAAAATTACTTCTGACATGGGACGAGTTATTAGGTTTTTTAGCATGGAAGAAGAAGGGATCAAAGATGTTTCGGTAGAATTAAGGGAAGCCAACGACGATATGGTTGAATTTTCTCATGGGACCAGAGTTGAATTGAGGAGCAGCCTCATTATTAACATAAACGATAAAATTTTAGAAGGAATTAGGAATGCATTCAGGTTTGTAATGGATGCCAACGTTCCCGTCAATTCTGATAGGGCTAATAAACCCGAAAAGTGGAAAAGCTTAAGACATGGTGAGATAAACAGAGAAATAAAGGGGAATGTTGAGGTGTTGGTTTATGGAGATACGTTTTGCGTGAAAGATGATGGCCCTGGGATGGGGGCGGAGAGAGCCGTTAAGGGATATTTGGGTGTTGCAAAATCTGAAGGGAGTTTGCAGCGTGAATATCGGGACGATATACAGGAAGCGGATATTTATTACGCAAAGGACTTTTCTGAAATAGATGCGAATACCAGCCGCAAAAGCAGAGTCAGTTTTTTGATGTGCGGGGTTGAGATTATTGGAATAGAGGTTGAAGGGGTAAATGTTGAGGGAAATTTGGGAGTCGAGCTTGGAACGGGGATTAGGCCTCCTCAGTCAAAAGATAAAATTAAATTAGGGGCAGAAGAAGTTAAGAGGATAAACGGTTTAATTAAAGAGGTGTTGAAGATAGAAGGGTATCGCAAATGGAGCATATTAAACAGTTTGGTTGCGGCGTTAGAATCAAACGAGCTTTTGTTTGAGGCTGGAGAAAGAGAGGCGTTACTCAAATTTGCATGTGTGGAGGCGAAGGAAGTTCCTCATAATGAAAGCAGGGGAGAAGCCCTTTTTCTGCCGAATGAAAAAGGCTTTATAGAGCTGAAAGCGTCAGGAAAAAAGGTTTATGTGAAAAGTGAATTGCTGGCAGAGTTTAAGGTAAAAGACGCGGGGATAATAACCTGTGACAGCCGACTGTATGAAAGCAAAAGAGGATATACTATCCACTGGGCGCAGTTTGATAGCGATGAGGTATGGGTTGAAGTTGGTAAGAACGTGATAATAAACAGGAGATACGAAAACAATAAGTTAATGTTGAATTTGCGTGCAGGGTTTTATATTGGATACGGAGAAAGGGAAGAGCCTAAATTTAAATTGTTATGGCCGTGGGAGATTAAAGCTAAAGAAAAGACAAGGGAGTCAGCTCAAAAGAGTGATACAAAGGGTCTTGCCCCTGCTTCTGCGCATGAGAAGACAAAAGCAAAAAGGGTTAAAAGCTTTTTGGCAGGGCTGAAGGGATCTGACAGGATGGCGGCAGTTGCTTATTTTGCGATATCCGGGCGTACATTAGAAAGCGTAGAAGCCTTAACATCTGCGATTGCAAGAAGGGATGAATTTCATAAGAGATTTGGAGAGAGAATAGGCTTGAAAGAGATATTATATAGAACTCGTTCATTGAATGACCTAAAGGCTGTTGATAGTTACTTTATTAGTTTGGGAGGAAGACAATTTTTGCAGATTAAAGATTGTTATAACAGGCACTCCTTATATGAAATTGTCGGCAGACAAGTGGAATTGGTGGCAGAATTTAAAAACGAAGCTGAACTGGCAATTAATGAATTTGACCCATATTTGTTTAATAGCGGAGGAAGCGATTTATTTCTGTTTGTGGTTTCTTGTTATAACTTACCAAATGGGAAAAGGCATCAAAAGGTTTTCCTGAAAGATAAAACAGGATATAGGCAGCTTCCTGCTGATTTTGATGAAATTATAGGCGTTGAATTTTATGATGGGAAGATAATTTTAGCAGAAGTAGACGACAAATATAACACTAAAAAAATCCGGCTTTGGGAGATAGCCCAACATGAAGAAAGCCAATTACAACCAGCCTTACATTTGGAAGGGAGTTATAAATTTAATTTTTGCAATGGGAGCTCTTTGCTTTACGATAGAACAAAACACAGATTTTATGAAAAAAAAGTTGGGGAGAAAGAAAAACCAATTAATGCTTTGATTTCCAAAAAGATTTCTAACGTTTTGCAGGTGCATAAAGGTGAGGATGGGTTTTTAATAATAAGAAATGATGAGCCTTCAATATTTATAAGAAATGACGGCCAAGCTGAAAATACGCCTGAAATAGGGCTGAATGGTGTATTTGATTCTGTTTCGTTTGTAGATGAATGCGGAAATTTTTGGCTTAATGATTATAAGCAGAAGAGCTTTTGGGTTAAAAGGGGAGGGCGCGCCTTTGAGCCAACCACGCAAGAAAAGTTTGCTTCTGTTGAATTGCGCCAAAAAGCATCTTCTAAGACATATTTTAATTATATTATGGATGATAGCGAAGATGTTGATGTTTACTATTTGAAGGAAGGAACATATCCTGTAATTTCAAGATGCGGAAAACAGCAGCATCCCAACCATTATGATTTAGACATTTTATTGGAAAAAAGATTAAGCTTAGGCCGAATCCCAAGCAGCCTTCCAACTCAGCAACCCTGGTTTTCTTCCAGCGAAGAAAGGCTTGCCTATGAAGCCCGCCGCCATGAAATGATATGCCGTCTTGCGGCAGGAGATTATTCAGAGGAGGTAAAAAAAGTTGAGCTCTTTGGATATTTAAACCGACAGGCAGTTCAAAGATTGGGATCAGAGTTGATTGCTCAAATTGAAAAAAAATTTGAAACAAAAATCGGTGGAACATTTAGATATCAAGAAGCATATTTATCTTTTATAGAAAAATTATGGGATGCGAGCGAAGGGGAAATAGATGCCGATCGGTTTAGAAGAATTGTTTCAAGGTGGAATAGCTTCGTTGGCATTTTAGAAGCAGATCTTGATGAACTTGAAAGGTTGTTAAGCTATTTTGACAAAACAAGGCTTTACAGCTATCTCCATGATGGAGAAATGCTTCCTGATGATCCTGAAATAAAAGGATTTGTTCATATCTTTACATTAGAAAACATAAGAGAATCTCAAATGGCTGATTCTTTTGCAATGGCAAAACTAATGCCGACAAGAAAAATTACGTTTAGAATTGATGATCCTTACGACCTAGCTTTTCATTATTGGGCGGGGCTTTACAACCCTGGATGGTCAAAAAACAGAAGGCAACATCTTGAATTGTTGGAAAAGTATAAGGGCGGAGTTTATAGGGGGGAACCCATTGAACATAAGACTTTTAGAGATTATGTGAGAGGGGAAGTTAAAGGCCAGGATTTAAAGGGGGATATTTGCGGGAGGGAGTTTATCCAAAACGCGATAGACGCGGGAGCGAAACATATGGATATAACAACTTATTCAAAAAAGAGGGAGGATGGATATATATACCATTTTGCGGCTTATCGTGATGACGGGAAAGGATTGTCCTCTTCAGGGGTTAAAGAGCTGCTGCTTAATTTAGGAGTATCAGACAAAAAAAGCGAGGCCGCGGACGCGAAAAAAAATATAGGGAAAAACGGGATAGGATTTGAAAGTTCGTTAAATGACAACGATCTCGTTATGGTCAGGACATCAAACGGAGACGGAACTTTTACGGAAGTTGAACTTGTCGGAAATAATTTGGACGCGCGGGTTTTAAGATATGTTGAAGGATTGACAGACAAGAGCATGCGCGGACTTGAGGTTCATGTCGGCAAAAAAATTGGTAAAGAGGAAGAAGAAGAGCAAAATAAGATAAAAACAATATTTAGGGAAATGATATTGGGTTTTAGGCTTAAGGATATGGCAGGATTAGTTGATCCGTCTGTTTTAAGTGTTTCTTATAGAGGGGCTCCAATCGCAGAGAGAATTTTAGATAGGGAGAGCGTTGTTTTGGAGGGGAAAGGACGATATTCATTACTTAAAGTAGGGAAAGAGAGAGAGGCGCGAGTTGTTCAGAATGGATTGATAGTAAATCATTCCAAAGAGAAATATTTAAGATATTTTCCCGAGTTTTTAAAAAAATATGTCGAAGATTGCGCCTTTGAGATTGGGGAGGATGAAGAGTTGACGAGGGGCAGGGACGATGTGATGGAAGATGAACGAGTTGTCGCAGGGATATTTATACAGCTTGCAATGCGGAAAGCAATAAAAGAATATCTTCAAACAGGAGAAGAATTTGGGAATCTGCCAAAAGATTATCTCTATTCACAGCATCTTGAACTGGGGAACGGAAATTTGGAGGGATATATACCTGAAGGAATCGAAGAAGATAAAGAGAGGATAAATATTGGGAATATATGTGATGTAGGATTAACGAAATATCTTGGAAGGGAAGATGATTTGACAATGCTCATGACATTGGTTAAGTTAAAAGACGGAGAAGGAAACGCGATTTATTTGCAAGCTATTCGAGATGCAATAGCCGATGTGTCAAAGGGAGGAAAAGAGATTCCAAGATTTTTTAGTAGTCCCATAATATCAGCTTTTTTTAGGGAAAAAATAGAGAGCGCCGTTAAAAAGAGAATAGACTATCTTGCCGCGCATCGTTCTGAAGGCAAAAGAAAAGCTGTTGCTGATCTGCCTGAGCAACTTAGATTGTTTGCTGACACAATGTTAGATATCTATACAGCCATGGGACTTACTGACCCTGAAGTTGATTTTTATTCAAATCCTGATGAGGTGAGGATCGCCACTTATGGACTAAATCATTTTAGGTTTAGAATAGAAGCAATTGAAGAAAGAGCAAGAAAATTAAAGAGAGGATTAGAATTAAAGAAGCAGGGACAACTTGCGAAAATTGCAATAAATGGCGAAAAGTTAAATGATAGAAATATTGTCTCTTCTGTGGCGGAGGCAATAGATGTGTTTTCATATTTAATAGAAGAGCCCGGCATTCATGAAGGGGTTCATGATGTGTTTGGAAGTTCTGAAGGGTGGAGCCATGGCAGCAGATTTAAAGAAAGGGCGATAGGCTTTGTTGATGTTATGCTAAAAAATGGCTATAATCCTCTTTTGCCGCGGGATATGCTACAATAGTTGCTGTGCCAGAGCTTAGACAAAATCCAGCGACAAAAGAGTGGGTTATAATTGCAACCGAGCGCGCTAGGCGCCCTGAAGATTTTCCCCAAAAACCGCCTGAAATACAAACCCCCGAGGAGATAGAAAAATGTCCTTTTTGCGAAGGGCATGAAAGTGAGACCCCACCTGAGATATTTGCCTATCGCGAGTATGGGACAGCTCCAAATTCTCCTGGCTGGTGGATAAGAGTTATTCCAAATAAATTTGCCGCGCTTATCCGTGACGGTTTGCCAAAAAGAGAAAAGATTGACCATTTTTTCCGCCGGATGGATGGGATTGGAGAACATGAAGTCCTGATAGAACATCCAAAGCATGATTTTACAATAGCTACAATGGAAGAAAAACAGGTCGAGGAGATTTTTTTGGCGTATCGTGAAAGATATTTGGATTTGTGCAAAAACCCGAAATTTGAGCTTGTAATGGTATTTAAAAATCATGGACAGGCAGCGGGCACATCTGTTAGGCATCCTCATTCACAGATTATAGCGAGTCCTGTGACTCCCCAGCATGTGCGCCACAGACTTGAAGAGGCAATGAGATATTTTGATGATAATGGTGTATGCGTGTATTGCGCAATGATCGAAGAAGAGCTTAAAATGAAAGAGCGGTTAGTCTTGGAAACGGACAATTTTGTAGCTTTTGAACCGTTTGCTTCCCGTTCCCCATTTGAAACGTTAATACTGCCAAAAAAGCACAGTTCCTCTTTTCAATTTATAACTTCCGACGAAACAAAGGAAATGGCATATGTTACAAAGGCCATACTTTCCAAACTTTATAAATCACTAAAAGACCCTGATTATAATTATGTTATTCATTCTTCTCCGTGCCACGAAAAGGAGCTGGAATATTATCACTGGCATATGCAAATTTTGCCAAGGATAACAGCGCTTGCCGGGTTTGAACTTGGATCCGGCATTTATATTAATACCGTGATCCCGGAAAAAGCCGCGGATTTTCTAAGAAATGCCTAACGTTATAATCTTAATTTCGGGTATATTTTTAGGGATTGTGGGCTTCTATTTATTCTATAAATTTTTGTCCAAAAAAAAACTTCTTACTCCGGCAGATTGCAATTCCAGAGATGCCGAAGATTTTCTTAAAAAAAGAGGATTTCAAATTGTAGAAAAGAAGAGGCAGTCGTCCGTCGTAGTTTATGTAAACGGCAAAGGGCATTTGAATACAGAAGCCGCGGATTTTATAGTTGAAAGAGACAGGAAGCGTTATGTTGTGAAGGTTGTAAATGAGATTGGCGTTGATCCAACTGAACCTGCGATGCGCCGAAAGTTAATTGAATTTTCAAAGCTTTTTCCCGGGCTTGAAATTTTGCTTCTTAACTTAAATGGCGGAGAACTTCAGGAAATAAAACTTAAATTTCCCAAGTCAGAAACTGAACTTTTGTTTACAGTTTTTGTTGCATCTTTTATTGTTTTAGGGATTGTTGCTTTGGTTGTTTTGCTGGTACAATTGAAATTATATTAAATGATTTTTGGAAGTATGGAATTTTACCTGCTTGATGCCAAGCAGACGGAGGCATATTATGAAGAAAGTAAGCATAATTCACAAAAAAGAAGATAAGTTGATTGCCGGTACGGCAAAACAATTAACAAAAGAGCTTTCGCCTTCTTTTGTTTTTGTTGCCGACCCCAGAAAGGCCGATTTTATAATAACTTTAGGCGGAGACGGGACTGTTTTGCGTGCCGCGCACATTATTTCTCAACACGATATCCCTCTTTTAACGGTTCAGCTCGGAGGACTCGGGCTTTTAACAGAATGCTCTTTGGGAGAATTGCCTGCCGCATTGGAAAGTATTAAAAATAAAAAATATCAGATCGATTCAAGATTAATGCTGAAGGTTCATGTTGTAAGAAAAAACAAAATTGTTAAAGAACTTTTCGCATTAAACGACGCGGTTGTCTGCAAAAATGATATTGCTCGCATTATCAAGCTTAGAGCTTTTTTGGGCGATGATCTTTTGGGCGAATATGCCGCGGACGGGATTATTGCTTCAACTCCTACCGGTTCGACGGCTTATAACTTTGCCGTAAACGGGCCTATTTTGCCTGTCCATTCAAAATCGTATATCCTCTCTCCGATATGTCCGCATCGCGCAACCGATCGCTCAATCGTTTTGGAAGAAGATGTTACACTTGCGATTATAAAAGGAAAAGACGTCCTTCTTACGGTAGACGGCCAGCAGACCTTATCGCTAAAACCTGATGATATAGTGAAGATTGGTGTTTCAAAAGAAAAAACGAGTTTTATAAGGTTTAAAGAGTACGACATTTGGGGGCTTTTGCGTAGTAAATTGGGGTGGGGAACGTAAAAAATAAATGTCCAAAAAATAGACATTAAGGTAATTAAAAAGCAGGAAATGCAACCCTCCAATTCTTTTATATTGAAATAGTCCTTGCTCTTTCTGAATAAGCATCTGAGGTGCCAGCATGAAGGGGAGGATAAAGATTTTTTGTTGACGGGAATGCGGATAATATGGATTCCGTTTCTAAAGAGACAGTTTTGTCTCTGTTTATTTCAATTGACATAATTGTAAAATTTAAAATTATACGCGCCCTTGATGGGAGCGGCTGTCCTGCTTGAATCGCAACTCCTTCGCCTTTTTTATGGCTATTTTCAGAACAAAAAACCATGTGATATCTTTCTTCGGGACTTATTAACTTAAGAATGGCCCCTAATTCGTGATCAGTAACATTTAATTTAAAGGAGATAGTATCCTCTTCTGGAAACTTAAAAGAGAGAGGACTTTTTCTGCCTGAAACAGCTTTTGTCACGTTGCGTAAAAATATCGTAGCAGCTTTTAAAGAACCCTCTATTTTTAAAGTTATTGTTTGCTCCCTAATAGCAGAAGAAGAAGGATTATGTCTAATTTCTCCAATAAAGGCCAAACCACTTCTGATCACTTTTGAAGAAAAAAAACTTGTTGGAGAACAGCCTCTGCCAAGAATTAAGTATGGAGATGAGCCTGGCAGAATATTATTGTTTGACCCTATCATTTTAATTGATATTCCAACGAAGTAAGTCGCTAAGAACTTCAGGGTTTAGGATTTTTGCGAAATATCTGGGGTCAGAAATGTTTGGTGCTCCTGTAATGGGAAAGGTTGTAAATAAAACAACTTTGGAAAATTTAACTTTGATAAGTTTGTCGACGTAATCGGTAACAAGATGGTTGCTTATATATTGAATTACATTGGCCTGGTTTTCCATCTAAATCCCCTTCTTTCTTAAATAGCTTTATCAATCTTTTTTGATTTTTCTGAGAAAACCGATTCAAATTTTGCCATTAGAACATCAACAAAGCGACCCGGGCTTTTTTCAAGGATTGTAGCCCATGCTTTAGGCCCAAATTCTGCTTTTGTATAGGTTTTATTGCCTATACTGTATACATCGTGAGAGCTATTTGTTGAATTTTCATTTGCTAACATAACATTTACTCCTGCGTTTCTAAGTATATATCGAAATATTTTTTCAGGAATTTCACATTAACTTTTAAACAGCATGTTTTTATGGCAAACGATCAAAAAGGTTGATACAATTAATGTTTATAAACTAATTCTCTGGAGGAATTTGATATGAAACATTATATACAAATTTCAACCACTGTCAATCATAAAAAAGAAGCCAAAAAGATAGCCCGAGCGTTAATAAAAGAAAAGCTTGCCGCATGCGTACAGATTTTGGGTCCTATTTTGAGCATATACGAATGGAAAGGCAAACTGGAAGAGGCAAAAGAATGGATGTGCATTATCAAGACGAGGGAAGACTTGTATCAAAAAGTCGAGACGGCTATAAAAAGGCTTCATTCTTATGAAACGCCGGAAGTTATCGCGATGCCGATAACTTCTGTAGATAAAGATTATTTTGATTGGATGACTACTGGAACTCTTTGATTGGCCTGTCACATAGAAGCCAAATGTTTTAAGAGTACCACGTTCTCAATATGCGGGGTATGAGGGAACATATCGATCGGCTGGATTTTTTTAATATGATATCCGCCCTCTAAAAACAGATTAATGTCTTCTCTTTGAGTATTAGGATTGCAAGAGATATATACTATCTCTTTTGGTTTTGCTTCGACGATTTTTTGTAGTACTTTTTTGTGTATTCCCGGTCGCGGTGGATCGAGAATTATTTTGTCAGACTTTAAATCAAGGCTTTTGATAACATCTTCAACCCTGCCTGCTATTGCGGAAAAGTTTTCCATTCCGTTTAATTCCGCATTTTCCAAAGAGAGTTTTGTTGCCGCCTCATTTTCTTCTATCCCTATAATTTCCTTTGCCTTTTTCGCAAGAGATAAGCCAATGCTGCCCGTACCGGAATAGAGATCAAAGACTTTTTCATCCCCTTTTAGATTTGCAAATTCTGTTATTATTTGAATCAGCCTTTCTGCCTGCTTTGTATTGGTTTGGAAGAAAGATTGGACTGGAATTTTGAATTTTATCTTGTTTAATGATTCTAAAAGATAGTCCTGCCCGATGCTTTTTTGTATTTCACCATAAGACCTGTCGGCAGGGGAGAGGTTGTGGCTCCAGGTGATGCCTTGTACGACATCTTTTAATTCTTCCCACAATTCTTCAAGAGGGAATTCGCCTTTATCGGAAGTTAAGATGCTTAAAATCGTATTTTTTATGTTTTTCCCTTCACGAATAACAACATGTCTCATAATCCCTTCTGGATAACTTCTCAAGTCACTTGATTTTATGAATTCTCTCAAGCGGGCTACTATTTCATTGCTATCTTCTGATAACAGCCAGCATTTTTCTATGTCTAAAGTTTTGTTTTTGTCATCTTTTAGTCCAATAGAAAAATCAGGACCGAATGCAAAGTCCATCCTATTCCTGTAGAAAAATTCCTGAGGGGCTGGAATTATCGGTTCACAAAACCCAAATAGCCCTTTTATTTTTTCTTCTTTTATTTTAAGCTGATTTTCATATTTTAATTGCTGCCAGGGGCATCCTCCGCATTGCCCTGCATATTTACACGGCGCATTTTTGCGAAGAGGCGAATCTTTTATGACTTTTTCAAATCTTCCAAGTTTATTTCTTTTGCTTATAATATAGCCTTCTATAATATCTTCTGGATAGGCAAAACGAAAGCTAATCCCTTCACGGCTTACTCCCCGACCTTTTTTATCAATATCTATTATTTCAAACTGCATTATTTCATTATATAATGGTACTCATGAACCATCAAACGAAGATAAGGGTTATATACAAAGATACAGATGCGGGCGGGGTCGTTTATTACGCAAATTATTTGGGGTTTTTTGAGCAGGGGAGGACTGAATATATTCGCAGCCTTGGCTTTTCCCTTAAGGCGTATGAACAAAGAGGAGTTCTTTTTGCCGTGGAACATGTAGACTGCAATTACAACTCTCCGGCTTTTTACGATGATGAAGTTGTCATAGAGACAGAGGCTGAAAAGATAACAGGGGCAAGAATTGTCTTTTTTCAAAAATGTTGCAGAGGAAATCAGCCTCTTGTAACGGCAAGAACGACGCTTTTTGCGATGGACGTAAAAAATTTTAGGCCAATGAGGATCCCTCAGGAGTTTTTGGAAAAAATTCGTGACAACTCTTTACACATTGAATCTAAAACTTAGTATATCCCCGTCCTCAACTAAATAATCTTTCCCTTTAAGATGAAATTTGCCAAGCTCTTTTAGTTTTGCTTCTGAGCCTGCTTCTATAAGATCGGAGTATTTAAACATCTCCGCTTTTACAAAGCCTTTTTGGATATCCGTATGAATGGCAGCTCCTGCTTCCGGCGCGAAAGCTCCGCGCCTTATCGGCCATGCCCGCACTTCATCTTCTCCCACAGTAAAGTAAGAAATAAGCCCAAGCCCTTCGTAAGTTAGTCTATTCATTTTATTGACAGCTGGTTCATCAATCCCAAGCTCTTTCATGAATTCCTGCTGATCGCTTTCCGGAAGATCGGCAATTTCTTTTTCAATGGCGACACTTAATGGAATTGTGGGGATATTAAAAGATGATGTTATTTCTTTGCAAAGAGAATCACCTTTAATTTTATCTTCGGAAACATTTAGCGCGATAAAGATTGGTTTTAACGTATAAAACTGATAAGTTTTTAAAAGTTTTACTTCTTCTTCTGACCAATTAAAGTTTTTTATATGCTTTTCTTCATCAAGCAGTTTTTTACATTTGTCCATGATTTCTTTTTCTTTTTCTCTGGTTGCCGCAAATTTAGAGGTTTTGTCTTTTGCCATAGTTTCAATCCTTTTTTCCACAAGGACAAGATCGGCAATTAAAAGATCTGCCAAAAAATTTGGGATCTCACTTTTTGCCGATTCTTCTTTCGCAACAAAGCATATCTCGTCGGCATTTTTCAGGTTGTCCATTATAAGTTTTTTTGTGGGACCTTCCATGTCCAGGTTAGGGAGCAGCAGGTATTCAATTTTTACGTAAGTTGTCTTTTTGGGGTTGTACATGGAGATAAGCTTGGCAATTCTTGGGTCTTTGACATTGCATGTTCCAATATGAGATTCGAGCGGTTTTTCTGTTATTTGATCAAGGCCAATGCCTGTTACCAGGCTAAAAAGCTCTTCTTTTTCTGACTGTGAATTCCCGATTATTGCAGTTTTCATTTATTTATTATAGCAGATTAAGGCGCATCTGACATGTCAAATCGAGGCCGCATGCCTCCTTGACATTTTGCAAATATAATGTATACTTTGTTTATGCAAGGTAAAAACAAAGTGTTACTTAGAAATCTTAAAAAAGAAATTGAGAAGCTGATAAGAGGAAGTCAGTCAGCTTTGATTTTTGGGCCTCGCCAGGTAGGAAAGACCACCTTAATTAAAGAAGCTCTTTTAAATGCTCCAAATGTCAGGGAGTATCCTTTGCAGAACCCTGAAATACGCGCTGAAATAGAAAAAGATCCCGCCATATTATCCAGGCAGTTGCTGGCAAACAAAAATAAACCATATGTCTTTGTTGATGAGGCGCAAAAAGTTCCAGAAATTTTTGATGGTATACAATACATTTTGGATGAGAAAAAAGCGAAATTTTTAATAACAGGATCATCTGCGAGGAAATTAAGAAGAAAAGGCTCAAATTTATTGCCAGGCAGGGTAAAAATATTTCATTTGGATCCTCTTCTATGGAATGAGTTCGGATGGATAAAAGAAAACAATATAAAAGAATTGGAAATAAAAAATATAAATAAAAAAGTTGATTATTTCTTTGAAAAATCTTTAATTTTTGGAGCTTTACCTGGAATTGTTAACCTGAACAATGATAATGATAGAAAAGATTTTTTAAAAGCTTATGCCCATATTTATCTTGAAGAGGAAATAAGAGCCGAAGCATTAAGCAGGAAAATAGGAGCTTTTTCAAGATTTTTGGAGCTTTCAGCAAATGAGTCGGGAACTTCTCCTAATTTTACCAAACTTTCAATGGAATCGGGCGTAAGCATGCCTGCAATTAGAGAATTTTATAATTTACTTGAGGATACTCTTATCGTCGAAAGAATAGATCCGTATCTTAAGAACGCAAGAAAAAGAATATTGGCTTCGTCCCGTTATTATTTTTTTGATTTGGGAGTCAGGAATTCATTGGCAAGATTTTCTTTGAATAAAGAATTAATTAACTCTCAAAAAGGAATATTGTTTGAGCATGCTATTATTCTTGAAATTATAAGAAGGATAAGATCTTTAAATAAAGAGTTCAAGGTTTGTTATTGGCGAACTTCAGGAGGGGCAGAAGTTGACTGTGTTATAGATTTGGGGCATAAAGTAATCCCTGTTGAGATTAAAGCAAGCAAAAAAATTGCCTTGTCTGAACTAAAAGGGCTTAAGATTTTTTTAGACGATTATAAAGATGTTGCAGATATTGGCTATGTCATAACTTGGGGAGATAAACCAGAGCAATTAGCTGATAATATTATCGCCTTGCCTTGGTCTTTCATTTAAAACAAAAAGCCCGCCAGCCTCTGACGGGCTTTTATCTAAGCCTATGGAGCTTTAATCTGGTTTTTGCGTGTTCACCAGTGCTTTAAATTCTTGTTTGGTGATACGAGGTCGAGAAGTCCATTCATCCATAATAAGTTTTCTACTGAGGAATAAATAGGTGCATCAGGATATTTTTTATTTAAATCTGATAACATTTTAAGACAGAATAAATCACCAATTGTAGCTACTATCTTTGCAATATGTTGAATTTCTTCATAATTCTTGCCCTCACTTATTTCTTCTTGAGTTTGAGCTCCATCTCTATTTATCCTAGAAAATTCATTTAATAAAAATTTTCCAACTGCGCGTGTCGCAGGTAGTGGAACTCCTGTCTCCCTATTTATAGGATCATTTTCCATTAATTTAAGATAAGCCCTTCTTGGTAGCCTACACAACATATTTTTTATGACTCTTTGCCTCCCCCATCTTATTTGCCCACTGTCTCCAATTCTTGCGGATATCCCATAACTCACAAAAACCACCTCTTACTCTATTATCGCCCCCCCCGCAGAAATTTCAGCTTGATTTTGATTTTTTGATGTATTATAATCATTTCAGTTTCTTATTAAAAATGATAATAAAATGAAATACATAGATTTTGTGGCTAAAATTGATTCACCTGTATTTACAAGGCAGGAAATAAAACTTTTAAGCCTTAAAGTTTTTGATTGGCAACTTTCTTTATGGAAGAAAAGCGGTTACATCTTAAAAATAAGAAACGGTGTTTATGCCTTTTCTGGAAGATTGAAAGAAATTTCAGGCGAAGAACTCGCTCAAAAAATTTATTCTCCAAGCTATTTAAGCTATGAAAAGGCATTGTCTTATTATGGATTTATTCCTGAAATGGTTTATGCTTTTACTCTCGCAACCCCTAAAACAACCAGAACTTTTGATAATAAATTTGGCAGATTTATTTATCATAATATAAAGAAAAATTTGTTTTTTGGATATGTCCAAATAAAAGAGGGAAATGAGCCTTATCTTGTTGCGGATCCCCAAAAGGCGTTGATTGATTTTTTATATTTGAAAAAGAGCAAAATAAAAAACAAAGAGGATGTTTTATCTTTTAGATTTAACTGGAAAGAGATAAAGAAAAAAGTGGACATCGGAAAACTAAAAAAATACCTGGAACTTTTTAACAATAAAAAACTCGGGGAAATTATGAAAATCTTTTTTGAGGCAGGCGATTTTAATGCTTAATTTAAATCAAATAGAAGAATATTTTGAAAAAAACCTAACTAGGATTAATCCTAAAGGAGTTATCATTGAATATTTGCAATATGAGGTTTTAGATTCTCTTTTCAAGCAAAGGGGCAGTGAAAATTTAAGCTTTATTGGAGGAACCGCGATAAGAATTATTCATAACAGCCAAAGATTTTCGGAGGATTTAGATTTTGACAATTTTGGCTTGAATTATAATGAATTTAAAGAGATTATGGCTAGAGCACTTAAAGAACTTGAACTTAAAGGCTTTTCTGTTGAGGAGAGATTTTTATCAAAAGATAAAAATTATCATTGTTATATAAAATTTAAAGATATTCTCCAGAGCTTTGACATAGCAAAAGATAAGAAAGAAAAGATTTTTTTAAGCATTGATGTCGAGAAGAAAGAAAAAATAGGTCAATCGGAACTTAAAATAATAAATAAGTTTGGTGTTTTTAGGAAAATACCTGTGAATCTTCCGCAAGTGCTTTTGTCGCAAAAGCTTTTGGCTATTCTTTTTAGGAAAAGGGAAAAAGGGAGAGATTTTTATGATACCTCATTTCTTTCCGCAAAAACCAAGCCTGATTATGAATATATAGAAAAAATAACGGGGTTGGATAAACAGGAATTTATAGATAAAATTAAGACAAAATGTGCCAAGTTGAATTTCAAGCATTTAGCAAACGATGTTGAACCTTTTCTTTTTGATGTACAGAAGAAAGACAGGGTTTTGGACTTTAAAGAGGAACTTGATAATATTTTATAAAACAAAAAGCCCGCCAGAATCTGACGGGCTTTTAAAATGATTATTTTGCCGAAAGATGTTGTTTTCTCTTGGCAACTTCTTCAAGCTGGGCGCTTATATAAGCAAAGTTATCCAAAAGTGCCTCATGGTTTTGACGAATTTTATCTAGTCTGTCAGCGGCTGATTCACCTGCAGTAATCGTCCCGTCCCCTGCGATATTTTCCAATAGTTCTTCTTTGGTGATTGGAACCTTCTCCCCGCTGTTGGTATAAAGCTCAAGGGAATACTCATGGTCTTTCAAAAAACCAGCTATGGCTTCCTGCCTAAGTCCCATAAAGGTGCCAATTCTTACCGGTTTTTTGTCTACTGTTATTTCGAGCGGCGCATGTCCACGAAAATGTGAAAGTTCCATCTCCCAAAGGTTGGGTTCGCCACCGCCATACCCATCAGCTCCAAAGGCAGGCTCCCACCCTATTTCCTTGTACAAGCCTGGATTTTTTTCAGGCGGGAGTATATGCTCCACTCTATCTTCCCATTCGCGCCTTCGACAAGATGCTATCTGTTGAGGTAATACACCAAAGAGTCTTGGGGTTTTTGTTATTTCCATAATAAAATCACCTCCTTTAATTGTTTTATATCTATCAGCCCCCTGAAAAATTTCAAGTGAATTTCATGGGTTGACAGGTTTGTTTCAGTTAAGTATAATATTGTTTACCTTAAGTGAAACAATGCGATTTGAAGAAATAGATCAAAATATTCCCTTTATAAAAAAGGAGAATTTTAGGCTTTTGTTCCCCGAAATAAAGCCTAGTTCGTTTACGCAAAATATAAAAAATTGGATAAAAACAGGTAAGATTGCTCCTTTAAAACGAGGTTTTTATGTTTTTAAACATTATTGGAATAATTGCGCTGATAAAGATAATTATTTAGGCTATTTGGCAGGGATGCTATATACCCCATCATATGTAAGCCGAGAAACAATCCTTGCAAAATATGGAATGCTAACAGAAGCTGTTTATGGAATATCTTCCGTAAGCATTAAAACAACTAGAGTTTTTAAATCGGATTTATCAATTTTTACTTATTCCAAAATCAAAGAGGCTCTTTTTGGCGGATTTGTTGAAGGCGCTTTTATGGGCAATAAATATTATATAGCAACCAAAGCCAAGGCCTTATTTGATTATTTATATTTTTACAAAAGAAGGATGAAAAATATAACAGAAAAAGCTATAGACGAATTAAGAATAAATTTTGAAGTTATGAAGAATTCCGATTGGAAAGAATTTAGAAAATATTTAAAACTAGCAGAAGATAAAGCTCTTGATAAAATTTATAGCCTTATAATAAAAGGAGAAAAACTTGCTTGAACAACTAAAAATATTTGTAAACGTTTTAAGGGCAAAAAAGATGCATAATGATTACATTATCAATGCCTTAAAGGAATACCTGCAAATCAGGCTTTTGGATTTTATATATAACAACAAAAAATACAATGAAAAGCTTATTTTTACAGGCGGCACATGTCTAAGATTTTGCTTTAACCTCCCACGACTTTCTGAGGATTTAGATTTTGATTTTGAAGATAGTTTAAATATTATAAACCTTAAAGATGAAATTGTGGATTATTTCAAAAAATCCTTAAAAATGCCGCAAGTATCCGCTTCAATAAAAGGCAAAAATAAAAAAATTTATTTGAAATTTCAAATACTCAAAGGACTCGACCTTTCTTTTGGCGGCTCTAAAATTTTATTTCTAAAAGTTGAAACATCTAAAACTCCTCATGCAACAAAAAAAATTGAACTATCCCTAATTAATAAAGATGGCCTTTATTTTTACATAAGAAGATATTCTCTTCCTGATCTTATGAGCGGGAAGATATCCGCGTTTTTAAATCGGTCATTCTTTAAAGGAAAAGATAATGAAATAGATTTCAAAGGTCGCGATGCTTTTGATTTGATTTGGTATATGGGACAAAATATCATCCCAAATTATGAAAAATTGGGAATTTTATTAAAAGCCAGTAAATATAAGAATTTAAACCCACAAGAACTTTTAATAGAAATTGGAAAAAAGTTGAAATCTCTTAAAATTCAACACTTAAAGTCTGACCTTTTCCAATTTATTGAAAATCCTAAACTATTAGACCAATTTTTGACCAATTATTTAATAATTTTTGACCAATATTATTTGGCACAAAAAACTGAAGAAAGGAAATAACTTCTTATATGCAAATAAAAAAAACTCGAAACAATTCAATAAAAACTTTAATAAAAATGGCATTAGCCGAGGATCTCGGATCCGGCGATATTACAACAGATTCTATTGTAGATAGAAAGAAAGTTGTAACAGCTGAATTTAGAGCCAAAGAGGACGGCATTATTGCCGGGTTTCCTATGGCGCAGATGGTTTTTGAGGTTTTGGATAAGAAAGTAAAGTTATCTGCGAAAGTTTCTGATGGGCATAAAGTAAAAAAAGGACAAGTTTTTGCAACCATTACAGGCCCTGCTCATTCTGTTCTAAAAGGGGAGCGTCTTGCGTTGAATTTTCTGCAAAGGATGTCTGGCATTGCGACTTTAACTTCTAAATATGTCGAGGCTGTGAAAGGGACAAACGCGAAAATTTTAGATACCCGCAAAACTACCCCTCTTTGGCGAAAAGCTGAAAAGCAGGCTGTTTTGGCCGGGGGAGGAGAAAATCATAGATTTGGGCTTTATGATGCCGTTCTCATAAAAGACAACCATATAAAATTTGCTGGTGGGATTGATTTTGCTATCGCAAAAGTTAAAAGCAAAAAGAAAAAAGTAAGTTTTGTGGAAGTTGAAGCTAAAAATTTGGAGGAAGTTCGCAAAGCAATAGAGGCTGGAATTGATAGAATTCTTTTAGATAACATGAATTTACATGACTTAAAAGAGGCGGTCAAAATCTGCAAAAAATATCATGTTTCAACTGAAGCATCAGGGAATGTTTCTCTTGACAATGTCAGAAAAATTGCGCAAACAGGAGCCAACTTTATTTCTGTCGGAGCATTAACTCATTCTGCGAAGGCACTCGATATCAGCTTAAAAATTGTATGACCAAAATTATTTTGAGCCTGATTTTTTTGCTTCTTCTTTTCCTTGTTGTTCCTGTTTTTTCTGATACAGCGGATACTCGCGCTGATGAGATAATAAAAGAGATTATTCTGCCAGAGTATAACGATTTTGAGAGAGCTCTTGCCATTCACGATTACATTGTTCTACACAGCAAATATGACTGGGATAGTTTTATAAGCGGAACGATACCTCCTGAATCTTACACAGCTTACGGGATTTTAAATCTTGGAGTAGGTGTTTGCGCGGGATATGCTGAAGCGGTCAAACTGCTTCTCGACAAAGCGGGGGTTGAAAATATTATCATTTCAGGAAGGGCAGAGGGACCTAACGGATGGGATAACCACGCCTGGAATCTGGTTAAAATAAAAGGGGACTGGTACCACATGGATACGACATGGGATGACATGATGGTAAAGCCAAACGAGAGGGAAGAGGCGCGGTACAATATTTTTCTAATTGATGATTATAGTATTTCTCTTATAGGAAATCGCGAGTGGAATCGTGAAAGCTATCCAAAAGCCGACAGTCAGAAGTTTTCTTACATGCATGCCATAAAAGTTGACGGAGGGGTTTCTAAAAACGCCTATTTTAAATATGGCAACTGGATCGAATTTTACAAACTTGAAAAAGTGGAATATAACGGGAAGTATGTTGATGGAGGGAAAGTTTCTTGTGATAAAATATGGAGAATAGAACTAACTTCCAATTATAATGTTTCTAAATTTCTTCAAAGTGTTATGGTTATTTCTGTCAGATGGGGAGTTTATGATTATTATGCTTGGGAGCGCATTCCTGTCAAAGTAGAGCTTTTAGAAGATAAGAAAACTGTGATTATTTCACCTCTTGAAGGCGGCTATCAACTCGGCTTCTACTGGCTATTCATCAGTCGATACGGATTTGTTGATACAGAATCAAACAAGCCGATTAAGATGGGTTTTGAAGTTGTTAAATGAGCCCCGATTATTCACGGACGAACAAATAATTTTTTCTAAAGTGCAAGAGACGGCTATAGGTATAACTAATCGGAGTTAACTATTCAGATAATGTTAACTTCAAGACATCAATCGTCAACAAGCATTAATTCATACAAAGATAGCTCAAAAGGTATTTTAGTTAATTTGATTCCACCTGAATTTTTTAAATCAAAAAAGATTCTAGGGTGTGCATCGGCCTCGCTTTCTCCCAACCAATAGTTAACAGTTCCATTGCTTTGCAAATGATTTCTTATAAACCTTGCGAAATCTTGTGGAGCTCCATTTAAAAATAATGAGTATCCCTCTGTCCTATCTGTTGTTTTTTTACCTACAAATCCATAGCTTTTTCTTAAAAGAGACTGAATCTCACCATCCACTCTGCCGTGCCAATAACCTTCTACGCTTATCTTTTCATTTATTGCAAAAGCTTGATGTATAGCAAAATTTGCGCAATGAACATTAAATCTAACGCCGCGATTAACAGGTTTCAAGGCGGTTTCCGCGACTTTAAGTTCTTGAGCTAATGTTGGTCTTATTGTAGAAGAGTTGCCAATAAGCACTCCCCTTGGTTTCTTATAAAATCTGCCATAATATTTACTATTATGATACTCGCCAATTACAACTTGATAACTTTTTACTGTCATTTTCTTTTGCTCCTTTAATTTTCAACTAAAAAGCTTATGCTGATTGCTAGTCCAGTTTCTTATTTTGTTATCGTTTTTTTTTTTTGAAAATTTCAGCTTGACTTTGATGTTTCTAATAGTATACTGTTGCAGTATATTATGAGAAACGGTGTAAAATCAAAAATCAGCGAGATAGTTTCATTGGTAGAGAAACTGCCTTATTTTACTTTGGATAATCTGATTGGATTAAGTAAAAATAAAAATTATCTTAAAATACTTCTTTCTCGTTATCAAAAAGCAGGGAAACTTATTCGCTTGAAGAAAGGATTTTATACCTCTAAATCATATGTTGACGCTGTCCAAAAATCAGATGGTTTTTCGCCATACATTGAATTTGTTTCGAACCTTTTGTGCGAGCCGTCATATTTGAGTTTAGAGTATGTACTCTACGAGCATAATATATTGACAGATGTGCCTGTGAATTTTACATCCATCACAAAAAACAAAACCAACCGTTTTATAAATAAATTCGGCAATTTTTTCTACCATAAGATAAGTAGTCGTCTTTTTTGCGGTTTTAACATATTGAAAAAGGGCGGTCTTATAATTTATAAAGCGACAAAGGCCAAGGCTCTTTTTGATTATATATATTTGAGGAAGAATGTTTTGACAACTGAAGATTCTATCAAAGAACTGCGTTTGAATTTAAATGATTTTAGCGAAAAAGATTTAAAAGAATTTAAAAAATACATTAAAATGGAAAAATCAAAAAAATTAAGAAGCATTACAGGATTTATTTTTAAGTAATTTATGGAAGCCACAAAAGATTTATTGAAAAATTTGATACAAACTGCAGAATCGCAGAACAATGTTTTTAAAAGAAATATTTTAAAAGAACATTTACAGCTTCTGATATTGGATTTTATGTATTCCAGTTCAAAATACAGTGAACTTATTTTCTATGGAGGTTCCTGCTTAAAGCATTGTTTTAACCTGCAAAGGCTTTCTGAAGATTTGGATTTTGTTGATGTAAAAAAAGAAATTAAGTTATCAGAGTTAGCAAGGGATATTGAAAGGTATTTCAAAGAAAAGACCGACTTGCATTTAACTGCGGCTATCCAGAAATTTAGGATATATTTAAAATTTCCCATATTGCATGAATTAAAATTGTCGGAGAAGGGTGGATCTGATTTTCTGTTTTTAAAGGTAGAAGTTTTTAATGATTTTACATGTAAGGAATATACGACCCGGATTATTCCCATATTTAAGCAAAACAAATCAATTTTAATAAAAACATTTGATCTCCCAACCTTAATGGCTACAAAAATTATGGCAATTTTTCATCGCAAATGGGAAAAAAGAGATAAAAAGGGCAATATATTGGCGAGCGTAAAAGGAAGAGACTATTTTGATTTGATGTGGTATTTACAGAAAAAAATTAAGCCAAATATAAAATGTTTAAAAGGAATTAAAGATGAAAAAATGCTTAAAGAAGAACTTTTAACAGCTATTTCAAAAATTGATACAAGAAGTATCGCGTTTGATTTGGAAGCGCTTATCGGAGATATGAATTTTGTGCATAATTTAAGCGGCAACATTAAAGAAATTTTAAAACAAGAGATATTGAACATATAAAATCGTGCTATAAATTTTGCAAGAGAAATTGGCAAAATTTCAGGTGATTTTGAAATCGCAGAAATAATTGGAATCTTACGGGCAAAAGGTTGTGAAGAAATTAGAATAATACGCGCTATGGCGAAGAACTACCACCTTGTAAGAGAAGCTATTATATCTGACAAATTATCAGTTAGGGATCTTCTAACAACAATAGTTGCGTTTTATCGTAGCGATACTCGAGATGAAGAAATCATACCTAGTAAATTAAGAGCTTTAGGCTGTTCAGAAAAAAAATAATGATTGCTGCATCAAACAGTTATGATAGTATATTCAGATTAACTGCTGCAGACTCTAATGCTACACCGATTGACCGGCTTTTTGTTCTATCAAAAGACCATGATTTCAATGTTGCAGAAGCAGCAATTGATAATTTAAGAAGAAAAAACATTCCGGAAGCTACAATAATGGAATCTGCCGCTAGCGGAGGAGGAAGAATGAGATTTCTGGTAGCGCGATCTTCAGAGACACCTATAGCGACCCTTGCTTATGATGGTTCTGGACAGACCGAAACAGCCCTTGCCGCAACAGACAACTTGTTAAAGCGATTGTTTGAATAGTTACTACATCCCACTCAAAAATGCGAAGAGTGGAGGGCTGGCTTTAGCTTGTGCTATAATACTTCTATTCCCATGGAAAAAACTTATACCTTGAGGCCTTCTTTTTCTCCAAACGGGTCAAATTATACAATTCCTTATGATAAGGATTTGACAGATGAACAGCTTCCTGTCGTAAAATCACAGGGAGGGCCGTCTCTTGTTATCGCAGGAGCTGGTTCAGGCAAAACTCGTACTATAACTTATCGCGTTGCTTATCTTGTCGAATCGGGGGTTCCACTACACAATATTTTATTGGTAACATTTACCAACAAAGCGGCGCGTGAAATGAAATTCCGCGTTGAAGGGCTCCTTCGCAGGGACTTAAAAGGACTTTGGGCGGGGACTTACCATCACATAGGCAATTTAATATTGCGAAAACATGCCAAGAAACTTGGTTACGACAAAAACTTTACAATCCTTGACCGAGCCGATTCAAAAGACCTATTCGACAAAAGCATAAAAGAGGCGGGGATCGATACAAAGACAAGAAAATTTCCAAAAGGGGATGTTTTGCAGGATGTTTACAGCTATATCGCAAATACCCTCCAGCCTTTTTCCGAGGTTATACAAAATAAATACCCGCATCTTTTTGAATTTCAGGCCGAAATACTGCCGGTCTTTCGCAAATATGAAGAGGCAAAACTTGCGCAAAACCTGATGGACTTTGATGACTTACAAACCAAATGGCTTTATCTACTGCAAAACCATCCCGAAGTTTTGGCTGAATATTCTCAAAAATTTGAACATATTCTTGTAGACGAGTATCAGGATACCAATTTGATCCAGTCGCAAATTATTGATCTTTTAGCTTCAACCCATCGCAACCTAATGGTAGTGGGGGACGATTCGCAAAGCATTTACTCCTTCCGTGGGGCGGAGTTCCGCAACATAATCGATTTTCCCAAAAGATACCCAAATTGTGAAATTTACAAACTTGAATTAAATCACCGCTCAACACCAGAAATCCTCGAATTTGCAAATGACAGTATAAGTAACGCGGTGGAACGATTTGAAAAAATATTAAGGCCTGTTCGCAAAAGAGGGGTAACTCCTGCGCTCGCTTCGTTCCAGGATGTTTACAAACAGGCCTCTTTTGTCGCGCAGAGGGTTTTGGAGCTTCATGATGAAGGGATACCTCTTTCTGAAATGGCTGTTATCTATCGCTCTCATTACCATTGCCTTGAGTTGCAAATGGAGTTGACCCGCCGAAGGATTCCTCACGAAGTCAGGTCAGGGATGCGTCTGTTTGAAGAGGCTCATATAAAAGATATTTTGGCATACCTTAAAGTTTTTCACAACCCTGTCGATTCTTTATCTTGGTTGAGAATTTTAAAGCTTATCCCCGGAGTTGGACAGAAGACTGCGGAAAAGATAGTAAAGCTTGCCAAAAATTCCGCGGAACCTCTTAATGAAATAACAAAAGAATTTGTATCGTCAAATGTTTCTCGAGGGAGTAAAGAGCCTTTTATCAAATTCCAGGCATTGATAAAAGTTTTATCCCAAATGATAAACAATCCTTCTATTATGATGTCGACTATTGTGGAAAATGGATATGCCGATTATTTGAGGATGACATATCCTAACGGCGGAATGCGGATTGATGAAATCGAAGAGCTTTCAAATTATGCGAAAGAATACGATATTGAAGGATTCCTTTCCACCTTGGCTCTTTTAGGCGGAGCGTCTGCAGAGGAGATTGCTCAAACACCGCAGGAAAAACAGAAAGAGTCGGTTGTTTTGACGACTGTTCATCAGGCAAAAGGGCTTGAATGGAAAATCGTTTTTGTCATTTGGCTTGCGGAGGGACGATTTCCTTCATATCTTACATTTAATAATCCGAAAGAACTCGAAGAAGAGAGACGATTGTTTTATGTCGCGTCTACAAGAAGTAAAGATCAGCTCTATTTGACATATCCTATTGTTTATCATTCAAGAGAGGGCGAAATTGTTTTAAAGGCGAGCAGATTTATAAAAGAGATATCGGAACATCGTTATGAAAAATGGCTGGTTGAAGATGAAAAGCCGGTTTTCAAAAGAGATGACAACGATAATTTTACAATCAGCGGCAAAGAAGATGATGCGATCAGCTGGGACGATTACGGAGAGTTTAAAGAATCTGCTGTTCAAAGCAAAAAAGAAACCGGAATCCGCAAAGACAAGTTTTTTTGGGAAAAATAAAAAAATGGAGAAGACTTTTTCGGTAAGCGAACTTAACAATGCGGTTAAATACTATTTAAAAAATCTTCATCCTGACGGAGTTTGGGTAAAGGGTGAAATTCTCGGGTTTAAGGCTGACAAAAGATATGCCAGTTTCCTTTTATGCGAAAAAGAAGAAGGGACTAATAATGTTTTAAGCCAGGTTCAGGTAATGTGTTGGGGAAATGATTTTTGGGATATTACGCGCGACCTTAGAGCTGTTGACAGGACATTGTCGCTTAAAGACGGGCTTTGCGTCCAATTAAAATGCCAACTTGATTTGTGGCCTAAGGCTGGGAGATTCCAACTTATTGCCAAAGAAATAGAACCTTCGGTGACTATTGGCGAGCTTCATATTACGCGGGCAAAAATTTACAACGAGTTAAAAGACCTTGGTCTGCATAACAAAAACAAACAACTTCCGATCCCTCTGTGTCCCTTGCGGATTGCCCTTATCGCCTCGCGTGGGAGCGCCGGTTTTAACGATTTTGTAAGCGAAATAAAATCTTCAAAATATGCTTTTGGAATAGATTTTTACCATGCTGCGGTTCAGGGGGAGATGGTTGAGAAGGAAGTTGTTTTGGCTTTTGATAAGATTGTTAAAAGAAAGAACGATTATGATGTTGTTGTTATTGTCCGTGGAGGAGGGGCTGTGACCGATTTGAAATGGTTTGACAACCAGAAAATCGGGAGAGCTATAGGAGAATGTCCAATTCCCGTCATTACTGGGATTGGTCATGAGATAAATTTATCCGTAACTGATATGGTTGCCAATATAAATTTCAAGACACCGACTGCTGTTGCCGCTTTTTTGGTTAATGCCGCCTTACAGTATGAGATGGCAATATCGCAATTAATTGACGGAATTTACAGGGAAGCATGGGAGTTGTTGGGGCAAGGTAAAATGGATCTGCATGAAATAATAAAAGATATAAATTCAGAAGGGAAATTTTATATTGAAAGCGGGAAAAGGGATGTTTCAGAATTGTCGGAGAATTTAACAAACTCTGTTTCTGTTTTTTTAAAAAGAGCAGAGGAAAACTTTAAGCATTATGAGGAGAAGCTCGCAATTTTTGATCCTGTTAATACATTAAGGCTGGGCTATAGCATTACAAGATCTACAAAAGGTAAAATCATTAAGAAAATTGATGATGTCGCTATTTCTGAAAGGATTGCGGTTGAACTTAAGGACGGCCTTATTTACGGAGAAGTAGTTGAAAAGGAGGTAAAGCATGGCTGCTAAAAAGGGGAGTTACAAAGTCGCGTATGAGGGACTTGAAAAGATTTTTGATGAATTGCGCGAAGGGAAGATTGAGATTGATGAGTTGGAAGAGCGGCTGAAAAAAGCTTTGGAATATATTAAAACCTGCAAAGACATACTGAAAAAACAGGAAACAAAAGTGACTGATATTTTGAAAGAGATTAAAGAAGAAGAGAAGGATTAATCGCTTGCTTACACGCTTGATTCTGTTTATAATTATTTTGATTTAAAGGGGGTGTAGAAAATATGGCAAACAAGGAACAAGGCGGACAAAAAAACGTTAAAAAGGTTGCAAAATTATCACTTAAAGAAAAGCGCGCGTTAAAAAGGGAAAAGAAAGCAAATCAAGGTTGATTAAGTTAAGCTGATTATATCAGAGCTAGAAGGTTGCTAAGCATTTCTAGCTCTTTTTTTGAATGGTTTGCTGTAATTGTTATACGCAGGCGTGCCTCTCCTTTTGCAACTGTCGGGAATCGTATGCCTGAGACGAAAAGACCATCTTCAAAAAGCTTTCTTGATATTCCCATAGTTTTTTCTTCGTTGCCGATTATAATCGGAATGATAGGGGTTTCCGTCGTAGGGTCGCGATTAATCGCGGCTCTACGACGGTTGAAAAAACCGATATTATCCCAGAGCCTCTTCCTCAATTGCGGCTCGTTTTCAATTATTTCTAATGCGGCGATTGATGCGGCGCAAATAGAAGGAGGGAGAGAGGTTGTATATATAAAACTTCTCGCTTTATTCCTCAAAAAATCAATTAACTCAAAACTTCCCGCGATAAACCCGCCCAAACTCCCTACGGCCTTCGAGAGAGTTCCCATTACAATATCAATTTGTCCTTCAATCCCAAAATGTTCTTCGGCTCCCCGCCCGTTTTCCCCAAGAACCCCTGTCGCATGGGCGCAATCGATCATCGTTATCGCGTTATATTTTTTTGCAAGTTTTGCAATTTGTGGAAGAGGAGCGATATCTCCGTCCATACTGAAAATAGAATCGGTGACAATTAGCCGCTTTTTATATTTATCTGATTTTGCAAGAATTTTCTCCAAAGCTATCATGTCTTTATGGGAGTATACTTGCAGGCGGGCTTTTGACAATTTGCAGGCGTCGATTATTGACGCGTGGTTTAGGCGGTCGATAATTATTGTGTCTTTTTCGTCTGTTAATGCCGTTATTGCGCCTATATTTGCCATGTAGCCTGTTGAAAAAACGATCGCGGACTCTCTTTTTTTAAACTTGGCGATTTTCTTTTCCAATTCTTCATGGATTATTGTATTCCCTGAAATTAAACGAGAAGCGCCAGCCCCGACACCAAACTCTTTTATGGTTTCTATTGCCATTTTTTTTACTTTTGGATGATTGGAAAGGCCGAGGTAATCGTTTGAGCAAAAGCAGATAAGCTCTTTCCCGTCGATGTATATTTTGGAACCATCGATCTTTTCAATAGTCTTGAGCGGCCTGTAAAGGCCTGATTTTTTGAGACTCTCTAATTCTTGGTTTATAAATTCGAGCATAAGAAAAAAATTATAACACGGTTTTGTGAAATTATGAGTTGAACTACAAACTATGCTTTGGAAAAATTTTCTAGGAAAGCTTTTGGTCAAGCCGAATATTTGTCAATCTTAAGTCCCAAATCGGCAATCATTTGCAAATCTTTTTCCGGTGCTTGGCCTTTTGTCGTCAAATAATTGCCGACCAATGTAACATTTGCTCCTGCCATAAACATGAGCGGCTGAAGGTCTCGCAAGGCTCTTTCTCTTCCACCAAAAACTCCGATATCAGCCTTTGGCAGGATGAATCTATATGTTGCGATAAGCCTTAAAACTTCAAGAGGCTCCATCTGTTTATAGTTTTTTGCCGCAGGAGTCCCTTCTATCGGATTTAATATGTTTATCGGAACAGATTCGACATCTAATTCTCTCAAAGTAAATGCAAGCTCAATTCTTTGTTCCAAAGTTTCTCCGAGTCCGAATATCCCGCCGGAGCAGACGGAAAGCCCTGCCTCTTTCGCGGCTTTTATCGTTTCTAACCTCTCTTTGTAAGTATGAGTCGTGCAAACATTATCAAAAAAACTTTCCGCCGTTTCCAAGTTATGATGCAACCGCTTCAGCCCTTTTGATTTTAACTCCTCAATCTGGTTTTTTGACAATGTTCCCATAGAAACACAGCGGTTAAGGTTTGTTTTATCGGTTATATTTTTTATTGCGGAACCGATTGTTGAGAGTTCATCTTCTTTTACGATCGACTTTCCAGAAGTTACAACGCTAAAACAAGTAGCCCCCATTTTATCCTGCGAATTTTTCGCGGCGGAGAATATATCCTCATCCGACATCAGCGGATACACATCGGAGCTTGTTTTGTGATGAACCGATTGTGCGCAGAAGGAGCAGTTTTCAGAGCATTTTCCCGATTTTGCATTAATTATCGCGCAAAGTTTTACTTTATTACCTTTGAAATTTTGCTTAATATGGTTCGCGGCGGAGAGGAGATCGAAAGTGTCGCCATCAGAAGTTTTGATTAACTGCAGAGCTTTATCAAAGGAGATTTTTTTCCCTTCGATTATCTGCCTTGAAAGGGTTTTGTAAGTCATATTAAATTATATCATGGTTATCTGGTGATATAGCCCATAGTTTCAATATGAAACTGTGATATAATTTAATAAATCAATAGGGGGGTGTAGTTTATGAGAGAGCCTACATTAACAGTATATATTCATAAAGGAGAAAAATATGTTGCTGAATGCCTTGAAATTGACGCTGTCTCACAAGGCGATACAGTGGATGAAGCAATAAAAAACATAAAAGAAGCGGTTAGTTTATACTTCGATTAGATGTTTAGAAAAATGACAACACTCCTCTTCCTCCACGGGTTTGCAACAGGCTCTGCTATCTGGGATGCTCAAGTAAAAGAATTTTCAAAAGATTTTAACGTGACAACAGATGCCGAAAAAATTGATGAACTGGAAAACGTTGTTATTGTCGCGTGGTCAATGGGGGGATGGAAGGCGTTTAAGTTATGTAACGAATATCCTCAAAAGGTTAAAGGATTGGTTCTTGTCTCCTCATTTGCAAAATATCTCAAAAGCAATGACTATCCATATGGCGTAAATCCTGCTCTTTTGCGAAAATTAGAGAGGAAATTTATGGCTGATTATAAAGAAGGGATGCGATATTTTTATCGGCTGATTTTTGGCAATAGCGATCATGATTATCTTATCGAAAAACTTCCCGCCCATAAAAAAGAAGACTTTGCTTTATGGTTTGAGCGCTTGAAAAAAGAGGATTTCAGAAGTTTTCTTCCGCAAATTAAAATTTCAACGCTTTTAATCCATGGAAATCAGGATAATGTGGTTCCAGTTGAGTCATCTAAATACATGAACAGTCAAATATCAAATTCCAAGCTTGAAATTTTTAAAGGAGCAGGACATGCGCCTTTTATTGAGAAGGCTGATAAGTTCAGATTGTTATTAAAGCAATTCATTGAATAATTTCAAAGAGAACAACTTACTCATTAATGGAAAATGTTTGTGATAAATCCAGAGATTTCTTGAAAAGGCAGGCGAAATTTGATATTCTTATAATATAGGCGGCCCCATCGTCTAGGGGTTAGGACATTAGCTTTTCAAGCTAACGGCCGGGGTTCGAATCCCCGTGGGGCTATTTATTTCTCCGGCCATTTTGATATATCGGTACCGTATTTTTCTTTCTTTTTTAATAAGTTCTCTTTAAGTGTTGCTACGTTTTTTGAAAGATTGTGGACTGTTTCTTCAAAGTCGCTGATTTGTTTTAAGAGCTCATCAAATGAAAGTTTTTTTTCTTCTGTCATACTTCACCTCTTAATCAATTATAGCACCATTTTAAGGAGCATAGTATAATGGATGTATGACTTTAAAAATTGCCGGTAAAACTTTTTCTTCGCGCCTCTTTCTTGGTACGGGCAAGTTTCCTTCAAATGAAATATTGTCAAAAGCTCTTGCCGCGGCAGAAACGGAAATTGTAACAGTTGCATTGCGAAGGGTTGACCTCGACGCAAAAAACGAAGATATCCTTGATGCTATTGATAAGAAAAAATATCTCGTACTTCCAAATACTTCCGGAGCCAGAGATGCGGATGAAGCGGTTCGTTTGGCTCGTCTTGCAAAGGGGATGGGAATTGGGAATTGGATAAAATTGGAGGTCACTCCCGATCCAAACTATTTATTGCCCGATCCCATAGAGACACTAAAAGCAGCCGAGATTCTTGTAAAAGAAGGGTTTATTGTCCTCCCTTATATAAATGCCGATCCTGTTTTGGCAAAGAGGCTTGAAGAGGCAGGCTGCGCAACTGTTATGCCGCTCGGTTCTCCAATAGGCTCGCATCAGGGGATCAGGACAAAAGAAGCGATTGAAATTATCATAGAACAGGCGAATATCCCAGTTGTTGTGGATGCGGGAATCGGAGCTCCTTCACATGCGGCACTTGCAATGGAGATGGGAGCGGATGCGGTGCTGGTAAATACCGCTATAGCAATTGCAAGCGATCCTATTAAAATGGCGGAAGCGTTTAAATTGGCAGTTATGGCGGGGCGCAAGGCTTTTTCCGTAGGGATTCGAGGATCACAAAAAACAGCTTCAGCGTCAAGTCCTTTGACCGGTTTTTTAAGATGAAGTTTATTGATGTTTTAAATAAGACCGATTTTTCAAAAATATCTTCTATTTCTGAACATGCATCTGATTTAGAGGTCAAAAGCATTTTGTCAAAAGAAAAAATAACATTTGAAGATTATATTATTCTTTTGTCTGAAACGGCGGTTAATTATCTGGAAGAAATGGCGAGAAAAGCTCAAATGATTACACAAAAGTTTTTTGGGAAGACGATTTTACTATATGCCCCAATATATTTAAGTAATGAATGTGATAATTCTTGTATTTATTGCGGTTTCAACCAAAAGGTTTCAGGGAAGAGGATTTCTCTTTCTGTTTCTGAAGTTATAAAAGAGGCCGATTTTCTATATGATCGCGGATTTCGGCACATCCTTTTGGTCTCCGGCGAAAAAAAGGGTATTGTTTCAATTGCATATTTAAAAGAGATTGTTTCTACTTTGCACAAAAAATTTGAATCCATTTCTATCGAGATTTTCCCCTTGGAAGAGAACGAATATAAAGAGCTTTTTTCCGTTGGTGTAGATGGAATAACTATTTATCAAGAGGTTTATGATAAAGAGATTTATAAAAAGGTTCATCCCGCAGGACCAAAATCCGACTATGAGTTTCGTTTGGCAACGCCGGAGAGGGCGGGGAGGGTGGGTTTCTACAGAATAAATATAGGAGCTCTTTTGGGGCTTGGGGAATTTCAAAAAGAGGCAGCTTGCGTCGGCCTTCACGCTTCATATCTTAGGAAAAAATTTTGGAAGTCGCAAATTTCAATTTCTTTCCCGAGAATACAGGGATCGGGAGCCAATTTCAAACCAATAAATCCTATTTCTGACAAGCAGCTTGTCCAGATGTTATGCGCCCTTCGATTGTTTCTGCCGCAAGCCGGGCTTGTTCTTTCTACTCGTGAGAGTGGAACCTTTAGAGATAATTTAATTTCACTTGGAACAACGCAGATGAGCGCGGAATCAAAGACAAGCCCTGGGGGATATTTAAATTGCAACCAAGAGGGTGAGCAGTTTAATGTGTCAGATAAGAGGAGCGTTGAAGAAGTTTCGCAAGCGATCAAGCTTAAAGGGTATGAGCCGGTTTTTAAGGACTGGGACAAAGCCCTCACCCAATCTTAGGAGTTTTGAGAGTTTACAGGTATGAACCCTCTCCCAGAGGGAGAGGGAGTTTCTAGGTGATATAAAAAAGAAAGATCAAATACAGAAAAAAAAATGAGGGTTATGATAAAAATTATTGTAAATGGAAAAGAATATCAGTTTGAAAAAGAGCTTACGGTTTTTACTCTCTTGCAGTATTTTAATTTAAACCCTTACAGGATTGTAGTGCAAATAAATGAGAGTGAAGTTGTCCCTAAAGAGAGCTTTCAGAAATATAAAGTTAAAAATGGCGATAGGGTAGAATTTGTTAAGTTTATGGCTGGAGGGTGATTTTTTTAATCGCCTCATAAGTTATCTCAAGAAGTTTCTTTAATTCTTGCAAAGTAATCCCAAGTGGCGGCATGAGGACTATTACATCTCCTAGCGGCCGCAGAATTGCGCCGCGCTTTCTGGCTTCCAAAATTACTTGATGCCCAACTCTCTTCTTGTCGGAAACCAGTTCAATTCCGACCATAAAACCACATTGCCTTATTTCACCGACATGTTTTAGTTGTTTGAATTTCTCAAGCGATTTTTTCATGAACTTTATTTTAGGCTGTAGTTTTTGTAAAGTCTTTTCTTTTTCAAATATTTCTAAATTGGCAATAGCCGCGGCGCAGCCGAGAGGGTTCCCCGTATATGTGTGGCCGTGAAAAAATGTTTTTTTGCTTTCATACGAGCCCAGAAATGCATTGTAAATTTCATCAGTCGTCAAAGTTGCTGCTACGGGGAGATAGCCCCCTGTCAATCCTTTTGCGACGCACATAATGTCGGGAGAAACTCCCTCATGTTCACACGCAAACATTTTCCCCGTCCTGCCAAACCCTGTTGCCACTTCATCGCATATAAGCAGGATGTTGTATTTTGTGCAAAGGCTTCTCGCCCCTTTTAAAAATCCTTTTGGTTGAAGCAATATTCCCGCCGCTCCCTGGATAAGCGGCTCAACAATCATTGCCGCCACTTCTTTGTGATGGGTTTTCATAACTTTTTCCACTTCTTTTAAATTTGTTGAAACTTGGAAGGCTTTAAAGAGAAGGGGCTTGTATATTTCGTGAAACAGATCAATCCCCCCAACCGAAACTGACCCTACAGTATCCCCATGATACGCATTCTTTAATGTTATGAATTTTGTTTTTCTGTTTTTTAATTGGACATTGGACATTGGATGTTGGACATTTACTTGTTGCCAGTATTGAAACGCAATCTTAAGCGCGATTTCAACAGCAGTCGACCCGTTATCAGAGTAAAAGACTTTATTTAATCCTTTTGGCGTTATCTCAACAAGTTTTTTAGCAAGCTCAATCGATGGAACATTAGCCAGACCGAGGAGCGTAGAGTGAGCTACTTTGTTTAATTGTTTAATTATTGCCTGATTGATTTTTTTTTTGCGATGCCCATGTATTGTGACCCAAAGGGAAGAGATCCCGTCTATATATTTATTCTTATCCGTATCGTATAGATAGATTCCGTCTCCTTTTTCAATTACAAGCTGGTCGTTTTTTTCCCAATCTTCCATTTGAGTAAAAGGATGCCATATGTATTGTTTATCCTTGTTTTGAAGGCTCTTATTTGCCATTTTATTAAGTATAGCATTTTTTTATATGGACAAAATACAAGTTTTGCTCTGTTTGTTTCGACTGGAAAAGAACATGGCACACGAAATGATAATTAAGCTGCACGGATTAGTTTCCGCGCTTTACGGACCACAGAGAGCCAAAACGCTTGATTATTTAAATAAAAATGCTGATGACTGGAAAACCAATGAAGAAATGTGCAGGGCTCTTAGGATTTGCAGCCAACTTTATCCTGAAGACAAAGAGCATGCCGCCCAAATTTTGTCTAAAATTGAAAAATCTCCCTCCGAACAACCGCAGGTATAATTAGGTATCTCTGAAATTTCAAAAAATGCCTCAGCATTTGTTTTTTCTGATAGGGTTTTTCCTGTATATTTGTTTATAACAATTCCGGCTATTTTTATTTTTCTTGCTTTTAGCGCTTCTATTGTTAAAAGGGTATGGTTTATTGTCCCAAGCCCCGGGCGAGCAACAATTAAAGCGGAAATGCCCATGTCTTTTATTAAATCCGCGACAAAATAATCTTTTAAAATAGGAACCAGGACGCCTCCTATCCCTTCGACAATGACAATGTCGTGAAGTTTTTGGAGTTTTTTAAAAGCGGCAAATATTTTTTTAAGCGCAATTTTCTTTTTTAAGATTTTTGAGGCGGAGTAAGGAGCAAGAGGTAGTTTTAAGTGTATCGGATTGATTAGATCGAGAGGCTCTTTTAGATGAAGAATTTTTTTTAGATGTCTTGCGTCGTCATCTTTTGTAGAACCTGTTGAAATAGGCTTCATGACGCCGACATTATGGCCTTCCCGCATTAAATATTTTGCCAATAAAACTGTTATGTAAGTTTTCCCCACGCCGGTGTCAGTTCCTGTTATAAATATGGAAGTCATAAAAAAATTATAGCACGGGTTTTTAAAAACTCTTAATTTATGCTTTATGGCTAGCGCGAGAAAGTGGATACTGACTTTCTCCAAGCAAAAAGTCTTCTTTTGTCTGAATGTTGGGTGAGGGCTGTTGTCTGTGATACACAAAAGAGAAAGTCAGGAGCTGAGGAGTTAAAGAGATAAAAGCCAAAACCAAACAGGCAAGACAACTATTTTTTTGTTGTTTACAACAATATTATCAATTGTATCTTCGGTAAGTATTAAACCTTCTTTTAAATCATAAGCCTCTAAGGCTTCCATTAAGCCTTCAATCTCTCTTTCTTTTATTTTTGAATCTGAAAATAGCTTACATACTTGGATTACCTGTAAAACCTTTCCTTTATCAGTTAAAATAAAATCACATTCTTTTTTATCCGCGTGGTAAAAAATCTCTTTTTTTGTCCTTTTTAGCGCCATAAAAACAATATTTTCCAATATTCTGCCATAGTTTGAAGAAAAGGAAAAACGAATCGCCTGCAGCATGCCATGGTCAATCGCGTATATTTTTTTAGGATTCCTCATTTGTTCTCTTATCTTATAAGTATATTTTTTTACTTCAAATATTAAAAAGATCTCTTCAGCATATTTAGAAAAATTACTAAGAGTGTTTTTGCTGAAAGAATGCCCAAGCTCTTCCAATTTTTTAGCGGTAGATGAAATTGATGACAAACTACCGACCTGATCCATTATCAGGATTAAATAATCCTCCAAAAGTTTGATATTTTTTATCTTATGGCGTTCTATTAAATCTCTATAGAACATAACCTTATAATATTCTTTTAACAATTCATCAGGATAAAGGCTTTTCAAAACCGCAGGGAACCCTCCACCGCTAAAATATTTATGGAATTCTTTTTTTATTATAATATTTTCTTTTGAGTTGTATAAAATATTTTTTTTATCTGGAGATATGTTTTTGGATTTTAAATATTCGTTAAAACTTAAAGGATATACAGTAAAACTTATCGTCCTTCCGCGAAGTTCGGTAGCAATCTCATTGCTTAAAAGCTTAGAGGAGGAACCTGTTATTATCAGTTTCAAATTCTTATTCTGCTCTATTATTCTTCTTGCCCACAAAGACCAGTTCGGCACATTCTGTATTTCATCTAAAAATAAATAAACTTTTTTATTTAAATCAACAGAGAAAAACTCCAGATAAGTTTCCCATAACAAGGAAAGTTCCGAACCTAGCAAAGGCTGCAGCCGCTCATCCTCAAAATTCACATATAATATGTTGTCCTTTGGCACTGTTTTTATAAGGCTCTCTATTATTTGATAGCACAAATAAGTCTTTCCTGCCCGCCTAGCTCCTATTATAGAAAGAATTTCTTCCCCTTTTAAAAAAGAAACTTCAAAATCTCTTTCATGCAACTTGGGTAGCTCAAAAGAGCCCCACTCAACCATGATTTTTTTTAGTTTTTCTTTGGCATCCATACAAGTCATCTCCTATGTATAATACAAATACAAAAAATATTGTATCATGGGAAATACAAATATGCAAATCCATTAATATAGGAGACAGTGAAAATCGTACTTCCTTAACAAATAAGGGGCGCGCTGCGAAATGCAATAGGCATATCAATCCAAAACATACTTGACAATAATTATGAAAGATAGTAGTCTATACATTGCTATGTTGATAAAAGAAGAAATCATAAAAGTTATAGATTTTTGGCATGAAGTGGTAAAAAAGGAAACTTTATTTTATAGGTCTATATTGGAAGATATAGATGTTTTTAGCAGCGAAGTTATTGATATTGCGGGGCCAAGGAGAAGCGGGAAGTCCTCTTTATTAAAACTTATCATCAGAAAGTTCATAGACAAAAAAGATTGGATCTATATAAATTTCGAAGATCCTTTTTTTATTAACAATAATCAACCCCAAACAATAGAGAGGATCATAGAAATATTTAAAGAATTTTATTCTGCAAAGATAAAATATTTGTTTTTTGATGAAATACAGAATATAAACGGGTGGGAAAAAGCAATAAGAAAACTTTATGAAAGCAAAGAATATCGAATTTTTATAACGGGATCATCTTCCAAGCTTTTGGGAGGCGAACTATCTTCGCTTATAACAGGAAGGCATAAATCTTATGAATTAATGCCTTTAGATTTTAAAGAATGGTTAAGTTTTAATAATATACAAATTAATACAGAAAAAGAATTAATTTTAAATAAAATAAAGCTTGAAAAATATTTTGATGCTTTTTTGAAAATAGGAGGATTTCCTAAAATTGCCGTGAGCAAAGATGAAGAATTGCTAAAACAATATTATTTGGATATTTTAGAAAAAGACATCATTAAAAGGCATGACGTAAGAAACAAGGCTGCTCTTGAAAAACTAGGGATTTATTTATTAACCAATTCCTCAAAAACTTTATCTGTTTCATCTTTGGCAGAATCTTTAGATTTATCAAAAGAGATTGCGGCTGAATATATTTCTTATTTCAAGGAAGCATTTTTGATTTTTGATTTGCCGCAATTTTCTTACTCTTTAAAAACACAGCAGAAGGCGCTAAAGAAAATATATTCCGCGGACACCGGTCTTTCAAATGTTGTTTCTTTTAGATTTTCCGAAGATTATGGAAGATTTTTGGAAAATGCTGTTTTCCTTCATCTAAGGAAGCAAAAAGGCGAGCTTTTTTATTATAAAACCAAAAATAATTTTGAGGTGGATTTCTTATTAAAGAAAAAAGGTATGTTTTTTTTGTTCCAGGTTTCTAAAAACATAGAAAACGATCTTACAAAAAAAAGAGAAATTAGAGCCCTTCTCGCGGCTATGGGGGAACTAAAAATCGAAAAAGGGTTCATCATTACAAAATCAATGGCAGACACCATAAAAATTGACAATAAGACAATAGAGATTCTTCCTGCCTATCGATGGCTTTTAACTCCTGACTTACAACAATAAGACAATGAAGAAAACCCGCTATTAATTCGCAGCAAAATACTAAATCACATTTACCCCGATTATTCATATCCCATGCAAGTTTTTTGAAGTTGGCTACGATAATATAGACGAGAAAAACTAATATACTCGCGATCAAACATTAGTTGCCTGTTATTAATATTTGATCAACCCTACAAGTTCGCAATGTATAAAAAAACAGGCGGACTTTTTGTTTTTTTAGAGGAGGGAAAAATTATGACATGGGATGCAACAAGTATTGCTGCCGGGTTGTATGTGAAATATCTTTCCGGGAGAAAAGTTCAAAAAGATGTTGTTGAAAAGTTAAAAAATGATGGAGAAGCAAAAGTTAAAAACGGACAATTAAGCACTGATACTGATGCTGTAACTATTAATATTGCTGATGATAATTTAACAAATGCAGAATTAGCAGCACTGGGCATAACAAAAGCCAAAATAGATGTTGTTATTGATAGTAGTTGGGCAGATGTGAATGGAACAGGCAGCAATGGGATAATTACAACGGCAGAATTAACGGCTTCTCTAAAAGGCATGTATACCTGGGGAGCGGCGCATGGTATTGACGTAAATACTGATGAGGGGAAAGCCTTAGTGGAAGCAATGTATTATGCTAATGCTGATGCTGTGCATCGTGAAGACGAGGGAATCCCAAACGCAAGAAGTTCTGCTAAGACTCATATTGAGGGTCAATATGAGGGATGGAGACAAGCTACCGCTCCTGCCAAAGATGACACTCCTGCTAATTTCCTTATATTTTTGAAAAGTGAAGAAGTCCCCGATGATTCGCCTATTATTACAAGCAATCCTCAAAATGTTGACCAGCTCTTGTTTCTTGCATTGCTTTCTCAATATGATACAAGCAGTTTTTCGACAGAACTAACGGCTTTGATTCGCAAGCAGTTTAATGGTTTGAGTCCTACAAGCTTTACAGCTCAAAACAGATACGCGCCATTTGGAGACTTTTTTTATGATGATTCAACTCTGGCTAGCTGGCTAAATCCTCAAAAACCGGCAGCTTCTAATTCATCCGGCTCATCTTCTGCCCCTTCTTCTGCCGCGCCTGCAAATGCTTCAGCAGCTACTCAGGCTAGTACTTCAGCTCCTGTGACAGATATGTCTATTAACTTAACAGTTGATAGCAATATCTCAACATGGAAATGGACCGCCGAAAAAGTTTCAGAGATAATTTTAAGCAAGGCCGGATTTATTAGCAAAGGGAATCCTGCATATTTAAAAAAGGTGGATAATAGCGGATATTATAAGCTTTGGGTGGAACGTGGAAGCATAAAAGCTGTTTCTGTTGATATAACTAAATCCAATGAAGTGGCCATTGCTGCGGGGATAAGTTTAAATGCTATGATTGAAGCAGTTATTGGCCCTGATCAAAATACTGCGGCTACTAATGCTAAATCTAAAAACTTGAGAGAGTGGCTGTCGAACTTAACTGCTGCAAGTACTGATAAAATTTATAATTCAGAGACGAGTTCTCCGCCAGTTCCACCAAAAGCGGGAAACGCGGGAAGGTCAGCTGTTAATATTGCTGTAGAAAGAAAAAGAGTTGCGCAGGATATATTAGAATATTTTGAAACTGCTCCAGACAATGTTGTTATTGTTATTAATAAGGTACAAATTACACAAGACACAGCTTTAGAGGCTATTGAGAATGCGATTGGGAATGACCCTAAAGCAGTAGAGCGTGCTTTTATTGATAATACTGTTAACGTTGAAGCAGATGAAAATATAAATCTTGATGAAGCAATAGCTGGAAATAAAGGCAAAAAGACAGCGCCTGGTGTTTCAGGGAAAAAAGTGGAGAAGGCTGGATCTGCTGCTTCAGCAGCGGCAGGGGCTGAGAAGGCAAGCTCTTCTGGAAAAACAATCCCGCTTGGGAGCGGGGATTATCTAAAGCAGGCAGGGACTATAAAGTCTGCAATGAAGGTAGGAGATAGTTTTATTATAAGTTTTAATGGGATGAAGTTTTATCAAATAACAAAAGGGGAAAAAGGAGAATTAACACTTGCCAGCCCAACAGGTAAAGCCTTGCCTGCAAGTTTGGCTGATGTTGTTTATCAAGTTGTAGAGGCGCTTATAACAGGAATGACAACTCGAGGAACTTGGGCTAATGATTTTGCCAAATTGATAGCGAGTAAAAAAAGTGGAGAGTTAAAAAGCAAAAATTCAGTGACAATTGAGTTTAAACCTTAGGAAACCGCGGCGTTCAGTCGCAGGTGTCCTTGACAAAAATAAATATTTTGCAACACGCTCATAATGCGGGTTCATAACCTTTTGGTTGCAAATTACTGCAATTGTATGGGATAATTATTTTTAAATGAATACTCATGTTGAAAAATGGTTAAATTATGCTAAAGCCGACTTGGAAGCTGCTGAAGTTTTGGTAACACACCCAAAATCTTTTTATTCTTATCAGTTAACAGTATTACATTGTCATCAAGCTATAGAAAAAATATTGAAAACTTTTATAGTTTCTAACGGTGGTATGCCCAAAAAAGTTCACAACTTGATTTATTTGCTCCAAGAGAGCGGATTGAAATTATCCAAAGAAATTGAAGAATATGTTGCCACATTGAATCCACATTATCAGCCTGCCCGATATCCAGACATAACTTATAAGGGACCGATTTTAAGGTATAACGAAAAAACTGCAAAAGAACACTTTAAAAACACAAAAGAGGCGTTTGAATGTATAGAAAAAAATATAATACAAAAAAAATAATAAAAACTTATTTAAAAAACATTCCTAAACAGATAAAGGTTAAGGGGGTATTTTTATTTGGCAGTTATGCAACAGGGAAAATTAATGACAATAGCGATTTGGACTTCATAGTGATTTCTCCTAGTTTTGAGAAAATGGGATTTCTAAAAAGGCTTGAACTTTTATCTCTTGCACAAATGGGAGATGTTATTACAAGATCCGTTCCGTTGGATATTATAGGATATACTCCAGAAGAATTTAAAAACATAGATAAAGAATCTGCCATTATGAAAAGCGCCAAAAGTGAAGGTAAAATGTTAGTCTGGAATTAACTTGAAAAATGCTAATCCTCAATTTTAAGCGGCCTGGACATTAAGTTAATCAAAGCTTCATAGATATTTTTATCTATATAACAACCAAGTTGAAGATATAGCGAGGAGAGGGCTTGCGTGCTTATCCCCGCAATTTCCATGCAAGTTTTTTCCCTCATAAACCGATAATATAGATGTAATAAGATAATATACTTTTCCAGCCAAATTTTAATTGCCTGTTATTAAATTTTGGCTGTACACAAGCTCACTTAAAGAAAAACAGGTGGGCTTTTTTATTTTATAAGGAGGGAATTTTATGGCGGACTTAAATGTTGGTGGGGCAGCTGGAGGTTCTTATATTGCGCCTGGAAGCGAAATCATAAGGAGAACAAAAGCAGGCGGACTTCTTGGGCCTGGAGAATCTTCTCAGTCTTCACAAAGTGTCGGGGAGCAATCAGAAGAAACAAAAAGAGCAGATCGTAATTATGTTGATAATCCGGAAATTCCTTTAGGCTATACGCAAGACAAAACTGCAAGCGAAAGGACTCTTTATATTTGGCAGGACAAAGATAAAGACGGGAACATCGATTTGAATGAAAAAGGGGCTCTTAAGATTTATGTTAGAGTTGGCGGCCAATGGCTTGAGATAAAAAATAAAGACGGAGAAGCTCTGAATGATGCCAATTTCAGGCTGACGGACAGAGATATGCAGGCTAACGCTCCGGAAGTTGCCGGGGATAATCAGATTGATAAAAATGAACGCGAATTGAGGGAATCGATTATTATTGAGCTTGCAGGATATTATGCTTTGTCTTACGAAGATATGGCGGAAGGCCTTGCTGCCGCCGATTCATTTTTTATGGCATCCAGACAAGCGATACGTGAAACAACAGGAGAGATTAAATCCGCCATAAAAGACTGTGTCGGGCTAGAAACAAAAGCGGCAAGAACAAAACTTGAAGCTCTTAATAAATATCACAGCAATGTTATTGATGTTGTTATAAAAAACTGGGAAAAGATAAAAGATTCACAGGAGAAAATCGCGGCAAAAATCCTTTCGTGTTTCGCGGCCAAAAAGACGGGACTGTATGACTTGTTTAAAATAAATTCACAAGACCTCAAGGATATGCTTCCCTACAGCATTGAAGAATTTACCAAAGAAAACATATTGAAATATTTAAGCGTCGGGAAGATAGGGAGAGGGACTGAAACAGGTGCCGCGGATAAAACTTCTTCAGATTCAAAAGATGATGTAACACAGATTGATAAAGATATAAGAGCATTGTCTTCTTCTCTGGGAGGTATTACAACATCTGCTGAAGCAAAAGAGGTATTACGAAAACTGGGAGAACATGAAGAAAGAGCCAAAAAGACAGATAAATATGCTAGCTATTTTAAAGAAGTTATCGATGAAAAGAGAATGCAGATTGCGCAGTTGTTTTGTAGGAATAGCCATTCCGAAGTTAAGCTAGAAGGACTAAATTTATGGGGAGAGATTTACAAAAACAACAAATCAGATGACGCAATAAAGGGAAATTATGCTTCTGCTGCTTATGAAATTGTTAATGATCAAATGGAGGCTGCTCAAAGCGGGCATTCAATTAACTCGAGTGATGAACTGCTTAAAGTTGCTGTTGATACTTTGTTACTGTTACAGAAAGAGACAGAGGGAACCTCTCTTGGCGTAAAAATTGCAGAGGTTCTTAAATATATTGATGAATCTTTGTTGGCTAAAGCAAGTAAAGAACTTAAAACCGAAGAAAAAACAGACAAAAAGAAAGAGCCAGTAACCAGCATTACAGGGTTGGATTATGAAAAAATTGCTGAATACCTTGATGCTCTTGGTTATGCGTCTCCTTCATACTTAAGGGAAGATTTGCCTGCTGATGAATCTCAAGCCACTGATATTCTTGTTAGTCTTTTTGATAAATTTAATAAAACTTACCAAGAGTATACTGATCCGAACTTTAAGAGTAAACCAAAAGAAGATAAACAGAAAAAAGCCGGGGAACTTTTAAAGCAAGCTATTGTACTCTGGCATTATGCAAAACTTTATAGTGAAAAGAAGATGAACATTCAAACATTCACAGTCGCTCTTCATACAAAATTTCCTGAGGCTCAAGCAATGATTGCCCAGATTAATAAATCAGGACTTACTATTTCTATATCGGCTCGCATGGATGCCGCGATAAGTTATGTTTTTAACGGAACAAAAGAAATGCAAGACAGAATGATTGAAGTTTATGGAGATAAAAAGAAATTATAGCTTTTGGCTATAAACCGAGGGATTTAACATGGGAAGCATTTTTGATCTTGATGTTGCAATAAAATCTAAAGGGCCAACTGCTCCAACAGCACCAAAGCAAAAGGCGCAGGGTTCAAAAAGCGCTGATAAACCTAAAGACCCCGCTAAACTTGATGGAACAGGAGTATTGTTTTACACCCTGAAAGCTACGACAGTCGATATATCAAAACTTCCAGGAAGCGAAAATAGAAGAAGTGAAATCAAAAAGGCTCTGCTTGATAAGGGATTTATAGATAAAAACGGACTAAAGCTAAAAGCTCCTGATGAAAATTTTGATATTGGGATTGATGATCTGACACCAGAAGAAAAAATCGCGATTTTAGATGTTTTGCAGCAAGTTCAAACTTATGATCCTGTCAACAATTCCGGAGTGCAGGTTGAAGGGGTATCTTTCGTTGATATAAGGTTTAGCGGAGATAAGAATAAAGGAGCAGCGCTAAGCGACAGACTGCAAAATTATCCAATTGACCAGCTTCCGGAAGATTTAAAGCAGGAACTTTTTCAAATGGCGCAGCTTCTACATGAAACCTTTAATAAGCAAGGAGGATTGTATCTTCCTTGTTCTCCTGAAGAAGCTTTTTCTGATCCTCAGAAGCTGGTAATGGCAATAAACAGTTTTTATAAAGATTATATGGGAGACGAAAAACCTTCCGTTGAATTAATTGCTCAAAACTTATTGGTTAAAAAGTTAACAGTTGAAACAGTAAAAGAACAAAGAAAGGAAGTTGCAAGTTATCAATCGATGCTTAGCGAGCACCGACGTTTTGCTGATGAAATACCAGTAGATCCTATGGCTGAATTTAATGATGGATCAAAGAAAAACGATGAGATGGAAGTAGTTAAAAAAAACATATCAACCAAACAGGCCGAAGTGGAAAGAGAAATACTAAAGCTTGAAGTTTTTAATGAATATCTGGGAATTAAAAGCAATGACGAGGAAGTCTCAATAAGCGGAGATGTCAGCCTTGTATATATAAATAAAAAGTTTTCCGCGAAATTAAAAGAAGTGCATGATTCTGAAGGCAATACTATGCGCCGTTCTGCTCGTCAAAATGTTTTTTCTGCTTCTGATGTTGAGATCGTTCACACAATGGAAGAAATCAACAAAAATCCGCAGAGAATGGCGGATGCCAACCCATTTGTTCCCCTTATTATGAAAATTATGGATGTTGAGACTGCTAATCGCACCAACCCAAGCGGGAAACCCAAAGCAATCGGAGAAAATCTTACAAAAGATCATCTTGTTTTATTGAAAAATTATTTATGCGGCGAGGGGCAATATGTCAATGCCTACTTCCACCGCCCATTAGACGAAGAAGAGAGAGCCCTTTTAAAAGAACTTCAAAAAAAATACGGCGAATCTACGGCAGAAGGAAAACTGATAGGCAGATTATTAAATATTTCTTTTGATCCCGCCAATCCAGACCTTGACAAGGTTTCTTTTACAGAAGAAGAAGCAGCAGTGTTTGACGGCCTGATAGCAGTTGAAGATGTCGATGGTAAACCTTATAAGTTATTGGCAGATTTAAAAAGAAGCTATCGCAAAGACGTGGAATTTTCCAAGTCAGACGCTACTGCCGTGCAGGGGCTAATTGACTGGATGACAGAAAAAGGATATGACACCTTAACGCCTGACTTGGATCTGATGGGAAATCGTCCTGCCGAAGAAATTGATGAAAGATATGCCGCGGGAATGAGAATTGTTGCAAGGGAAGTTTTTTCCTCCCGTATAGGGTTTCAGCCCCGCAATGAAAAAACAGAAAGAGACAGCCTTATCGGGAGACTGCTTATTGGAACAGCGGAAGAATCTTACCAACAGCTGGTATCCGGCGGAAAACCCACCATGGTTACAACTGGAATAAGCGCTGTTGAAACATGGAAAATGGTTTGCTTAAAAACGATGTATTTAAAGGAAAGAATGAGTACTCATGGGGATGAAAGCGAACTTAGTGCGTTAAATGATTTGCAGGCAAAGCTTCAAGCCAATGTCCTTAAGTTAAAAACAAAAATCGACCAATTAAAAGCAGACAAAAAAAAGAATGACAAAGAGAAAGAAAAGGAACTTTTGCCTCTGCTTAAAGAATATTATTATTTGAAAGGCCGGTTAGATGATTTATATGGCCGTGTAATGGGATTAGATAGAGATTTTTTTGAATGGATAGTTCCCAGGTTCGCGAAAGAAGCAGGCAAACTGTCCGAATGGATTGAAAAATTTAACGAAAAAGAGCTTGGATCCATAATAAAAGATCCTTTTACAGGAGAAATTATCCATCTTTCTGAAGTTCCTGCGATTTTAACAGATGCGTTAAAGGACAAGGATGTAAGAGCCTCTCTTGAAAACGGGTGGCTTTCTGTTGATCCTTCAAAAATAGACTATACTCCTGATCCGTCTTTGTCGACGGAGGATCAGGACGCTGTATTAAATAAAATACGAAGAGTTAAAATGGCGCTCGCGATTTTGATTCAATATATGGATATGAATGAAAACAATGAATTGGGGATTAATCTTGATATACCAATATTGGGCGAAATTGGAGTTAATCCCGCTACCGCCCATTTCGCTATGAGTCTTCGCGGAATGTTTACAGGAGAAGGACAGGCCGCCCGATTTGGGGCTATGGTCAAGGCGGATTTGCTGACTATTTTTAAAGATGATCCTATCGCGCGCTCTACAATCTTGCGCAAAATGGAAACTCCTGACCTTTTTGATGTTGAAATGCTTGATATATTTATTAAGGCAATAGAACTGTTAAGCCCTGACGGTAAAAAAGACAAAGAAATAGAAAGGCTTAACAGTTTTAGGGAAGAGATAAAAACGGCTCCAATTTGCGCGAAGTCAGGCAATTTAGATACTCTTGCGGCTCAGGAAATAGTGCAGGCTTATGTTTACATGGGCAAGCTTTTTTCAGGAGAAAAAAAGGGAGGAGCAAGCGGCGCCGCAAAGTCTGGCGATTCGGAAGAAAACAAAGGAATGTGGTCAAGACTTAATAGAATGGCCTTGGGTATAGGAGAATTTGCTTCGGAAAGCGTCGGAATGATAACAGATCCGGATTTTATAACGGGCGGCTTATGGGGTCAAATAACAGCTCAGGGAGGGTATGCGCCTGGAGAATCGGCAGATCGTTATGGGACAACCGGCCAGGAAGCGCTTGAATCCTTAGGAGTTGATGGAATTCCTGCTTATGTCGGCGGCGGATTGCTTGATGTTGGACTTCAATTCGGATACACGTTATTCAGGTTCGGGATTTACATGGGCTTTATGTTTGGCGTCCAATTGCCTTGGAGTGTAGTTAGTACTGGATTTGGCGGAAACGGAATAAAAATGGATATGCAGGGCAACCCCATTTTAGACGATGAAGGCAGATTGATTTTTAATGAGGGCAAAAGCATTGGGGACAAAGCAGAAGATGTTGCCAAGGCAGGATTACAGCTCGCGACGCAGTTGTTTATGTTTAGAAACAATCCTTTTCTTCTTTATGGATGGCTGGGAATAGGCGAAGATTTGGAAGGGATTTTTGCATCAGGTGGAGATTGGGGCCAGGACAAAAAATACAGAATTTTGTCAGCGGTTATTAAGTTTTGGGTTGCGAACTTTTATCTCCTTTCTCCTGGAGAAAACGGAATGTGGGACAGCACTTTGGGGAGACTCCCTACCATTGACCGCTACTTATGGAAATATCTTTTTGAAGGGGTAAAAGCTGTTGCCGACCTTGCCAGAGAGTTGGGGATACCGGACAAAGATCTTGGCGAATTATTTAGAGGAACCCCATTAGAACGTCAAGCATCAATGGTAAAAGAATACGGGACATGGGATGAACTTGTAGAAATAATGACTCGAAAAGCTCCGGAAAAAGGAGCCTTGGGAGCTTTTTCGGAATTTGTGGGATCAAGATCTGCATACCAAGAGTTTGTTTTGAATGTAACAAAGAACAGACTCATGGAAAGCAAAGCGGGTAAAGTTGGCAAGGCCGGTTTGTCTATAATAAAAAGCCTCCTTACTAATCCGGTTGGAGGTATTTATGAATTTGTAAAGAATCATTCCGGCGAAAATATGGTAGCATATGTATTTGCAAAAGCAATTGATTTAACGTTTCGTTTGCCAAACCAAACCTTAAATCTTTCTTATCATCTATGGTCAGAGTGGGCCGGAAGCGGGAAAGCTTGGACATATGGGCAACTTCCCGGAGAGACTCCGCTTCAACCGGCAGCTGTGATGCCATTTGGAATAACAAGGCTTGGAACTTCCAGGCCGTTTGATGTGTCAAGAAATGATGTGGCTCCAAGTATCCCGCAAGCTCTTCATAACCCGGCATTAAGCCAGGTTGTTATTGATGTGAAGAATGATGGGTCTATTAGTGATCATAGATATCAATCTTTGCAAGCTGTAACTCAAAGCAATGGAAGCGCAAGAAGAATTGACTTTACAATTAAAAGAGGAGAAACCAGAACAGAAATAGTTTCTCTTCCTGTTACAGCGGTTTATGTAAACAGCGTAGTTGCCATGTACAGCGAAAACGCGGTGACAGTTATTCCAATGACAATGGAAGGGACTTCTTTGGATTCTTCAGATTATGCCCGGGCTGAAATTCACATAAATCTTGCCAGGCTTGTGGAAGAAGCAGGTGTTTCGCAAGAAGATCTGGCAACTCTTTCAAACTTGGAATTGTCCGGCATGATTCAAAGATTACTTCCTCAATGCGCGAATAAACTTGCCGAATTGGTAAAGGCGCAAGAGAAGAGATATGAAAAAGAGCCTATAGATAATCCGCGTTATCGTATTAAAGAAAGACCGTTGGACATGGAAGGACTTTCCAGATTTTTACAAAAAGAAGGGATTGCTTTAGTCTTGACAGAAGAAGAAAAAAAGAACCCAACGCCATTTACAGATGAAACGGCGATGGGACTGGTGAAAGAACTTAAGAATGAAGGTATTACGACTCTTACCACAAGCCAACTTTCAACTCATTATATTACAGCTATGAGAGAAAACTACAAGCCGCAAGCTGATCCAACGCAGAGCGACATTTATGTTTTTGAATTATGCGGAAATGACGCGTTAGGCAACTTCAAAGAACCTATTCTTAAGGAAATGGATTATCGAATAGACACATCTGCGCCTGTGGGGAAAAAAGTTTCTCTTACTCTTGAAGGAGAACAAGCAATTGATTCATATTTGGCAGCACAGAGCGAAACAACGCCTGAAATGAGAGATCAGGTAATTGAAAAAACAAAGAAATATCTCGAGCTTCAACAATACAGCAGAGAGGTTGAGGCAAGACAAGCAGAGCTTCGCGCCGAGTGCTCTGATAATGACATAAAGGGTTTTGAGCAAAAAGTTAAAAGTATGTGGGCTGGGCAAAGAGATAGAGTAGAAGGTGGGGCTATTTATTGTGAAGTTTTACGCAGACAGTTGGGAATAGACTTGACTCCAAGCCAAAAAATGGCAGGCTATCTTGGCAGTTGGGCAACAAAAGAGCAACCTGTTTTTGTTGACTTGGGGACAGGTGAAGGGAAAACTTTTGCTCTTGCTATGGACGCCTATTTGAGCCTTTTGGAAGGGAAAACCCTTATTTTAGCCTCTTCACAATGCGATGCTTACGCTCAGGATAATTATAAGGATACGGAAAAGATTTTAAAATTCTTGGGGGTAGAAGAAGTTGTATTTTTGGATAAAAAAGAAAAATCACAAACAATAAAAGAAAGACTTTTTAAAAATGACGGGATAAGAAGGGTTGTCTTCCTAGGCTTTGATACACCTCGTTTTGAAGAATTATTCAGCATTTATCCGGATATGCAGGGAAGGCCTGTTTATATTCCCGGACCATTTATGAAGGCAATTATAGACGAATCGGATCACGGAGCATTTGATTTGAGGCATAATCCGGCGATTGTTTCTTCCGGTTCCGATGAAAAGGCAGGAGATTCAAAAGAGGTCAGATTGGCCGAAGAGCTGGTAAAAAACTGGTTTACTAAAGATGGAAAACTGACAGAATCGGCAAAGAGAGCGGGGTATATAGAAAATGAAACGTCTGAAGAAGGGGCTGTGTTAACGGATGAAGGGAGACAATATATTGAAGCTCAGTTAGCAAGAAAAGGACTGACCAATAGCGAATATTTTATGTACAGGGTAAGAGCGGCAGTTCATGCCCATCTTTTCGCGGTTGAAGGGACCCATTTTGTAGTAAGAGGGAAATGGCTGATTTGGGTGACTCAAAGGTTTAGAAAATACGCGTATCGTGATAAACCTACCGGACGTGAAGATAATGACATGCAGTTTGACCTTCAAATGCACAAAGCTATACAGGCAATGATTGGAGCAAAAATTACAGACCCCGGATTGAGCCTGGCTTCTATAGATGTTATTGACCATTTAAAAGGGATAACGCACAGCGGCTATTCAGGAACCGAAGCCCCGCTTCAATTGATCCGCCAAAGAGAAGGTGCGTTGGCGCTGTCAATTGATTCTGCTTTTATGCGTGCCAGAGTTGATTATCAGGGGATTGTTTATTCAGACAGGGCAGAACAAAAAAGAAATGTTGCTGACCTTGCAATAGAAGACGTGTTATCCGGCAGAGCATCTCTTATTCATGCCGCGGTAAGAGAAGGAGATAAAAAAGAAGGGGCCGCAGAGGCAGATGGAAGAGTTTTGAGCATAGAAGAGATAAACAGGGAGATAAAAAGCGGGCTCGAAACGCGTGGTTATAAGATAGCCTCACAGAGTGACCTCCCAAGAAAATACAGGGAATATGGTTTTGTCGCAGAAAAGAACGGGCAAAAAATATTTGTAAGAATGCTTGTTGATACAGGAGATTTTAAATTTGAACAGAGAATGGCAAAAGAGATCGGCTGTGCCGGATATATAACTATTACGGATATTGCAAACCGCGCCATGAACCCCGGAATAAAAGACGCAAAAACCTCAGGATTAAGCGAGGCAATTGAGGCCATGGCCGATTCTACTGTTGAAATCAGGTCTATTGTTACAGAATGGAAGAATTCTGTCAGGCATTTTATCCAAGAAGTTAACCGCGTCGGCCGTCCAAATCCTTCAAAAGCCAGCCGCGCGCCGGCGGTTATGCGCGGAGTTTACTGGTCTGGCGATCCAAACTTTGATACAAACATAAAAACTTTTCTTGATTATGAAATTAAACAAAATGGAGGGAAACCTGTTGTTATTCTTCCTTCTGAATTTCCAAAAGAGGTAACCCCGGAAAGCGCGAAAAAATACGCTCAAAATCAAATTATTAATCTTGAGAGAAAAAGAGAGATAAGCACAAACCAAAGAGAATTGTTGATGGCTAGAGTTGAGACTGCCGCAGATGTTGAAGAAATTAAAAATATTATTTTAAATGCTTGGGTTGTTTCTGAAGATTTAGATGCCACAAAATCTTTTGGTGATATTTTGAATGAGCTTCAATTAGACGCACTTAAAGAGACAGCATTAAAATATGTTTCTTATTTAGAAGGAAGCGGTCTTCTTGCTAAAGGGGGGAAAGAAGCAAAAGCAAAAGCGCAAGAGTTGCGAACAGCAATTAATCAAGCAGAAAATTCGGGAAATGTTCTTGCTGTTGTTAGAAGTGCCGCAGGGGGCGGTTCAGCTTCTCCGTTGCTTACTGTTGAAGATATCCGCAGGTATGCTTTGGATCAAATTGAATATCTTGAAAAGGGTGGTGTTTTGACGACAGAAAAAGCTTCACAGATTAAGAGCGCAATTCAACAAGCCAATAACACGGAAGAGATTAAGACAGCAATCGCTTCTGCTGAAGGGGATATAACTGTAGTTGTTAAGGATTACTGGAGAGTCATAGACGAACGGGCAAACGCTGAGAATGCGGAGAGAAAACAGGAAAGCTCTTTTGGAAAGGATATAAATGACGCTATGGAGGCTCTAAATGAACTGGATAAAAATATCGGGACAGAGCATTTAACCGCGATTCTTGGCAAGGCATATAAAAGTACAATTGAAATGTTTATGCATGATTGTGGACTTTTTGATCCTGCGATCGAAGCGAATGACGCAATGCGCAAGGAAAGAATTAAGCTCTTTATTACAAGAGTAAAAAAACATTTTGGAATTTCCCTCGAAATTGATTCTAATCTGCCTATTGAAGATATAAAAAAAGCTATCGACTTTAGTATAGAACAAATGCTGGCAAAAGCCAAAGTTTCCGGACATACAAAAGAAAGATTCTTGAAAAAACTGAGAGGCAGAATAAAAGAGCTGAAAGTTGAAATGGAGATGATTAACAGGCAGTTAAGAGAGGTTCCATATTCTCAGCATAATGCCTCATGGATGGAGGCCTATTTAAGATATAAATTGAATTTAGCGCTGGTAGAGTGTGACCATCCAAGGGGCCTTTATTTGGAAGTCGCGCAGGATCCGGCGACTTCTCTTGGACGATCAAGAGGAAGATCGAACCTAATTTTTAGAATGACGACTGCTTCCGCGTTAGGTTTTTCCAAAAAGATAACAATAGATGATGCGATAGCTACACAAGCTAAAAGAGCAGAAGAAGTTAAGGCTGCTACAGAAGCTGCCCCAACTCCAGAGCTAACGCCTGGAGATCGTCCGAAACTTGTGTTTTCTTATGATGGAGTTACCTTGGAAGCGCCTCTTGCGGAAATATTGTCGAATAATGACGGTGGCCCAAAAGTAATAAGCGAAGGAGGGCGTGAATTTGAATATCGTTTTAGTGAAGATGGGCTTATGGTTAGGGAGGCAAAAGTAAGAGAAGGGAGTGAATCAGGCGGGCTCACCTTGGGGGTAAGGGAAACAGGGGATTGGAAATCAGTTCCTGCTCAGCTTGAAAACTTTAGCATGCGCACCATGTTGGACAAGATGGGAATTATAACAAATATTCCGGATAGCGCGTTTGCCGCCATTGATTATACAGTACAGGTTAATCTTATTAGAAAACTTAGTGACACTAATATTAAAACTGTTTATGTACAGGAAGAGATTTTTGAAGATGCCAGACGCCTTGAAGGTGTATTAGGAGAACAACTTCAAGAATTAGAAATTGGAGAAAAAGATAATTATCTTGAAATTGTTTCTGCGCGAGAGGCTACAAATGGAGCTTGTAATTTGATAATAGGATTTGATCCGGTTTTAGAGCTGGAAAGAATGCATGGAATTACAGTTGATCTTAATGGCCATGAGGGAATTGATTTTGCACATACTAACAAGGATTTGAGTATAGCTTTTGTAGATAAAGTAAAAGAATTAAATTTAGCCAAAGTGGTGATTAGCAAAGACATTACAACCTATAAACAACTTGAAGCTGCTATGAAAATGTTTTTAAACATGAGAGAAAAGACAGAGGGAGCAAATGTTCTTGTTTTGAAAGTTGAAAATAATGAAGGCGAAATAGAAGGAATTGCCGAGTTAAGGGTTGATGCCTCTGTTCAAAAAGGATTCAGCATCGCGGAGGAATTGGGGAAATTAGGAATAAAAGCTTTTGTAGGCCCTGATACATTTGCCGGAATTGACGCAGAGACTCAGAGGGCGTTTGTTGAAAGGATTTCTTTACTTAAACAAAGCCTTGGCTTAAAAGAGGTTGCGTTTGATTCAGAGGTTCGATTTAACAGCAACGAGGGGAGAGCGTTTTTAAGTGGATTTATAGCAAGTGATGCTCATGAAATGGCACAGCCTCTTAGGGATCAATTTGTAAGAGGGATATTTAATGCTCTAGCTTTTGTATCTTGTAACCCAACAAATCCTCAAGCCATTACAGCTATATATGATCCGATTATTGGGATGGAAGAAGTAAGCCTAGAAATTCAGGCTAATCCTAGGTCTTTTAGCGGGCTATCTCCTAAAGAAGCAAAAGAATTTACTGATAAAGTAAAAGAGATACAAGCGGCTCGCGGGATTACAAGAGTTATTGTGGATAATGAGGTGGTATTTGGCGGGAAAGATAGAAATCTTTTTGATAAATTCATGGCTAGAGAGATTTCTACCTTTACTGGAAGAGAGACATTATGGTTTGGATATCAGGCGGGGAAGACTGAGGGGGTTGTTGGATTAATTGACCTTTCTACTTTTACGCCTGCTGACCCTAGCGATCCTCGAGTTCAGGATGCATTGAGAGTGGCTGGAATAGGAACAGTTGTTAATGCTGAGGATCGATTTCAACAAAATCGTATTAGCCCACAAACCCCTCGTCCTGCTGAACCACTAGCTCCTGTCGCTCCTGCCCCCGGAAGCAATGGCGAAATAAAATTTACCGGTGAGTCGTTTGCTCAGGCGTTAAATGGGAAAGAGGGAATAGCCGTGAAGCAGCTTGAATTGAAAGGTGTTACTTGTGTCCATGTTGCAAAGGGGACAGGATCTATTACTTTAAAAGAATTTGTTCAATTGGCGCCAGAGATTCTTCCTTTAGAAGAATCTACTTCTGGGCAATTTATTGTTTTCTTTAGGGATGGAGGGCAATTGAAAAAAGAAGGGCTTTTTCTATATGAAGAAGGGACACACGTTGAAGTAAGTAACGATACTTCATATAGAGTGTTGAATGCTAACGGAAATGATGTCGGAAGTTGGAACCTTGTAGATGGGCACTTACAGTATGAAGGTGGATGTGAATCTTTTCAGGCTTTGACGGAAAAGGTTGGCCGTAAAGAAGCAGAGGCAATTGTTAAAGTTCGAGATGGGTTGTTAAAAATAAACGGGGCTGGTAAGGTTGAACCTTCTGAAGCAGCTGCGAAAATTACTACCTCTCCGGAACCTAGAAAAATTGACGCGCAAATTATAGATTCAAACATTAAAACCAGAAAAGAATTAATAGAAGCAATTCAAAAAGTGTCGGGAGATGACACCTATATTGAATATAGAAGCTCTAGTCCTGATGAAGTATTTGCAATAAGCGGAAAAGCATCTGATTTTAAAGCCTGGCTGGAAAATAATGATCCTATGGCTCTAAGGCGGCTTGCGGAATCTGCCGCTAAAGCTTTCGGTGGTAAATTGCCTGCCGACTTTTTTATCGGTTTTATCTCTGCCAGAAAAGAAGCGGTTAGAGCGGACATCGCGGCAAGACAGACACAAGAGACAAATTTAAAAGTTTCACTTCCACTTGTAGTATTGCGCGGGACAAAAGCGGAATTACTACAAGAGTTGACCACTTTGATTTTCAGCTTCAAAGTTGAAGGGGGAACTGGAGAAATTCTTCAGCTTCATATATATACTAAGGACGCGATAGATCTTTTATCTCCTGATCCCAGTATTAGAAAAGCGGCAAAAAACAGAATCACTGAACAATGCAAAAATAACGGATTAACCACTGGAGACACCCAAAAAGCTTTGGAAATCCTGCAATCTCAAGTAGAAGCGGCAAATACAAGCATTAACTTAGAGGCTTTTATAGGGGATAAACTTGTTGAGTTGGGCGCAAAGGTTCGTCAGAATGAGATGAGAAAACTTAAAAAGCAGCTTGAGGCTGCCCCTTCCGATCGGGAAAAAATGCGGATCGCGCTTGAAATTGAAGCCAAGGTCGCAGAGGCTGTGAGAGCCCATAAATTGGCATTTGCTCTTAGCGCGGATGTTTATATAAAGGAACATAGGACTTTGAATTTGGGATTGCCGGAACTTAACGAAATCTGGAAAGTTGCTGAATCTGAGCAGCTGCTAAGGGACGGGAAATTTAGAGAATATTTTGAAAAAGGAGCATCTGGCGCGGGCTTGGCTTTAAAGGTAGGAGCAGTCAGCTATAAAACGATAAAAGACGGCCTTATGGGGTTGGCTGTGGATGGAATTTTAAATGGAGTGTCGGAAATATTTTCCGATGACCCAAGTTTGTTGAGATGGGCGGAAAAGACAGGAGAAGGGGCTTTGGGTTGGGCTAAATTTGGGTTAACAACTGGAGCTCTTGAACATTTTGTAGGATTGTCAAGCTCAATGGCAATGGCCGGAGCTATGATATTGCCCGCGATGAGAGATTTGAGCGAAGCTCAATATGGAGATAAAGGCAAAATTTTATTTTCTCACGCAATGAGTTCCGGTGGTTTTGTTGGCGGAATGGCCGCCGCAAATAGATTTTTAAAAAGTACGACATTAGGAAGCAGCTTTGCTGCCAGGTTCCCAAAAATTGGAGGGATGCTTGGTTTATTCGCGGGAATGGGCGGGGCTTGGGTGTTTGGGCAGGCAAGCAATTATTTATATGAGAATACAGAATGGTATTCTGATCTTGTCGATTCTGAACCTGTAAAAGCAATTGGCAGCGGGTTGGGGAACGCCTATAACTTATCGCTTTATTCTTTGGAAGTTGGGATCGCGGCTGGAGCTCTTAATCTTACAGCCAAAACATTAAGTTCTGTTACTGTCAAAAGCGGATTTGCCTGGCTTGCGCAAAGATTTGGCGCGTTAGGTCTTTCTTCCGTAAGTACTATTCTATCCAGGCTTAATCCTATTTTACTTACAACCCAGGTTGCTGTTTGGGTGGGATCATCTTTGATGGCGTATTTACAGGGATCATACGAGGAAAGCGTTACGCAAAGAGTTAGAATGGAGCTTGAAGCCCAAGGATATGAAGCTGCCGGAATTTATGGGGATACTGAAGAACTAATGGGTCTGCTTCCTTCTAAAGGCCTGGGAATCGCCTGGGGGCAAATAAAAGTCGGAGAGCGGATAGATGTTAGATATAATTCTAATGATCCAATGGGCGATCCAATGACTAACCCTTCATCCTATGTAGAAATTGCAGTTCCTGAGTTTTTATCTGAAAGAAGCGTTTGTGAGTATGCATTAAACTACATGAAACAAAATAAAATCGGCAGTATTTATGTTGATGTTGTCGATGAATCGGAATTTGATTCTTTTGGAGGGATGAAAAAAGAAATATGGCAGGCATTATTGGAACAAGGCTTGATAGAACAAGATGGAACAGTAGCGCCGATAATATGGAAAAATAAGAAAGAAGAAGCTGTCGTAGATCCTCAATTCAGCGTATCTTTGGAATCTTTTGATATAGGGCTGGATTTAACGAATCAAGAAAAAGAACGTATTCTCGGCATTTTGAAAAGCCATTATGATGTCAGGCTTGTCAGAGCCGTTTTGGCAAAGTTTGAAAAATTGCAATATTCTCAGTATAAAACAATTGTTTTGCCTAAACTGGAAAAATTAGATGCTCTGGATAAAAGTAAAAGCAAACAATTTGATTCTCAAATTGTTTTGGATATTGAAGCTGATATACGACAGAAGGACGCGGAATTATCAAGTCAAATGCGCCATGGTATTGCAGGCGTATTTTTGCCTAAACTGGGAGAAAAAAATCCTCAGGAATTAATTCACGGATATTTATCTCATATAGAATGGGGAGAAGTTTCTATTTATGATATTGCCAGCCGTGGGACCTCGGTGCAGTATGCAACATTTCAAAAGAAGGTTGGCGAAAAGAAAATAGCTGAATATGCTTTGGCTTATGCGGAACAAAAAGGAGTTAATTATACCAATAGAAAGGTAATTCTCGAGGTTGTAAAGAGGTTTGGTTTAAATGATATATCAGACTATATAAAGCTTTTCCCTAAAATAGAGCGAATGTTAATACAACAGCAAATTGCCAAACTTCATTTGCTTGCCCCGGGAGGGACAAACAAGGACATAAGGACAATGTTTAATAAAAAAGGAGAACTGATCGCCGGACAGGAAGAGGCTTTTGTTGCTTGGGTGTCAAGAGATAAGATTGCAAGAAATCAGTATTTGGAAGAAAGATCAAGCGAGCTTGTTTCTGCTTCTCTTGATATTGAAAGAATGTTTGACTTGATAAAAATAGAGCAAAATGGAGGACTTTTAGAGCCTACAGAATCAGACAAGAGAAGAAAACTGGTTGTTCAAGATAAGACGACAGGTGCATGGGCGGTAAATACTAAAAATTCTTATTATAAGAAGTATGTAGAAGCCGGCTGTAAACCTGAAAATGAAAATATCCATTTGGTTTTGGTGAAGTTTATTATTCCGCAGGATATAAACATGGAGCTTATTGATGCGAAAGGATATCTAAATATGGATATTCCTCAGGTGAATAAATTTTTTGCTTCGATTTATGAAAGCATAAAGCAACAAGCTCAAAAACATGCTGGTGAAATTGAGGCAAAAGCAAAAGAATCGATCCAAAAAGCTAAGGCAGGAGTTGATAAATGGGCCCGTCAATATACTGACTGCCAAGAACAATACAATGCCCTTTTAAGTGTAGGGCAGCTGGATGTTGCTAAGCTTTCTGAGCTGAATGAATATATTGAAGAAATAGCGCAGAACTGGCAAAAAGCAATGGGCGAGCTTGAAGTTGCAAACAAAACTGCCGGAAGGTCTTTGCGGTTGCTAATCCTTAAACTCCAAAAGCAATGGTATGAATCAAAAGACCCTCTCCAAAAAGCTATCTTTGCAGCACAGATTGAAGGATACGGCGGAAGCGCCTCTGTTGTTACAGAAGGGTATTATAAAAATATTTGCAGGATTTTAAATGTATTAGAAGGAGACCCTCAAAAAAACGCTGACATGTATATTCAAAGCATAAAGGATCTTGATATTTTGCAAACCGTATAAAATTTTATTTTATTTGGGCTGCCGAAAACAGGCCGGCAGCCCTTTTGAGTTTTTAGTGTGAGTGTGAGTCTTTAGTCTTTAGCTCAGGCACTCTCACACTAACTACTCAATCGGAGGAGGAGAGATTCGAACTCTCGCTGGCAAAGCCACTAACGGTTTAGCAAACCGTCCCCTTGAGCCACTTGGGTACTCCTCCGCGCTTAGAAATTAGATATTCGAGATTAGAAATTAGATATTAGTTTGGGAAAAATCCACCAATCTCCAATATCTAATTTCCAATTTCTAATATCTAAATCGGAGGAGAGAGGATTTGAACCCCTGATGCCCTTTCGGGCATGCTAGTTTTCAAGACTAGTGCCATCAACCGCTCGGCCACTCCTCCATTTAAGTCTTTAGTGTGAGTGTGAGTCTTTTGTAGTTAGCTAAAGACTAAGTACTCACACTCAAACTCACACTTTGTAAACTGCTTTTTCATTATAACATTCCTTCCTTTCCCTTGTCTAATGTTCCTTATTTTGATATAATTTTAAACTGTTGCATCTAAATTTGACCGGCTAGCTCATCTGGTAGAGCACTTGCCTTTTAAGCAAGTGGTGCTGGGTTCGAGTCCCAGGCCGGTCAATTCTTTCAAATAAAAAAACAGGGGCCCGTAGTGTAGTCCGGTTTAACACGCCTGCCTGTCACGCAGGAGACCGAGGGTTCAAATCCCTTCGGGCCCGATTAATCTATTTAATATGACAAAACGAATGAAAAATTATTCTGACGGTCGGTTTGATTATGTAAAGCTTTCTCCGCAAGAGAGAAAAGTCAAAAAAAATATCCTCAAAAAAGAAGTTCGGCAGATAAAAATTATTCCAAGCACAACAATCGCGGAACTTGTTTCTGATATGGCAGATATGTCGATCCAAGCCCGCAATATAGGCCAATGCGCAAAAGTTCTCGAAAATATGTATGAAGACAAAAAACGCCCCACAGTTTTTTTGGGCCTTGCGGGTCCTCTTATTGCGGCTGGCCTGCGAAGGGTAATACGTGATCTGATAGTGGCAAACGCGGTTGATGTTGTTGTTTCAACAGGGGCAATAATTTTTCAGGATGTTTATAACGCGTTGGGACACCGCCATTTTAAAGGGATTCCTAGTGCCAACGATTCTATGCTTCATGATTTGAGGATAGACAGGATATACGACACATATACCGATGAGGAGATGTTCTGGAAAGTAGACAATTTTTGCGGCAGAGTAGCGGACAAAATGCCTGCCGGAAATTATTCAAGCCGCCAGTATCTAAAATATCTCGCGAAAGAAATCCATGATGAAGAATCGATCCTTTATCAATGCGAAAAATATGGGGTTCCTGTTTTTGTGCCGGCATTAAACGATTCTTCCATAGGGATTGGATTGACAGAACATCGGGTGCGATGCAAAAAAGAGGGGAGAAGCGGGATTGCCATAGATTCTATTATGGATAATGACGAAATTGTTCAAATAGTTGTTAATTCAAAGTCTACTTCATGTATTTATGTCGCGGGTGGGGTTCCCAAAAACTATATAAACGATGCCATTGTTATGGGTTACATATATGGAAGAGAAAAGGGCCATGATTACGCGATTCAAATAACAACGGCAGTTGTAGAAGACGGTGGACTTTCGGGCTCAACGCTTGAAGAGGCCAAATCCTGGGGAAAAGTTGACAGGAAAGCAAGATCGGCGATGGCATGGGTTGAACCGAGTGTTTCTTTGCCTTTGCTCTCGGGCTATATTTTGGGAAAGAAACTGACAAAAGGCAGGAAGCGCCTTAGGTTTGAATGGGAAAAAGATAATTTAAAAAAGATGGAGCTTAAATGATTATTTTGACGGGCGGGGCAGGTTTTATCGGAAGCTGCTTTTTGTCAAAACTCAACGAAAACGGCGAGAATGATGTTATTATTATTGACAACCTAGGGGAAGACAACAAATGGAAGAACCTTTCTGGCAAATCTTTTTTTGATTATATCGCAAAAGACGAATTCATAGAAAATCTGAATAAATTCAAACCTCATAAAAAAATAAAAGCAATATTTCATATAGGGGCATGTTCTTGTACGACAGAAACCGACGCTTCATATCTTATAAAAAACAATTATGAATATTCAAAAAAGCTTTTGATCTGGGCGCTTGAAAATAATATTCCTTTTTATTACGCGAGTTCCGCCGCGACTTATGGCGATGGGAGGAGCGGTTACAGCGATTCAGATGAAAACACTCTTGCTCTTTTGCCTCTTAATATGTACGGTTATTCAAAGCATCTTTTTGACCTTTGGGTTATAAAAAACAAATTGTCTGATAAAATTGTCGGATTTAAGTATTTCAATGTTTTTGGGCCCAACGAATATCATAAAGGAGACATGCGAAGCCTTGTTGTAAAGGCATACCAACAGATCAAAAAAGATGGGAAAATAAAGCTTTTTAAGTCGTATAATCCCGCCTATAAAGACGGAGAGCAGAAGAGAGATTTCATATATATTAAAGATGTAGTTGAGCTTATGTATTATTTTTATTCAAAAACGACAGTTAAGGGCATATATAATGTTGGGACAGGCAAAGCGAGAACGTGGAACGATCTTGCAAAGGCAATTTTCTCGGCTCTTGGAATTTCTCCTGACATCGAATATATTGAAATGCCGGAAGCTATTAAAGATAAATACCAGTATTTTACGCAGGCGGACACCTCAAAACTCAGAAGCAGCAATATCAATATCGCTTTTACCTCGCTGGAAAACTCAGTCGCGGATTATGTTGGCAATTATCTGGAAAAAGGTTTTTCTTGTATATAAGAAATTGTTAAGTTTGGTTTATCATGAAGTTTGACCCCGTATTCCTAGTCTGTTTCTACATAATGTGAAATTTTTTTGAAATGATTACGAGGAAAGAAAAAGGGAATGTGATTTTTTTTGGGCGGGTTATGTTGAAACTGTAAAAATCGGTTGATAAAAAAAATCAAAGGAGCTGAAAATAAAATGGGAATTTCATTAGTGGCAAAAGCTCAATTAGGAAAGACAAATTTAATGGCGGCCAGAATCGGATGCGGGTTAATTAGGATAGGAAGAAACTGGGGAATTGATGAGCCTGGAAAAACAGCCCTACCCGATAAATCTATGGTCCATCATTTTTTGAGAGGAGCAGTTGAATCTGGGGTTAATTTTTTTGATACTGCTCCCGCTTATGGAAAAAGCGAACAACTTTTGGGAGGATTTATAAAGGAACATTCTGATTTATCTAGGGAAATGATAATTGCCACAAAATGTGGTGAATCATCAAGAGAAGATGGCACAACCGTTAAAGATTATTCTCCAATCGCGATAAGGCGTTCTGTAGACAACAGTCTGCACCTTTTAGGAGGACATATACATTTACTTCAAATTCACAGCATTAATTTGAGATTGTTGGATAACGAAGAGCTTCTAAGAACACTGGAAGATATTAAAAAGCAGGGAGACATTGATTATTTGGGTGTAACTTGTACGACTCCACCGGAAGCGGTTGAAAAAGCTCTAACAATGGGAATTTTTTCTACTATCCAGGTTCCTTATAATTGCCTTAACCCGGAAATGGGAAGTGTTATCTCCTTGGCCGGAGAAAAGAAGGTAGGAGTAATAGTCAATCGTCCTTTAGCAACAGGGCTTCTTTCCAGCAAGAATGAATTTGTTTCTGACCCGACACAACTGGAAGGGATCAGAAAAATCAAAGAACAAATTGGAGAACAGGATTTAACTGAATACGCGTGGAGGTTTATATTTAACAACCCATCTGTATCGGTTGTTTTGACTGGCACACGCGATATTGATAATTTAAAAGAAAACTTAAGAAGCATAACAAAAAAATAAATTTTATGACAACTAATCCGATATTATTCCAATCACAATGGACAAGAAAGGGTAAATATACTGTACAAATTATTTCTGCAGGCAACAGGCCAAATGGTTTTACTGGGCGTATTTTGGTTGGCAACCAAGAGGTCTCTTCTAATGATAACAGTGCTTATTTAAAACAAATTAGCAACTGCCCAGATATTTCTTCTCTTCAGGTATTTATTGATAGCGCTAATATTGCGGGCCAACATGTTATATCCCCAAAAGAAGCGGCACAATTAATTCCTGATGAGATTAAAAGAGCTTTTCCTGCCTCTTCTTTTGTTGATGGGATTGAATATTTTTTAATTCAGCATGGAGTTCAACCCGATTTGCCGAGCTTTCCCGCGTGGGTGAATGATTTTGCGCGTTCGATGCAGGTAATTGACGGGAAATATGATGAAATATTTCCTCCAACTTTTGAGTTTGTTCCAACTTTAAACTGTATTTTCCGTTGTACCGAATGTTCATATCGTACGCCAAAAGAGTTACTTGGAATATGGGAAAGAAACATATTTAACCCTGATTTTCATATGAGTATTGACACAATGAATGGGCTTCTTTCCCGATTGAAAGAACATGGAGCAAACAACATTTTGTTTACTGGGGGAGGGGAGCCGCTTCTTAACGCGGGAACCCCTTCAGCAATGAGATTTGCTCAAGATTCCTTGGGGTTAAATGTCGCCCTTTATACAAACGGTTCTCTTTTAACAAAGAAAAAGGCGGGAGAAATTTTAAGCGCCAGGCCAGTTTTTGTTCGAGTCAGCATTAATGCTGGCCAAAAAGATGTTTATGATCTGCATCATGTTCCATTGGATAAAGGCATAAATTATTTTTCAAAAACACAGAATGGAATAGCATTTTTGGCGCGTGAAAAAGAAAGGCTTGGCAGTAAAGCAGTTTTGGGGATTTCATATTTAGTTAATCCCGACAATTCTCAAGATGTATTAAATGGAGCTCGTTTGATTGCCAGTTTAGCCCAAAGGTATAAAGGGATGATTAATTATATGCGTTTTACTCCTTCGGTAAATTATTTTGGCTTACAGCAGCACCCAAAAGATTTTTTTGAAGGCATTGTAACAAGACTTGAAGGAGAGGCGGTTCCAATGCTTGAAGATGCGGGAGTAAGCGCGCGCATTTATTACCATCGATTTGAAGGTCTTTATGAGCCGAGGGAATATACCCGATGTTTGGCTTCCGGTTGGTACGGAGAAATTGGCCCGGGTGGTGTTTTGTACCATTGTTGCGAGAAGCTTTTTAATTCAAGTTTTTCTTTTGGTTCTCTTCTTCAAGCTCCGCTAAAGGAATTATGGGGAGGAGAAGAAAGAAAAAGAGTTCTTGATTTTGCGACCCACGCAGTCAAAGGGGAGACCGACTCTCCTTGTCCTCCGGTTTGCAAGCCTCATGAATTAAATAAAATCTTTGCTATGATTGAGAGGCTAAGAGCGGAAGGTAAAATTGATCAGGTTAAAACATGGCTGGAACAAATTCACAAAATAATAAAAGCGTTCCCTCAGGCGTATAAGCCCGGACAGCTTGATGGGTTTCAAAGCTGAGAGGATTTAAATAATGAAACTACTAATTACAGGTTGCGGTCGAATTGCTTCAAATTTGGCTTGGCATGCCGAGCGTCAAGGACATGCGGCAACTATTACATATAGAACCAATGAGCCGAATATTGCCGGCGTAACAGCTGTTAAGTGTGATATTAGAAATTTACAAGACACGACCAGAATAATTGAAGCAATTAATCCTGATATAATTATTCATTCCGCAGCCTTAACAAACCACAATTTATGCGAAACGGATAATGAATTGGCACATCATGTCAATGTCGCGGGAACAAAAAATCTAGTTAGAGGCGCGCTTGCCAGCTCAGCCGGATTTATTTTTTTGTCGACGGATAATGTTTTTAATGGGAAAAGGGGATGTTATAAGGAGTCAGATATTCCTGATCCGCTTTGTTATTTTGCTAAAACAAAGCTTGAGGCTGAAAGGGAGATCGCCGTGAGTGGCCTTTTAAGGCATGCGATTGTAAGGACTGGGCCTGTTTATGGATGGTGCCGTTTAAGCTTTTCCTGGAATGCTGAAAGCCCGCTTGAAAGTCTGATAAGAGCAGGCAAGAACAGTGAAAAGATTGTTCTTTTTGAAGATGAAGTCCGCAGCATGATTCTAATTGACAGTTTATCCGCTTCATTATTGAGGATTGCGGGTCAAATGGAATCGGCGAGAGTTTTTAGCTCCATGTATCATATTGGAGGAGAAGCAGTTAATCGATATGAATTTGGGATTAGGGTGGCGAAACATTTTGGCATTGATAGGGAGTTAATAAGAAGAGGCACAATTGACGCGGACTGGAGAGGTCTTGCGCAAAGACCCAAAAATTGCTCGCTTGATACGTCGTTTGCCATAGAATCAGGAGTGTTGGAAAATCAAGATGACTTGCTTAATCTTGACAACTTATCTTCGCGTGATTTTTTTTGAAAGTATTAAATTTGTATTTTTATTTTTTTTGTGATAATTTAAAAATCATGTTTAATTTTTTTTGAAATTTTTTTAAGAAAAAAGACGATATATATGTGTAAAACACAAAAAAGGATCGACCCACTAAAAAAAGAAAGGGGAAAATAATGGGAAGCATTGTAAGCATTGGAAAAAGCGGAGATGTGTCATCTTTAGCTTCCTTAAGAAGAGTTGCCTCGAAAATTGGGCTTCCTTCTGCTGAACAAGAGAGATTTTTGGCGCACTTTGGAGAAATGCCAGGAATTTGCCGACAAACAATTGTACCGACATATTTAAGGATGATGAGTGTTATTCAATCAGGAGTGCTTACCCCTAAAACTGATCTTGGGTCCGTTCGTCCTATTCCCATAGGTGATCCGAGGCAGAAAGATTATTCTCAGGATATTGTACCGCAAATAGAGCAGTTTAGAGAGGCGGGAGAGCAGATAATGAAAAAGGGGGAAGCTGGATCTGTTGTCCTTGCAGCTGGAATGGCGACTGGTTTTGGGGGAACAGCAAAGGCTACTGTTGATGCGATGAAAATGGCGCGTATGACAGAAGAAGGAGAGAAGCTAACTTACTTGGATTTAATTTTACAGGATATAAATGAAAATCAAAAAACATCAAAAGGGTTTGTTCCTTCAATTATTATAGTTAGCGATGAAACAAAGGAAGCAATCGAAGAAAATATCATGAATTTTTGTAAAAAAATGGGACTTAAGTTGTTTTTGCTGAATGGAAGCGCCGGCAAAAGGGCAACTGAAAAAGCATACGAAAAATTTAAAGCTCAAAAACCTGGAACAGCTTTATTGCTTAAAATAGTAACTCAGCCTTCAGTTCCATATATTTCAAAAGACGGAAAGAATATTGGAGATCCTTATATGAAAGGGCATGGCGATACTTATGAAATCTTAAGGATACAAGCTAAAGATTTTATTGAAGTAACCGGTTTAAAAATTTTACAAATAAGGAATATTGATAATATAGGTGCTACTTTTCATGAGGCAATTCTCGGATTTTTTTCTAATGAAACAGAAACAAATCATCGCCAGGCAATGGTAGAAACAGCGCCTAAATTTATGGGAGACAAAGGAGGAACCCCTGCTTTAAAAAAGCTTTCAAATACTAACCAAGAAGTTTTAGCTATTTGGGAACAACCAGAGGTTCCTGCTGCAGAACTTGAAAAATTCCTCTCTTTATCTCCTTATGGTGATTTTAATACAAATACTCTTTGGTTATTAGCAAGCGCATTAATGCAAAAGACAGAACCAATGGAGCTTCCTCTTATGCTGTCAAAAACCGTAGGAAACTATTTGAAGTTAGAAACTATCCTTGGGCATGGATTAGCGTCCTTTAATTCTTTTGCTCTTCGAATTGATCGAGGCTTAAGATTTATTCCTTTTAAGGATTTATTTGATCTTTATTGGGGAAGAACAGACGCCTTTCAATTATACAGAGGACGCCTTATGCCTTGCCAAAAAAATGGAGAATGGATTCGAAGGCCTTTAGGAGCATTTTCAAAGGCGGAATTCCCTGATGTTGACACATTAAACGGCTCCTTTTTTAATTTTGGAGCTCAGGATAGAACTAGAGGCTTAAGCTCATTTGTTATAGGTGGTGCTGGATCAGGCTTTAATAGCAATCAAAACTGTAGCTTTATTTCAAAATGTGCGCTTGAATTAAACGGAGATGTAATGATTATAAGTAAAGGGGAAGGGAGCAAGCTAGTTATAGAAGGAACAGGAATAAATGACACTATTTCAGTGGAAAATTCTGTTATAGTTCTTAATTCTGGGGAAGTACATGTTATAAGTAGTCCTGTTATTGGAAAGGTAGATAATCGTGTTACTTATCAATTATTAGAAGAGACCCTTTTAGCAGCAGGCCCAAGGTGGACGCCTGAAGCTATAGAAAAAATAGCTACAAATCTTATGTATCGTAAAACTCATCCAAACTCGACGGGTTAATTCAGCGGGCGAATGAATACGCGCTAAGAGAGGATCAATGTATTTGTCAAAATATATGGAGCTGTAATCCATATATTAATCACAATAAGAAACGCGGGGTTCAAGCCTTTAAGCTAAGCTCATGCGCTAGAATAAGGCTTTTGTTTTAATTGCTCTATTTTTTCCCAAAGAGTTTCTCTTATTAAAAAGTTTTTGATGGGATGTTTGAATATAGCTCTTCCTTTGTTATCCCTTTTAATTTCCTCTGCATTAACATAAATGTAATATAAGCGTTGTTTAGCACTGTCGTTTCCACTTTCAGCCTGGGCGATTGTATGTTTTACAATAACAGCAAGCGTCTTTTGAATTAATGGAATATCTTTTTTTTCTTTTGTTTTTACTTTCATTCTCGAATCAGTTAAAAAATCAAGGCTTCGATATGTATTCTCAAGCAATCGAACTAATTCACGTTCCGTTAAATTTAATGTTGTCAAGATTTGATCCAATATTTGGAAACTAGCTAAATGCCCAAGATAAGCATAAGACCATTTTTCTTTTGTTAGTTTTTCCTTAAAATAAATGGAAACTTCTTCCGTAGCATTTTTTCTTAAATCCTCTAACTGACATTCAACCAATATATCCGCAGGATGGTTAGTATCTTTCAGATCAAACATGAATTCTGGATCATTTGTTCTGCTTATCGCTACTAGGCTTGAGCCATCAAGCTTGGTTAAAATATCTCTTAAGCAACCAGCCCAAGCTAAGTTGTTGATAGCTATTTTTTTTAACTCTTTTAATCTCTCAACCGCAATAGATTTTATTGCTGGGGTAGACTCCATACGACGTGCAATTCCAGCAAAGACAATATCCAAAGGGCTTGGTGTGCCAGTTGTGACTTTATTAAAAGGAATATTATCTCTTCTCGCTAAAATAGAGAGGGCTGAATCGTCCATAGCTCGAACAAATAATACCAATAGATTTGCTCCATGTATTCTAGTCAATGCTTCTTGGCTAAAATACGGGACGCAAGTATTAATAAAATTGGTAGCAGGCATAAGACCATCATTTGCGAGGGCAAGAATCCTTAATAATTTGTCTGGATGGCGGCCTGTAAACAAAAGATCACAAAACCAGGGATTAGATAATAATACTCCCCATGCGGGCAGAGAGTCCATCTCCAATAGCGTTTTCATTGCTTTTCTTCTGTCGATAAAATTGTTTAAATCTCGCGATAAATTTACTAATTTTGTTGCGGTGTCATACGTTTTATTTGCAGACGAATATTTTTGCACGCTAACAAGACTTGTGCATGTGCTTGCTCTCTGTGTTGGAATATCTTCTATCAACGAAAATCTCAATAAAAGATTGTCTCTTTTCGCATCATTACTTAAAGTTGATAATGGAATTATTATTTCATCACCATGGAGAAGCGTATACGCTTCTGATTCAATGCTAAGAGCCATAATTGATCCATCTATCTTTTTTATACCTAATTGAGGATGGTTGACAAGAACGCTTAATTTAAAAATTATCTCATTGTCAGTAGAAATGTCTGGAGATATTGTAAAGTAATTTAATGGTATGTTTTTATCCCCTATTCTTATATCGACCCCTTCATTTGGAAAAACTGTTTTTCTTCCAACTGTTGCATGAAAGCCCATGCCCGAGCTTAAAAATGCTTTGCTGTTTCCTATACTCAAAAAAGCTATTGGGTGGTTTTGAATGGTCAATTTTCTTGATAAAAAAACACCGATTTTGCCACTTTGGGATGTTATGGCTTTTATCCGTTCTCCAAGACTAAGTATTTTCATAATAATCTCCCAGATTTATTAGCAATAAAAATCAATCATCAAACAGGAATTAAAGCATCCCATGGTGTTTCTTGGTTTTTTGAATAAGTATATTCACTGATTCTCCCATTTTCCATGTTTATCCCATATTTTCTACCTTCATCTGTTAAAACTATATAAAAGGTTGATCCTGTTTGTATCAGGTCTGAAGCCTCACTGGCGTTATCCAATGTCATCTTTATTGCTACTGCAAGCTCTTGTTGATTGTTTGTGGCATCTCTTGCTCTTTCCCATAAAGCTCCCACATCAAAACGATAAGGCACCTTACCAGTAGTCCGTGTGCAAAATTTGTCATAAAGCTTTTCGGCTAATCTGGTTAGGCTGATATTGGATTGTCTTATCGAAGAATCAGAATAGTTTTTTCTGCTTACAGACAACAACCCTTTGTTAGGGTTAACTCCATAACTGATTATCCAGCTTTTATCTAAGCAAGGGGGGGTGGCAACTTTTAGATAGGGTTTTTCATCAACATAGACAACTCTTGATGAATCAAGGTTGTCTTTATCCAAAATGGGGGGAATATTCAATTTATAACCTCTGCCTAGTGACAATTCTATATCTTGTAACAATGTTCCGGCAAAAGACCATGCATGTTGTGATAAAGAGTCTTCTATATCTCTTAAAAATGTTCCATTTGCGCTGCTTAAATCTCTAACAAAAACGGCTCCACCTGAAAGCCTAAGTTCCGCATGATTTCTTGAGACAGAGTGATGTGTTTTTGGTACATAAAATTTAGGTCTGGTAGGAAACACCGTGTCATCTTCATCATATCTACCGATTGCTATGGTTGCTTCTCCAAATGGATTGCCTTTTGTTGCAGATAATATAAATTCCTCTATAGGTGATCTTAAGTTAACAGGTAATTCCATATCTCCTATTTCTATTGTGTCTCCTTTTTGTAGTTTTTCCAATTTGCCTGTTGCTCTTCTCGTTATGAACCAGGCACCCGACCCTGGGTGAAATTGAATTGATGATGTATCATCCAAAACCAAAGGGACTGGCATTACCATGCATTTTCTAATATCTTCTGTAGTTACATGCTGTCTTAAAAATTCAGAAAGATTCTTTGGCTGTTCCCTGTACCTTTTGTCTGCTTCCCTCGCAATTTGCATAAGTTCTACTTTTGCTTGGTCTTCTAAAGAATCCTTTAAAATATAAATGAAACCAGTAAATGGAGCAACTCTTTTTTCTTTATATAGCCATGAATATGTTCTTGTAAACCATCTTGTAAGTTTTTCTCTGCCATTATCCGTTTGCAATTCATATTTTACTATATCGACTGCAGTATCTTTATTCTTTTCAAAAATTGCATAAAGTAATTTACTGGCAATCTTACTATTAAGCTGTTCCATAATGAGGGGTCTTACTTGAGGGCTTAGGCGTTTGCTTAAAATTATATCCACTGCTTCGTTGCTACTGCATGCACATGTAAAAACAGGAATTGCAAGCTCTAATCTGCCTTCTCTTGTAAGTTGTTCCAGAATTTCCGCGATTTGAGTTAAAGAAAACTTTTCCACTAATGGTTGATAGAAAGTAAGCATCCCATATGTCTTCAAACAATCTATAAATAAATCTTTATCAATGTTTTGAAATAATTCGGATGCGCGGTTTTGGCTATCTATTGCAATTCTTGTAAATATAACAATAGCGACTTGTTTGTTTTTTTTATGTATAGACTTTAATATTTGGCATGCTTTGTCTGGATGTATTTCCTTATCTGAAAACAACTGTAGCACTTCTCCCTTTCTTTCTGTTTTTTCTGTCCAGGCATGTATGACTGAATCTGCTGTTGTGTCTGTTTTCATTTCTTTGAATAGCGCGAATTGAACCTCTGGGGCGACTTTTAACAATATGGCACTCATTTGAGAGACTCCCATTCGTTCTAACACACCTTTAAACCGCCTTATAATTGGAATTTTTTGCCCATTTTGCTCTGATTGTAAAGTTGTATTAACAAGCGCAACGGCTTGCTCTTCAGGCATTTCGTTAAATTGCTTTGCAATGGCGGATAGTATTTGATCTCCCGCTGTACGTGGATAAGCTTGTAAGCCTTCTAATGTTTTATTGATGTTTCGCATCGATCCAATTATCTGGGCTACTCTTTTTTCTTCCTCCTCACTTTTTGGCGTACCCATAAGCGTCGCAACCAATGCGGGGAGTGTGCTCTCTTCATCTAATATTCGTGCTGCTGTTTGTGGCTCCATTTCCAAAAATGTGCCTACAACTAACGTTTGACTTATTTTTATGGAAGTTAAAAGTTCTTTTGCTTTATCAGGTGAAAGAGCTTCAAATAATATAGCCTTTGTTTTTGTTTCAATGTTGGCGTCATTTATTAAATCTATTAATGGATCAAAGATCGCTTCATTTAGCGCAGTTGCTATTCTGAGGCCACTTGGATCCTTAAAGAGGGCATACGCAAGGGGACTGGTTCCTTCCTGTTGTATAATATTATTTTTTTGAGCAATCATTAATCTGGCCAATATATCAATATTTTTAGGTAAATTATATTGAGTCCTTTTTAGTTGCTTTGATGCGGCACTCCAAATGAATGGGCTTGTAACTTTTATTCCTAATAACATAAGTCAAAATCCTCCTAAATTTTTACAAAACAATTTCCTACATATATATTATATCGCAAAAAACAGATTCAAATTTCGTTTTTAGTCTCAAATTGTCTAAATTTTTTCTTACTCTTATTATAAAACCTACAAAACAGCATCGATTGCTGTTCCGTTTATACATCGGAGGTAAAATAAGAAAACTTGCGCGAGGTGGCATTCATAATATGAGTGTGTTGCAAAATGAGGGGTTTTAAAAATAAACATTCATGAGGGGGGATATTTTTACCGTTATCCCTATTTTTTTTCTAAATTCCCTAAATTTTCCTTTTCAAATCATCTGCAAAATCTTTTTTAGGCACACCAATCCTCTGGCGGCATCATGCCGCAAAAGGTTGAAACAGTGGTGGACAATTGATTTTTAGCAATCTTTTGACATTATGAACAATAGCCTCAAATAATGCCTGCATTTGCACTTTTGCTAAACCTCTATATCTTGTGAACCCATCATCTTTTGAAAAGATATTTTCAAACGGCATCCTAATTTTTGTAAGCCACTTATCTTTATCTCTATTTTTATTCTTCATGTTGTCCCTCAAAATAGCCCCACTATGGCAACCATTTGCCTTCATAGCCAACTGTGCCGGAGATAGCCCATATGCCTTATCACCAAAAACCATTCCGCCATATGGGCAGATATACTTTAACCCATCTTGGTCTGTAATGTTTGCAGGTGTTACGGCTACTTTTGTAATGATCCCATTTCTCATATCGGCTGATGCGTGTTTTTTATATCCAAACCAGAATTTTTTTTCCTTTGCAACCAAACCTTGCATCTTTATCCGCACTATAATCCGATATGTTTTGATTGTTCAACTTGTCAATTCCTTCCGCAAAAGCCTTATCCCTTTCTTCCCATGTAGTTTCTTTTGTTTTTATTGTTGTGGCATCAACAAAATAAAAAACATTGCCAAGAATATTTTGATCATCAAGTTTATTTACTATAGCTCTGAATATTTTACCGATTCTTTTTGTCCCTATTATTTTACGCATTCTTGAGAAGAAAGTATGATCTGGAGTTTTGTCATTTAAGCTAAAATTCAAAAACCATCTGATGGCGATACTATCCCTAATTTGTTGCCTGCCTGTCAGACAAATCATAGTAAAATTGAAGGAACAAACATTTAAGGGCAACCTCTAATCCATAACCATGCCTGCCCAAGTCAGAAGCACAATCTTTTATCCGGTAAACAAGACTATCAAAAGATATCAGATTTTTTATTTTTCTTAAGTCATGATTCTGCTCCACAATTTTATCAAGATCATAATTCAAAAAAGACATTTGGAAATCGCCTCCTAATTTCATAATACATATATTATACAAGATCGAGCTTTAAGAGATTCCGGCGGAAATGCCCATAAAACGATTTAGAAAATCGTTTTATGGGCATAATGAGATCAATAGGCATTAAATTAGAAACGAGATCAAGTAACACCCTATTGACAAGGCAGCAAAACAGCAGTAGGCAAGTGACGCCGCAACAAAAGGGAGGCGGAGCGGGCTTATGCCCTTTACCTTTAGTTTTCTATACTGACTGTAAAATATGCCTGACTAAGAAGTTGGTATAGGGGCGCTGGGTGTGGGACAGGAGGGGATGCGGCGTTTTGCGGCGTCTTGATTCTTTTTTGCTACTTTTTTCTGATCAAGCAGAAAAAAGTAGAGAGAGATTGTCGGGAAATAGATATTTTGGTGTCATTTCGCAACACGCTCTAGTTGTAATTACTGATTTGGAGCCCGATGATAGGCTTGCCATACATCTGTTAGCGTCACGTTTTGGGAGCAGGCAACTTGCATTAGTTGGAACTACGGTTATGCATGCGGGGAGGAAAAAAATATTAACTCGTAGATTACTGGATCAACTTGGGCTTGATAAAGTTCCTGTAATTCAAGGATCTGGTGGAAAAGGCGGAGCTTATCCTTCTATTGCCTCGTCAGCCGCAGCTCGGACATATGCCGATGAAGGCAAAGGAATATTATCAGAGGAAGAGTTATTGATCGCGGAGCAAGCCGCATTAGGCAGTCCAGACTTATCACGAGAGATATGGCGATTATTAAAAGCAGCTAAGGAGAAAGAAATTGTTTTTGCAGTAATGGCTGCTCCGACTGATTTGGTAACGGTTTTAAAACAATATCCTGATTTGAAAGAAAAAATAGGTGCGGTTTATATAATGGGGGGATGGGTAGAAGCCTTTTCTGCTGATGGAGCGGGTGCAGTCCAAAGGTTTGCAACTTATAACTGGAATATGGATCCTGAGGCGGCAAAAACATTGTTTGAAATAGAGGGCATTCAAACTATATTATTTTCCTCTCACATAATAAAGCCTACTTTTGGTGGTGGGAGCATAAATGAAGGCAATTATCCTGATATTATTAATGCATTACGTAAAGCAGGACAAAGTATGCCGAGTATTCTGGAAGGTTTTATTGCGGGAGAATCTTGGGACCGCCATTTAATTGCAACTATTCCTACATTAGGGAAAATTATTGGTTCATTTGCTGGGCAACAATTTACCCCTGCCGATCCATTACTGGCAGCAGCAATGATTGACAATGATAGAATTATCATGGAAACAGAAAAAGTTTCAGTTAGAATCGCAGTAAATGAAGTTGATTTTAACCGAGGATATGAAGTAAAAGTTGTTCCCGATGCTAGTTCATCTGTTGAAATGGTTACAAGAATTGACAGAGCAAGATTTGAAGTATTAATGGTAGAAGTCCTTGATCGCCTCCCCACAATAGTTGCAATGAATTAAAAACAGCTTAAGGCAATTTCAATGGGTAGGATTGGGAAATCATCAGAAGCTTTAAAGTCATGTTTTGAGACAAGCAATCCTTTTTTGAAACCCATTTTTTTAATCCCCTCGTAAGTTTGTGTTTAATAGACACATTATACGTAAAAAAATGTGTTTTGTTAACACAGTTCATGAAAATAGCTTGAGAAATCTCTAAAAACTAATAAGAACAGATGCAATTGCGGGAAATCGTTTCAACATCCTTATCTCCCCGTCCCGAGAGGCAAACAATGACAGTGTCGTTTTTATTTAATTTCATCTTTTTTAAATAGCCTATTGCATGCGATGATTCTAAGGCTGGAATAATTCCTTCTTTTTCTGACAAAAGTTTAAACCCGTAAAGCGCTTCTTTGTCATTTACAGGAACATATTTTACCCGCCCCGTGTCTTTTAAATAACTGTGTTCCGGCCCAACTCCTGAATAATCCAAACCCGCAGAAATTGAATGAGTATTTAAAATCTGTCCCGACTTTGATTGCAATATATACGATTTTGACCCGTGAAGTATCCCTACAGTTCCTCCATTACTCAATGGCGCCGCTCCTTTTGCTTCACAGCCGATAATCTCTACTTTCGCGTCATCAAGAAAGGGATGAAACAACCCGATTGAATTTGATCCTCCGCCGACACAGGCGACAAGATAGTTTGGCAGTTTTTTTTCTGCCGCAAAATGTTGTGCTTTTGCTTCACGTCCTATTACCGACTGAAAATCCCTTACCATCATGGGGTAGGGATGAGGGCCTACGCAAGAACCTAGGCAATAAAACGTATCATTTGCGTTTGCCATCCAATCGCGCATAGTCTCGTTTATCGCGTCTTTGAGCGTTTTTGTTCCTGATGTTACAGGGATTACTTTTGCGCCGAGAAGCTCCATTCTGAAAACATTTAAAGCTTGCCGCTTTATATCTTCTTCTCCCATATATACTATGCATTTAAGGCCAAAAAGAGCGGCTCCCGTCGCGGTTGCAACCCCGTGCTGTCCAGCCCCTGTTTCCGCAATAATTCTTCTCTTTCCCATTCTCCTCGCAAGAAGCAATTGCCCTATTACATTGTTGAGCTTGTGTGCTCCCGTGTGGCAGAGGTCTTCGCGTTTAAGATAAATTTTGCAACCAAATTGGCGGCTTAAATTTTCTGCAAAATAAAGAGGAGTAGGACGGCCTATAAAATTTTTGAAATAATAATTTAGTTCTTCTTTGAATTTTTTATCTTTTTTGTATTTAAGATACGCCTTTGTAAGCTCATCAACCGGCTCAGCAAGTGTTTCGGGGACAAATTGCCCTCCGTATTTGCCAAAATAGCCTTTTTTATTGGGTAGATGATGCCTCATAAGATTTTCTTGATTTTAGCAGAAATGCCAGACCTATGGAAGTGGGAGCATATTTTTGCTAAACTATAATTAATTATGATAAATGTTGATTGCATGCGTGGGATAGGTTCCCACCTGTCGATAAGCTGTTATGATTGCCCAAAAGAAAAATTGATGGACATGAATTTTATTGAAAAAGTTTTTATCGAGCTTTTTTCCGCGATGGGAATTAATGAGGCTAAAAATCCTCATGTTTTTATATACAAAAAAGGGAATAATTCAAAAAAAACAGGTGTTTCCGGCACAGCCTTGTCTCAAGGCGCGCATTTAATTATTCATACTTTTGCGGAAAAAAACGAAGCATTCATAGGTTTTTTTTCCACAGGAGAATTCGACTCTGATTACGTCGTGAATTATGTAACAAATGCTTTTGAAGCGAAGAAAAGCGACTTCAATGTTTTTTCTTGAAATAAAGGCCGATGATAAAAATTACAAGAAGTCTGAATTTGTAATCCTTCCTTGCCCTTATGAAAAGACCACTTCTTATGGGAAGGGGACGCAGAAAGGTCCGGAAGCAATAATAAAAGCTTCAAAATATTTGGAAGCATTTGATGAAGAGCTCGCGATTGAACCCTCTGTTGCGGGTATTTATACCGAAAACCCTGTTTCAATTTCAACCCTTTATTCTAAAACGTTAAAGACCCTAAAAAACAATAAAAGGCCTATTATTTTAGGAGGAGAACACTCTTTGAGCGTTGAAGCGGTAAGAGCGGCTAGAAAAATTTATCCCGACCTGTCTGTCCTTTGCTTTGACGCCCACGCTGATCTGAGAAATAAATATCAGGGGAATAAACAAAGCCATGCTTGTACAGTCCGTAGAATTTTGGAAATTTGTCCCGTTGTTCAGGTAGGGGTAAGGAGTTTATCAAGAGAAGAATTTGACTTTGCGGAGACAAGCGGCCAAATCAAGAAAATATTCTTCCATAATACTGTACACTGTAAACCGTACACCGTAAACCCTCTACGGTACACGGCACACGATATTAAGAAACTAATATCGTTGTTGTCAAAAAATATTTATATTTCATTTGATGTTGACGTTTTTGATCCTTCTGTTATGCCTTCTACAGGAACTCCTGAACCTGGCGGCTTTTTTTGGAATGATATTTTAGTCCTTTTAAAACAGGTTTGTAAGAATAAAAATATTGTAGGTGCGGATTTTGTTGAACTTATGCCAATAAAAAATTTTAATGCTCCCGATTATATGATAGCAAAACTTATTTATAAGTTGATAGGTTATATTAACCTTCAAGATTAATTGACTGAAATGTGTTTTTGGTTTAAAATAACAAACTATGCGCTATGGACACTTTGATAATGAAGCTCGTGAGTATGTTATCGAAAAACCAAACACTCCTCTTCCTTGGATAAATTATCTTGGAACTAAAAAATATTGCGCGCTAATCTCTAATACTGCAGGTGGATATTCTTTTTATATAGATCCTCGCGAACGAAGGATTCTTCGTTATCGTTATGATAATGTCCCTTTTGACCAGGGAGGCCGGTATCTTTATATAAGGAACAATAAAAATGGAGATATTTATTCTCCAACTTGGCAGCCGGTACAAAAAAAACTTGAAAAGTATGAATGCAGGCATGGTTTAGGGTATACGCAAATTGCCTCTTTATATAAAAACCTTAAGACAAAAATTACTTATTTTGTTCCATTAGATGAAAATCTGGAAATATGGAAAGTTGAAATAGAAAATAAAGACAAAAAAGAACAGGATTTGACATTGTTTTCATATGTTGAATTTTGCCTTTGGGATGCAGTGGGAGATTCTACAAACTTTCAACGCACATGGTCAATAGGTACAGCTCATTGTGAAGGTTCAACCATAATCCATGATACGATGCATGGCAACTGGGTTGATGATCTTGCTTTTTTTGGGACATCTGAAAGCATAGACAGCTTTGATTGCCAAAGGAAGGAGTTTTTAGGGAATCATGGTTACAATTCACTTGCTAAACCAAAGGCAGTCATTGATGGACAATGTTCTAACTCCAAAGCTGTTGGTTGGGCGCCGATCGGTTCCCATTGCATAAAAATTAAAATAAAAGGAGAGCAGAAAAAAACGCTCTTTTTTGTTTTGGGTGTGGCCAAAGGCGCAACCAAAGCCAAGTCGCTGGTAAAAAAATTCACAAATCCGAAAAACGTTGATATTGAATTTGAAAAATTAAAAAAATACTGGCAGGAGAACCTTTCAAATTTCCAGGTAAAAACTCCCGATCCTGACGTTGACTCAATGCTTAACATCTGGAACCAGTATCAATGCATGCAGACTTTTAACTGGTCTCGTTATGCCAGTTATTATGAAGCAGGAATTGGTCGGGGGATGGGTTTCCGCGATTCAAACCAGGATACTCTGGGCTTTGTCCATATTATTCCGAACGATGTAAGAAAACGAATTTTGGAATTAGCTTCGATCCAATTTGAAGATGGAGATACTTATCATCAATATTCGCCAATTACAGGGAAAGGCTCTTTATATGGGTATTCCGATGATCATCTTTGGCTTATTATTTCTACTGTAAATTATATTAAAGCAACCGGAGATTGGGGCATATTAGAAGAAAATGTTCCTTTTTCCAAAAAAGAAATTATGGTTCCTGCCCAAAGAGGGCATCATAATTACATAGAACAGGAATCAAAAGACAATAAAAAAGAAAAGATAAAAAAAGCCTCATTGTACGAACATTTGAAAAGAGCTATTTTGTTTTCATGGAAAAATATCGGTCCGCACGGACTGCCAAAGGCAGGGTTTGCGGATTGGAACGATTGCATTAATATGATTGGCCCTAAAGATCAGGCTGAATCTGTTTTTACGGCAGAACTTCTTGTTTACGCAGGTAGAGAAATGATAAAGGTTTCTTCCCATAAAAAACTCAAAAAAGATAAAGAGTCTTATGAAAATATTGTTGCCGAATTGGCATCCTTAGTTGAGGAATATTGCTTTGATGGCGAATGGTATCTTCGGGCTTTTGATGATGAAAGCAAGCCATTGGGGACCAAAAAAGATAAAGAAGCGAAAATATTTTTAGAGACGCAGCCGTGGGCGGTTATTTCGCAGGTTGCGTCGGGAAACAGCGCAAAAAAATGCATGGACTCTGTCAGCAATTATTTAGATACGGATTACGGAATAAAATTACTCCATCCTCCATTTAGCAAATACAGGCCTGAACTTGGCGAAATTTCGACTTATCCTAAAGGCTTAAAGGAAAATGGATCTATTTTTTGCCATCCGAATCCTTGGGCGGTAATTGCGGAATGCATGTTGGGGCGCGGGGATAAGGCGTTTAAGTATTACAAAGCGATATTACCGTCTGCCCAAAATAATCTGGCCGAAATAAGAAAAACAGAGCCTTATGTTTATTGCCAAATGGTTGCAGGCCCTGATCATCCTGATTTTGGGGAAGGGAAAAATTCCTGGCTTACGGGTTCTGCTGCCTGGAATTTTGTTGCCGCCACGCATTGGATTCTTGGCATTAGGCCCGATTATGATGGATTGATATTGAATCCGTGTCTTCCCAAAAAATGGGAAGAAGTAAGCATAAAATTAAAAATCAGAGAGACAAGATATAATATTAAAATTAGAAATACTTTTAAGGTTGGCAAGGGGATAAAAGTTATGAAGATTGACGGGAAGCTGTTTGATAGGGCATTGATCCCATATTTTAAAGATAGGAAGGAGCATTCTATTGAAGCAATTCTGGCATGACAACAAATTGAAATTTTTGGCTGTAATTTTTATTTGTTTTATTATTTCAAGCCCAATTTTAGCGGAAAATCTTATAAAAAATGGTGAATTTGAGCAGGGACTTGTAAATAATATTCCAAAATATTGGGGGGAAGAATACTACAATAGTTATATTGAAAAAGACCGTAACGGACATGTTATTAAAATTGAAAATAAAGAATCGCAAATGTCGCTTGGCGCCCAAACTATATCAATAGATTGGAAAAAGGTTTCAAAAATTACTTTATCTGCCTGGATAAAAACACAGGATGTTATTTTGGGTGTTGAAGACTGGAATCGGGCAAATATACAAGTCCTTTTCTTTGATGAAAAAGAGGAACAAGTCGGCGGTTGGCCAAGCCTTGGTCCTTGGACAGGGACTTTTGACTGGAAATATGTAGCAAAAAATTTTATTGTTCCAAAAGGAGCTGTAAAAGCAAAAATTGTTTTTGGGCTTTATAACTGCAAAGGGACTGTTTATTTTGATGATATCAAACTTGAATCTTTTAAAGAGCAAAAAGATACCGATCCATACAATCTTTTAGAAAATGGTGGATTTGAAGTATGGGAGAAATGGGCGTACGGTGGGTCTGAAGATTGGGCTATTGTAAACGATGATGTTAAAATCGGGCATGGAGCTTTAAAAATAAACAATCCTACTCCTGTTTGGTCTTTTGCCTCTCAATCTCTTTCGTTAGACGGCAGAAAGATAAAAAAAATAAAATTATCAGGATATATTAAAGCAAAGGATATTATACCCGGAGCCAAAGAATGGCAGTTGGCAAGGGTGAACATAGAAATTAAAGACGGCAAAGGAAAAAGAATTGATGGGTGGCCTGTATTAGAGGCATTTTCCGGAACTTTTGGCTGGAAATATGTTGAAAAAGAGTTTGATGTTCCGCAGGATGCCCGCAGGGTTGATGTTTTTGCTGGTCTTTTGGAGTGTAAAGGAACTGCATGGTTTGATGGGCTAAGATTAGTTGCATTTGATTATTCGGGGAATATGGTCAAGCCAAGCGGTATTTACGTTACAGATACAAAAGATTGGTATGAATTTAATCTTCCTCAAGGAAAATCAGGGAAAACATCTGTAGATGTCAGCTTTCTTTTAGACCCTCCCGCAGGGAAACATGGATTTTTAAAAGTAAAAAATGGGCATTTTTATTTTGACGATGGGACTCGGGCTAGGTTTTGGGGGACAAATATTTACGCTCCATCTACATTTCCTGAAAAGAATGAAGCTGAATCAATGGCAGAGCGTTTAGCGAAGTCCGGCTGCAATCTTGTTCGTATCCATCATATTGATGCTTTTTGGTCCAATCCGAATATTTTTGATCCAAAATATGATGATACCCAGCATTTAAACGCGGATTCTTTAGATAAATTGGATTATCTGATTTACCAATTAAAAAAACGCGGGATCTACATATTTATGGATTTACTTGTAGACCGTGAATTTAAAAAAGGAGATAACGTAGTTGACTGGCAAAATGTTGAAAGAGGGGCAAAAATAACGGGGTTCTTTAATAAACGAATAATTGACCTTCAAAAGAAATATGCCACGCAACTTTTGACACATAAGAATCCATATACCGGATTGCGTTATATTGATGATTCTTCTATTGTTTCTGCCAAGCTTGTCAATGAGGCCATGCTTTTTTATCTTGGAACGCAGTTTAATGTTTCAAAATATTATCTTGATGAGTTAGACGGCTTGTTTAATGAATGGTTGGTAAAAAAATATGGCAATAGGGGAAAACTAGACAAAGCATGGACGGATAAATATGGGCGTAAAGATTTGTCCGTAGATGAAGATATTAAAAAAAGGAATGTCAAAAGAGCGGATATCCCATTGTATTATCAGAGGAGTGGTTCTGAAAAATCCGAGCCAAGCAGATTGGCAGATACCTTGAAATTTTATGAATATCTCCAAGTTAAATACTTTAAAGATATGGACTCTTTCCTGAAAAAACTTGGGCTTCGTGTCCCTGTCTCAGGGTCTAACCATTGGGTTAATCTTTATCCAGATGTTAAAACCAATGCTGCCTTAGATTATATAGACAGGCATCGCTATTGGGATCATCCTCAGTTTGGTTATGGAACATCTGTTGTCTTTGAGAATTTAAGCATGTTGCGCAATCCTGTAGATGCATTGCCCAATAATTTTGCGGCATACAATGTAGAGAACAAACCTTTTGTCGCCTCTGAGTGGAATTGCTGTTTTCCAAATGAATATAGGGTAGAAGGGCCTCTTGTTATGGCTGCTTATGCAAATTTTCAGGATTGGGATGGAGTTCTTCAGTTTTCTTTTAACCATGCTGGCTGGGTAGCTCCGATGGAAGACAATTTTGATATTTCAGCATGGCCCAATGTCTGGTCCCAGTGGCCTGCCGCGGCCATGCTGTTTCATCGCGGAGATGTTTCTGTTGCGAGGGAGTATTTTAACTATCCTGTATCAAATGCTGAGCTTTATAAGCCTTTGCATGAAGACACCCCAATAGCGAATGACCCTTACTTGCCCTACGTTTTAAAGACAATGATCAATTTTGACGGGAAAGCTAAAATACCTTCAAAAAATTATATTTCAAAATATCACGATGAACAAAAAAAGACAGTATCATCAGATACGGGAGAACTTAAGCTAAATTATGGAGATGGGATTTTTACCATAAACACGGAGAAGACTCAGGCTGCTGTCGGTTTTATGAAAGAAAAGACTATAACATTAAAAAACCTTACAATAAAATCCGACAACGAGTTTTGTTCTATTGCTTATTCTGTTTTGGATGATAGACAAAAAGTTTTGCTAACTGCTGCTGCGAGAATAGAAAATAAAAATCAAAAATATAATGAAAGCAAGACACAGCTTGCAAGCGTAGGGGATTCTCCTGTTTTGGTTGAAGGCGTTTCTGCCAAAATTATTTTAAAGAACACTCCTCGAAAGATCATAGCTCTTGATATAAATGGAAACGAGATTAAAAGCATTCCTATCAACGGTAAAGAGTTTTCTATTAAAGCATCGGATAACGCTTTCTTTTATGAATTAACATTTTAATGCTGAGTTAGGCGTTAATCTGATGATTTTCATTGGTTTTTATGGTATAATTAGGATAGTTTAATGAAGAAAGGAAGCTATTATACATTTACTATCGCGCGAAACGATTCTAACCATGAGCCACTAAGCATTTGTGTCCCATATTTTGTTGTCAGGTATTTTTTACTGGTTTCTATCATATTAGTTACCGCTTTTTCTTTCTCTTTACTTTATTCAACTTTTCTTTCCGGAAAACTTGTTCATTATAAAATGGTTGTTGATGCCGAAGCTGAAAAAGATAAGCAGATAAATATTTTTGCCGGAGAAACTCACGGCATTAAAAAAGAGCTCCAATCTCTACTTGACCAAAACAATCAGCTTAGAAGAGTCCTTGGTTTAAAAATTGAAAAGACAAAAATAAATTTTGATAAAGAAATTACTAAAAAGACAGAAAAACCCTTATCTTATGGTTTAACTTATAAATTTAAGCAGATATCTGATTCCCTTAACCTTTCATTTAAAGAAGCCGACGATGTAAAAGTTGAGTTGGAAGAGTTAAAGAAAAGAGTTGCCGAAATCCAGTCCAGGATGGAAGTAACTCCATCAATTTGGCCTATTAGAGGAAGGATCTCTTCTTTTTTTGGCTACAGATGGATGCCGTGGAGAGGTTTTCATGCAGGAGTTGATATCCAGGCGAATTATGGGACACAAATCAAAGTTACGGCAGATGGGATTGTGACTTATGCGGGGTGGAGGCAGGGCTATGGGAAACTGGTGATTGTGTCTCATGGGCACGGTTTTTTCACATGGTATGGGCATGCTTCAAAACTTGATGTGATTGAAGGAGAAAAAGTCAGGAAGGGGGGAATAGTCGCATACGTAGGAAGTACAGGCTATTCCACAGGACCTCACCTGCATTATGAAGTAAGGAAGAATGATATGCCTATCAATCCTGTAGCATTTTTGGATTTGGATGTTTTGTCAGCCAGCAGGTTTTTCTAAGTTTTATGTTGTTTGTTGTTTCAACCCCTATTGGCAATCTTGAAGATATTACGTTTCGGGCTGTCAGAATTTTGTCGGAAGTTGATCTTATTGCTGCCGAAGATACAAGACACACCAAAATATTGCTTGATAAATATGGAATAAAAACGCCTCTCTCTTCGTATCACAAGTTCAACATAAAAACGAAGACCGATTATTTTATAACTCTTTTAAAAGAAGGGAAAAATCTTGCATTGGTTTCCGATGCTGGTACCCCAAGTATCTCTGACCCCGGTCATGAGCTTGTAAAAGCGGCAATTTTAAACGGCATTGAAGTTGTTCCTGTCCCTGGTGCTTCTGCTATGGTTACTGCTCTTTCTGTTTCCGGGCTTGATACCGATAAATTTATATTTTTAGGATTCCTCCCAAAAAAACCGGGAAAGATCCGTAAAGTTTTTAGAGGTTTGATCGAATTTGATGGGACAATCATAGTTTATGAATCACCTTATCGGCTGATAAAGACGTTGAAATTTATACAGGAAGTTTTGGGAGAGAGGCATATTGTGGTTGCAAGAGAGCTGACTAAAAAATTCGAAGAAGTGTTGCGCGGAACTCCTTCTTCTATTACAGAAAGTTTTTCCAATAGGGAAGTTAAGGGTGAGATTGTGTTGCTTATTAACGGGGGGAAAGCATTAGAAAACAGCAATCCGGCTTAAATTTTTTTAATCGATTAAAACAGATTGAAATTGCACAGCTTAAAAGGTAGAATATAAAAACAAGCTTTGGACAAGACGCTCAATCGGGAGAGATGTAGACGGTTTTGCAGGTTCTATTCCTGCCTTGTTTGGACAAAGAAGAGTACCCCGGAAGCTCTATATCTTTCAATAAAGAGAGGATGTAGAGATATGAGAAAGATTATCAGATTATCCGATTATCAGAATATCAGGTTTTTTAGTTTTTTAGTTTTTTGGTTTTTTAGCTTTTTGTTGTGTCTTACTCCCGCAGTTGCTTTTGAGTTGCCACGTTTTACGGGAGAAGAGGTCGTTGTTACCGCGCTGCGAATGCCTGTTTTAAAGAATAAATCTCCTTGGAATACCTCCATTATTGATTCAATGACATTAAGCAATTTCAAGACAGTTGGAGAAGCATTAAGAATTGTTCCCGGTGTCGACGAAACATTTTATGGTTATTTGGGATCGGTAAATTCTGTTAGGATTCGAGGGGCAAATTCTACGCAGACTCTTATTTTAATAGACGGCAAACGGATAAATTCTCCAACTCTCGGGATGTTTGATATGAGCGATATTTTAACTGATAATGTTGAAAAAATAGAAATTGTTCGTGCGCCTCTTTCAGCAATTTATGGATCAGACGCGGTGTCGGGGGTTGTGAATATTATTACAAAATCCGGCAAAGATGATAAAATATTTTCAGTATCTTATGGGTCTTTTGGTACTTCACAATATAAACTGGTTTTTTCTTCCGCAAATTATGTGTTAACAGCAGGGCAAATAAAAGCTGATGGCTTTAGGCAAAACAGTGATTATCTGGCTAAAAATTTTTATGGCAAAGTAAAATTTCCCTTATCTTTTGCAGAATTAATTGCAGATTACAGTCTTTATGACGCAATAAAAGGAGTTCCAAATGTCCCATTGTCAGATGCTGAACCATACTCTGCAAGCACGCCAAATGACAAGCAGAGGGATAATAATAGTTTTGCCAGCATTGGTTTTAAAAATGATAATTTTCTTTTTAGAATTTTTAACAATAATTTAAATCAGAAAATGGATCCTTATACATTTGGAGTAAGTACAAATAAAGGAGTACAAACAGGGATCGAATGGAATCAGGCTTTTAATTTCCTGGGAGGGAACTTACTGTATGGCATAGAAGGGCGTGAAGATCATGGACAAGCAACAATGTCTGGAGATCATACAATAAGGAATTATGCAATTTTTGCTCAGGATGAAGTTAAAATAGGGGAAAAACATTCGCTTACCGCAAGCATTAGGGGAGATTCCCATTCAACTGCAGGAACTTCAATTAACCCGAGAATCGGAATGCTTTTTGCGCCTTCAGGTGATTTTCTTTTGAGAATTTCCGGGGGCACTGCATTTCGCGCTCCAACATTAAATGAACTTTATTGGAATGATGGATTCGCATTTGGGAACACAAATTTGCAACCTGAAAAATCATTTTCATATGATATTGGGATTGAACGGCAGATGGGGAAAAAATATTCTGCAAAAATAAATTATTTTGTTACAAATACTACAGATTTAATTCTTTGGAGCCCCAACAGTTTTGGTACTTATGAAACTAAAAATGTTGGGAAAGCTTATAATGAAGGAGTGGAAATTGAATTAACAAAGGAAATAGAAAATCATGGGAAATGGTTTTTAAATTATACGTATCAAAGTGCTATTGACAAGGAAGATTCCAACCCTTTTTTGGCAGGAAAAGCAATTCAATATTCTCCGCAGGACAAGTATAGCTTTGGAATAATTTATGAGAATAATTCGTTAATTGTCAAACATGTTGGAGAGCGAAATGCTTATCCATATGACGCCAACTTTAATCAGTATATATTAACTTTGCCTCCTTATACGGTTGTTGATATGAAAATTGGTAAAAAATTTGGAGTATTTGGGATGGAATTTTTAGTCAATAATTTATTTAATGAAAATTATGCGGAAGTGGCAGGAAGCGATCCTACGTCCGGAGCTTCAAGAAATTATCCTATGCCTGGCAGGAGTTATTCATTAAACGTGAAATGCGACATTTAGTTTGATATAATGCCAATAGATTTTTTTAAAAAGAAAGGAAGGTTCTTTGGCAATCAAGGAATTAAATAATAATATTAACAGGAGGAATTTTATGATTAAGTCAAAAGAATTTGCGGTTGTTTCTTTGTCTATGCTGGTTGCGATATCGTTTGTTTTGGTTTTTCAGGGATATAAGGTCAAAACTCAATCGACTTCTATTGCTTATTATAATGAAATTGCTATTACAGGCTCAAAGACTATCCCTGTTTCTGCCGAAAAAACAATTGCCAAGCCTGTTGTAAAAAATCATGCAATCAGCAAAGAGCTTGCAAAGACAAGCCCTCAAGTGCTGCCAACTCCTTTGCCGATTGTTCCTCCTCAGATTCTAAATTCTGTTATGCCGACCTACCCTGAAGCAGCGTTAAAAAATGGGATAGAAGGATTTTCAATTGTTGAAGCAAAAATAGGAATCGACGGAAGTGCGAAAAATGTTGCAATAAAAACTTCCTCTGGTAATATTGACCTGGATAATTCGGCTCTTATTGCTGTTGCAGATTGGAAATTTGTTCCGGCAGCTCAAGGAGGCCAGTCGATTGCGAGTGCCTTTGAAGTGCCGGTCAAATTTATTATCAACGATAAATAGTTGAACTGACTAATTATTATGACGCATTTATTGGAGATTGGTCATTGGACATTGGGAATTTAAAAATATGGCCTTAGAAAGTTTAGCAAGACTTCTAATATATATTGGCGTGGGACTTGTTATGTTGGGCGGTTTTTTGCTATTGATGGCAAGAATTCCCTGGTTTGGCAATCTACCCGGAGATATTGTTGTAAGAAGAGAAGGCTGGACGCTTTATGTCCCGATTACAACAATGATTCTTGTTTCTGTTGTTTTGACTTTTATAATTAATATTGTTTTTAGAAAGTGATTTGTGATATTATTATCACCTAAATTATGGCAATAACCAAAAAAGATATAGAAAAATTATCAGGGATTTTTTCAACAAAGGAAGACTTGAAAGAGGCGTTGAAAAGATTTGTGACGAAGGAAGACTTGAGAGAGGAGTTGAAAAGGTTTGCGACGAAGGAAGACTTGAGAGAGGAGTTGAAAAGGTTTGCGACGAAGGAAGACCTAAAAAAATATGCGACCAAAGATGATTTGAAAGCTTTTGAAGGAAAGACATTAACAATGCTTGATCAAATTATGGGGGAGCTTGAAAAGGCAAGAGAAGATAGAATTTTTGCAAAAGCAAAAGATGATGAGCAGGACAATCGACTTGATACCTGTGAAAGAAAAATAATTGTTTTAGAGGAAGCAAGAGTTTAGGTTTAACTTGAAAACTTCTGATTTTGATTATTACCTCCCTCCTGATTTTATAGCCCAAACCCCAGCCGAAAAAAGAGATGAATCAAGGCTCATGGTTTTAAATAGAAAAGAAAATTCCCTTCTGCATCTTTTTTTTTCTGATATTATCAACTATCTAGAGCCTGGCGATCTTTTAGTTTTAAACGATACAAAAGTTATTCCTGCCAATATTGTCGGACGAAAAGCGGAAGGGAGCGCAAAAATCGAGGTTTTGCCGGTCAGGCGGATTGGCGATAAAGGATGGATTTGTCTTGTAAAACCTGGAAAAAGATTAAAAGTTGGCTCTGAAATAACTTTTTCCAAATATTTAACCGGCAAGGTCTTGGAAAAACTTGAATCGGGCGAGCAGATTATTGAATTTGTAGGGGATTTGGAAAAGTTTATGAGAAAAGAGGGGGAAATCCCTTTGCCTCCTTACATAATAGAGCATAAAGCGCAGGATAAAAAACAATTAAACCAAAGATATCAAACGGTTTATGCGGAAAAGGAGGGAGCCTCTGCGGCACCGACGGCAGGACTTCATTTTACAGAGGAGCTTTTGGCGGCAATACAGAGCAAAGGGGTAAAAATTGTTAAAATAACTTTACATACAGGGCTTGGAACTTTTAAACCTGTATATACAGAATATATACAAGACCACAAAATGCATGAGGAGGATTTTGAGGTTTCCGCGGAGGCTCTAAAATTGATAAGAGAAGCAAAAAGAGTTGTAGCTGTCGGGACAACTACCGTAAGGACGCTTGAAACGCTTGCGATACGGGATCAATTAAACAGTAAAAAAGCAATTTCCGGTTCAACCGATATTTTTATTTATCCCGGGTTTAAATTTAAGGTTGTTGACGCAGTAATCACTAATTTTCATATACCAAAATCGACCCTTTTGATGCTTGTTTCCGCCTTTGCTGGAAAAGATTTTATTTTCAATGCCTATAAAGAAGCTGTTGATAATAAATATCGATTTTTTAGTTTTGGGGACGCAATGCTTATTTTATAAGAGGAGGCCGCCATCTGCGGAAAGAGACCTCCTCAAAAAAATTAAAATAAATAAGAAATTGATAAATAATGCGAACTTATATCTGAGTATATTCCTTTTTGTTTATAAGCATAATCAAAAGAAAAGCCTTTTATATTAAATCCCGCGCCATATGTAAAATTTTGCACAACTTCATTTGTTCCGAGAGCATCTTGGTCGAGCCCTGCCCTTAATGCGAAATATTCAATAGGAGTCCATTCTATCCCTGCGTGCATCATTAGCGGATGATTGTCTTCCAGGGGAAGAACTCCATCGCAGGTGATTAATGTGTTGAATTTTTTCCAGTTATAACTTCCTCCGAACCGGACAAGCGCCGGAAAATTGTCAACATTTCCTGATTCCCAGTTAATATTTCCACCTAAAATATTTTGGGCGGAAATGCCAAAATTGAAATTAATTGGGGTTGTAAGAAGCATGCCTATATCAGCATCAACTCCGGATCCTGATCCTCCGTTTGTACTATTTAGGCTGTTGTTTATTAATTTTACATTTGCGCCAAATGCTAATTGTCCAATATTGGATGCCCGGATAAGGTTTCTCATGTTCATGGCATAGGATAAAATCATCATAGAACTTTCATAATTTATAGGGATTGCCGAAGAGGTGCTGGCCTGGTCTGTTGTTTCATATCCTGCAGGAGTTATTGCTGAAACATAATTTAAACCAATATTACCAAAACGCGTCGCCATAACTCCCGCGAGCATTTTGTAGTCTACAACATTCAACAATTTGGTTTGCATAGATGTTATTTCAAAGTGCGGAGTAAATCCTATACCCGCGGGATTAAAAGCAATTGCATTTGATCCGTCGGCTATCCCCACAAAAGCTTTTCCCATTGCGATCGGTCTTGCTCCGACACCGGATTGGGATATATCTGCAGTATAACCCGCAAAAGAGACGGAGGTTAAAAATAAATAAAATATTAAAATTATACTTATTTTTTTAATCATAAACGGCTAATTGTCCATTCCCTACTATTTTTTCCGCTGAAACAACAAAATATATATAAGCGCCATTGCCGACGATATTCCCATAGTCCGTTTTTCCATCCCAGATTACTTCGTTATACCCTTGCCGGCCGCCACTGCCTGTGCCTGGAGATGTTTCTCCTCCGGGGGACAAAGCCATCCTTTTTGTCATTTGGCCGTTAATGTCATATATATAAATTGTTATTGACGCATCATTTGAAAGTGAATAGGCTATTTTGGTTGATTGCCCATGTTTTGGCTTGAATGGATTGGGGTAATTTATCGGTGTGCCTGACAAGGTTACTACTTCTTTGGCTTCCAACTGGCCGAGAACTGATATGTTTTTTGAGCCGAATTGATCTGCTGCTTCCACTTTTATTGTATGTGTCCCTGCGCTAAGAGGGGTCTCTATTTTATATGAGAGAGCACAATCGGAAGGATGTTGGGAGGAAGAATCCTGCGCCTGTATGGAAGCGGCAACTATTTTGTCATCAATAGCGAGTTTGATTGAGTTTTTGTCTATGCCTGTTACATCTGTTATTGCGACAGTAACCAAAGGCATTCGTCTGATTGAACTTCCGGCAGGAATTTCTTCATTGTCGATGTATATTTTTATTGCCGGCGCAATTGTGTTGGCATAAACGGTTATTTCAGGTGTTTTTGTTTTGTTTCCTGAGTAGTCTTTTGTTAAAACATAAAGTTTATAAGAGCCGTCAGAAAAAGATTCATTAAGAGTTACATACAAGGTAGAGCTATCAACAGATGCTTTTAGTTCTCCATTTATGTATAGCTCATAACCGGTTATGCCTACATCATCGGCGCTTGCTGACCATGCAAACGTTGTGCTTGTTATTTCTGTTCCATCATAAGGATAAGTTATTAAAAATGGTATGGGAGAGGTTGTATCTTGAGCATACGCCTTATACCCTGTTAATATTGTTGCGCAGATAAATATTATTATTAATATTTTGTTAAGGTTCACATTTTCTCCTAAAAAAAGAAGGGCAGCCAAGCTGCCCTTTTGCGCATTATTGCGCACTTCGTTATAAGTTGATTTGCAGATGGCCTTCATCTTATATATCGTAATTGTGCGGAAAAAACTTGTACAAAATAAGGTTATATTTATATGTTACAATTAAAATCATGTTTAAATTTGAAATAATAAAGAAAAGCAAGAGGTCAAAAGCCAGGGTGGGGAAAGTTTATACAAATCATGGGGTAATAGATACTCCTATGTTTATGCCTGTGGGGACCCAGGCAACTGTTAAAACAATGTCTCCCCGCAACCTCAATGAAATTGAAGCTCAAATAATATTAGGCAATACATATCATTTGTACCTTAGGCCAGGAAATCAATTGATTAAAAATGCGGGTGGTCTTCATAAGTTTATGAGTTGGGATAAGCCCATCCTTACAGATAGTGGAGGGTTTCAAGTGTATAGTTTAGCTCACAAAAGAAAAGTCTTAGAGTGTGGAGTTGAATTTTCTTCACACCTTGATGGGACAAAACATCTTTTTACTCCTCAAAAAGTTGTTGAGATCCAGCAGGATTTTGGATCGGATATTATGATGCCGCTTGATGAGTGTGTTGCTTATCCTTGTGATAAGAAACAAGTTGAAGAGTCGGTCAATAGAACAACTTGCTGGGCCAAAGAGAGTGAACAGTCTATAGTTAACAGTGCACAGAATGGAGCATTGTTTGGGATAGTGCAGGGAGGGTGTTTTCAGGATCTAAGAAAACGATCAGCAGAAGAAATTGCCGCGCTTGGGTTTCCTGGTTTTGGGGTGGGGGGCTTATCTGTTGGCGAACCTCAAAATCAGATGTTTGATATGCTTGATATCGTTACAGATATTTTACCGGAGGATAAGCCAAAGCATCTGATGGGGGTTGGGTTTGCTTCCGATATATTAGGGGCAATCAAGAGGGGCGCAGACCTTTTTGATTGTGTAATTCCTACGCGCCTTGCCCGCCACGGTTCTTTTTTGACATTGGAAGGGAAAACCAGTATCCGCCAATCCCGCTTTGAAAAAGATTTTTCTCCGATTGACCCTGACTGTGATTGCTATACATGTAAAACTTTTACAAAAGCATATATAAGGCATCTTTTTTGGGCCAGGGAAATTTTGGCGATGCAGCTTTTGACAATACATAATTTGAGATTTTTTATAAGGTTAATGGCGAAGGTCAGAAAAGAAATACTGGATGAAAATTAGTAAATATTAAATCCATCATTCCTGTGTATTTCAAACCATCTATTTGGGACAGTTTTTAAATTCATCAGTACTTACCTGTAAATCATTAAGAGCTCTTTGGCAACTTTAATGCATTATCAAATTGTCTGCTTATTCTGTCAGTATCACTAAATGTAATCCCGCCTTGATTTATGGGTTTTGCAAGTAAAACTTTTACATGACTAAGCCATCTTTCTTTTTGTGTTGGATCTGAGATGCCTTTCCATATTCTTTCCATATTATCTATGGTTTTTAAATCATATCTAGTCCCATTATCGTTGACTCCCAAATTCGATCTCTCTATAAAAGAATCTACTAGTTTTTCATCTGTGATTTTTCTGAGCAATAAGTTTGTTAATCTCCCATCGTTTTTTATTCTAGCCTTTTGCTCCTGTGATAATATTCCCCCAAGAATCTCATCATGTTTATACCGAAGACTTAATGCATCTATAAAATTACGATGTTCTCTTTCTTCTCCACTTGAACAAATAGGGGAAATTTCTCCTTTAACGATTCGCCTAGTTACAACTGCTAAACAGTGTATTTGCATAGGTTTATCATGTTCTCCCAAATAACGCCATATGGTTGCTGCTTCTGCAATTGCTATAGGCCTTCCTATTGCATATGCTTCAAAATCTGATGGTTTAATTGCTGGATTCCCTGTCTTTCCTGTACTTATTAGAGTTTGAAGTTCTATCGTAATTTGTTCTTTGGTTGGGGTTGAAGGGATTCCTTCTCTCCAGTAGAAAGCAGTTTTGGGTGGATGGGAAAGGGCTCTTATCCCAGCATTCTCACTTACTTGTCGTATTTTTGATATATTGTAGTATGCCATTATAATGTACCTCCATAAATACAAAGCTTACAAAGTTAGCAACCCTGTGCGGGTTGCCTTTTCCCTACTAAAGGGATATCGTCATTTTTAAGATGAAATTTCGCCCAAAAAAAGGCTTTACATATGTTCGCAGACAAATTGCGCAAAGAGGAGATTTGAAGGAAGGGGAGTTTCTCAAAAGTAGCATTATACTTATTTTCGTCAAGCTTGCGTCAAGTTTTGCGTAAAGGGCTATGTGGGAAGAAAATTTTTTAAGACTTTTTGGACGCTTCGAGGGAAAATATTTGCAAGCTTTTTGGTTTTTTTGATATCTAATTGGCTTAAATCAAATTCATCTAAAAAAGAAATAAGTTTCTTGTTGTTAAGAGCAATATATAAGTAATCAAGCAATGCTTTTTCGGCTGTCGCAAAAAGAATTCCGTTGTTATTTTTGAAGTTGTTAAACAAACGGGGATTGAGATGATGGAAAATAATTTCCCCTAAAGGCGTTTTTAGGTTTTGGAGCTTTCTTGTTGTGGCACAAGTAAGCACTTGCGGCATTTGTGAGATAATTCCGCATTCTGAAAGAGCGCTCTCAAAGGAGATATAACAAGGCTTTCCATAAAACATTGCCACATCCTCAAGTGAAGGGAGAGAAAATTTATTGGCATAATTTTTTTTATAAAGTTTAATAAGATATCCGCGGGAAGTTAACCTTTGGACAGCCTTTAAAGCTGCTGTACGGCTTAATCCGCTGGCAGTCGACAGGGTTTGAAAAGATAGGATTTTTTGTTTTTCTTTTCCCAGCTTTTGAAGAAGAGATACCCACGAAAATAAAGTAAAATATTTTTTCATAGTGTTTTTATCCCTTCTTTAATTAACAATTGGGCATCTCTTAGCATCCCGGCATATTTATCAGATTCAAATTGTTGCCGATATCTTAACGGCAAAAACCTTTCCATTTCATTTTTAATGCTTTTTGCGGAAGCTAGCTTTAACCCCCTTGATAAATTTAACGGGGAAATAGAATAATCCTTAAACTTTTTGCTTAATAAATCAAAGTTAAGCTTAACTCCCTTTTGTTTTAACAGCCAAAGGTCAAAATAATCCCTACCTTTACAAAAAGGGCGGCCAGCAACAGCGCTTAATTTATCAGCCATAATTTCTTCCAAATTTTCCGCCCTGACAAGAGTAAGGGGCAAGCCAGGCAGTTCTTTTTGTACGCTTAAAGGAGCAATATTTAATGTGTAAGCAGGATAACAAGCAAATTCAATGCTTACAAAAAAAGAATTATGGATATCTTCTTTTTGATTGTGAACCCTAAAGCGATAAAAAGTTGAGGATTCTTTTTGCTTTTTAATTACAAGCTTCCCCCCAAAGAGCGGTTCGATCTTATGCAGCGCTTTTTCTAAATCAGAAATTATTTGATTTATTTCACTTTTTTTAGCTGTAGTTACAAAATCCAAATCTTCCGAATAACGCGCTCCATTATAAATCAATCGTAAGCATGTCCCCCCCTGAAAAGTAAGCAAAGTTGAGCTTGGCAAAGCAAATAATTCGCTTAAAATATAAATTTGGAGCGCCTCTTTTTCTAGGATTTTAACAGGCAGCCCTTCTTCTTTGGCTTTTGTAATGAGTTCTTCTTTAAGCATATTTTATTTCTTCAATAAGACAATATCGTCTCATTTGCAAGACATAATATAATTAGTCATTTAAAAAGTCAAGAGGAACTTTCGCAACACGTTCAATACATAATTTTAAGAATTTTTTATGAGGTTATTGGCGAAAGTCAGAAAATAAATACTGGATGAAAACCAGAAGGATTGGTCATGCATACCATGGCCTTCTATCTCTTGGAATGTATATTTCAAATATTACAAGATGTTTTTGACATCCTTTAATGTACTCGGGTTCAATTCTAAAGAAGGCAAAAAATTCTTGATAATTACGCCCGTTAATTGTTAATATTTTTGGAATTTCTAATATAAAAACGAAAGCATGCTCTCTTTTTTTGTCAGTTTGCCCTCGTGCTATGAGAATAGCAAGATCCTCGTCTTCTGAAAGAGATAGCAACGGAGAGCAGCCTTTCTCAGCAGTATGCAGACTTTTTAATGAGGAGACTCCCTCAATAAGCATTCTTTTTAATGCTTCGATATAAGATTTTTCATTTCTTGCAAAAGCAGATCCCATGCCATTAACAAGTATTGCTTCTTTTTCTTGCTTAGTAAGAGCCAATCCTCTATACACATCTGTATAGCAACCTAAATGCTTAGCAAAGAGTTGTCTTAATGTGAGCGGCTCTGGAATATTATTTTTTTTCGCAAAATCTATTAGTTCCTCAGTCCTTGATAATATACCTGGCTGCAAAAGAAGCGGTAAATAACTT
>Ga0208373_1000164_pt1 | contig 124521 bp, 109 predicted proteins | sample RifOxyC2_FD_184036 | JGI IMG/M metagenome (GOLD analysis project Ga0208373, IMG submission 184036) | Soil microbial communities from Rifle, Colorado - Rifle Oxygen_injection C2 (SPAdes) | ecosystem: Environmental > Terrestrial > Deep subsurface > Rock core/Sediment | place: Rifle, Colorado... | reverse complement strand
GCTTTAAATCAACAACCTTGTTATACTTTTTCATAGCGACGTTCCTCCTTATAATTTTGTTCTCGTAAAACTTATTATACAGGATACGTCGCTGTTTTACTTCATACACATCTTTTGATTATAACTCCTTCCCCTAGCGTAATATGCGTTTCTATATTCCGGATCGAGATTTATACATTTATTATAATCTTCTATTGCTTTTTCATATTTTTTTTGATCAGAATAGGCATTTCCCCGGTTCAAATATGCTGATTTATATTTTGGATCCAGCGTTATACATTTATTATAGTCTTCTATTGCTTTTTCATATTTTTTTTGCTCACGATAAACATTTCCCCGGTTAGTATATGCCAGAATAGCACATCCTCCATCAGGATCAACTTCAAGAGCTTTATTATAATCTTTCAATGCTTTATCGTACTCCTTCTTATTATTATAAAGGACCCCCCTGTTATTATAAACCCAAGGAAAATCAGAATTCAGTTCTATACTTTTCGTGTAATCAGCCATCGCTTTAACTTTATCACCATTAAGCCCGTGAGTTCTTCCCCGGTAAAACCAGGCGCGATAATTATTGGGATCCAGCTCAATTGACTTATCAAGGTCTTTCAGCGCCTTGCCATATTCTTCTTTCCATCTGTAGGTAAAACCCCTTTCCATATATGCATAAGCATTATCCGGCTTTATTTCCAGTATCCTATTATAGCATTCTATCGCTTTGTCATATTCGTTTTGATCTCCATACACATCTGCGAGAGCGGTATATGCAAGCAAACATTTAGGATTTAATTCAATAGCTTTTTTAAAATCATCTTCTGCCTCCTCAGACACCCTATCATCTTGAAGGCAAATTATTATCCCTCTTAACACATAGTAATTTTCATTATTTTTATTGATCTCTATCGCTTTATTTATATCTTCACGCGCTTTTTTATAATAACCTTTCATAGTAAAATAATAACTTCTCGCAAAATATAAATAATCTGCTCTTGCCCGGTTTTCAATTTTTTTACTTAATGACTCAATAGCTTTTGTCAGGTCATTTTTAACAAAATGTTCGACACCCTCTTTTAAATAAGTATAAATATCTTTATCCGCTTCCGCTACTTTTTTCATAAAGCTCTCATCTTTACTCTGTTCGTTCAGCATTTCACTCACAGACGGTTTTTCCCCTGATTTCCCAACCGAAGACCAAAGCAAGACAGGCATAAGGATAATTACTATAATTGTAAAGTATATTTTCATATTTCTCATCCCTAATAATAACTATTTTATTATTGCAATTTTTTTAACCAAAGACAGCCCGGGGCCTTCGGCTTTGACAATATAAATACCGGAAGCTAATGTCGCACCGTCTTCTCCTTTGCAATCATAGTAAATATTATTCAAAGTCGTTCCTCCTGATCCAGCTGTTGATATTGTTCTCACCAATTCTCCATTAAGTGTATATACTTTAAATGTTACAGTTCCCGCATCTGATGTTTTGTATCGAAACTGTGCTGCTTCATTTTTAGAGGGATTAACATATCCATTTGCACCACCAATTACAGTCAAACTCCCCTCCTGTTTTGCAACATGCACCCCTGCTCCAATATAAAAATAATACAAAGAAGTTCCTGAAAAACAGAACAACCAATCATTATCTCCCGAGAACGCCATTTGATCGGGGGTTACAGGCATAGTTAAAGTATTTGTTTTTTCATAAGTAACCGGATTGATTACAACTATAGAATTGCCACTTGCTGCATAAATATTACCATTTGCAGGCAAAATAGCAAAATCCGGACCTACTGTAAGACTTTGAATATTTGATAAACTTATCGTATCCAACGCTAACAGTTTAGCGCCACTAGTATATACTATTCTACCATCTGGAGATACTCCAATACTCTTGCTACCTTGTGTTTCAATAGAACCCTTTGTAACAGGCGCATCTGATGAAATATCAAAAATAACACCGCTTGGAGGAGAAATACCTCTTTGCCCTGCAAATAACAAGTTTTTATCAGGACTTAATACCATAATTGGTGCTGAACCTAAACCACTATATAAAAAACCAAAGCTTGTTACATCTGTTTTGGAATTTAAATCAAGGATATATATCGGTTCCCATCCAGATCCACTAAAAAGAACGGTATAATAAGCTCTGCCAGATCGACCACAAACAATATCAAAAACCGGAAGGGAAGTTGTTATTATACCTGTTATAGTTAAATCATTAATATTAATTATAGTGATACCAGCAAGAGTTGAACTTCCAACATAGAGAAATGATCCCTCATAATTTACATCCATTCTGGAAGGCTTGGCACCTATATCTATTCGTTTTACAACATTCTTACCACTCACTGAATAGACTATAACATTATTACTATTTTGGTCAGATATAAACATGTACTTGCCGGTTTTATCTGCCCTGATAAAGCCTATAGAATTCGTTCCAAGATTAGTTGAAGCTGAATAGATTTTACCGGGAACTAAAACCAAAGCAAATAAGACAAGAACAAATACGCTTTTTTTTATTTTCACTGTCATCCTCCTGGCTTTTCAATCAACCAATTATAGTATTATTTATCTCCCTACTTAATGACTTTCTGCATATACTTCCTGTCTTTTGATCTTCCTCTTTCTTCTCCAAATCTCATCTCAACACTTATCCTGTGAGCAATATCCAAAATCTTTCCAAATGTTATTCCATAGTCAAAAATAAATTCGTCAAATTTGTACCCTATCCCGACAGTTACCATTCTGTCATCAACAGAACTGATTGGCACCCCAATCCTTGCAAAGAATTCATTGTAACTGCCTTCAACACCAATCATAATTTTTATAGTTTTATTATTAATATCATAAGCCCCATCAACCGCTGCTAATAATTTAATTTCTTCTATTTTGAAATTATATGAAGCTCCTGCCTGTACATTAAACGGTAAAGGTTCGATTGTATCAAGATATTTTAATCCAATTCCCAGATTATGCAAAGAGACTCCAAAATCAATTTCTTCCATGAAAAGTCCTTTAAAAATTGCGCCAAGATCTAAAGCAGCCGTAATTGCGCTTTGAGTATTTACAAGAGTGCTATACATCCCTTTCAAACTCACACCTGCGTTGATTTTTCTGGACAGATTAATCCCCATACTCACATTTGCCACTATATCCTGTTCACTAGTTACCGTAGCAGTAATACCATCTGTGTAGTTTAGATCCATCTGACCGCCGTCTAAATACCCAACACAAATACCAAATGTCCCTATTTTTCCAAACTTCTGTCCATAAGCAACGCTTATATAGTTAACCCCTGTTAATCCGCTGTTATAAAACATTGCTGCCAGTTGAGGATCAGTTATGTCTGCCAAAGATGCCGGATTATAATGCATAAGGATTACGTCACCGGATAAGGAGGTACAAGCTCCTGCTAAGCCAACACTCCTTGCTCCAATATCCTCAAGCAAAACATTTCCCGAGGTATTACCGGAACCTGCAAAGCAAACTCCATTAAATAGGAATATTAACACCATTATAAATACTTTGATTTTCATTAACTTTTCCCCTCCGGTTTTTGTTTGTTTCACCGTTTCTAATTAAATGATAACATATTCGATGCAAATAAATACACAAAAAAAGGGCTGCTCTTTCAAGCAGCCCTTGATTATATCTATACTTTAATACATCACTTACTTCCCCTTGTATTTAAACGCATCTCCTACGGCATCTTTTTTTGTCTTGTCATCAAAGAAAGGAGGGAGCTCAAACTCCTGCGCGGGAAAGATCCAGTTCGGGTCTTTTATTAATTCTCTGTTGCTTTTATAAATCAGGGGCCAGAGAAAGGGATCGTCCAATACTTTTCCGTCTTTTGCTATATTCCAGAGGTTATCACCGCTTTTAACCGTGTACTTTCCGACAGATGCAGCCACACAGGCAGATTTAGCGGCTTTCGCGTCATCCGAAGCCTTTCCGGCATAATCTATCGCTTTTATGTAGTCTTTCTCATCATAAGCGGCTACAGCTTTTACCAGATTATCCTCGGCAGATTTTAAAAGCTCGGGAGCATGTCTTTTTGCGCCTGCTTTCACAGCTTCTTGTATATCTTGTTTTGCTTCTGCTATCAGAGTTTCTGATTTTTTTATAATTTCACATAATTTTCTGGCTTCAGCTGCTTCTTCGTAAGCTTTCTTTGCCGGTTCCAGCACTCCGGGATAATCCTTTCCTGAATATATTTTCTTAGCGGAAAGCAGATCTTTAAAGGCACGCATAAACAAATCAGTCGCGTGTTTTTCCGCCCCCAGCTCCCGCGCGGCCTTTACTTCCGCTTCGGCTTTTTCCAGAGCCAAGTCTGCTAAAGTTTTTGCTTTTGCCGCCTTTGCGTTTTCCAAAGACTTTCCCGCAAAGGTAACGGCAACTTCAAGGTCTTCTTTCGCAAGAGCATCTTCCGCAACAACAAGCTTGGACTCCGCAGAGTCAAGAAGATCTTTTGCGTATTTTTCCGCGCCTGCCTTCTTTGCCTCTGTAATTACAGTTTTTGCTTCTGCTATTAACACTTCCGCATCACGAAAGGCCTTATCCTCTTTTGTCAAATCTTTGTTGGCAGCACAACCGGAAAAGAAAATAGAACCGAGGAGAAAAATCGTAAACATTAGTTTCATAAAAACCCCCTTAGAAACAAATTCGAAAAAACCGGCAAATAGTGAAACTCCACGCCCTTACGGACGTGGCGTCATTTCATACTTGAGCTATGCTCAAGCCAAAGGAGTATCCTCCTTTGGAATCCTCTTGTGAGCGGAGCTTATTTATTATATGCGGTTTTTTCATCCACGAGCTTACGCCAGTGGTTTTCAAAACCGCCTGCACAATAAAACTCCAAACCCAATCTATTTTTATTCCCTTTTCTTTTTCATTCTTTTTCGGATTTCGAGTTTCTATTTTTTCACTTTGTACTTTGTATTTGTTCTATCTCTTTGAGTTTTTCCAATATATCCGCAGAGACAATGAACACGGATTCACTACTGTCTATTTTAACATAAATTCCGGAATTTGCAACATTTCCAATCAAGATTTTTGCTTTTACCTGTTTTTCGTTGTTTACCATGCCGGATAAAGTTATTATAAAATCAGGATTCTTAAGCCCGTACTTCTCAAATTTTTTACCCGAATCATCCGCAAAAGTTTTCGCCTCAAAATTAAGCAGGCTTTCTATTAAATTGGAATACGGCGTTTCTGCGGTTTTTCTCCCCGCAGGTAAAACAGGTTCAGTGACTGTATATTTCCCGTCAACGCCCTTTTTTGCTGTTATCTTTTTCTTGTCTTTTACAAGCTCTACCTCATTAATATCACTGCCGGTAAGATACAGGAGTTTTTTATCTCTGAAATCGTTATAGACTTTATCCGCACCTCTCAAATAGGCACTGTCTATGGAATAAATTACCGGAGAATTATCCAATTTCGCGTAATCTTCTTCTTTTGTCAGATGTTTTTTTCCGATCAAAACTGTTATATTTTTCTTATCTGATAAACTTGAAGCAAGGGTAAGTCTTGGATTTAAAAGACCATACTTCTTTAAATCTATTCCGTTATCGTCAACAATGCTCTTCGCCTTTAGCTCTTTCATTCCTGATATGAATTTATTTACTTCCTCGTCTTTGGCTTTGAAACCATAAGGATTAATTAGCCATTTTCTATCTTCCCCTTTCGCTAAGGAAAATTCCTTTGCCTCATACTTCAGGTCAATCCTGTTTACTTTATCGGTGTCTATTTCAAAGAGAGATTTTTTCCTGAGACTATCCGCGTTTTTCATAACATTTTCAATAGAAAAACTATAGCCAATATAAAGCTCAGACCGGTCTTTATCTTTTACGTAATAAAAAGTCCCTGTGGGATTTTTATCACCGATCAGCAGAGTATTTTTCTTTCCATTCTTAAGAGTGAAATTTACATTGTAAGACGGCTTTTCCAGACCATAGTTTGAAAGAGCCTCGGGCTTTTCGATTTTTCTATCTATAGTCAAGGCGGCAATATTGGTAACCACTATATCTACTTCGGATTTTTCAATTTCATAGGATTTTGGTTTTACCATAACCCAATCATCTCCATATTTTTCACATAACACGGTTTCTCTGGAAGCATTGTTTACCAACTCAAAGGATTTAATATCATCCTTGACCATATTAAATATTTTTATTTTACCCCTGTCTATCTTATCCCCTCTGTCAAGATAAAGGCTAACGCCTCCAAGAACAACAAATATCCAGACGACAATCCAGGCAGATAAAAATCTTTTCTTTTTAGGGCTCATAATAAGTCCCCCCTTTTTAAAAATGACCCCGCACCATTCACTGCATTCAGATGCAGGACCATGAACCTGATCCTAAACAATCGTTTCCTCAAGTATAGGGGAATGGTTCATGGTTTCTAAATATATTATCTTATTTCTTCCGTCTTTTAAGGAAAACTAAAATTCCGCCGCCGACCACAATAAGCGGAGCTACAACAATAGTCATAATAAACATGATTGTCCATTGTGTACCGGTCAGGGATTGCAAAGACCTGACATCAATGGTTTTTGGTCTTATGGAAATCTTTGACCCTTCGTCAATCAGCCAGTTAACGGAATTTACAAATAAATCAAGATTGCCCTGCATTCCGCCTATTCCGGCGGGAGCATTGGTAGCAAAATCTGAATCTCCTATTATCACAAATTTCATTTGCTTGGAACTCTCTGTGTCTTCTATTTTGGAATCTTTTTTATCTTTTATATATTCCGTAACAGCCCAGCCCAAAGACAGCGGCGGTTTCACGTCTTTATCGTCCTCTTTCGGCCCGGGTTGCACCTTAAGACTCTGTAAATTTGTTTCTCCCCAGCTTGCGTCGGAAGTAGTCATTAATTTATCTTTAGAATAAGCACGCGTTCCCTGCCTGCCGGTATCTGAAATAGACCTGCTGGCCGGGAAAAAAACAGGTATCCTGTTCTTAATAAAAGGTTCCGTAATAATATGATTCTGCCACTCCGGAATCGGAGCACCCGGATCTTTTACAACTACCATATTGAGGTATGATTTTGGATCTACTACAAAATCATTATCCAGTTTTAAATTCCAGTTACCAAGTAAAGTTTCAAAACCCGTAGCCACAAACGGGTCAAAGAGCATAATTGCTTTTCCGCCTTTATCCAGAAAAGTTGAAACCATATCCACTTCTTTGTTCCCAAATGAAAATTGCGGTCCGCCTACAACCAAAACTGTGCAATCCTCCGGTATTTTTCCTTCTTTCATCAGATTCAGGCTTTTTACTTCATAATTATCGTTCACCAGAAGCTGTTTAAGGAACCCGAATCCGGAGACATTTTGCACGTCTTCCAGTTCTCTTTCCCTGTGCCCTTCTGTGAAATAAATAACTTTTTTCTTTGCCTCGGAAACAGAAAGGATCGCATTTACTATCGCCTGCTCTCCCTTAAACTCCCTGTTTCTGTCATAAGTGCTGACTACATCTTTTTCGAAAATGTCTTTTCTTTTGTCTCCCATTTCCACCACGGTAATATTGTAATCATTCACCTTGTAGGCGGAAGCGGCAGCTTTGTCATAGTCCAGATCCAATATTTTTACTTTAATCTTTGAATTCTGCTTTGCCATATCTTTAAGCAGCTCTCCCATATAGCGGTCAAAACCCATGTTTTTCTTGACAATAGCCGTAATGCGCAGTTCCTCTTTAAGGTCTTTCAGGATCTTTACAGTCTGAGGGGACAAGCTGTATTGCTTATTAGCCGTCACATCATACTGCAGATTAAAATTACTTAGAATTTTCGAAACAAACCAGAAGCAACCGAGGATAAGAATAACTATCAGGATAGAGGCTGTTCCGTACCTGGTATTTCTTTTATTAAAAATATTTTTTATACTATTCGCTATATTTATTATCATATTTTTCATCTTTACCACCTCTTCCATTCAAGCCGCTTGACCGTAATAAAAAGAAAGAAGAAGATCAGGGCAGCGTAATAGAACATGTCATTTACGCTTATTACACCTTTTGAAAGATTATCCAGAGGTTTAATAAGCGAAAGAGAACCGAAGAAATTACCGATTCCTCCTGGAAGTAAATCCCCCATCCAGCCGATAATCCAGAAAAAGATAAGAGTAATCATCCCGACAACCGCAGAGATAAGCTGGTTTTCCGATAAGGAAGAAGCAAAAAGCCCTATGGCAAGACACGCAGCGCCATTTAAGATAAAAGCAAGGACGGAGGTGAGTACCGGCCCCATATCCGGCCTGGCAAAGAGAACCAGATACAAAGGATATTGAAGGAAAAACACCGCGGTAACCAGATATAAAAACAGAACCCCGAGATATTTTCCGATAACGATATCGGACACTTTTACCGGAGAGGTGAAGAGAAACTCAATAGTCCCGAGCTTTTTCTCTTCCGATAAAAGCCGCATGGAAAGAATAGGAGCCATCAACATGAAAGTAAAACACATGTTCATAAGAAAACCCCTGACTTCCGCGATCCTTGAAGTAAAAAGTATTGAGTAATACATAAATCCCGAAATCAGTAAAAACATCCCGATAATTACGTAGGCCACAGGAGAAACAAAATAGGACTTAAATTCTCTTTTTGCGATAATAAGCGCTTTATTCATTTTACGCATCCTCCTTTGTGGTCAACCTTAAAAATACTTCTTCAAGACTCAAGCTCGAGCTCTTCATCTCAAATATAATCCAATCATTTTTTACGGCAGTTTTAAATAACTCTTCCCTGACATCTTTACTGCCGGCACGAACAACTTCTACAATGGTCAGTCCGCCTTCCACAGCAACCTTTACCTCTCCAAGGCCTTTGATCTTTTCGTATTCTTTTGCGACCTCAGATAGAACCTGTTTCCCTTTAAGTTTCACGACTACTTTATCGCCGCCTTCTATTTTTCTGGATAATTCTTCCTGCGTATCTTCTGCAACTTTTTCACCCTTGTCAATGATGACAATCTTATTACAGGTCATAGCTACTTCAGGAAGGATATGACTGGAAAGGATAATAGTGCGTTCACCCGCCATATTTTTTATCAGCTGCCGGATTTCTATTATTTGTTTCGGATCCAAACCCCGTGTAGGTTCATCAAGGATCAGTACTTCAGGATCATTCAAGAGCGCCTGAGCGAGCCCTACTCTTTGTTTGTACCCGCTTGAAAGACGGCCGATTATCCTGTTTTTTACATCTTTAATACCTGCAAGCTCCATTGCTTTAAATACGTTTTTGTTACGCTCTTTTTTTGGCGCACCCTTTAACTGCGCGGCAAAATCTAGAAAAGAGTAGACTGTCATTTCATAATATAAAGCCGGCCCCTGATGCCCTTCCTGCATATACCCGATCCTCTTTTTAACCTCAAGAGGATCTTCGACCACGTCAAAACCCGCGATTTTCGCGCTTCCCCCTGACGGCTGAAAATATCCGGTAAGAATTCTCATTATTGTAGTCTTACCCGCACCGTTTGGACCGAGCAAGCCGAGAATCTCGCCCTTATCCACGGTAAAAGAAACGCCTTCCACCGCTTTAGTCGGACCGTAAAACTTGGAAAGATTTTTAACTTCTATCAAGATAAACCTCCTTTAAAAAAATAAATTACAAAAATAGTTACGAGTAGCGGGTTGCGAGTTGAGCAAAGTCTAAATATCAAACCATAGTCCTTTGTGTAATCCACCTAGGCGGATTACGGGTGCTACACTAACGTGTTATTATAAACTAAAAACAGTTTACCGTTTACAGTTATTATTTGCCTGCTTTTTCTCGCTGTCAACTATACACTGTAAACGGTAAACTTCTTTATAATGACAGTGTTTTTCAGTATTATGTTCCCTAATGTCCGGCTCAAATGTCTTTTTTAAGCTCATTTAACAGGTTCAGCGCTTCAATCGGGCTCAAGGAATTTACATCAATTTCTTCAAGCTTTTCGAGAATCTTTCTGCCTTTATCATCTGTAGAGGCTTTTTTTTTGTCAAAAATTGAAAGCTGGGAAATTACACCTGCCCCGCCTGCCAGTTTTGATTTACCTTCTTTATCATAATTAGCTTCTTCCAGATTATGCAGAATTTCTTTAGACCTTTTAAGAACTTCTTTTGGAAGCCCTGCCAGACGGGCAACCTGAATTCCATAACTCCTGTCCGCGGCGCCTTCCACTATTTTCCTTAAAAATATTATCTCTTCGTTCCATTCTTTGACCATGATATTATAGTTCTTTACCCGCGGCAGTGTCAACGCCAATTCGGTTAACTCGTAAAAATGCGTCGCAAAAAGAGTTTTTGCTCCGAGTTTTTTATTATCATGTAAAAATTCCGCCACCGCCCAGGCAATGCTTATTCCGTCAAAGGTGGCCGTACCTCTTCCTATTTCATCAAGAATAATAAGAGACTTTTTTGTGGCATTGTTTAAAATATTGGCGGTCTCCAACATTTCCACCATAAATGTGGACTGACCCAGGGCAAGATTATCAGAAGCTCCTACTCTCGTAAATATCCTGTCCACCACTCCTATTTTGGCTGAATCCGCGGGGACATAGGAGCCAATCTGGGCCATTAAGACGATCAGAGCCGTCTGCCGGAGATAAGTGGACTTTCCCGCCATATTCGGACCTGTGATAATAACCACCTGGGTATCCGTGTTATCCAGAATTGTATCGTTTGGGACAAAACCGTCTTTCACTATAAGTTCTATGACCGGATGCCTGCCGGATTTTATTTCTATTATGTCCGTATTGTTGACTTCCGGCTTGACATACTTATTTACCGCCGCGGCTTCCGAGAAAGAAGCAATAACATCCAGGGCGCCTATTAGTTTTGCATTTTCCTGCAATTTGGGTATACTCTTCGCAATTTCCTCCCGCACCTGACAGAAAAGTTCATACTCAAGAAGCCCTATCTTCTCATCGCTGGAAAGGACCAGGGATTCATATTCTTTCAGTTCCGGAGTAATAAATCTCTCTGCATTCGACAGCGTCTGTTTTCTAATGTAATTTTTAGGCGCGCTTCCCTGGTTAGCCTTGCTCACTTCTATATAATAACCAAAGACGGAATTATAGCCGACTTTGAGCGAACTTATACCGGTGCGTTTTCTTTCATCTTCCTGATATTTTGTTATCCAATCCTTTCCGCCCCTGCTGATATTCCTCAGTTTATCAAGCTCTTCATTAACGCCGTCTTTCAAGATATTTCCTTCTTTTACGGAAAGGGGAGGATCTTCTTCTATCTTTTCTTCGATCAAGCAGGCTTGTTCTTTCAGCAAACAAATATTATCTTTTATCTTCATTAAAATACCGGAATCTGATTTACCGAGAAGCTCTTTTATCTTTGGAAGTTCTTTTAAAGAATTTTTTAGCGAAATAAGTTCCCGGGCGTTCAAGGCCTTGCAGCCGATCTTACCGCAAACCCTTTCAAAATCCGCAAGTTGTCCGATAACATTTCTCAACTCCTGCCTTAAAATATAATCCTGCAGGAATTCGTCCACACCTTCCAGTCTGCTTTCTATCTCCTTTACGTCTATAAGGGGCTCCAGTATCCACCTCTTTAATACACGGCCGCCCATAGCGCTTCTTGTTTTATCAAGAACATAAAAAAGCGTACCTTCCTGGCTTTTATCCGCCATGCGCTCAAATAATTCAAGGTTCTTCCTGGTCGCGCTGTCCACCAGCATGAACATTCCCGGATTATACACGCTGATCTTACTTAAATGAGATACCGAACCTTTCTGGGTTTCTTCGGCATATTTTAAAGCCACTCCGGAGGCCGATACCGCCGCTTTATATTCTGCCAGGCCAAAACCGTCAAGCGAGGCAGTTTTAAAGTGTTTTAGCAGTATTTCTTTCGCAACTTCATGATCGAAGTAATAATCCTCCTGAAAACCCGTTAAAACACCGCTGCTTTCAAGATATTTGATCAATCCGGGTTTGCTGCTTTCATAGGAGGCCGGCAATATTATTTCTTTGGGTTTATATTTATTCAATTCGTCGTAAACAGTATCAAGTCCGTCTTTTATGTTAACTTCAGAAGTCAAAAGCTCGCCCGTAGAAATATCCAAGAACGCCACTCCCGCTTCTTCCCCTTCTATATATAATGCGGCCAGGAAGTTATTTGATTTTTGTTCGAGCAACCCGTCTTCAAGCACCGTCCCAGGGGTAATTAATTTTACTATCTCCCTTTTTACTATTCCTTTTGCCAGCCTGGGATCTTCTACTTGCTCGCAAATTGCAACTTTATGCCCGCTCTTTATCAGCTTGGTAATATAATTTAACGCAGAATGAAAAGGAATACCGCACATAGGGACAGGTTCAGAAACTGAAGTATCCCTGGGATCTTTCGGATTCCGGCCCCCGCCTCTTTTTGTTAGTACAATTTGAAGCAGGGAAGAGGCCAGCTTGGCATCCTCAAAAAACATCTCGTAAAAATCCCCCAGCCGGAAAAACAAGATAGCGTCGGGATGCTGCTTTTTAAGCTCCCGGTATTGCCGCATCATGGGCGTCAACAATCCATTTTTTTCCATTAAAATTCCTTTAGCTGCAACGCGCGTTTAAGTTTGCGCGCAAATTTTAATATATCATAAGTGGAGTACACTTCTTTTACAAATTTTCTTGTTTCGGGAAAACTTATTACCATAACCGCCCTATCAGGATCTCCTTTATAATTTTTGATCCACTCGTCGGCATTTTTTGTGCCGGCATTATAGGCCGCAAGAGCAAAAACCAGGTTGCCGTTATAACGCTTCAGGAGTTTTACCATATAGTAATACCCCAGGTGAATGTTAATCTCAGGGTTGTACAAGTCTTCTATATTCACATAATCAACGTTCAACTCATGAGCCATTTCTTCCGCTGTTTCCGGCATAAGCTGCATAAGACCTATCGCCCCTTTTTCTGAGACCGCAATCGGATTAAAAGCGCTTTCAGATCTGATAATCGCGGCCACTAAGAGAGGGTCAAGTTTATACTCTTTAGAGTATTTTTCCAGCAAAATATTATGTGTTACAGGAGAAAGTGCGGTCCAGAACCAGTCACTGACCAAAAATAAAATAACCGTAAGGACCACCAGTACGGCGCTCAATATTATTATTTTCTTATTGTTCTTGTTTTTCATACAGCTTTTTCGTTTTTGAGAAGTACGGATAGTTTTTGCATCTTTAGATGAGGCTCGCAGGGGGATTTGCTATTAAATCCAAAATCTTTGTAGTATATAATTTATACATCAGCTTTTAACGTGGTTGATAACTTCTTTACCGCTTTTGAAAGAACCACTAATATTCTTAATCTCTTTTTCAGAATTAAGCGTCTCGTAAGTAAAAATCTTTTTCTTCAGGCTTTCCAATTCCTTATTCAAGCGGTCTATCGTTATTTCGGCTCCATGTGCTCTATTCACTTTAAAAACCTCCGTTTATTACTGCTTAATTTTAACATAATACTTCTACTTTTACAATATTCAGTTAATTCTCTTTCCTTCAATCTAAATCAAATACTTTTGAATCAAGAAGCACTATGAAATTAAGAGAATCATCCTTTCTCCTTGTTATTTTTTCACAACGCAAACATATAGATCAGAATTGGTATCATTAAAAACCACTTCAAAAGCGTCATTAAATTGACTGCTTCGCAATATTAACGGTAAATCAGCATTATTATAACTCGAAAGCCGTTTCGCCTCCCTGATATTAATGAGAGCAAGCGAGATGTTTTCTTTTTTTAAAACATTTTTCAGGCCGCCTTCACTTTTCGCTCTTTCCATGTATTGAAGCAGCGGTATCACGTCATAATCTGTTCCCGCTATGAACGGTTTTTTACAGTAAAAAGCTCTGCTCTCTCCTATAAAAAGTACTTTACTTCCCGGCTCCGTTTTTATTTTATTTAAATATTCCACAGCTTTAAAATACGGATTAGGATACGTACCTCTTTGAATGCCGAGATATTTTTCTTTTGTGAGTTTACCGGAAAATAGCGAAACCGGGTCCATATTTCTGAAGTTAATATTTGAGACCCAAACCAGGTTATTGACAGCAAGTACAGCAAGTACAGCAAAAACAGTAAAAGAAGCGTATTCGTCTTTTTCTTCCTTAAGGAAACTGGTTATCACATAACCAAAATACAGCGAAAGAAAAATAAGTCCGGGAATAAAAAACCTGGCTATTCTGGTAACACTTACCCAAAACAGCGCAGTAATTGCTATAAATACCAGCAAGGATTGTAACGGCTTCTTTTCTCTTCTTTTTTTCAGGAGAGGCCAGAAGAGAAACGGCAGAAACGCCAACAAAGCCGGTCCAAGGTTCATACTCGCAAAGGGGCGGGACATTGTTAATGTCCAGGGCAGTTTAAGAAAATCAACCATGGAATTAACGGGAGTTCCCGTCTGCTCCGCTAAGAGCTTAAGCATTCCCGGAGTTCCGGAAAAATAAGGATATACAGGATTGTCAAAGAATAAGTAATTCTTAATCAGCCAGGGTACAACAGGGATAAGGGCAAAAAAGAAGAAGACGGCAAATACTCCAGGAGCTTTTTTAAACACCCTGTTTTTAAAACAATAGTATAGTAGAACTGACACAATCCCCGCAGCATAAATAATGCCGGAATACTTTATTCCCATACCAAAACCCGCGAAAAGCCCTGCAAGGGCTACTGTTTTACTTGTATCAGAAAAGCCTTTCTCCGCCGCATTCACCACCAGATAGAACGAAAGAAAGAACCAGAATGCCGACAAAGCATCCACCTGCGTATTTACAAGATTAACAGAAACCAGCGGTATTATACAAAAAAGAGCAATTGCAAATAAACCTGCCTGCCGGCTTATATATTTTTTCGAGAAAGAGTATACTGAGACCAAAAGAAGCATCCCGAAAAGAAAATTAATGAGTTTGGCAGTTACCGGCCCGTTTAAAACTAATCCTACCAGATACAGGATCTCTCCATTTCCGGGAAAACCGGAAAAAATATTATAAGGCATCGAAATTATGCCATGGTTTAGCAAGAAGGAAGCGGGTATTGCAAGGTGATATTCAAGAGAATCAAAAAAAGTCTCCGGCGTTAAAGCCATAAAGAGGTTCATCAGCATGAAAATACCGGTTATAACAAGTAAAAGTTTTTCCGTCCCGCTGTATTTTTTCGGTTCAAACCTGATACCGGAAGGATTACTGTAAAGTTCAAACAGAGCATAAATACAAAGCCCTATAAAAGCCGTAAAAATAACCCCCTCATAAAGAATACCCAGAACGGCTATCATGAAAACAAATGCCGTAATAACAGAAAAACCCGCTGCTGCAGAAACAGCAAAATAACCCGGAGTATCAAAATCTTTTTTTAAAGTATTTGCAAGTTTTCTTCCGATAATATAAGAGACAGCGAAAAGGAAGCAGGCAAGAAAGATTTCAATTAAAACTTCAACCAGATAAGAGGAAGCTCCTTTCAGATTAAAGCACGCGGGGAAAGTTGATACATACGCCAGAAATTTATTATAATCTGCCGGCAATACAGTATTATATGTAAATATTACAACCAGAGCCCAGATTAAGAAAATTACAAAAATCAGCCTGTTCTTCACTTTTCACCTTGTTTTGCTCCGAGAACTTCAAACACAAGATTATAAGAGGTTTTTCCCTTAAATTGTACAAGTTCTACCTGCCTGGTTTCAAAATGATCTGTAATTAAATCATTCGTTTGCTGGGAAATAAGAATCTGAGTGCCGTAATTTTTATTTAACGCCTGGAGACGGGCAGCAACATTAACCGCATCACCTATCACAGTATACTCCATATGTCCCATCGAACCGATATTCCCAAGTACCACTTCTCCGGTGGTAATACCGATCTTCATACCAAATATCGGCCTGCCTTCACCTGCCCATTTAATCCGGAGTTTATTCAATTCCTTATTCATTTCCAAAGCCGTAGCCACAGCCTTAACAGCATGGTCCTTAAGAGGTACCGGTGCGCCGTAAAGGGCCATAATTGCATCTCCCATATATTTATTTATCATTCCTTTATTTTTAAATATTACTTCGTTCATACATGAAAAATATTCATTTAGAAGCCTTACCACCTGCTGAGGATCAAGAGCTTCCGCCATAGAAGTAAAATCACGGATATCTGAAAACAGAATAGTTACAAGACGTTTTTCCCCTCCGAATGTAGTCTTCCCGCCGCTCTTTATTACCTCATCTAAAAGTTCAGCGCTCATATAACGGGAAAACGCCACCTTTATCTGCTCCTTCTCTTTCAGGTTTTTAGCCATGTCATTAAAGGAGCTCACCAGATCATCAATCTCATTCATCATTCTTACTTTAATTTTAAGATCATAGTTACCCGCGCTTATTTTTGAAGCACCGTCAATTAAAAGTTTTATGGGCCTCACTAAAAACATTGCAACAAGAGAAGAGATAAAAAATCCGAAGACAATAGTAAGGATAGCTACAATTATCACGGTTCTGGCAGCGACGGACATAAGCGCATCAATCGCATTCTGAGAAACCCCAAGATGAACCTTTCCTATTATCTCCTCACCTTTCTTCACATCTGATCTAACCTCATAAATTTTTTCTCTTTTGCCGTTGCTCATCCCAAAATAATACGGGGTTTTTTCTTTTATTTCAAAAACTGGAGAGATGTACTTTTTATTCCATTCTCCGGAGATATTGTTTGAAGCAATAATTATAGATTCATCCGCATCGGTAATCCGGACATATTTTATCCATTTTTTATTATCTCTGCTGTTTACTACTTTGGTAATAGTGGAAATGAGAGCCGTATCGTCAATAGGAGACTGGGACAGGGCATCGGAAACATTGCCCGCAATACTTTCACAAAATTGCTGGCCGGTGGCGATAAAATTGTCTTTTAATATTTTAACTTGGTTTTGAAGTGTCAATAAACTTACCGAACCGATAGAAAGAGCTATAAGCACTGAGAAAATAATACTTAACTGGCTTCTAAGGGTGAACTTCAAGAGTTTTTCCAAACGTTTTCTCATAAGACTCCATAAATATAAATTAACCGTTATACGTTATCAGGTAATAAATTCGTCCATAAAAGCCGATAAAAGTCCGTAAAGGTCCATAACGTTCTACACTATGGTGTTATTATATATTAACAACTCCCTTTATTGCCGCGCCTCTGCGCATCCGACCATCCAAGCATCCGCTTTATTTTCTGCTTTATTTCCCTTTCTTTCTGGCTGCCTTTTTAATATTTAAACCTGCTTTTTCAAAAGACGGATCCAGGATCAAAACGTCATTCCATTTTAATATTGCCGTATCTATATCTTCCCGGCCGTAAGCTTCCAGACCATCGAGATAAACTTTATCGCGAAGCTCAAATATTTCTGTTTGATATTTTTCCAATAATTCCATAGCTTTCCGGTTTTCGGGGTCAATTCTTAAGCAATCTCTGAGTTCTTTTGCCATATTCAGCCAGTCTTTGGCATCGGCAAATCTTGAGGCACTATCTAAGTATACTTTTCTGGAAGACTCCACAAGATTTTCAATTCTTTTAATCTCTGCAATTAAATAGCTGACATCCTTTTCTTTGTTGAGTTTCGAAGCAAATTTGGAAGCCAGCTGATAATTCTGTATGGATGCAAGGTAATTTTTTTCTTCATACTCTTTTTTTGCCGCGGCAATATTTGTTTCATATTCCATCTTCACTCTTTCCATACTGGAGAAATTATTCAGACGCTTATTTGCCGTCTCAATACCTTTTTTTGCAACGGGATCGTCTTTCTCTATTGCAAGGATAACATTCCACTCTGCGGCAGCTTCTATCAACTTGTCCTGATTAAAAAGGTCCGTTGCTTTTTTATTATGTTCTTCCACTATTTCTTCTTTGTTCTTTTTTATTTCCCTGGCAATATCGGCATCATTCGGACTGGAGGAAAGCGCCATCTGCCATTCCCCCGAAGCTGCCAGAAGCTTACCATCTCCGGCTAACTCAACTGCTTTTTCCAGATGCGCTTTTGCCTCTTTTTGTTTATATTTTTTATTTATATCCCCCAGTAATTTCTGCGCCAGCTCATATCTCGGATTAAGAACAAGTATGGCTTGACAGAGTTTCATAGCTTCTTCATGATTACCGTTATTATGCGCTCCCAGAGCTTTTGTGTAGAGCGAGGAGGATTGAGCTTCTTTATCTTTTTTATCATCTTCATATTTTTTCCCGCCCATAACTTCAGGAAGCGCCGCTTGTTTTCCCTTAATAATAATATCAGTGAGATAAGTTTTTCTATTATGTACAGCCCAATAGAATTTCCCGATATCTTTATTATTATAAAGTTCGTCAAGCTTGGCAATCACACTTTCAGGCGCAGAATAATCCGCATCTTTATAAATTAAGATATAACTGGAGTTGTCCCAGATCGTCACCTGTATTCTGTTCGCGTTTTTTACTGTAACCCTTCCGGTAATGGATCCATCTGTTCCGGTTAAACTGTCATTTGACTGGCAAAATGCAAAAAAAGCCGAAAGAACAAACATTGAAAGTTTTGCAATGAAAGAATATTTTTCCATTTACACCTTTATTTTAAAGTATTTTCTTTTTCCGACTTTTACTATATCCCCTGTTTTGATTTTGACATCCGTATCGGTCTTCTCCACCCTTAAATCATTAATATATACTCCGCCCTGTTCCACCAGTCGTTTTGCCTCAGTCTTATTTGTAACCGCATTAAGCGCTATCAGAAGGTTAATAATCCAGATGCCGCCTTCTTTTAAGGAATCAGCAGGAATAGAATATTCCGGAATATCTTTCGGCAGCTCTTTTTCTGTAAAAACCCGCTCAAATTCAACAGCTGCTGCTTCTGCAGAATATTTATCATGATACATTGTAACAATTTCTTTTCCCAGGCGTTTTTTAAGCTCTTTCGGATGAAGTTTACCGTTTTCTAGTCCTTTTTCCATCTCCCGGATTTCCGGCATAGGAACCTCTGTTAAAAGTTCAAAATAGCTGATCATAATAGAGTCGGGAATTGACATTATTTTTCCGAACATTTCACGGGGGACTTCATCAATGGATATGTAGTTATTTAAAGATTTACTCATTTTATTCTTCCCGTCAGGGCCCATAAGTATCGGAAGAAAAAGCCCCACCTGAGGAGGCTGACCGCTTTCCCGTTGTAAATCTCTTCCGACTATAACATTAAACCTCTGATCTGTCCCGCCAAGTTCAACATCAGCCTTAATTTCAACCGAATCCCATCCCTGCATCAGAGGATATATAAATTCATGAAGAGCTATTGGAGTCCGGCTCTTATATCTGTTATCAAAATAATCGTGTTCCAAAAGAGAGGCCACGGTTATCTTCGAAGCCAGGCGGATTACATCGTTAAATGAAAATTTAGAAAACCACTCGCCATTATAAACAACTTCCGTTTTGGTCTCATCCAGTATCTTAAATATTTTCTCCCGGTAGTTTTCTGCATTAACCATTACAGCTTCATAGGTAAGCTGCGGACGCGTGGCATTCTTCCCGGAAGGATCTCCGACCATAGCAGTATAGCTCCCGATTATAATAACCACCTGATGTCCGAGTTCCTGAAACTGCTTAAGTTTGCGGAGAGGCACGGTAAAGCCAAGATGGACATCCGGCGCAGTCGGATCAATACCGAGTTTAACCCTGAGAGGTTTATTTTCTTTAACCGATTTTTCCAGTTTAAGGAGAAGTTCTTTTTCACTGACTAAATCAGCGACGCCGCGTTTTAAAAGAAGAAGTTGTTCAACGGCTGTTTTCATTTTTTTCCTTTTCTAAAAAAATTCAACTTAAAACTTAAAAACCGTCACGGGTAGCGGGTGACGAGTTGCGGATGCTACATTAATGTGATATTAAAACTCCTTGATGTAAACCTAGCCCCCAGAACCCAGCACCTAGCGCCATTATTTATTGTTTTTTTTTCCGAAAATATTTTCAAACCGCAATTGCCAGGGTATAAGCAAAGCCTCAATAACAATGTTCCTGTTTAGTTTGGAGGTGCCGCTGTGCCGGTCAATAAATATTATCGGGATCTCGCATATTTTAAAACCACTTTTACGAGCGCGGTAATTCATTTCTATTTGAAAAGAGTATCCGTCACTTTTTATTTTGTCCAGATTAACAGCTCTTAGCACTTCAGCTTTAAAGCACTTAAAACCGCTTGTGGCATCCTTAACCGGCAAACAAAGTATTATTCTCACATACAAATTAGCAAAAATAGAGAGTAATAATCTTTTTAACGGCCAATTTACGACACTTATACCATTGATATATCTGGAACCTATCACCAAATCATAGCTGCCCGCTTTTTCAATAAACAGAGGTAGTCTTTCCGGGTTATGTGAAAAATCAGCATCCATTTCGAATATAAAGTCATAACCCTTCTCCAGGGCATATTTAAATCCCGCAACATAGGCTGAGCCAAGGCCCTGTTTTCCCTCACGGTGCAAAACCTTCAGCCGTGGTTCACCCAGAGCCATCTTATCTGCGATATTTCCCGTACCATCAGGAGAATTATCGTCCACAATTAAGATGTTGATTTCCGGAGCAAATTTAAAGACACTCTCAATAAGCTTTTCTATGTTTAAAAGCTCATTATATGTCGGAATTACTGCTAAATATTTCATCGTGTATGCTATTTTGCTTCTTTTACAAATTTTACATTGTCAAAATAGAAAACACCTGAACCTTTAATAATAAGCTGTGCCTTATTAATATTTGCCCATTTACCTTCACGCGTATCGGAAACAAATTCCGAGTCTTTCACTGTGATTTGAACCCATTCACTCTTATCGGCATTTATTGTCTGTGAAGTCCATTTTTTCCATTTAGAATCAAATAGGTTTATAGCTATTGACCCCTTACCTTTCTCAACAAAAACATAAAAAGAAACGGCATTATTCAGAGCCATTACATTCTCGGAAGAGAGCGTAATCTGAGCAAATTTCTTTTCGTTTGCCGGATTCTGAGAATACGCCAGTTTCGCACTCTTTTTTCCGGTTTTAAATTTTTTACCATCCTGCACAAGAAGAATTTTATCTTCCACTGTTTCTTCCATGCCGGAAGCATCTCCAATATAGGAAGAAGCCTTCACTGTAAACGGTTCAGCTTCAAAGTCCTCTAAAACAGCTTCTGCAGCTTTTACCCCTGCAGGTTTTACTGTTTCAGGCATCACAACTTTTAAATCCTTAGGTACTTCCTTAACAGCCGCATTTTTATTTACCGGAGCAGTTGTCTTCTTTTCGGTATCCGCCGAAAAGCCATATGCCGCAAGAACCGACAAAAGAGCTATTACCGATACTGTTTTTTTCATACTGTCCTCCTGAATTTAATTATCTCTAACGAAACACCATTTTACCTTTATTGATCACCGATTAGAGTATTATCAAACAATAACTACGTTTAACTTTCAGGCCGGGGCACCTCCTTTAAATAAGTATTTTACTTATCACTCCCGTAATCCCGACAGTAATTTTCTATCATCATCGCAAGCTATTTTTTCTCTATAATATTTTTTACGGTATTTTTAAGCTCGTCAAGATCACCTGATTTAATAAGATATTTTTCGGCAAGCCAGACATTACTGTTGTTTTCATAGCCGGAGTACGCAGAATTCAGTATTACCGGCGGAACTTTCCTGGCGGAATCCCTTGAAAGCTTTTCTAAAACCGACAGGCCATCTATATCAGGAAGGCGAATGTCCAGGATTATTAAATCCACTGTATTTTTAGAAACCAATTCAAGCCCCTCCGCGCCGGTCGAAGCCAGCAACACATTATAGCCTTCTTCTTTAAAAGTTTCGGAGTACAGCTGCCTTATATTTTGCTCATCATCTACCACCAATATTGTTTTCATAGTTTATCCCATATTCTGAAAAGGCAAAATTATTTTTACAACAACTCCGGTAGAATTCGGAATTATCATAAGTTTTCCTTTGTGTTCTTTTACAATTTTCTCTGCAATAGGAAGCCCGAGCCCCATGCCGCCTTTTTTCGTAGTAAAGAAAGGTCTGATAATTCTATCAAGATTTTCGAGTTCAATCCGAGCCCCTTCGTCTTTTACCTCCAGAACAAAGCTATTATTTTCTATTCCGGCAGTTACCATTATTGGAGTTATTTCCGCCGCATCCAAGGCGTTTTCCATAAGATTAATTAACACCTGTTTAATTCTCTCACCGTCAGCTATTATCGGTTTTAATGTTTCCGAAATATCCACTTTAACAATATTTTTTGTTTTTCTGCCTGTTTCCACCAAAACAACTGCTTCTTCTACTACTTTTCTAACATTTATTGGCGCTAAAGTCAATTCAAAAGGCCTTACAAAATCAAGCACATCATGAATAATTCTTTCCAGACGTTTTACTTCATTTATTATTATTTCCATATGCCTCTGATTCTCCGGATGATTCTTCACTTTATCCATTACCATTTTGGCAAAACCGCCCACTGAAATCAAAGGAGTCCGCATTTCATGAGCTACTGTTGCCGCCATTTCTCCGATAACTGCGAGTTTCTCCGTTCTCATCAATATTTCCCTTGCTTCTTTAAGCCGTTCGTTTGTTTCTTCCAGTTCTTTTGCCCTTATTTCTAAATTCCGATAAAGCAAGGCGTTTTCAATGGCTAATCCCGACTGAAAAGCAAATCCTGACAGCAAATTCAGATATTCTATGGTTATTTCCTTATTATTTGCGAAGTTATCTGCAACAATAACACCTCTTACACTGGCTCCGGAAAAAATAGGAGCAACAGCAAAATATTCGGCTTTCCAAAAATTAAGAAAAGTCTTTGGTATTAAATCTCTGTATTTATAATCACAAACCACGGCTCTTCTTTCCTTCATGCAAATCGAGAAGACATTTTTTTCCGAAAGAGGAAGCATTATCTTTCCCGGTTTATATTTTTTTCCCGAAGCCTTAAAACCGCTTTCATATATATTTATAAGTTCAGGCAGATTTGCCGAGCTTACATCCAGGTTTGCTATTTCCTGCCAGACCCTGTAAGCTTCCTCCTTCGAAGCCGGAGAAACCATCATTCTGTCTTCCAAAAAAATTTCACTTTCGTCTACCATGAGAAGCATGGCCCTGTTAAACTGCAGTCCGTAACCGGCGGTTACACAAGTAAGTATAACATGAAGTGTTTTATCAATCTCTATCGTGCTCTGGACTAAACTGCTGATCTTTCGAAATAATAGGTTTTGCGCCTCACTCTTTTCCAGTTCTGAGTAAAGCTGATTAATCAGCCCCATAAACCCGTTTTCTGTATCTGTCTGTGTTTGCCTTTTAAATATCTCACAAGAGAGGCACTTCTTAAAAGCACTTGATGATTCCATCCCGTTAAGACAATGTTTATTTCCGGAAGTTGCCCAGCAGTAGATATCCTTCCTGCCAAAAGCAGGACAGGATTTTTCCCCGCACTTCATATGTTCCCAACAATTTAATTTATCCGGCACTTATCCTCCGCCTAGGCGGATTTCGCAAAGAGTTTATGGTTAGTTATTTAAACCTTTGCTCAACTCCCCTATATTCACTTTCTTCACTGTGATTACTGCACTTTCTGTACTTGCTTCACTTACTTCCTTTGCTCAACTTTCTTTACTTATTTTCTTTCCATAAAAATATTTTTCTATCACCTGCAAAGCATAAATATCTAAAACCTTCTTTATCCTGTGAAAAAGCAGGAGTACGATAGATTAACGACGGTTCTTTAGCAAGATCCACAGGAAAACCGGGAGCTAAAGCTCCGTCATGCGTAAAGGCATAAAGTAACGCATCCCTGCAACCGATAATTGTTTCCAGTTTTTTGTCCCCGATTATATCTGCAAGCAGCGGATTGTTACACATCCATCCCTTTGTTTCGGCAGGCCAAAACGGATAAGCTTCCCCCGTTGAGTTTATGGCCCAGACTTTGTTTCCAAGATTAGTCCCGACTACTATTTCTTTAGCTCCGTTTCCCGACAAATCACCGATCACAGCAACTGATTGAATATTACTTTTTAAATTAACGGGAAAACCCATCAGAGCCTCTCCGCTTCCTTTCCAGGCATAGAGGTAACCGGATTGGGCATTATTGCAGCTTCCTATAACAATCTCCGGTTTACCGTCGCCGTCAAGATCACCTATAGTCGGAGTTACATAAAATACATCACCTTCTATGGCAGAAACAGGCCAGCCTTTTGCAGGAGCCCCATTTGGCTGCCAAACATAAAGTTTTCCGCTGACAGAAGCAATCAGAAGCTCCGATATCTTATCTTGATTAATATCTGCAACTACCGGAGTAGAAAGCCATTGCGAAGTCCCTCCCTCCGGCAAAACGTATTGAGGCCATCCGGGAAAGGTGCTGCCATCTTTTCTGAAAACATACACTATTCCTGTATTCGCACCATTTACGGGTATTATCGTTGCCGCTATTATTATTTCTTTCTGTCCGTCCCCGTCCAAATCGGAAACGGCAGCAGAGGTGCCAAGATCCGCAGAACCTTTGATCTTCCAGGGTGTATTAAACTTTGTTTTGCCTTCTTTATCAAACACATAAATATTCATAAGATCCGGGCCTGTTTTTGTGGTAACCACAATTTCAGGTAAACCATCACCGTCAATATCGGAACAGGAAGGGGTATTCTCGCATCTTTCAGTAACAGGAGCCGGCCACCCCGGAAGAAGCTTGCCTTTTTTATCCAGTACATATATTTTAGATGTAGTAGCAGCTACAACTTCCGGCTCCCCGTCACCGTCAATATCAGAAAAAACCGGGGAAGAGTAGACAAACTGGCCTTCGGCTTCATAAGGAAATCCGCCTGCAAGATAATACGATTCACCTCCTGCTGCTTCTACTTTGGATGATACTAAACCGGGGAAAAGAAACAAGCACAGAAGAAGATTTAAACCGTATTCCTTAATTTTATTAAAAAGTGTTTTATAGTCTATTTTTAATATTTTTGCCGCCTTTGTTTTATTCCCGCCGGTTTCTTTCAATACTTTTATGATATATTTTTTTTCATATTCAGCCGCTGCTTTTTTTCCGACTTCAAGAAGTCCCATCCCGTTCTCCATAATATTCCCGTTGGCTGCGCCATCCAGGCCCTGCGGCAAATGTTCAGGCAGTATTTCTTCCGTTGAAAGAAGAACAGCACGCTCCAGAACATTTCGAAGTTCTCTTACATTTCCCGGCCACAAATATTTCATAAGTCTGTCCGCGGCACCTTCAGAAATTTTCGGAGCTTTTTTTCTCTGATTTTTAGCAAATTTTCCCGAAAAATAAGAGGAGAGCATCAGAATATCTTCGCCCCGCTCACGAAGCGGAGGGATAATGATTGTAAATACATTTAATCTATAAAGCAAGTCTTCTCTGAATTTATTTTCCTTAACCGCATTTTCAAGATCTATATTACTCGCCGTGATAAGGCGTGCGTCGATTTTTGTGGTTTCTTTTCCTCCTATTCTTTCAATTGTTTTTTCCTGTAAAAACCGGAGAAGTTTTTTTTGGACATCACCCGTAAGATTTCCCACCTCATCCAAAAAGAGAGTGCCGCATTCCGCAAGCTCTATGCGCCCCTGTTTTCGACCTACTGCTCCGGTAAAAGCCCCCTTTTCATATCCAAAAAGTTCGGATTCCACAAGATTCTCGGGAAGCATAGCACAATCAATCGCAATAAGAGGCTGGGAAGCCCTCCTGCTCTTCATATGAATAAAACGGGATAACAGCTCTTTTCCTGTTCCGCTCTCCCCTACAAGTAAAACTGTTATATCCGAAGATGCAGCTTTTTCCGCAAGCCCCAGTGTTTTTCTCATGCAAGAGCTCTTATAGACAATCGGGTCTTCTGCTAAACTTTCATTCAGATAACCGGCTAAACCTGTTACTTCACTTGAAAGTTTTTTTGTTTTCAGGATATTTTTAGCTACAATTGCAATACGATCTTTTACCGAATCCTTGGTTAGATAATCCTCGGCGCCTAATTTTATCGCTTTTACCGCCGCTTCCGCATTATTATACGCAGTAAGCATAATTACAGGAAGTTCAGGACGTGTTTCTTTAATTTTTTTCAGGGCTTCATAACCGTCTTTTTCTTCAGGCATCATAAGGTCAAGATAAACCAATTCTATTTCTTCTTCTTTCACCGCAAAGAGCGCCTCTTTTATCGAAGAAGCTTCAATAACACAAAACCCTTCCTCCTTTAAGGTTTCTGCAATAAACCAACGGCTTTTAGGTTCATCATCTACAATCAATATCTTAGTCATATTCTTCCCCTTTTTTCTAAAAAGATTCCACATCCTCCAGTTATATAGGACGGATCTTTCGAAGAAATTGCAAAGCTACTAGATTCCGCTTCCGCCTGAGGCGGACAGGGATACAAACCTTGATCAACTTCCTTCACTTTTTCCACTTTACTTACTTTCATTGTTTCCCTTACTTATTTATTACTATCAGTTTTAAAAACAGGAAACTGCTCTCCGACAGGAAGCTTTACCGTAAACTTTGAACCTTTCCCAACTTCGCTCTCCACCAGGATTTTTCCATTATGTTTTTGTATTATTTCATAGCAGAGTGACAGTCCAAGCCCTGTACCTTTTCCCACTTCTTTGGTAGTATAAAAAGGTATAAATATTTTTTTCAGGGTTTCCTTGTCCATACCCGATCCGTCGTCTGTTATTATTATATTTACATATTCTTTATCCCAAAATGTTTTAATCGAAATACTGCCGGACTCTTTCATCTCCAGGACGGCATCCATCGCGTTATTCGAAAGATTTATTATTATCTGTTGAATCTGGTTTTTATTCGCCCAAATTAAAGGAAGATCAGCAGCAAGCTCCTTTTTAACTTCTATATTCCTTACCTTAGAAAGAGCGTTTACCAGAGTGAGAGCGCTTTCTACAGTCTGATTTACATCAATCTCTTCTTGTACGGCTTTCTGGGTTCTGGAATAAGTCAGAAGGTCATCTATTAATCTCTTACTCCTTAATGCCTCCCGCTCTATAGCTTTAAGCGGTTTATAAAAAATATCTGTTTCAGCTATACGCTTTGCAACACTTTGTGCATATCCCAGAATAACGGTCATGGGATTATTTATCTCATGCGCAACCCCGCCGGCAAGCTTCCCGATGGCCGCCATTTTTTCGGTCTGCAGCAGCCTTTCCTGCGCTTCTTTTAAATCATTATAAGCAGTCGTAAGTTCTTTTGATTTCATATCCAGATCTTCCATTATATTCAAAGACGCAAGCTGTGTAAGTTCCAGATCGTGATAAGTCTCCTGCAATTCGGCTATCTTAACTTCTTCTTCCTTCTCTATTTTAAGGAACTCACGGATATCATTAAAAATAATAATAATCCAGGAAATCTCTCCGGTCTTTTCACTCCGGGCTGTGACAGAGAAGGAAACAGTTACAAACTGCCCGTTTTTTGCTTTTATCTTTGTCTTCCCGCTTCCCGGACTAAGAATTTCCAGAAGATCGTGATTACTCTTTATTCTTGCACCGATATCTTGTTCAAAAATCAAGGCAATATCATGTTCGATGAGTTCTTTTTTTTCATACCCGAGTAATTTATTAACAGCCGGATTTACCAGCACAATATTGTTGTATTTGTTAACTACAAACAGCATATCATCAATAATATCTATAATCTGATTTGAAAGAATAGATGCCGAAGGAAGCTTTTTTTGAAATCTGATATAAGAGAACCAGACTGCAATAATCCAGATTAAACCGATAGCCTGTTCCGAAAAGGGCAAGCGGTGTATTAAGCCTTTGGAAAACAATATAGTCCCGAGTATAATAAAAAACATAATAGAAAAAGCTATAAAGAATATCATTGACAGGTGCTTTTTCTGTAAATAATTTCCTCTCGCTGATACATTTTTATAGTAATACAAAAAACCAAATGTCACGGATATCACAAAGTAAACAAGATGTATCCACGGCCAGACAGAAGATAGATTAATCTGTTCAACATAACCGTACTTTGCGGAAGTAAAACCTTTCAGGGCAAACATACCGGTAAAACTTTTAAAATATAAAACGGACAGAAGCAGAGCCAGAACACCCAGGTATTTAAAATAATCAAATTCATTCTCATTTTCAGCCAGAGCAATAAAGATCAGCCCAACAGCTCCTGGAACGGCCAGAAAACCGAGTGACGCAATTCTATACCAGAAAAGAACAGCATTTGGTTCTGCTGAATTGTTTAAAAACAAATAAGCGCCTGTCCACAAAACATAGCAAAAACCAAAAAAAACCAAAGAGTATTTTACCCGGGAACTTACCCTCATGAACAAAGCATAAGCAGTCAGATAAACTGCCAGTACAAAAACAATTATTCCAAAAATATTATACATCGCCATGCAACCTCGCTTTAACCGATTCTGCTTTAATATTTTCCAGCTCTTTTAAGAGTTTTTGCTTCTGGTCGTCTCTTTTTCCTGTTATCTTTTGAAACCTCTCCATGAAATCTCTCTTCTTCTTCAACTCCGCAAAAGTACTGCTCATTTCCCTGTTTTTCTCTTTTTGTCTTTCGATATAACCAAGTATTTCACTGACATCGCTTGCAACAATTACCGCGCCGGAAAATCCTATCTTTTCCACTCTTACACAGGAAACATTAAATTCAACAGGAATTCGTTTTCCGCTGCTTGTTTTTAAATAACCTTCACATTGTCCGGAGATGTTTTCTTTTGATTCATACCCGCAAATTGTGCATTCCAGCATATTTGCATTGATAAAAACAATATCTTTCAACTTCTTTTTTAATAGTTCCTGCTGGGGATACCCCAGTATTTTGACAGCAGCCTGGTTGACTTCAACCAGCGAGTCATCTTTATTGTCTGATAAAATAAATATTTCAGACATGTTCTTAATAATATTTTTAGCGGCAATATCCCTTGTATCCAGGAGCCGGTAACGGAATACTGCCAAACTGTAAACGGACAAAATAAGCGTCTGTAAAACAGTACCCATAAAGTGATTATATTTAAAACTGCCGCCGCCAAGACAGGCGTAAATTATATAACCGGAAAGAAAAATCAGAGTATTCCCAGCTGTCAGGAATTTAGCCTGTTTTTTTTCCAATTCACTTTTTGCATTTCTATACCAGTCAATACAGAGAACTATTGCGGTAAAAAGTGCCAGCGAGGAAAATACACCATACGCAACCATCCAGCGACTTACCGACCTTACTTGCACATAGCCGAATTCGCTAAGACTGAAACCGCTTATCAAAGTATCTTTATGCAAACTGACAAATCCAAACAGCAGGGACAACCCGAAAGAAACAGAAAGTATTTTGTTATTATACTTTTGCCCTCTTCCCGATATGACAAGAATAAAATGCAGTGTCATAGAAGGAAGAAATGAATTAACAAAAGTGGTAAAAGAATACCAGAACCAAAGGCCTCTCTCAGAAATCTTATCCAGGGGAAAAGAGGCGTAAATCCTGAAAAGCATCGTCAGAGCTGCAATAATTATATAACAGCAAAACACATATTTGAGTTTGGGACGAATATCCATAAGAAAAACGTTTACAGCCAGGAATATCAATGCCAAAAAGAGCATAAAAGAAGCACTTAAAAAATAGTTCATGCCGGATCTCTTTTTTTCGAATATTTTTCAGCTTTTCCCGCTGCAGCATATTCCATATTTATACTTTTCTTTAACGCAATCATCTCCAACTCTTCTCTTATTGTTTCTTGCTGAATATTTCGAAATGCTGTCTCTTCCTGCTTTAGCAGCATATAAGCCGCTTGAATTTCTTTATCCTTCTGAAATTCCTGTTCCTGCATCTTTATTATTTTTCTAACGTCATGAAGAGTCGCCAAATAACCCTGAAACAACCCGGCATGATCCTTAAGTATTGATACCGAAAAATTAACAGAGAGAAGCTCGCTTTTGCCACTGAGATTGATAAAATGCTGTTTTATTATTTTTGTTTTTTCTGCTTCTCTCCCTTCTAAAAATAATTTTTTTACGACATCCTCATCAATATGATCAGCCAGTTTTTTCTGCAAAAGCTCTTCTTTGCCATACCCCAGCATTTCCGTTGCGGCTTTATTGACAAAAAGAAATTTCCCATCCTTATCCATTATTATTATACCATCCTGTATTGTTTCTAAAGCATCTTTCGCTACGTCTTCTATCGTGGGTTTCAAAAAACTATAATTTTCTATAACATACCAGGCTCCAAAAACCACTACTATCGTAAAAATAGGTCCCTGCGTGGGTAAACTAAAACCGTATTTTGGCAGAAAAATATTTGTAACCGCAATAAGAGCAAAGGCAAAAACACTTATTCCGGATATTATCTTCATAATTCTTTTTTCTTCTTTAGTTCCTTTTTTTTGTATCACCAGAAAATATACAATAGACGAGCCTATAATCGCCAAAATGTAATACATTAAAAATATATAATCCCACCGGGTTGAGAAAGTTCCGGCTTTTTGCCAACCCTGCAGGCCCAAATGAAATCCGGTTGTAAAAAGACTATGAGAGAAGGACCAGTATAGAAAAAAAAGACCCGGAAAACCAAAAACAGCATACAGAATGTGCGTTTTGAATTTAACATACCTCAGCATAATATTATTAAATAACATTACCAAAAAAAAAGGGAATGTAATAAAACCAAGAGAAGAAATTCTATACCAAAAAAGAGCCGCAGCCTCATTTGGACTTATATATACAAATGAACTTCCGAACGCCCACACAGAAAAACACAAATTAAGATTAAAAAATATTATATTTATCTTCCCTTTGGGATTAAATAACAAAGCTCGCAGCCCCAGAAAGAGATAAACAAAAATCAAGACCTGATTTATGGCCGAATACAAGTTCACCCTTGCCCCTCCAGTAAAACAGTATTACGGCACTTTATTGCATTTATAAGCTTTTTCTACGGATGCAATTACTTCATCTATATGAAAAGGTTTACTGATAAAGCCGCTTGCGCCAAAACGCATACTGTCATTATAATTTGACTCTTCACCGTAACCTGTCATCATAATGACTTTAATATCAGGATTATGTTTTTTAGATTCCTTTAAAACCTGAATTCCTGTAGCTTTTGGCATTCTAATATCACACAGAAGGATATCAAACTTTTCTTTTTTTATCTTTTCTATAGCCTCCTGTCCATTTACGGCTGTTGATACAGAGTAACCCTGCAATCCAAGCTCTAATTCAAGAAGGTCCCTTATCCCGGGTTCATCATCTGCAATAAGAATCTTTGCAATAATTTGTGCAATCATTATTTCCTCCCTAATTTTTCAGTTATTTCTGCAAGTATTTTTTCTATATCTTCCAGCCTGCCTGCCCCGGTATCTCCGCAAGCCAGTTTGCCCGTACCGGGTCCAATAAATTGGAACCCAAATTTCTTTAATTTGTTCACATTATCTTTTACAATTTTATTACCCCACATAGCCGTATTCATAGCCGGACAGATTAAAACCGGGACTTTTACGCAAAGCGCCGTGGTCGTTAAGGGGTCATCCGCCAGTCCGCCTGCAAGTTTACCGATAACATTTGCCGTTGCCGGCGCGATAACTAAGAGATCGCATTTTTTTGCCAGTTCGACGTGCTCCACCTGCCACTCTTCTTTGCCCAGAAGCTTGAACATATCAGTGTAAACAGGCCTTCCTGACAGAGTCTGAAAAGTGAGCGGTGTCACGAACTCACACGCATTTTTAGTCATTATGACATTAACTTCCGCGCCCGCCTGAGACAACTTGCTCACAAGGTCGCATGTCTTGTATGCCGCTATCCCGCCGCAAATCCCGACTATTATATTTTTACCTTTCAGCATTCCTTCACCTCGTCAGCAGTTCTACAATCTCTTTGGCAATGTTTTCTTTTCCGGAAATATTACCTTTAATAAATCCGCTTTTTCCTATTATCATCGCGGTATGTTTTTTTTCTTTTACACTTTTAAAATCATTAGCGACCACATACTCCGCGCCGCTTTTTTTAATAAGTTCCCGCGCGCTTTTAAGTAACCCGCCTTTTTTCGCATTATACTCGAGCTTAAACCCGACCAGTTTGGTTTGCGGGGCTATTTTCTTTATCTCATTTATTATTTTGGGCGACCTGAGCAGTTTTATATGCCAGCTTTTTTTATCCGACTTTACTTTCGCCTTTATTTTTTTCGGCGCTATATAATCGAGAACCGCCATGGCGTGCACGACTGCCTGCGCCCCGCTTTTTAACTCTTTCTTCAGCGCCCGGAGCAATTCGTCCACCGTCTCAATTTCTATTTTTTTAACTCTTTTGTCTGCGGCAAAAATACTGCCCTTGCCGTAAAGCTGTACCACCTGATGCCCCTGCAAAGCGGCCCTTGCGGCAATCAAGCTCCCGAGTACCCCGGTCGAGTAGTTGGAAATATATCTTATCTCGTCCAGGTAAGATCTTGTTGGCCCGCTTGTTACGATAATTTTCATAACAAGAACACCGCAAAATCAGAATCCTTAGCCGTCATCACTTCCAGAATACTCTCTTCACCTGTTGCTTTATTTTGTACGCGCACCTTCACTTTTTGAGTTTTATCCGGCACATCGCCGTACCTTGCCGTAATGCCGGCGGCGAACTCCAGCTGCTTCTTTGCATTGGCTCCGGCCATAATGGAAAATGGTCCGTTAAAATCCTCAAGCCAGAGCGTATAGCTTTTTTCCGCCTTGAACTGTTCCAGTATCTCGTTTTCCGCTTTATTCCTGCCTACCACAAGTTTTGCTTCTTTCTCCAACCGGAAATGCCGGCCGTATTTCAAAAAAGCAACGTCTTTAGAATCAAACTCCGGTTTATTCTCCAGTAAATCCTTGATACGTCTTGAAAACTGCGGATCAGTAAGCAAACATCCGCCCGCAGGGCAGGAAAAATCCTTCATTCCCTTATTCGCGGCAAAACTCATCTGCTCTTTTCTTCCCCGGCCTGAAATATTTTTTAACTTTACCCTGTCAACCCAGCCTTCTTTTTCAGGAACAGTCTCAGGCATAGAAAGCGCGCTTAAAGGGCGAAGTACCAGATTCGAAAGCCCTGCTTCTTTTTCTATCAAAAGCATAGTTTTTTTATGCTGCGACATCGGTCTTTGATCCACCACTTCCCCGGTAATGATAAAGGAAGCTCCGATATTCTCCATTAATTCTTTTGCTTTTCTGAAAGCATAAATCCTGCAATCAATACATACATTCATATTACTTCCCCGGCCGTGCGCCGGCTTTTTAACTATTTCAATATAGTCCTCACCTTTTGCGATAATATGGAGCTTAATTCCTGCCGCTTCGGCAACTTTAGATGCAGGCACGCAGCCTCCGCCCTTTCCGCCGCACGTGCAAAAAAGAGAAGTAAAATGAACGGCTTCCACGTCAATATTATGTTCTTTCATCATAACTAAAGCCACCGCACTGTCTAGCCCTCCTGATAAAAGGAGAAGTGCTTTCTTTTTTTCCGTCACTTAGTTAATCCTTTTTCAATCAGAACCTTAATCTTAGACAGGACTTCCTCACGTTTCAGTGTAATCTCTTCATTTGTCTTTCTTATTTTTATCTCAAAAACACCGTCATTTACAGCTTTATTTCCAATTGTCACTCTAAGAGGAATACCGACAAGCTCCGCATCTTTAAATTTAAATCCCGCGCTCACATCCCTGTCATCAAGGATAACCTCAACGCCTGCCGTTTTGAACTCTTCATATACGGAATCGGCGATTGCCTTTACTTTCTCATCGTTGTAATTTAAAGCGATAATTACAACGTGATAAGGCGCGATAGCCATAGGCCAGATTATCCCGTTCACATCATTCCCCTGTTCTATCGCCGCGCCGATGATCCTGGTAACCCCGATACCGTAACAGCCCATCACCATCGGTTTTCTTTTGCCATCCTCATCGAGGAACTCCGCCTTCATTGCCTTGCTGTATTTAAGCCCGAGCTTAAAAGTATGCCCGACCTCAATTCCTCTGAGCGCCGTCAAAACTTTTCCGCATTTAACACAAGTGTCACCCGCGCCCGCGGACCTGAGATCTATAAATTTATTTATCTTAAAATCCCTTTCAAAATTCGCATTGATGTAGTGTGCGTCTTTTTCATTCGCACCTATCACAAAGTTTTTCATTTTCAAAACCGCGTTATCCGCGAATATCTTCATACCAGAAAGGTTAACCGGCCCCGCAAATCCGACCGGCGCTTTTGAAGCCGCTTCCACTTCTTCCGGCGTCATCATCACAAGTTCAACCGCTTTCAGGAAGTTCTTAAGTTTATGTTCATTAAGCTCGTCGTCGCCTTTGATAAGAGCCGCAACAGGCTTGCCGTCCGCCATATAAAGGAGCGTCTTTACAAGCTGCGAAGGAGTTTTCTTTAAGAAAGCAGTTACCTGCTCAACAGTATGCTGTCCGGGTGTGCCTACTTTCTCAAGAGGTTTTAATTCTTCTTTATCATTTCCGCAAAAAGGCGAAACACCTTCCGCTTTTTCCCTGTTAGCCGCGTAACCGCAAGCCGGACAATTAATAATTACTTCTTCTCCTGTATTTGCCAGCACCATAAATTCATGCGAAAAACTTCCCCCGATATTCCCGGTATCCGCTTCCACGGGCCGGAAATCCAGGCCGCAGCGGGTGAATATATTTTTGTACGCCTCAAACATTATTTTATAACTTTCTTCCGCACACTCTTCATTCCGGTCAAAAGAGTAAGCGTCTTTCATAATAAATTCCCGGCAACGCATCACGCCAAAGCGCGGACGTATCTCATCCCTGAATTTATTCCGTATCTGATAAAAATTCTTCGGCATATCACGGTAGGACCTGATCTCCGTCCGTGCAAGATCTGTGACCACTTCTTCGTGTGTAGGACCAAGCGCGTACTCCCTATTTGCCCTGTCTTTTACTCTGACAAGTTCCTTGCCATAGAGGTTCCACCTGCCGGTCTCTATCCAAAGCTCCGCCGGCGTCATAATAGGCATTAAGATCTCCAGCGCCCCCGCATTGTCCATCTCTTCCCTGATTATTTTTTCTATCTTGTGATAAACCTTAAATCCGATAGGAAGAAAATTATAAAGCCCCGAAGCGACTTTCCGTATCATCCCCGCCTTGAGCATGAGCTTATGACTGATGATTTCCGCCTCAGCCGGTACTTCTTTGAGTGTAGGTATTAGTGCCTTACTCCATCTCATACTATAATCCTCTCTAATATATTTTTATTGCTACAAGCTAAAAAAATGTCCATAAAAGTCTATAAGGTCTATAAAGTCCGTAACGTCTCACATTAATGTAGCATTATGAACTAAAATACTTCCTTTCTTAGCTTTTCACCTTATAAACCTTACAAACTTTATTAACCTTATAAACTCGTGCTTATTATTTTACCACATATAAGGAAATATTTCCATAGTTGACTGGCAAGGCAAGACGCAGAAAACACATTGTTTTTTTTGCTGTTTTTTACTTATGGTGTTTTGATGTCGCATTATAAATTTCATTGTCAATATATTTTAATTCATGTATACTATGCTAGCTCAAGGAGAAATATAATGGAAGTCGCAAAAACCATGTTTATTATTATTAAGCATATTCTTATTAAGGAGACAATAAAATGAACAACAAAGATGCTTTGTTTGATCCCATCGGTGAAAAGGTTTTCAAAATCAGAGGCCAATATGTAATGCTGGATAGAGATTTAGCCGGATTATATGGCGTGGAAACAAAGCATTTAAACAGGCAAGTAAAAAGAAATCCTGAACGGTTTGAAGGTGATGATTATATGTTTCAATTAACCCAGAAAGAATATAGTGAAATCTTGAGGTGCCAAATTGGCACCTCAAGATGGGGCGGTCAAAGATATGAACCCTACGCTTTTACAGAACTTGGTGTTTCAATGTTGTCCAGTGTATTAAACAGCCCTTTAGCTATCAGAGTAAACAGACAAATCATGCGGTATTTTGTCTATATGAGAAATTTAGAGTTAAATAATAATGATTTTAGAAAATTCGTTGAAGCCAAACTGAAATTACACGATATTAATTTTGAGCTCATTCATTCTTTACTCGACAGCTTTCAAAAACGCTTAGTATTACCTCAAAAAAGTACAGGAAAATACGGCTTTCTAAAGTCCGGAGAAAAGAAAGACGAAAATAATTTAAAAAACAAAAAAGTACGTTAAAAAGACCTATTCAAGCGCAGAGGTCTGCCTTTTTTGTTTAGGCAGGTTTGTATTATTTCTCGACCTTTTCCCAGTCAACTTGAGGGGTAACTTGGGGGGTAGCTTGCGGGGTGACAGGCGGAGTAAGGCAAAAACGAGAAGGATCTATTAAACATCTTTTAATATCAAAACCGAGCGGAACCGAGTACATTCAAGCGAGTCCTTTATTGTGTCTCCGTCTGGTATTTATCCTCCTAATTTTAAGGGCTGCCCTTTATTTCATATCCGTTTCTTCCAAACCTGTTGTCTGCTCTAAATGAAGTTTTCCGTCTTCTGAATATCTTTTTATTATAAACTCTCCCTCTCGTTTAATCGGAGTGGGTTCAACCTTCTCTTTATACATTTTAGCCAAGGCACTTACTATGGTCCCTTCTACCTGAACTTTTACTTTGCAATATTCTTTTCCAATAACAATATCCTGGATTGTTACCTTTGCTATCGCAATCTTTCCAAAGAAGTTCTCATCCTTACTGGTCTCATAGTAATTCTTTACAAGCTCCGGGGCTGCTTTCCTTATCTCACTCTCCGAATATTTCGCACATCCCGCAAAAAACAGTACCGCAACGACCAAACCAACAAGTTTCTTCATAAATCCTCCTGAAATCTGAAATACACATAGATTAAAGCTGATATTTCTTATTTTTTTAATTAAGGACTGCCCGCCGTTTTCCTATTGACTTTTCATATTTACTATAATTTTTCAGGAATATTTGAGAGTAATTTGCTTTCGATCCGCCAAACACATTGCTCACAAGTTGAGCAAAGGTTTAAATATATGTCCATAATCCCTTTGCGAAATCCGCATAGGCGGAGGGTGAAACGGAGACAGCTGAGGAATTACTAGGCAGCCCGTTATTTTATGATTACATTATTATTTCACCCGCACATTAGTATTATAGTATTTTAAAAATTGTTTTCAAGTGGCTTTAATGGGGCACTTGGAGTTTTCCGGAAGTTGCTTATTTGCCTCTGAGCAAATAGTGGACAAAATGACAGCAGACCTTGTATAATTGATTATATTACAGCAAAGCAACGGAGGCTCTTATGATAAAAGCATTTGCACATATTTGTTTTAACGTTTCCAATCTTGAAGAATCAATTCATTTTTATTGCGATATCCTGGGACTAAAGCGCGGGTTTGATTTTGTAGATAAAAAAGGGTGTATTTTCGGGGTATATCTGCATGTGGGCGGCAGGAGTTTTATAGAATTATTTAAAGGCGAGCCTAAAAAGATCCAAAATGCCGGGCCTTACGGGCATTTTTGCCTTGAGGTTGATAACTTAGAGAAAACCGTGAAAGAGTTAAAAGCAAAACAAATTAAAGTTACCGATATTATGCTTGGCTCAGATAACGCTTATCAGGCGTGGATAGAAGACCCTGACGGCAATAAGATTGAACTTCATTATTATACTCCAAAAAGTAAGCAGCTGGATTCATTTAAATGACATTTATTGACTTGGTAAAACACAGATTTTCCTGCAGAAAGTTTTTGAATACGCCGGTGGAAAAAGAGAAGCTGGAACAGTGTCTGGAGGCGGCCCGTCTGGCCCCTTCGGCGTGCAACTCCCAGCCTTGGAAGTTCATTGTGATCACCGACCCGGTCTTAAAAGAAAAAGCGTGCGCCGCGGCATTTAACGGGCAGTACTCCGCCGGCTCTTTCGCAAAAATAGCCCCCGTCCTTGTAATAGTCCTCTCCGAAAAAGGGAATTTTTCATCAAGGGTAGGAAATTTTGTCAGAGACACAAGATTTTATTTAATCGACATCGGAATCGCAGTGGAGCATTTCATCCTTCAAGCCTCAGAACTGGGACTTGGAACCTGTTGGATGGGGTGGTTTAATGAAACAGGACTTAAAAAAGCTTTGGGGCTTCCAAAATCAGCTAAAATAGATGTGATTGTTCCGGTAGGATACCCGGATCAGCTGTTACGCGAGAAGATAAGGAAGTCGAAGGAAGAAATCTCCTCCTATAATTCAATTACTAAGATCTAAATTCTAAGTACTAAACAAACCTTAAATCAAGCATTAAGACTTAAATTCTAAATCCTAAACAAAAGCATTGTACTTATATTAAATATCTTCCTTTTTAGTGCTTAGTGCTTTGACCTTAGTTATTGTTTTAAATTTAGTGCTTTATTCTTAGTGATTATATTTTAGTCTATCCGGTTTCCCTTAATGCCAATAGTAGCCTCTTTCATTGCAATATTTTTCCCCGATGTTTCTATCGCGGCTTCCACCGATTGAAGCAGTCCAAAACAGCACGGTACTTCCATATGGGCTACCGTTACGGACTTAATATCGTTTTCTTTTATAATTTGGCCGAGCTTCTCTGCATAAAGAGCGTTATCATCCAGTTTCGGACAGCCGATAAGAAGTATTTTACCCTTCAGCAAATCCTGATGGAATTTCGGATAAGCAAAAGGAACGCAGTCCGCGGCAATCAGTAAATCTGCGCCGTTAAAATACGGGGCATGCACAGGAACAAGCATTATCTGCACCGGCCAGTTCTGAATCTCCGGTTCAATCGCAATTTCAGCTTTTGCCGCGCCTCCAAGCATCTGAGCCTCCGAGCCTCCGCTCTTACGCCTCAGGTCCTGCATCCTGCTTCCGGGACAACCGCCGCCGTGTTCATGTCCTTCTTCGCCATGAACCAGCTCAGGAACATTTATCTCCGGATTGTTCTCCGTCAGATATTCTATTGCCTGGCGGAGGAGCTCTTTTTCCCCATGGTCTCTAAGATGTATCAAATGCGCCTTAACGGTATTTTTTCCCTGCGCAGCAATATTTGCCATAACTTTTTTTTCATCATACTTTTCCGCTTCCCTTTCTTCAATAATAATTGCGTCCTCAGGACAATGGCCAAGACAGGCCCCGAGTCCGTCACAGAAAAGATCGGAAATCAAGCGGGCTTTACCGTCTATTATTTGAAGTGCTCCTTCCGGGCAATTTGGAATACAAAGCCCGCATCCCGTACATTTATCCGCAACTATTTTAATTATCTTCCGTTTCGCCATATTTCCTCCCGCCCTCTATTATTTCCTTAAGGTTAATCCTTGAAAGCACAAGATAAGCGTACTCTTCAATTTCCCCGAGTTTCTTACTTAAGAAACAGCTGCTTTTATTAATACATATTTTCTTCTTAAAAACACATTCATTAAGACAGACCCGGCCCTGAAAGAGCGATATAAGTTCCATCAGCATTATCTCTTCCGGTTTTTTAAGCAGAAGAAAGCCTCCCCCGGGCCCTTTTTTTGACGTCACAAAACCGTTCTTCCCCAGCAACTGCATGATTTTTCTCATAAAAGGCCACGGTATTTTTACATTTCGGGTAAGCTCCGCCGCAGATGCTTCTTTGCCTTTCTCTGCAAGGTATTTCAATGCTCTTACTGCATAGTCCGTACTCCTGATTATAAGCATATTTTCTCCTACTATATGATACCACGGTAGTATCTTTTTGTCAAGTACTTACTTTCATATTTATTGACAAAACCGGTACTTTCGCTTATAATTAATCAGAGTATGTTTCCAAAGCTGCTTTATTTTGAAGTATATCTCTTTCCGAAAGGAAGACAAATAATATGAATAAGATCCCCTCTAATACCGAGTTATTAAGTCAAGTCAAAGAACAAGGAAGCCTCCCAAAATACTACAAAATACTCGCCGAAATGGCCCAGGATTTTATATTTGTTATTGATAATCACGGCACAGTTAAATATATAAATAGCTTTGGCGCAAAAATATTTAACGTGCCGCCCAAAAAGCTTGTTAATAAAAACATTAAAGACCTTTTCCCTGCAGGAGTTGTAGACCGGATGCTTGCCAATATTAATAAAGCTATTGCTTCAGGAAAGCTTCTTGTTTACGAAGGTCCTATCCAATATCCAAATTACACTCTCTGGCTGGACACGCAGTTAATCCCAATACGCGACTCCAGAAACCGGCTCAATTCCGTGATAGGCATTTCCCGGGATATTACGGAGAAAAAACTCTCGGAAAGCATTAATATAAAATACACTTCAAGCTTAAGCAACCTCATAGAGATACTCGGCCAGCTTTCCGGGGAAAAAGACCTGAAAAGTATCTGTGAAAAAGCCGTCCTCTTTGCAAAAAAACGCCTGGGTTTTGACCGGATGGAGATTTTCATTGCCGCGGAAGCCAAAAAAGACATCATCGCCTTTCACTGCGGTATAAACCATTGCAAAAAAGATTTCAGCGTTTTAAAAAAACCCTATGAAAATATTTACAAGATCTTAAACGGCAAAGCGTCGCTTATTGTTGATAATATAAAAAAAGGCGAATGGAGCATTGCTCTTCCTATTAGAAGCAAAATAGGAAAAAATATCGGCGTACTAAAAGTAACATCTAAATTTTCCGGCTCCGGACCGGATAACTACACCACCTCCCTCCTGCGCATGTACTCACTCGGGCTTTCTTATATCATGCAGAACATAAAGACTAACAGCGCGGTTAAACACTCCGAAGATCTTTTAAACAGAATCATGAATGCAGTGGATGAATCCATTCTCGTCCTCTCTCCCGAGTTAAAGATAATTTACGCCAACAACTTCTTCTTTGGGCTTATGAATAAATTGGGGCTCCCGCCGCTTAAAGTAGGCGATACTTTTCTAAAAGGTAATCCGGCCTATCAAAGGGCGTTTAGAAATGTCGAGCGCTTCTATAAAAAGATAATTAAGACAAGCAAACCTTATGATTCTATAGAGAGCACCGTGATCGGTAAAGGCAGTACCGGATACTATTCCGCCAAAAGAATCCCGATACTTAACGAAAAAAACAAAACCGAGCTCATTCTCAATGTCTCCAGAAATATTACCGAAGAAAAAATAGCCTTAATCAACCTGAAAGAGTCGGAAGCTTTCCTTGAGAATGTTTTTAACAGCATCCAGGACGGTATAAGTGTACTGGATAAAGACCTTAATATAGTCCGCACCAACAAAGTAATGGAGAAATGGTACAAAGACTCGATGCCTTTGGTAGGAAAAAAATGTTATCAGGCCTACTATGGAAATGAAAAAGCCTGCGCAATCTGCCCCACATTAAAAACATTAAGAACCGGCACTACCTGTAATGAGACAGTACCGCATGTGGACAGCAGTAAAAATATTATAGGATGGTTAGACCTTTATGCTTATCCTCTAAAGGATGCAAAGACAGGCAAGATAGAAGGCGTGATTGAATATGTAAAGGATATTACCAAGGACAAAGCATCAGAGAAAAACCTTTTAGAAAGTGAAGTAAAATATAAAGAATTGTGGAACAATGCGCCTGTAGCTTACCACACTTTAAATCCTGACGGTATAATAACCAGCGTAAATGAAACTGAATTAAAAATGCTTGGTTACGATAAAGAAGATATGATAGGCAAACCAATCTTTGATTTCATTGAGCCTTCTCAAAGAGAAGAAGCTCAACTTCGTTTTTTAAGAAAAATAGCGGGCAAAGAAACAGCCAAGTCAGGGAATAGGACCTATTTAAGAAGCGACGGCACAAAAATAGTTGTCTCCCTTGATGACGTTCTGGAATTTAACGAAAAACATGAAGTAATCACGGTCAGAACTACTATGGTAGATGTGACCAGGCAAAGACAGATAGAAGACGAGCTTAAAAACAGTTTTTCTAAACTTAAAAAAACTATGGATGATGCAATGCGCGTTATCACCCGCCTCGTAGAAATGAGAGATCCTTATACCGCAGGGCACCAGGTAAGAGTCGCCCAGCTTGCGTCTGCTATCGCCAAAGAGCTCGGGCTTAAAGAAGACTCCATTGAAAGAATCCGTATAGCGGGACTTTTGCACGATTTAGGAAAGATTAATGTGCCTATAGAAATACTAAGTAAACCCGGGAAAATATCTGAGTCCGAGTTCAACATCATAAAAATCCACCCGTCCATCGGGTATGAAATACTTAAAGAGATGGATTTCCCTTATCCAGTTGCGGAAACAATACTGCAGCATCATGAAAGAATTGACGGCAAGGGATATCCATACGGTCTGACCGGAAAAGATATTCTCCTCGAAGCAAAGATTATCATGGTCTCAGACGTCGTCGAAGCTATGTCCTCTCACAGACCGTACAGACCGTCAAAAGGAATGAAAGAAGCTCTCAGGGAGATAACAAAAAATAAAGGCAAGCTTTACGATGTTAAAGTCGCGAAAGCCTGCCTTAATGTTTTCAAACAAAAAAAATTCGTTTTTTCCGACAGATAAAAACCCGAAACAAAGATAATAACTAAGATCTAAATTCTAAGCACTAAACAAACTTAAAACCAAGCACTAAGAACAAAACTATAAATTCTAAACAAAATCATCGAACCTATATTATATATCTTCCTTTTTAGTGCTTAGTGCTTTGACCTTAGTTATTGTTTTTAATTTAGTGCTTAATTCTTAGTGATTTACTCGTTACTCTCTTCCCATTGTCTAGCACCTAGAACCTTTTCCTATCTTTTCATGGCAGGAGAAATAAAGACCCTGCTTCCTTTCAACTCTTTTCCTTTTATTTTTTTAAGTACTTCCCTGGCTTTTTCCGCAGGAACTTCAAAGAAAGAGAACCGGTCATGCAGGCTTACTCTAAAGATCTGTCCTCCAGGAATACTTCCTTCTTTTTCAATAAATTTTACAAAATCATTTACAGAAATACCGTTTTCCTTTCCCACGTTAATAAAAAGTCTTACTTTTCCAGGGGCAGCGCCGGTATTGTTCAGATCATCTTCATCCACATCTTCTTTTTCCTCTTTTCCTCCAAGCATCATTTTAAGCAATGCTGCAGCTACATCCATAGAAGCGTAGTCTTCACTTACTATTTTTTCCGCAAGATCAACAAAACGATCCAGTTTACCCTCATCTATGGTTTTCTTTATTCTTTCAATCAAAATATTTGACCTTATCGCTTCCAAATCTGTGGAGGAAGGAGTCTTAGCCCGCTTGATCGTAGTTTTTGCGTAACGCTGAATATCCCTGAGTTTATAGACCTCGTTGCCCACTACAAAAGTATAGGCTTTTCCTTCTTTTCCCGCTCGGCCGGTACGTCCTATTCTATGCACATACGCGTCTTCATCCTGGGGAATATCATAATTAAATACTGCTTCTATATCATCGACATCTAAACCTCTGGCTGCAACATCGGTCGCAACGAGTATTTCTATTGCGCCTCTCCTGAATTTTGCCATTACCCGGTCTCTTGAAGCTTGTTTCAAATCTCCATGAAGCCCTTCCACAGCATACCCTCTTGCCTGTAAAGCATCAACAATATCATCCACCTGTCGTTTAGTGTTACAGAACACAAGCGCCAGTTTAATATTATTAAAATCAATTAAATTAGAAAGCGAGTCCAGCTTTCCGCTCTCCCTGACATCCACATAATATTGCTCTATCTTGGGAACTGTGAGTGTTTCATGAGCGATCCTTATATGAACAGGATCCTTTTGAAATCTCTTGGTAAGTTCTAAAAATATCCTCGGCATAGTTGCGGAGAAGAACATCGTCTGCCTTTCCTTAGGAACCTTTTTTAATATCTCCTGGATATCATCGACAAAACCCATATCAAGCATCTTATCAGCCTCATCCAGCACCACCATCTTTACTTTGTCAAATTTAATGGAGCCCCTGTTAATATGATCTATAACTCTTCCGGGAGTTCCTATTACCACCTGTACCCCGCGCTGGAGCGCGCTCAATTGCCGGCCAATAGGCTGGCCCCCGTAAACAGGAAGAACAGAAATACCTTTTTTGTATTTTGAAAGCCGTTTAATTTCTTCCGCTACCTGAATAGCAAGTTCCCTTGTAGGGCAAAGAATCAAAGCTTGAATATCCCTTTTTCTTGCGTCTATTTTTTCCAGTATAGGTATTCCAAACGCCAGCGTTTTGCCGGTACCGGTCTGCGCCTGCCCGTTAACATCTTTACCTTCCAGGAGAGGAGGTATTGCAGAAGTTTGAATTCCGGTGGTTTCCTCGAATCCCATATCAGATATTGCCTTGAGCAAGTCATGTGATATCTTTAGTTCCGTAAATTTTAAATTTTCCATATTCTCCTTTTTCCATAGAGCGATTCCACAGATTGCAAAGCTTTAGGATTCCACTGATACAAACAGATGGGACAAACTACTAGATCATGTTTTGCGGAATCTTCAATTTAACTAATCTTATATTTACTATACAGGAAAAACACATAAAACTCAACCCAAATTAAAAGGGACTGCCGGTTTTGACAGCCCCTTTTAATTAAAACTTCATTGTTTAGAATTTCTAATTTAGTAATTATTTCTTTTTCTTTTCCACCCGGTATCTAATTATCGTCAGATATTTCTTTGTATCACCGGCCCCGAACATTCCGGGTCCTTTTATATATTCTTCTTCGTGTTCTCCTGCAATTTTACATCCGCTATCGGTAATGAATTTTTTAAGTTTTTCTATATTTGCCGTTTCTTCCGCATAGGGTCCGACATGAAGAATTTCTGCAACTTCTCCGTATTTCCAGGTCACAAGTTTAACATTGGAATCAGAACCCGGGGGTAGTTCTGTTACTGTTTCCGGCACCGGAACTCCGTACAGGCCGACCCATTCGCTTTTTTTATTTATATCTACTTCCGCCCATCTTGCTTTTGGCGCAATAGCCTTCATTTTGTCTATACCTTTAAGCCCATAGTACGTTTTGAAAAGAGCATTAAAAGCAGTCCTTGCAACTGTGTTCGGATCCCCCGTTCCCATATATTCCAGCATCTTCCGGTCGGAATACTCCGTCATTCTCGGCTCCACCAAAGAACCGTACTCTTTCATCAGCTTCCCGTAGTCATCCCCGAACCAAAAGAAAGCAATAACTCCTGCAACAATCAAAATCCCGATCACAATCAATACTTTTTTCATTTAACCCTCCCGGATTTTACATTGTATTATTTTATCAGGTTTCCGCCATATTTTCAAAATATTAAAGCAATTGAATATGCCCTATTAATACTATATAATACGTTTACTAAATTCAAAAAGCAGAGGTGATCAGATGATTTATGAAGTAGGAGCGGTAGCACTGCTGTTTTTATTTGTCGGTTTTGTTATCGGATGGACAGTAAGAGGAATGTCTTCAAGGAACGAAAAGAAGTAAAAGGAGATATCTATGCCAATAAAGGAGGTAAATAAAATGCCGGATTTTGATATAAAGAGTATTTTCAGGTGGGCAGGGTTAGGATTTATTGTAATAATAGCCCTGGTAATGTTTTTTGGCTGTTGGTACACGGTAGATGTCGGGGAGGTAGGAGTTGTTTTCAACGAAATCTCGGGAAAAACCAGGACTACACCGCAGGGCGCACATTTAAAAGCGCCGATGATTGAACATGTCTATCATTTTGACGTAAAAACACAGAGATTGGATATTAAAGCAGAAGGTATGTCAAAAGACCTTCAGCTTGTAGTTGTAGATGTAGTACTTAACTATCATCTGGAAAATAATAAAGTAAATGAACTTTTTACCAGAGTTGGCGTAGATTATGCCGCAAAAGTCATTGTCCCGGCAACGGCAGAAGTTGTAAAATCAGCAGTTGCTAATTTTCCGGTAGAAAATATAGTTATGGAACGGCAGAAACTAAGAGATCAAATAGATGCCGAACTGAAAAAGCGTCTGGTCTTTTATGATATCGTCATGGAATACACCAATATTGTGGACATAGACTTTGCCAAGGAGTTTAACGATATCGTTGAGAAAAAGCAGATAGAAGAACAGAAAATCAAAACAGCTCAATATCAGAAGATGCAGGCTAGAGAGTATAAAGAAAAAACTATTTTAGAAGCCGAAGGTGAAGCAAGGAAGCAGGAGCTCATGAAGACCAGTGTAACCAAGGATATCGTCTCATTAGAATGGATTAAGAAATGGGACGGCAAGCTGCCGCAAACCATGCTCGGCGACAAAACTATGATGATGATAAATCCCGACGGAAAGTAAAGTTATTTTTTCAAGAGGGACGGCCCTTTATTGGACTGTCCCTCTTTCTGTTTATATTTATTAATTATTTCCAATTTAACGGCTTTACCCGACTGCTTTATCCTGGCTTCTTTCTTTGAAGCACCGGATTTATCCTTACATCTTTTCTTGTATACTATTTCAACGGGAACCCTTCCTCTTGTATATTTTGCACCTTTTCCTTTATTGTGAGTTTCTATCCGTTTTTTTATATCATTGGTTATCCCGGTGTAAAATGTTCCATCAATGCATTTTAATATGTAGACATACCAGGATTTATTTTTCACTTTAACTCTCAAGGTTTTTCTCCATAACATAGTCATCCATGAAAAACCCGCCGCCTATGTCTGTACCCACCTCTTCCGTTTTAATAAAACCGGTCTTAAGATAAGCATTAATGGAGTTTAAATTATTTTTATTTACAGTAAGAGTAATTTTAATAAGCTTATTTTGTTTAGCTACATGTTCAACAAATTCCAAAGCCTGTCTGCCCAGCCCCTGCCCGCGATATTCTTTTTTAATATATAATTTACTCAAAAACAGCTCATTTCCCCGGGGGAAAATTGCCAGGTAGCCAAGCTCTGCCGCTACTTTGTCTAAAATAAGATAATACATATACCCGTCTTCTATTTGTTTCTTTATAGCATCAGCTGTCTGAAATTTAAAAAGCATGTAAAATATTTGCTCCATTGAAATTACCGGCGGATAATGTTCTATCCAGATCTCTTTTGCCAGCGCTTCTATTTTTTCAATAGAAGCCTCATCACCCGCTATCACAATATTGATTTCTTCCATTTTTTCTTTACTCCCGTACAAATTCCAGGTTAATAGCTTTCTTTTGATGTCTGCGTCCACCATGTATTGACAATTTCAGGAAGGCGATTTAAATCTATCACCGATATTTATTTTACTAATATGTAATGTTTTTCTATAATACCGCGGATCTTTCCTCCGCGTACAATAAATTGTCACTTGTCATTTGTCAATCGTAAATCCTCTTCTCACTCTTCCGTCGGACGGACTATGCAAAATATCTTTGAATAAGTATGCTCATCATACCCGCCGGGTTGCGCTTTATTCATTCCGGCGTAGTCTAAAACCTTTGCGATTTTTCTTCCCCTGTCAACCCACCTGATAAAGATACTGCTATGTTCGACATTGTTGAATTCAATGTTGATGTGCATCACCCAATCGCCCGCCTTAAGTTCACCCGGATTAGCATAGGGACCATTTTGACTTCCTTTGAAAACTACAACTCTTTTGTTCTCAGTATAACCCGCTTCATTATATACTGCATTTATAAAATCCCAACAGCTTCCAAGTATTACGCGTTTTTTTTCAAAAGCTATGAATTCACCTGCTTTTATTATCTTTTGTCCCGGATTCCCGGTGAAAACTTTGTTTTGCTCCCGGCTTGTACGGGTTTCATCACTGCGCGTACGACCGCCTCTGGAAATTGAGGCACAACCGGTCAAGTAAAATGCCAGAAACAATAAACCCGATAAAACACAATACCTTTTAAACATATCAATCCCTCTGGCAACTCTTTATCTGTGCCATCTCTTTACCCATCTCTACTTAATATCAGGCCGGAACCGGCCTTATTTCCAAAATCCTGTCTACTCTAAAAGTCCGTTCTTCCTCTCTGTTTTCACAATATGCAATGAGCCCCAAAAAGGTTTTTTCCCTGTAAACCATTTCTCCTGTTTTTTTTGGAAGAATAATTCTTTTTGATTTTTCATCGCTGTTTTTAAGGTAGATTATTTCAAGTCTTGTCTTGTTTTTTATCGCTTCTTTCAATATTTCGAGTTTTTTTATAAGAGGCATACTTTCTTCGGATATCTTATACTGATATTTGGTAGTAAACTCAATTACACGCCAGTCCATCAGAATATGATTTTTCTTTAGAGGCTTTTCAAGTATCAGACCGCCAAAAGAGGTACATCTGCTTAAAGCGACATACGCTTGCCCGTGAGCGAAAGTGCCTGAACCGAAGTCAACTCTAACCCTGTTAAAAGTCTTCCCCTGGCTCTTGTGTATCGTCACGGCCCAGGCAAGTTTCATCGGATACTGTGTAAAACTTCCTGTTATTTCGGACTCAAGCGCTTTTTTTTTATTATCATATTTGTAGTGAAAAATATCCCATGTGTTTGAGTTTACTTCCTCAATTGTTCCGTCAGAAAACTCAACAACGATACAATCTTCTGAACCATCCGTATTCTTATAAAAATCAACTATGGTCCCGAGTGTCCCGTTCACCCATCTTCCGGTCGGTTCATTGTTTAACATCATTATCTGAGCGCCCTTTTTAAGACGGAGAATACTGTCAGTCGGAAAATGCCCGCTTTCAATGTTACCCTCCGTTTCTGCTTCATATTCATGCTGTTTGCCTCTTAACTTTAAAAGCTGTTCTTCATTTATTTCAGTAGCTGCCTTATTAGTTGTCGTCAGATATATAAAGTATTTAGAACTTGATTTATCCTCAAATTTTGCCCCGTACCGCTGGTTTAATATTTTAATATCCTCTTCCCCTATGGTATTATTCCGGATCTTATTTAAAAGCCGGATAAAACCTTCTTCGGACTGCCGGTAAATCTTTTCAAACTCCATAAACACCATTTCCAGGTCCCGAAAGACTTCCGCTGAAAAAAAATAAGGGCTTTTATAAAGTGTTTTGAACATTTCTTTCTCTTTTGAGGTCACTACAGGCGGAAGCTGGTATAAATCCCCGATAAATATCATCTGTACGCCTCCAAAAGGTATTTTCTTGTCCTTTCCGTTTATCCGGAGAAATTTATCTATGCAATCCATAAGATCAGCCCTTACCATCGACACCTCATCAATGACAATAGCATCAATTATTTTGAAAAGTTCTCTATTTTTCTTTTTGGAGACTTTTACTTTTTCAAGTGTGATATCAGGCAGGAAGCCAAAAAATGAATGTATCGTTTCCCCGTTTACATTAAGCGCGGCAACCCCGGTAGGCGCGATAACTGCTATCTTTTTTTTCGTGTTTTGTTTGAAATATTGAAGGAAAGTCGACTTGCCGGTGCCCGCCTTCCCAGTAATAAAGACATGCTTCGAAGTTTCCTCGCAAGCAGTAAATGCCTTTACAAACCCTTCATTTAATTCGATTTCATTCATAAGGTTATTATATACCTTACAAATAAAAAGAGGTAGAGAAAAGAGAAGTCACCAAAAATAGTTACGGGTAACGAGTGGCGGGTTACGGGTTTTCACGTAGTGGCATAATGTATGCAAATTTATTCTGGTCAGCTATTTAAAGCGTAGTTTGGTTGCCGGGGGAGGAATCGAACCTCCATAGGCAGATTCAGAGTCTGCAGTCCTACCATTAGACGATCCGGCATCCTTAATTACTAAATTTTCAACTAAAATTTATGAAAGTTATTATAACACAGAGGATATTGCTTTTCCATCAGAAAAAACCGTTCCTATTTTGCAACAAAATTCTTTAACAGACGGTTTTCATTATTTTCGATATGCAACAAATAGAAACATTACTGTTATTGCCGCCGCAAGAATAAAGCCCGACATAAAACCTGCGGTAACGGAGAAGGCGGCAATAATACTTCCCGCAATTAACGGGCCTGTGGAATGGCCTATGTCCATTATTGAAGAAAGAGCGCCCATCGAAGCTCCAAGCTGTTCTTTCTTTGCCACATCCGCAACATAGGCGCTTGTAGCCACCGTTGAAAAAGACATGGCAAGACCAAAGAGTAAACTTACCCCAAGCACCGCGGTAAAAGAAGTTACAAACGGTAAAGCAGCAACCGCAAAGCCAAGTGTGAATAAACCGCAGGCAATCTGAGAACGTTTATCTATAGTATCTGCCAGTTTTCCAAACAAAGGTTTTGTAAGCGCTATAGAAAGTATTTGCAAAGAAAATATTAAACCGACAGTTTGAGGTTTGTATCCGATCGTTTTCAAATAGCCCGGAGCAAATGTCTCAAAAATACCGAAAGAAAAATATGTAGAAAGATCTACCAGGGCTGTAGCAAGTATTGCCTTATTTTTGATTATATATTTTAGACTTTCAAAAAACGCCGTCAGTCCGGGATTTTTTTTTACCGCAGTTTCACCGGTCTTAACCATAAAAGCACCTACTACCACAGGGATTGAGAATAAAAAAGCAATAAAATATACGGCACGATAACTAAAAAGCTCACCCTGCGAAGAAAAGAAAGCAATTATAGCACCGCCTGCAAGAGGAGCAAGAGTTCGGCCTATAAGAGTTGTCGAGGAATATACACCCAATTTTTCACCTTTATTCTTATCATACGCTTCAGCTATTATTGTAGAAGCAATAGGCCCAAGTATTGCCGTCGCCATTCCGTGAAAAAATCTTACAGGGATCAAATACCACGCATTGGTTACCAGAAGATACATTAACGGCGCCAATAAAAAAACAAACGCAGAGGCTCTAAGAAGAAATTTCTTTCCGAGCTTATCCGCCATTACTCCCACAGGAAAAGAAAACATTATACCCGCTAAAGGCGATATTGAAGAAATGAGTCCCAGCACTTGATCCCCCGAGCCAAGAGACTTTACCAGATAAGGTAAAACAGGATTTTTAGAAATTGTAGTAGTAAATATCCCGAAAAATCCCATTAAAGAGATATAAAATATAATACTTCCGGACTTTTCTTTTGTACTTTCCATATTCTCCCTTTTCCAAGACTTATAATATATATAGCAAAAATATTAAATTATTTATATGAAAATATTTAATTATATTTGCTTTTTTAAAATAAAAAGGGTATAATATTTTTTGAGTATTTTATTAAAATAGACTTTCTGGCCTGAGAGCATGCGGATTTTCTAGGTATTCTTAAAAAAGGAGTATTTTTGGTTAATCATATTTTACCGCAGTTAAACATCGGCGGTCTTATAGCAAAAGTTCCAATAATTCAAGGCGGTATGGGTGTGGCTATTTCTTTAAACGGCTTAGCATCCTCAGTTGCAAACGCCGGAGGTATTGGTGTATTGGCAACCCCCGGTATCGGACTAAATGAGCCGGATTTGAAGGAAGATTTCATCGGTTCAAATAACCGCGCGCTTGCCAAAGAAATAAAAAAATGCAGAGAAAAAACCAAGGGGTTGATTGGCGTTAATATTATGTACGCGCTCACTAATTACGCAGAGCTTTCAAAAACAGCTATAAAAGAAGGCGTGGATATTATATTCTCCGGAGCCGGGCTTCCCATGAACCTTCCTGAGTTTTTAGAAGGCGGTGCAAAAACGAAACTGGTACCTATTGTTTCTTCCGGAAGGGCAGCTAAAATACTTGCAAAACGCTGGATTGATAAATATAACTACGTCCCTGACGGATTTGTTGTAGAAGGACCTATGGCAGGCGGTCATGTCGGCTTTAAACTGGAAAACATTGATGACCCGGAATATACTCTGGAAAAACTTGTAGTAGAAGTCCTTAAAGTGGCTAAAGAAACAGAAAAAGCCACAGGCAAAAAAATACCCGTAATAGCAGGCGGTGGAATATTTACCGGAGCAGATATTAAGAAATTCCTTGATCTAGGCGCTTCCGGAGTCCAGATGGCTACCCGTTTTGTCGCCACCGACGAATGTGATGCCGATATGATATTTAAACAAGCCTATTTAGACTGCAAAGAAGAAGATATGGTTGTTATTAAGAGCCCTGTCGGAATGCCCGGCCGAGCCATTAAGAATAAATTTATAGAAGATTCGGAAAAAGGAAAGAAACAACCCTTTGAATGCCCCTTCCATTGCATAATCACCTGTGATGTAGTTAACGCCCCTTATTGTATTGCTTTAAGCCTTCTTAATGCTCAAAAAGGGGAAATGGACCACGGTTTTGCTTTTGCGGGAAAAAATGCTTATAGAGTTACAGAAATAGTTTCCGTCCAGAAACTTATTGATTCCCTTTCCGAAGAGTACAGTAAAGCCGTAGAGAAGCAATCCGAACCCAAGGTTTAAACTCTAAAAAACTTATTTTAGGTCTTATATTTTATATGGTCTGTATTCGTTTGCAGTTTTATACATCGCTAAAATATTTTTCAGGGGAGTATCCGGCTGAATATAGGTGTGTCCCGGACCCATAATATACCCGCCATCTTTACCAAGTATATCAATAAGTCTTTTTACTTCATCGGAAACTTTTTCCGAAGAATACGTTGAGAGAACTTTTTGAAGATCAACACCTCCGTAAAAACATATATCTTCACCAAAATCCCGTTTCAAACCCGCCGGCTCCATTCCTTCTGCAGTTATCTGTATTGGTTCAAGCATATCCACACCACAATCAATAATTTGCGGCAGGAAAGTTCTGACGCTCCCGCAAGTGTGAAGAAGAAATTTCTTATTGTGTTTATGAACTACACTTGTAAATTTTTTCAAATAAGGAGCTACAAACTCCTTGAAGGTTTCCGGGGAAAAAAGAGGCGCAAGCTGGGAACAGGTATCGTCAGCCATATAGACAATATCTATGCCCTCCCCGTGTTCTTCCAGCATCTTAGTAAGATAATACTCGCTTTTTTCAGAGATAGTTTTGATCAAATGATCGGCATATTCCTTTCTGGCGACCATATCGATCATAAGATCTTCCATTCCCCGTACCATGGAGGCTAAAAAATACGCACCCCAGGTAAAAGTACCTATTATAGCTCTGTCAGAATGCGCTTTTGCCTCCGGGACAAATTGTGAAAAGTCTAAAATATCATTATCCGGCCAGTTATGATTCTTTATATCAAAAAGTTCATCTTTACCCGCAAGCGGACTATGAAAGATCTCTTCATAGGTTCCGCCTGAATAAGCAGTTACCCTGGATTTAAAACCCCAAATACTTGTTTTTTCTATTTTTTCGGAATCAGAGGCAAGATAAATATAATTCCGGGGAAGAATCATCCAGGTATCAACATTCAGTTTGTCAAAAAGTGTTTCTTTTTCCTTGGTCTCAAAATGCTTAAAAAGCATCTGATATACTTCCTTCTCCGCATCAAATGTAATAGCGGTTCTATCTGCCAACTTATGATTAACCGCTCTTAGTACTCTTTCTTTTGAATTCATTGTTCCTCCGTTTGTCGTATCTCATCGTATTATATTGTATATAAAATAAAGGTGTTTTTCCATAAAGAAAAAGCCAATGAACCTCTCCGAGCTTACGCACGGAGTTTCGACGATAGGATCCGCCCAAGGCGGACCACGAGCTCATCCGCCTAAAAGATTGGCGGATCCGCTAAGGGCGAGATCTCGGCAGAAACTCTGACGGACAGGCTACTCGTGGTTTTCTTTGGCATAACGTCATAAAAACATGAATTTAGCTATAACAAATAATAACATTTCTACATATTTTCAAATTTAATAGTTTTGAACTTTTGTTAAAAATATGCTACTAATATATTAGACATGTAATATAATTTTGTTTTATAGGGGGAATTATGTTAAAAAAGGGTTTGTTCCTGGTGATAAGCGCAATATTGACGATCACTGTTTCTGTCCGGGCTGAAGGAAATACCGCAGAGAAGCAAAAACAGGCTTCGGAAAATAAAGGCACTATTACAATTGATATTCCAGAATCAAAAAAGAACGTCAGCCTTTCACCTGAAAAAATAACCCCGCCTGAGAAAAGCGAAACAATAATGAATATCCAGCCTACGGATCAAAAAACAATAACTAAAACTGTTGGAACGGACAACAAACAAGTACTTATTAAAGAACCAAAGCCAAACTTTGAAGGCAAGTATTATATTCCTGCAGAAGGAACCGCGGAATGGTACGCTGAGTCAGTAAAAGTCAATAATGAAGGTATAAAATGGGAGAGTTTTTACGACGATCTTGTTGTTCTCAGACCCGGAGATTCCTGGAATGATACTACAAAGACGCTGGATTTTCAATTCGGAACAACAATATCTGCTCTGGCCTTTTTAGGGTTCGCCCAAAATGGAGGATCTAAAACAGGAGACAGGATCAAAGGGTTCCTTGTATCTGCAGCAATTATGACCGGTTTAGAAGCTATCAATTCAACCCGTCCAAAACAACACTTTTGCGCAAAGAATTTAACTGCAGGAATTGCAGGTTCAATATTCGGAAGTTTTGTTTTGACCGTAGGATTCGGCTTCTAAAGAAGCTATTGACGATTTACGAATGACAATTGACAATTTAATGTAGTATTATTTAATTAATCAATCCCGACAGTGTAAGTAAATTCATATTTATTCTTCAACAACTTATATTTATCAAGAGTATCAGGCCCGCATGACATGGTTCCGAGCCCTCTATGAGCGTGGTCTATATGTACGATAGTCTCTTTTCTTGGTTTAAGATCAATGGTATGTGTCGCTTTAAAAAGGTCCCCGTCTGAAAAATGGCTCACATTAAACTCAAATGTCGGTTGCCCTGCAACAACCAAAACGTTCTTCTTTCCTGATAAGCTAAACCAGCGAGTATCTGTTTTATGCCCGTGCTCTTGAGGCATTATGTAAGGTACGTACTGTTCAGTAACAGTACCTGAATATATTCCCAGTTTTGCGGATGACTTTCTGTCACTGTAATTTTCCCAGGGGCCCCGGCCATTCCAAACAAGGTCTTCAAATCCTTCTTTAATCTTTAAAACCACCCCTGCCCTCGGAATATCGTTTATCCCCTTTCCAAGGATTATTTTATTTTTTATCTGCATTTTACCGGAACAAAATGTATATTCCTGTATATGCTTAAAATCAGTCCATTTTTTCCTGCCGCTGCCTGTATGCGTTATTACTACTGCCGCTTTGCCGTTTTTCCAAACAAGCTTAGCTCGTTTTAATCGAAGCTCAACAGAAGGCAAACCAAGTTCTTTCCATTTTTTCAAAACCGTATTTCTTTGAGGAACAAGTTTGATACCGTCGTTATCCACGGCGGCCCTCCATATGTTAAGTTTCGGACCTTCCGTAATGATATTTTCTTCTTTTCCAAAAAAAACCAGAAAACCTTTTTCAATATTAAATTTTGCTGTCAGCTCCCCGAAAACCACCGAAATCATTTTTTTTGTTTTTGCAATCCGGGGGTTAATTTTCTTGTTTCCGGATTTAACAACCTTGCTTTCAGGAAAGACGAGTTGTTCTGCAGCAACTTCAGCTCCGGCCGAAGCCCAATATTTATTTTCGACATGGGAAAATACAAAATTGATATATTTTTCTCCGCTTTTCCCTGTCAATTTTTCCGAATATTTCAGTTTAAATATCTTTGACTTACCCGGAGCAACTGTCAATTTCGGAAGGAAACCACCCATAATATACTTTCCGTCAATTATTAATTCCCATTTTCCGTTCAGCCGGGTTAAATCAGTAAAGAAATTTTTATTTGTAATTTTCACCAAACCGGAATGAAGATTAACCGCTTCCACTTTTACCGGTTGATAAATATATTTAACTTCATAAAGCCCCGGATGCGCAGTCCTGTCCGGCCAGACAACTCCGTCAGCTACAAAATTTGCATCATTAGGAAAATCACCAAAATCACCGCCGTAAGCCCAGTATTCTTTCCCGTCTTTTGTTTTTTTCTTAATACCGTGATCAAGCCATTCCCAGATATAACCACCCTGCAAACCCGGATACTTTTCTATAGCTTCCCAGTAATCGGCAAAGGAACCGTTGGAATTACCCATCGCGTGAGAAAACTCGCACATGATCAGGGGCCTATCCTCATTCTTACCCGGGGTTTTTGCCCACTTCACTATTTTTTCAATAGAAGGATACATAGGACATATAACATCCGTAGCAGATCTTCCTTTTGACCAATCCGCAGTAGCTCCTTCGTAGTGAATCGGCCTTGTGTTATCATAACCTCTTATCCAATTCGCCATTGCATCGTGATTCGGCCCATACCCGCTTTCATTACCGAGCGACCAGAATATTACTGAAGGATGATTTTTGTCCCGCTCAACCATATTTACGGCTCTTTCTAGAAACGCGGAAGTATATCTATTGTCCCTGCACAGTTCATGGTAAAACGCATGAGCTTCCAGATTAGCTTCATCAACAATATACAGTCCGTACTTGTCGCAAAGTTCAAGCCAGTAAGGATCATTCGGATAATGAGAGGTTCTAACCGCGTTAATATTAAAGTTTTTCATAACCTTAAGATCTTTTTCCATAACCTCTCTGCTTATATATTTTCCTTTCGTATCGTCATGATCATGCCTGTTGACACCCCGGATCATCACTCTTTTTCCGTTTATTAACAGATTTCTATTTTCAATCTTTATTTCTCTGAAACCAAATTTTGTGGAAACAATCTCTCTTTTACTGCCTTTTCCGTGAACAATAACGATAGAATACAGATAAGGCGCTTCAGCATTCCAAAGCACAGGGTTTTTAATATTCAGAAGATACTTTCTCTCGGTATTGACATAAGAGATTGCTTCAATATTACTTTTAACAACAATTTTCCCGGTGCTGTCAATTAACGAAATACTAACCGGTTTTTTAAAATGTTTTTCTCCGGGAAAACCAATTTTCACACAAACGTCTATTTCAGCCTTTTTATAATTATCTTTAAAAGTTGCTTTTACAAAGAGGTCCTGAATATGAGGGGTTGACGTGGAATAGATATACACTTCCCTTTGAATACCCGCCTGCCACCAGTGATCCTGGTCCTCAAGAAAAGTGGCATCGGACCATTTAACCACCACACATATAACTTCATTCTTTCCGCTCTTTAGAACCTTCGAAATATCAAATTCAGCGGGAGTCCTGGCATCCTTATTCATCCCAACAGCTTTTTTATTTACATAAACATATAACACTCCTTCACAGCCGCCAAAATGAATTACAGTACGTCTTTTCTTCCAATTTGAGGGTAAAGTAAATGTTGTACGGTAGATCCCGGTTGGATTGTCCTTTGGAACAGAAGGAGGAAGGTTTTTAAAGGGCATTTGAACATTAGTATAATGCGGCCGGCCAAAACCCTGCATAGTCCAGTTACCCGGAACTTCTATCTTTGACCATTTGCCGGAGTTCAGCCCGCTTTCAGTCGCTTCATACGGGTTCTTTTTTATTTTAAAATCCCATTTCCCGTTTAAAAACTTAATAAACGGTGATTTTGAACGGTCTGTACTCGCCGCATCCTTTTCATTTTTATAATAATAAAAAGTAGCCCTGGGCGGAAGCTTATTAATATTGGTAAGCTCCGGCATCTCCCAGGATTTCATTTCTCCAACCAGTATCATCGGCAAGGTATTTATTTTAATATTTATATTTCTCATCTGTTTTCCCCGTATTGTTCATCAACAAAACCAAACCTTAACATCCGGGTTCATTTTATACGGAAGATATCATTAACCAGGCACGCCCAGCACCGAGGGTCAACTTTTATTGGTTATCTGGGAAAGAAGCTTTGTAACGGATTTTTTATATTTATTGCTTTTGTCTTTCAATATATATGCAATTTTATTTACATAAGGGTCGGTTTTATACTCCTTCTTTTTGCTTTCACTCTCAAACAACTCAGGCAAAGGTATTTCCAGAATCTCAGAGATCCTCACAAGCGTATCTATTGAAGGAACTGCCCTTCCTCTTTCAAGCTGAGAAAGGTAGCTCCAATCTCTCTCAACCTTTTCACCCAGTTCTTCAAGCGTCATTCCCAGATTATTCCGGGATACCCTTATTTTTTTCCCGATATCCCTATATAAATCACTTATATATTTTTTCATAGCCCAGTATAGGGGATATCCCCTCTCTTGTGTATTGACCATACACACACATATGCTATTGACTATAATACCAATTTGCGCTATACTTTGTATATAGCACTAAGCGTCGCATTAATAATTTAACCACATAGCGCAAAGGGGGCTCTATGACCGACAAAAAAGAAACTGCAATTTTGATTGTGGACGATGAAGAATGGATAAGGGATCTTCTTAAAGATATTCTGGAAACTAACGGATATCGCACCAAAACAGCAAAAAACGGAACAGACGCAATTAAAAAAATCAAGCAAGAATCATTTAATGTTGTAATATGCGATATAAACATGCCAAAACTCTCAGGTTTCGATGTTTTAAAACAAGTCAGGCTTATTGATTCTTCAATTAAAATAATAATGATGACTGCCAATGGGAATGAATACTATTACAACCAATGCATGTCTATGGGGGCATCCGGCTTTATCGGCAAACCTTTTGATATGCAGGAAATGCTTGCAGCCATAGAATATTCAACAGGCAAAAATAGCTTCACTGATTAATCAGGCGCAAGTGGTTTTCAAAACCGCCTGAACAATAAGCAATCTTTGATCCTTCAGAATGAACCTCTGCGGACTTACGTCCGGAGTTTCGGCGAATGGAATTCAATTTATCCCGCTTTATGATATATTTCCTATCGGGAAAAGTTTTGCTTATTATTCATGCCACATTTCCGCCTGAGGCGAGATCTCACCAGAGTTCCTGTCTGGTGGACATCCACGGAGTTACCTACGTGGTTTTCTGCGGCATACTCGCCATAAAACAAAATATCTTTTCTCGTTTTAATTTTTCCTTTTAAGTGCATTTTTTACGGCCAGGACAATATGTTTATCTTTCAGCCCGTACTTTTCCATCAGTTCCCCAGGTTCTCCCGATTCGCCAAAAGAGTCCTTCACTCCTATCATTTCCACCGGTACCGGGAATTCCAGAGATAACACCTCAGAAACGGCCGAACCAAGACCGCCTATTATCTGATGTTCTTCAGCCGTAACCACTGCTTTTGTCTTTTTAGCCCAGAAAACAACCGCCTCTTCATCAAGGGGTTTAATTGTATGCATATTCAGCACGGCTGCCTCTATTCCTTCTTTTTTTAATATTTCAGCCGCGGATAACGCTTCAGCAACCATTATCCCGCAGGCTATTATAACCGCGTCTTTACCTTCTTGCATAACATTTGCTTTTCCGATAATAAACGGATCATTTTCCTCCGTAATTATATTCGAAGGAGCTCTTCCCGTTCTCATATATGAAGGACCTTTATCCACAATAAGAGCTTTTACCGCTTTCTTAACTTCAACAGCATCGCAGGGACAAATTACTTTCATGTTTGGCAACACTCTCATAATTGCAAAATCCTCAAGGCATTGCGCGGTTGCCCCATCCGAACCGACTGTCACGCCGCCATGAGAAGCAACAAGCTTTACATTAAAATTATTATAGCAGACCGTCACCCTGATCTGATCATACGCTCTGTTTGTTAAAAACACAGCAAAAGAACAGACGAAAGGGATAAAACCTTCCCTGCTCATGCCCGCGGCAGTTCCGACAAGGTCTTGTTCGGCAATACCAAGATTGTAAAATCTTTTTGGCACAGCATTTTTAAAATTTATTGCTTTTGTGGAGTCTTCCAGATCACCGGATAATACAACTATCCTTTGATCTTTTATTCCTGTTTCAGCAAGAGCTTCACCGAACCCGTCTCTTATGGCTTTTTGGATCATAAAAGCTCCTTAAGCGCCGCAGCGAGTTCTTCCTTATTTGGGGCCTTACCGTGCCATTTTGAGTTCAACTCCATAAAGGAAACACCCTTTCCTTTAATTGTATTTGCCTTGATCACATATGGTTTATTTTTTACTTTTCCAAATCCCTCTAACGCAGTTGAAATCTCTTCCATATTATGGCCGTCTATTTCCATAACCTCACACCCGAAACTTTTCAACTTCCGGGTAAGGGGTTCCAGATTTTTTATTTCAGAAACAAGACCGTTTTGCTGAACTTTATTTGTATCAATTATGATACAAATATTATCCAGCTGATGATGCACGGCAGTCATCAGGGCTTCCCAAACCTGGCCTTCCTGCATTTCTCCGTCCCCGAGCATGCAATAAACTTTAAAAGGTAAATCTTTTAATTTACCCGCAAGAGCCATTCCGTTTGCAAAAGACAACCCCTGTCCCAGACTGCCTGTAGAAAGTTCAACACCGGGAACTCCTGTGTATACATGACCTTGAAGCAGAGCTCCTAGTTTTCTAAAGTTTTTTAACTCTTTCTTTTCGAAAAAACCTTTATTGGCAAGCACCACATAAAGAGCCGGACTTGCATGCCCTTTAGACATAATAAATCTGTCTCTTCCCTCTTTCAAAGGATCTTTTGGATCAACTTTTAATTTCCCAAAATACAGGCAGGTTAGAATATCGATCGCAGATAATGAACCGCCAGGATGACCTGCTCCCGCGCCGCTGATAGTTTCCAGTATTTCTCTTCTAAATTGCTTTGCCTTTGCCCTGAGCATATCAAGATCAGCCATTTTTACTCCCTTGTAATTAGGTTAATTATACCATTATTGCTTATTATATCAAGTATTTTCATCCTTCCTGTTTCAGCTTACAGGAGTTTCCCCATTATTTCGAGGCATAACGGATTTTTCGCAAGCGGAGTTTTCCTATTTTCTGTGACTTGTGAGCAACGTACAGAAATTTATAGAAATGTTCGGAAAAAGGCTGAATTGTTCGAGCGAAGTGAGTTGAGCAAAGTCTAAATATCAGACCTTAAATCTTTGCGTTATCCACCTAGGCGGATAACGGAATATGCAACTGTACTTAATCTTTAATACGAATCGGAACAGAAAATGGGAAAACTCCACGTTTCAGCTTATCCTTTACTTTCCAGCTTTAATATGTTAAAAGTATTCAACCATGTCAAACAGAACAATAATACTATTTTTGCTCCTGATTGTTTTAATGCTTGCTGCGGCCGTGCATTTCACCCGGCTTCCAAGCTATATAACTTTTGAAGATTTCCAAAATAACAGTGCTTTCTTCAAGAGATACGTAGCAGATAACTATTTTTTAACCGTATTATTTTATATCGGGATCTATTTTGTAGTGGCTGCTTTTTCCATTCCCGGCGCATTTGTCCTTACCATTGCGGGAGGTTTTCTATTTGGTACGGTAATCGCAACGGTCTATGTTTTAGCCGGCGCTACGGCCGGGGCTATACTGGCTTTTCTGACTTCAAGATATCTTCTTGGAAACTACATACAAAAAAGGTACGAAAAAGAACTTCTTGGCTTTAATAAGGAAATTAACGACAATGGAAAGAACTACATTTTAATGCTCAGGTTTATTTCTATACCGCCGTTTTTTCTTTTGAACATTATTGCCGGACTTACCAAAATAGATCTTAAAACTTTTATTTGGACCACAGCTCTCGGAATACTGCCCGCCACTTTAATATATTCTAACGCCGGAAATAATCTTTCCAGGATAGAAGAACCGGGAGATCTGCTTTCAATACGACTGCTGGCCGGTTTTGTTTTGCTCGGACTACTTACGGTACTGCCTGTTTTAGCCAAAAAATTCATGAGAGTCAAAAAAGCAGTTTAAGCCCCATTTCTGTTAATATAGACGTAAAATCCACGGTCTGATTATGATTTCAGGTCAGTACCTTCTATCCCGAGGTAGATAATCTTTTCTAAAAGACTTACGGCTGTGTTTACATATTTGGGGCATAACATAACAAAGAGTCCGTTGTCTTTTGCTTGTTTTTTACCCGAAGCGGTATCCATGTCACACTCCAACAACTCACTGCAATTTATTGAACCATAAATTTTTGTAAATTCTTCACAAAACATTTTTACAACTCTTCTTGTCTCTTCCTTTTTGGAAGCGTCTCCCGCATCGACACGGCCATGTTTCAGTCCAATGACCATAAAAGCAGCAGTTACCGCGCCGCACGTTTTTCCCATACCGCCCATACCTCCGCCAAAAGATTCAGCCAATTTTAGCGCTGTCTCTTTAGATAGTCCAAACTCTTCGGCAAAAACATAAAGCACCGCCTGGGAACAGGAAAACCCCGATAAAAAATATGCTCCGGCTTCTTCTGATCTTGTCATATATTTTTCAAAATTCCTTAGTTTTGAACGGAACCGCCGGAAGCCCTGCTTTATTATACAGGTTGCATTTCGGATCGTTTGCCCACCCATATCTTACAGCCAGCGGTGTTTTTATACTTTCATTCCACACTATAACTGTTCTCTTGTCTATCTTTGCTTTCGCACTGACAAAATCACCGTTCTTACCCTTTATTTCAAAACCTGACAGAGGTTTACTTCCGGCTTTTAACCCTGACTCCGAATGCTCAAAATAAAACCTTAGCTTCTTCCCCTGTATTTTCATGTATTTATAAACAGGCCCGGAATATTCCACATTTTTTCCATACGTTTTTGCAAGAGCATTGAAAGCAAGGCGTTTTCCTACGTCCTGTTTATTTTTCGGATGAACATCCTCGCTTTCACCTATATCAATTGCGACCGCCATACCTGTATTGGGAAGTTTTAATGTATCCTGCTGGGCCTTTCTTAAGGCAGCCCAATCATCTTTAACCAAGCTAAAATTGGCTAATTGCACAAAATAAAACGGCAATTGAATGTCCTGCCATTTTTTGCGGAGATCATTGATAAAATGTTTTTTTAATTCAAAGTACTCTTTTGGTTTATCGGCATTTGATTCACCCTGGTACCAGATGAAACCTTTTATACCAAAGCCAACAAGGGGCGAGACCATGGCATTATAGAGGGTTCCCGAGGTCCTGTCATCAAAATATTCTTCTCCGATACCAACCAGCGCCGGAAGTTTTCTTTCAACCCGGTACCGCCACTTCCCCTCAAGACTGATACTTCCAAGTTCGGAATGATTTATCACCGAAAGCCTCATAGTACCTTTAGCTGCGCCAAAACCTCCGACTCTATTAGCGGCAAATATCCTTATAGTGATATTATTTCTTCCCGCCGTCAGCAGCCTGGAAGGAACAAGATATTTTCTGTTGTAATTCCAAAACCCCGGAATATCATCTCCTGCCGAACCGATTTTTTCTCCATTAAAATAGGTGTTGTCAAAATCCACAATAGGCCCAAGATCAAGAGCAAGATCAGATTTAATCCAGGTTTTGGGTATCTTAACTTCTTTTTTCAGCCATACAGCCCCGACAAAATTAAGCCCCTTCTCATTCCAATAACCCGGAGCATTTATTGTTTTCCATTTCCGAAAATCATAATCTTTCTTCTCCATTCCCAGCTTCAAACCTTCATTGCCGGTATCTTTATGCAAATCCTTGGGCGTCCGGCGGAGTTTCTTAAGTATCTTTGCTCTCTTGATTACCTCCAGGTTATTTCTTTTTAATTTGGCATAACCTTTAAAGTTTTTTACGGCATCCTCGCTCATCCACCACTCTATCTTTGTTCCGCCATATGAAGTATCGATCAGCCCAATGGGTTTGTGCAGGTTCTTATGAAGTTCTCTTCCAAAATAATATCCTGCCGCCGAAAATTTCCCCACGGTGAAGGGCGTAACTTCCTCCCACTTTCCTTTAACATCCAAAAAAGGTTTAAGCGCATACATATGAGGAACAGAAAATATCCTCATTTTCGGATACCTTGCTGCCTTAATTTCTTTAATGGAATTATTACAATCTTTTACGATCATCGCCATATTAGACTGCCCGGAGCAGACCCAGACATCTCCGACAAGAAGGTTTTTAATAACATGTTTTTTTTCTGCCGACTGTACGGTCATCGTATAAGGTCCGCCGTAAGACAACTCAGGCAGGTTTACTTTAAACACCCCTTTTTTATCCGCTTTTCCTTTGATTATTTTACCCGCCAGCGTGACGGTAATTTTACTTTCGGAACCGGCTTTTCCCCAAATCAGATTTTCCTTCCCCTCCTGCAGCATCATATTATCCGAGAAAACAGAAGGCAGCCAAAGCTTGTTTTTTTTCATATGTTCTTCCTTTTAAAAGAAAATTACAAATTACAATATATGGTGTTATATATTTCTCAAAATATCACACTTTGTACATCTTCCTTCGTACTTATTTTTCTTTCCCCACTTCACTCACTTTTTTCACTATCTTCAATAATTCTTCTTAAATTATTCGCATTTCTTACGGCAAAACCCTGATGACAGTTATTAAAAAACATATACAGATCATTGCATTTCCCTGCCATTTTCTTTATATCAGGGATAAATGTTTTTAATTCCTCTTCGCTATAAAGATAATTATACCTCTCTTCAAGTGAAGCATTAAACCAATTATTATTCCTGCCATGAAACCGGAGATATCCTATTTTTGAAGTAACTTCCGGCATATAGGGCATTAACCGCGTAAGCTTTGGCTCGTCCACCGCGCAAAACCCCATTTTATTTCCGCTTAAGAACCGTAGAGTCTCAGGATTTGCCCATTCTGTACTTCTAAATTCAATAACAAGCGGAATATCTTTTAAAATATCTTTGCATTTCAAAATATACTCTTTATTTTCATCCGAGGGATTAAAAAAGAAAGGAAATTGCAATAAGACGCACCCCAGCTGATTTTCAGCAATAAGCGGCTTTAAAGCGCCGGCAAATTTTCTAGTATCCTCATACGCTTTCATAATAGAAGGTTTCCGCATTATTCTTGAATCAAACGGGTCATGGGTGGTTCCACGGTTGCCTTTTACCGTAAAAACAAAATCCTTGGGCACTTTTTTTTGCATGCCCATAAAGGATTTTTCTGACGGAAGAGCATAATAAGTAAAATTAACTTCCACCGAGTTAAATTTCAGATCATTGGCATAATAAGAAAGCATATCCGCCGTCTTTATCTCTTTTGGATATGCATTACCTTTCCAGTCAAGAAACGAAAAACCGGAAGTCCCGATCCTGATTGACATGTTGTTACCTTTTATTCAAATTTTAATCCAATGCCGTCTTCGTTAATCCGTATGGTAAAGTATCAATTACTAAGATCTAAATTCTAAGCACTAAACAAAACTTAGAGCAAATACTAATAACTAAATTCTAAATACTAAACAAAATCGTTGCACTAATATTAGATATCTTCCTTTTTAGTGCTTAGTGCTTTAATCTTAGTCATTGTTTAGTCATTAGTGCTTTGACCTTAGTAATTGAGTTTTCACCTTTCCTCGTAGTCCATATCCACTATCTCTTCATTCTCAAAATAAAAATCCTTAACCCAGGCTGATTCCTCACCGTCTACGGAAACTACACACTCAACAGAAAGTATTCCAAATCCTTCCTCATTAACCTTATTTTTGGTAACAGTCATTGAAACAGTATCTTCATCATACATTTCCTTAAGATACGCCTCAGCCTTCTCTATCAAAGCCTCTTCATCCATACTATCACCTCAGCTTTCATTCACTGTTTTTACTGCTTTTTCTGTTTTTTCCGCCAAAGAGCGTGGCGGATTGCTCGCCTAAATGCAGGCGACCAGGCTTTTATCTTCTATAATTGCTGCTTTTACTGTTTTTGCTTCCCCTGCTTCCTCCGCCTAGGCGGATTTCGCGAAGATTTAAGGTTCGATATTTAGACTTCGCTCAACTTGCTTCACTTTTCTCCACTTTCTTCCTGTTCTTGCTGTCTCTGCTGTACTTGCTTTGCCTGCTTTTCTTACCTTCTTCTCCACGTCATATTTGTTACTTCACCTTTTACAAAAGTGAATTTTTTTGACCAGTCTGAATGCGAGCCGCCGATTGAAACCGTGCAATCAACTGACAATACGCCATTCCCTTCCTTAACAGCATTATTAGTCACATCCATACTTACAGTATCCTCTCCATACTCTGACTTAAGATATTTCTTGCATTTTTCCATCATAGCTTTTTCATCCATAAAACCCCCTTAAAATTCAATCACTAAGAACTAAATTCTAAGCACTAAACAAAACCTAAGAACAAAACTCAAAAAAAACAAAGTTAAGACAAAGAAACAATATTCTTATGATATTTATTATACTTATTTTTATTCTTTTTTTCAGCATCAAAAACAAGGATAACTTCAAATTTCCGGTCAAACTCTTCCTACCGGAGCCAGATATATTACAAACTCATCATTTCCGTCTGCTTTTATCAGTTTATCCATTTGAGCTTGATCGTATGCTGCAATTGCACAGGTACCAAGACCTATGGACTCTGAGGCAATATAAAGATTTTGAGCAACATGGCCGGCATCAAGCGCCAGCACCTTATACGATGCAGGACCATAACGCCATTCCATTCTATAGGGTATTACCGACCAGATAAAAGTAACGGCCGACACCCCGGCATACGGCTGTCCCAGAGCCGCAGAAATCAGCTTATCAGATATATCATTATCCTGATACTCAAGCAGGAGTTCATGCGAGAGAGGCAGATATCTATAAAGACCTTTTTCCAGTCCTTTGACATTCATAATTACCGGATAAGTTTCAAAAGCATGTCTTGCTCCTGCAGAAGGTACCGTTCTATAAGCAGCAGCATCTCCAAATTTTCTTTGTACCCCTTGTGTTGCCCAAAGCAGAAAAGAAAGCTCTTCTAAGGTAATGAATTTATCAGTAAATTTTCTCCGGCTCCGTCTTTTTCCTATCGCAGTTTCTACATCAAGAGTCTTGATTGACGTCCACTCATTCTTCTTCACAAGCCGGAATTTTCTCTGATTTACAGCATCCCATGGTTTTTCCATAGGTGGAGGCTTTATTCCTTTATTTTGATCCGTATCGCTAGAATCAAACTCCTGTCTTACAGTATCTTTCAAAAAGCCTCTATTTATATCCATAAAATGAACTCCTACTTTTCGTCAAGATATCGCACGATACTATTGAGCGCAAAAACCGTAAAAACCACAGGCGTCATATTATATCCGTTATTTTCTTCTACCATCTTCTCGTAAGTGTCCGTTAAACTGTGATAATCCCGCGGCATTCCAATGTCATCCCTGTCATCTGTCTCCCTGGAAACGAGTGTAACAATGTTTATAGTTTTATCAAAAAGGGAAACAAGAGAGGACATATCCGTGCACGCCTTTATCGGAACATTTGAACGAATAAGATTCAACTTTAAATTTGCCCCTTCCCCGATAAAATACTTCTTTATTTCTTCTTTAGAGAAATATTTAAGCAGTTCAGACCCGGAAAAACTCTTTTCTTTAATAAAAGTTTCCAATTCTGCTATAAATTTATCGTTTCCGCCTCTATTCATACCTGCAAAATCCTTTTCGCAGTTAAAGAACCTTATAAATTTCCCGGAGATGCTGTCTAAATTCAGTATATAGACATTATCTTTACCGTATTTATCAAAGTGTTTTTGAAGGATCTGCTTTCTGTACTCAACGGCACCCATTAGACCGTTTTCCTCAGACCCCGTAAAGACAAATTCAAAATCTGTATTTGGAAAAACCGGACCTTGTCTGCCCCTTTCTGAAAGTTTTTCCTTTAAAGTAGAAGAGATCGTCCAATGTTGTTTTACTTCTGCAGGACAGACGATCTCCATTAACCCTGCAAGTACGGCAGCACCGGAAAGATTATCGTTATATCCCGGATTAAAAGGCATATTAGCGGAAATATCGGAGATAACAGTCTCAATAAGTATTAATACCGCTGCAAGAAGAGAAAGTATCACCAGTATTGTAGAAAAAGCTCCGTGAAGTCCAAAAATAAGATGAATACAAAGTGTCAACGTTATTAAACAGGCTGCTATCATCGGCCCCAGAGAAAGACCGTTCTTTACTATTTTTGCCAGAAAAGAGCTTCCAACGTTTATTCCTCCGAAAGAAGGAAGACATCTCCCCGTATCATAATGCGCGGTTAATATTACAAGCTTTCTCGCCGCCGGTTCCTTCTCTCTTCTTGTAGAACAGATTATATTTCCTGATTCAGCGTTGGGAATAAAGAAAGAGAAGAAACTCCATCCCGTATAAGTGGAGATGATACGTGAAAATACTATTCCCCCGCATAAGAAAATACTTACAACGGTAAAAAACGAGGGCACTTCCCCTAAAAATGAAAATTTAACCGTTTGCCACGGCGAAGGAAAAGAAGTGAAGGCAAGAAGCAGTTTTCCAAGTATAAATATTCCCGCAGAAGAAAGAAAAAACATGTATGAATGCAAGCAGACATTCCAGGAACCCGAGCTTAAGTCAACCGCAAACGGTGTGAATTTTACTTCAACATCGAAAAGGGCCGGGCAAAACCCGCGCAGCATCGAAGCAGTTTTTTGTTCAGGATAAGTTCCGGAAGCCCGGTCCGGCAATTCTTTAAAAAGTCCGAAAAACTCCCTTATTACAGTTTTAACTTTCCACTCTTCCGCCATATTTCTCCCCTTATAAATATTCAATTTGTAATACCCTCGAACCAATAAAGCTTCGGGTTTAGCAGGCTGCTAAAAAACTCAAGATTTAGAAGTTTAATACGTTAATTCTTTTTTTCAGAACCTTAAATGCTTATTGTGCAAGCACTTTCAATACAACTGGATTCCCGTCTTTCCACCATGAAGATCGGCGGACACAGCGCGAGAATGACAGAAAAATGAGTTTTTGAGCAGCCTGTTAGATCTTAATATTGCTTTATACTCTCCAATTCATATATTGCAACAGGATGTTCCTTATCTTTCAGGCAAAGCTCATCAAGTTTTTTGGCTTTTACAAACTTTTCTATCTTGTTGTGTATTTCACCTGTAATCAATATTTGATTACGATAAGCACGATCTTCAAGGCAAGCTGCAATATTAACCGTCTCACCTATAATAGTATACTCTTTCTTTCTATGTGAACCCATCGGCCCCATTATTACTTTTCCGGTATTCACACCTATGCCGATATTTATCATGTCTTTATATTCCGGACCGAAATATTTGTGAACTTTATCCCTCATATCACAAGCAGCTCTGGCCGCAAGCAACGGATGATTCTTTACTTTTTCCCCGACTCCAAACACGGCCATGACATTATCACCTATAAATTTATCCACTATTCCGCCATATTCTTCGGCAATCGCAGTCATATTGGAGTAATATTTATTTAAAATGTCAACGACCTCGCTTGCTTTTAATTTTTCAGACAGTGCGGTAAAACCTCTGATATCGGCAAAAATAACAGAAACCTCCAACTCCATACTGATTTCCGACATACTAAAGGTTGCTTCGTCCTTTAATACGGGATACGCAACATATCTTTTAAAAACATCTTTGATTATTTCTTTTTCCTGAAATCCCCGGGCTATTACCCAGGAATAAACAAGGGAGAAGGACATCAAATAGAGACCGTACTCAAAAAGGGTAGTCTTGATGCCTAAAATGTTTATCTTTAGCAGGGTTAAAACATCATGGATTCCAAAAAGTATGGCAATTGCCGTACCTATCAGCAAGATTATATTGTAAGAATGAAATTGCTTTGTTTGAACGATTTTTTGCGCAATCAGATAATACCCGTAACCAAGAGAAACACCGAGAGACAAGATCATAAGAAAATATGCAGGACCTTCTTTTCCCTGCAAAAACTCACCGCCATAAAGCGCCGTATTATTTATAATCAAAAGCGGGGTGGTAAAAAGGATCCCCAAATACGCTATAGAAAGATAATTCAGAATTCCGATCAAAACATCTTTTTTCTTTTTGGTATATTCATAACAGAAATTCAACCATGCCGGAGCCATCAATATAACCCCGATATGCTCAAACTTATGCCAAAAGATAATTTGCTCGGGTATTTTTACTTCTTCTATAGAAAACTGACCTATCGCATAAATCCCGGTTGAAAAAAATAAAACAGCCAGATATTTCAGCTCCCGCTCGCTTTTGTAAAAAAAGTATAAGATAAAGAACATAAAAGTCATAAGAATACTTATATTAAAAGCAAATAAAGCCGCAAGCTTAGTGATTGTCATTTGAAACCCTCATCTTCCGCGATAATTATTTTAATCAGATCCTTAAAGCTGTTTATTAAAATATCCGGCCCGGATTTTTCAAGCTGTTTCTTTGTACTATAGCCGTAGGTCACCGCAACTGCTTTAATTCCATTAGCATGGGCGCTTATTATATCTGTTACGGAATCCCCCACATAGACGGCGTTTTCCGGTTTTATTTTTTCTTTTTTCAAAAGATACGCGAGCATTTCCGTCTTATTCATCAGCTCACCGCTTTTAATATCGGGAGAAACAACAGAAATAAATTCCTTTACTTTGAAAGCGTCAAGCATCCTTAACGTGGGAATGTAACGTTTATTAGTAACCAAATAAAGCTTAGCATCTTCAGCTTTTAAAAACTCAATGGTTTCTTTTACCCCGGGATAAACTGTCGTACGGGGATAATCGGAGTTATCATATTCATTTTTAAAATTACCGCAAACTTTTTCCAGCACAGAAACATCAAGTTTTGGAGTTATATTTTTTAAACATTCCATTAAAGGCGGTCCGATATGTTTCTGCTCCGGCTTTGCATCAAAAACCCCTTCTTTCGCGTAAGCCTCTTTCATGCAAGCAAGTATATCCGGCATAGAATCCACAATTGTTCCGTCAAAATCAAATATAACCGCCGAATACACTGATTTTTTCAACTTTTTATTCCTTTCTTACCCGATATCCCTTAAATTATATACCGAACGCCCGATGCTTTCAAGAAAAATACATACAAATCAAATATTAGGCTATTACAGGCATGACTGAAATGCAAAAGAAAAATGCTGAACACTTATACTACAAACGTATAGGGAGTAAAATAATCGGGATTCCTTGGTAATAGAATCTGCGCTGTATGGCGAAAACTGTGTAATTGTGAAGCCATCGGGTAAAGACTATCTCTTCGGGGAAAACCAGCTGGCCTCCGAAGAAATTTGCGTTGGGGTATTTCTTCAGTATTTCCTGCGCTCCGTCAGAAATTTCTTGAACAACATCTACTCCGATCAGGCAGATACCTTCGGCAAAATATCCGCGGCTTTGAATATAGTTGACATATTTGTCCACATCCGCCTTAATATGTTCCTGCAGGCTTTCAATAGCTCCCGCGCCTTTAAAAGCGCCGGAATCAACAACCCCGACCTGGACAATTACAAAGTTTTTATAAACACCGGAGAATATCCTGAAGATATTTAATAGTGTATGCAGTCCCACTCCGTTAAAACCCGAGACCAGCACAACCGCTGTTTTGCTTTTCGGGTTATACTTTGGTTTATCCTCTTCCTTAAGCTCTCTGATCGTTTCAGGCATGACCGAGAGAACCAGGCTGTCAAGACGTTTCAGTATCAAAGAGGTCTTTTTATAATGATGTTTGATCGTCATTACGACAGCGATTAAAGAACCGGTAATTAATATTGTTATCCAACCGCCTTCCCCGAATTTCAGCCAGATGACGGATATTAGAATAGACAGGGTAAGAAGAAATGCCAGCCCGTTTATTGCAAGTTTTCTCCTCCATTTTTTTTCTACTTTTCTTTCTCTCCACCAGTGAATTACCATCCCAAGCTGGGAAAGAACAAAAGTAATAAAAACATTTATCGAGTAAAGCACGACAAGATAACTCACCTTGCCTTTGGTAACGACAAGAAGTACAATCGCCGCCATTCCCATAAGCAAAACGCCGTTTTGTGTCACCAATCTGTCGCTTAATATCTGAAACTTGGTAGGGAACCATCTGTCGGCCGCCATATTGGACATTACTCCGGGCCCGCCTAAAAAGCCTGTCTGCGCCGCAACAAACAAAAGAGCAGCCTCGGAAAGGAGAGTTATAAACAGAAGTGTTTTTCCCAAAGTACCGGCTCCGAATACTTTTGCAAAAAGCACGGCGTTTAAGGTCAAGCCCTCTGTGATCTTTACTTCATAAAGAAGATACGCAAACATTATTCCGAATACTACGAAGGCAAGTGAAATTGCCATATAAGACATAACACGTTTTGCGGTTTTTACTTTTGGTTCGCGTAAAATTGACATACCGTTACTGACCGCTTCCAACCCCGTATAAGTTCCCGCACCCAGACTGTAAGATCTCATAACTAAAGCAATAACGGCCATAACACCCATACTTGCTACCGAATCTTTTACATCTGCTACAGTATTTGAAACGACTCCTCCAAGATTACTCACATGAGTTATCAAAATATAAAGTATCGTACCCACATGCATAAGCATAAAGACAACAAATATAGGAAGCAGGAGTTTAACCGATTCTTTAACGCCTCTTAAATTCAAGACTATCATAACTATTAAAGCAAAAACAGAGAACCAAAGAGTGTAATGACTGTAGGAAGGGAAAAAACTAAATAATGCATCAGATCCCGCGGCAATTGAGAGAGTAATAGTAAGTACATAGTCTATCAAAAGAGCGGAACCGGAGATCATCCCGAGCGTAGGAGTTAAAAGCTTTGTAGCAACCACATACCCGCCGCCGCCATAAGGAAAAAGCTCAATGATCTGAGAATACGAAGCACTTATAATAAATATGGTTACAGCCGTAATGCAGGCTACAATGAGTGCCAGATAAGTATGGCTTCCGAGAGCAAAAAAGGCTTCCGCCGGGCCGTAGCAGGAAGAAGAAAGCCCGTCAGACCCGAGGCCTACCCAAGCAAGTATAGCAGCAAGAGCCAGGCTATGAAAGATCTTGCTATCCTGGGGATCTTTCGCTTTGCCTATTACCATCCGCCTTATTTTTAATAACATCCCGAGTTTATCTTCGGGGTTATCTTTCGGTATCATTATTTTCGCCATTAAATTCCTTTTATTTTTAAAAACGATTCCACTGACACACGATGCGGTTCCAATAAACTAGCATGTCTCCATTAATTTTTTATATTAATTCTACTCTTTATCTGCTTTACCTAATATTTTTCTTCTCTTCCTGCCCTTTCCGCCATAAAGCGTCGGCGGATTTCGCAGCTAAAAGCGCTGCTCAAGCTACTCCTTCTCTTTCTTCTTTTCCTTTACCTGCTTCTCTTTCCGCCATAAAGCATCGGCGGATTTCGCAGCTAAAAGCGCTGCTCAAGCTTCTTCCTTCTCTTTCTTCTCTTTCTTTACTTGCTTTATTTGCTGTTCTTGCTTCCCTTGCTGTCCCTAATAGTTTCCTTCTTTTTTCCAAACATCAAGAATCAACTCATATCGCTTTAATTCCATCCCGGTATACACACAATTACTGGTCGAGAAAATATATCCGCCGCCGGGCATTCCATGTTTTAAGGCGTAACGGGCGGATTCTATTGTTTGTTCATCAGTTCCGCTGTCCATCAAGCCGCAATTTACATTACCTATAAGACAGATCTTATCTCCGTACAACTTTTTGACTTTTGCTATATCCACACCCGCCTGAGGATCTATAGAATGCAAGGCATCAGGATTTGCATCAACGAGCTGCTCAATTATAGGCATTATATTCCCGTCAGTATGTTTTATGGTGTAAAATCCCAGATCCCGGTAACCTTTAATAAGTTTTTTTAGATACGGGGCGACAAATTCAGAGAACTGTGAAGGACTGAGGAACGGTCCTGAATTAAGACAATAATCAGAGCATAGAGCAAATCCGTCAAGCGCGCCTTTTGCCTTTGCCAATGCTTCTGCTTTTTTAAGTGCTTCATTAACTTTCATATCCGCTTCAAGCTTTACTTTCTCAGGCTCATCAGCAAGCCGGTAGCTAAACTCAAGCATCCGGTCTCCCTGAGGGAGACTATAGGTCGCATCACCCGAAGCCATAAGAAAATATTTATCACCCGATCTATTGCGGATAATTTCCGCCATTTTACGTCTCTCATCCTCGGTACCCGGATTTTCATGAATAAGAATCGCACTATGCTCGTATTTTTCAGCTGTCCGAATATAAACGTCAGCCATATCTTCCCTATGAAAATGTCTTTCAGCTTCCTTCATCTGATCCCATTGATGATAAGATCTATGAGAAGGATGGACTTTCCCAAAAGCCTCCATCGTAAGGAAAAATACAAGTTCAAAATGCGGGACTCTTCCGGTAACAGGCTCTCTTTTTAGTGCTTTTATAAATTTCTCTCTTGGTGTCATTTATCCTCCTTTCAAAAAATAATTGTAAAATATTGAAGTTTAATATATATACCTTATATTGTCCTCCAAAATTATTTTGGAGAGATCTCGCCTTTAGGCGGATCCTTTGTCATTTCTTTACGGTTCATAGATTATATATGTAGGACAAAGCATTTTCAACAGTTGAAAACGAGCCATTTACCTTGCTTTTCAAGAATAATTCTGATATTATCTTGCTGTTTGCAATATTAATCAACAGGAGCTGATTATGACTTTGGACGAACAAACAATAAAGACAGGTTTAAAAGCCATGGGTATTATTTTAGGATCCCTCGGTGCAGGTTTTACAGTGGAAAAAGTAATATTGGCAAGACTTAAAAAACTTGCGGAAAAAACCACATGGGAAGGTGATGATATTATAATCGAAGCCCTTAATACGTGGGTAACAATGCTTATTCTTCTCCCCGGAATTTACTTTGCAGCTCTTTACCTTCCTCTTTCCGAAAAAATAGAAGGAAACATCAATAAAATATTAATGGCTCTTGCTATTTTTTTCACAACTATAATTCTTTCTAAAATAGCAGTAGGCTTTATCGGACTTTATACTAAAAAAGCCGAAGGCAACATGCCTTCTACTTCAATATTTGCCAATATAACAAAAGTAGTAATGTTCAGCCTCGGAGGCCTTGTAATACTTCAGTCTTTGGGTATTTCAGTAACTCCTATACTCACGGCACTTGGAGTTGGAGGTTTGGCCGTGGCTCTTGCTTTACAGGATACTCTCTCAAATCTTTTTTCGGGGATACAGGTTTTAGCCTCAAGACAGATCAAACCGGGAGATTATATCAAGCTTAATTCCGGGGAAGAAGGTTATGTTTCTGATATAACCTGGAGAAATACCACTCTTAAGACTCTGCCAAATAATTACATAGTACTTCCTAACTCGAAACTGGCTACAAGCATTGTTACAAACTTTCATGCTCCCACAAAAGAAATGGCGGTAGGTATAACTATTACAGTTTCCTATGGAAGTGATATTCCAAAGGCCGAAAAAGCAATAGTAGAAATAGGAACAGACGTAATGAATACAGTAACAGGAGGTGTTCCCGGACACAAACCCGCAGCCCGGGTTGCAGAACTTGCGGATTTTGGTATAAAACTTGGAGTAGGCTTAATGGTAAAAGAGTTTGCCGATCAATTTCTGATAAAACATGAGTTTTTAAAACGGCTTCTTGTTAGATTTAAAGAGGATGGAATTGAAACACCTTTTCCTACTTCCACAGTGTATTTAAAGAAGGAATAGAATAAAAATAAAATCTGACTTATTTTTGACACGGAGGTGTCCATGAAAAATTTTATGTTTCTTACACTTTTGCTGGTAATGTTCACGGGAGTTTCTTTTGGCCTGACAGTTCCGCAGGCCCAGGCTAACGCCCTGAATTGTATTGAATTAATAAAATTCTCGGCTGAACTTTCATCTCCATCTCTGAATAATTTCATACTAAAATCAAATAAAATTAAATTTGACAAGTCAAGCGGTACAGTTTTTATTATGGAAAAAGCCATAGGAGATATCCGATTCAAATATTACGATAAAAACAAGAAAACTATCACAGGCAAAACACTTTCAGAGATCTATAACAATGCATATAAAAATGCCGCTTACTTTGAAATTGAACTGTCCAATAAATTATTTTATTCTGCAAAACTTACAATAACCTACGATTCTCCGCTGAAAAAACACGAGAATTTATCTGTAAATGGTATTCTTTCCATAATTAGCGGCAAAGAAACCATACCATATCAATTTATCGAAAAAGCTAAAGTAACGGAGCTTTCTTCGGCAAAAACTGTAATTAGCGGCGGCATTTTAAAAAGCGAGGGAGCTTTTAAAGACCTTATAGTTATTGACTTTTCCAAGAACCAGCTAAAATCATCTGTCAATAAAAAAGCTTCAACAGGTACGTCTTTCAACACTGATAAGAGAAGCCAAAAAATTGATAACTTGAAATATATTCTAATTAAATAATACAGTATTCACAGAATAACCAAGCATAAATCAAGTAAATTCATGTGTTTTTCAATATTAAATAGACGTTAAGTAGTCGCAGGCTTTAGCCTGCGAAATTACGCAAGCTAAAGCTTACGACTACAAGAACTACCCCTGACTGACGTGGTTACCGCAGGATAATATTTGCTATTGAACTAGCAAATATTATCTGTTATAATAACTTAAAGAAAGAGCTTGCAGGATAATTGATGCAAGAAAGAGAAAGGATGTTAAAAGAGAAGCAGGGGTGAAGTGGCAGTAAAAATCTAAGGATTATTGTTCTTTTATAATAACAGAGCTTTTTGAAATCATAAAAAACCGGGCCGGTCATTTACTCCCTATCATGGCATTCCGTTTCACCCCTTGAGTACCGAATAGGAATGTCAGCCGGCCCGATAAAAAAACCGATGACAAAAGTCACCGGTTTTTTTATTTATGGCTGTTTTTTGCATAGTCTTCATTGGAAAATTCAGAAGGGAAAACAAACAACCTGTCAGGCGGAACTTTCTTTAAGTCAAACAAAAAGCTATTTTTTTAATATTTTGCAGCTATCGCGGCTATGGCATCCTCTGAGATCCTGACAATACCGGGAGTATTTGCAGAGGCATTACTGTTCTTCATAATAATGGCTTATTGTGCAGGCGGTTTTGAAAACCACTGGCGTAAGAGGCTGTGCCAAAAGGTAGTTGCCTGATTAATCAGGCGCAATTGGTAAGCTCTATAAATCGAGCAACTACAATATGTTTTGGTATCTGTAAAATATTTCAGACTTTTGGCACAGCCTCGTAAGGGTGTGGAGTTTTACTTTCCCAGAAAGGTTTCGACAAAACTCGTATTAAACTCGCCTCTCCTGAAAGAAGAGTTCATCATTACTTTCTTATGAAACGGAATTGTAGTTTTTATTCCTTCTATTACAAATTCATCAAGGGCTCTCGCCATTCTGTCTATCGCTTCCGTCCTATTATTACCATGGGAAATGAGTTTTGCTATCATGGAATCATAAAAAGGCGGAATACTGTAACCGGCATATACCTGGGTATCCAATCTGATTCCTATACCTCCCGGAACTATAAACTGTGTAACTTTTCCCGGAGACGGCAAAAACCCCTTCTCGGAATCTTCAGCATTTATCCGGCATTCAATAGCATGACCCCTGAAATGTAATTCTTTTTTTGGCAAAGATAACCTTTCTCCAAATGCAATCTTAATCTGTTCTTTAATTAGATCTACCCCCATCACTGTTTCGGTAACACCATGCTCCACCTGTATTCTGGTATTAACTTCCATGAAATAATATTTATTGTATTTATCCAGAAGAAATTCCATGGTACCGGCATTTGAGTAATTTACTGCTTTGGCCCCTTTAATCACAGCTCTTCCCATTTCTTCCCTTAATTTCGGATTCATAGCAGGAGAAGGAGCCTCTTCTATAAGTTTTTGATGCTTTCTTTGAACTGTGCAATCTCTTTCTCCGAGATGAGCAACATCTCCATATTCATCCCCTAAGAATTGAAACTCCACATGCCTTGGTTCCTCTATATATTTCTCTATATATACTGCCGGATTGCCGAAAGCTGATTCGGCTTCCGCACGCGCAGTAAGAAACCCGTTAACCAATGAAACATCATTATGGGCTACCCGCATGCCTCTTCCGCCGCCGCCTGCACTGGCTTTTACTATAACCGGATATCCTATTTTTTTTGCAATCTTTAAGGCTTCCTGATCATTTACAACCACACCTTCACTACCGGGAACTACGGCAACTCCTGCTTTTCTCATTGTATCTTTTGCGTACACTTTATCGCCAAGTTTTTTTATGGCCTCAGGAGACGGGCCTATAAACTTTATAGAGCAGTCTCTGCAAATCTCCGCAAAATGCGCATTCTCAGCCAAAAAACCATAACCGGGATGTATGGCTTCCGCATCCGTTATTTCTGCTGCCGATATAAGATTGGGAATGCTAAGGTAACTTTTACTGGACTGAGCCGGACCAATACAAACACTTTCATCAGCCTGTTTTACATATAGCGAACTCTCATCCGCTTTAGAATACACTGCTACAGTGCGAATACCCATCTCTTTACAGGTTCTGATAATTCGAAGGGCTATTTCGCCTCTATTTGCTATTAATATTTTCTTAAACATTATATTTTGTACTCCTTACATTATATTCTCCTCCCTTTCGAGATAAGGGGAGGATTAAGGTGGGGATATTATTTTTATTTATAAAAGCTTTTATGATCCCCATCCGTACCTTCCCCTTATTTAGAAGGGGAAGTAATCTTAGGCTGGTTCAACAACGAATAATGGCTGTCCAAATTCCACGGCCTGACCATTTTCCACCAGTATTTTAGTTATCCTGCCTTTTGTTTCAGACTTTAGCTCATTCATAAGCTTCATCGCTTCAATAATGCAAACAGTCTGACCTTCCTTTATAATATCGCCTTCTTTGATAAAAGGAACAGATTCAGGAGAAGGTGCTTTGTAAAAGGTCCCGACCATTGGGGAATTAATAGTGCTTCCAAGCGATTTTGCGGAAGCAGGTACTGACGCTGCAGCAGGAGCAGAAGGTGCAGGAATAGCGGCTTGCTGAACTGCAGGCATATGGACAATCGACTGTGGTGCTGTCATAACCGGAGTAACAACCGCACCGGAAGCACCTTTTTTGATCTTAATTTTTATTCCTTCTCTTTCAATTTCTATTTCGGAGACATCGCTCCCCTTTAGTAAATCAATAAGCTCTTTAATCTCTTTTGTATTCATTTTCCCTCCGTTTTCCTAAATAGATTCTACAGACCCTGCACCATTCAATTCCTTCGGGGGCAAGGCCATGAACCTGAAATTAATGGTACTGATAAACAGAAAAACCTTGTTCATTAAAATTATTTTTGTACTCTTTCCAGGTATTCCCCGGTCCTCGTATCTATTTTTACAGTTTCCCCCTCTAAAACAAAAAGAGGCACCTGAACAACCGCGCCGGTTTCAAGTGTAGCAGGCTTTGAACCTCCGGTAACCGTATCACCTTTAATCCCCGGAACGGTCTCAACTATTTTAAGGTCTACCGCATTAGGAAGCTGCACACCTATAGGTTCACCTTTATGCAACAAAGCGTAAATCACCATATTCTCTTTAAGAAATTTTACCGAACTACCGAGAGCAGCAGGAGTAAAAAACTGCTGTTCAAAACTCTCAGTATCCATAAAAACATAATTTCCTCCGTCTTTATAGAGGAACTGCATATCTTTCTGCTCAACATCCGCAAGTTTAAGCTTCATGCTGGCATCAAATGTTTTTTCTATTGTAGTATCCAGTTTAACATTTCTGATTCTGGTCTTTATGTTAGTGGCACCTTTACCCGGTTTGTGCCTGGAATAGTCAACAACTTCAAATATAACCCCGTCCAGATCCAGGAGTACGCCCCTCTTTAAATCACTAGAATCTATCATTATAATTTTACCCCCTGAAATATACTACAGGACCACTAACCTTCGTTGATCAGCTCCAAGGATTTCACAGCCCTTTTCATTTACAATTACATCATTTTCAATACGTATGCCGTATTCTCCGCTGTAATAAACACCGGGTTCAACAGTTACCACCATACCCGCCTTAAAAATACCTTTTATTCTACTCCCAATTGACGGGTTTTCATGAACATTAAGCCCTATTCCATGGCCTAACCCGTGGGTAAAATACTTATCCATTCCGTTATTTTTCAGGTAATTTCTCGCTTTTTTGTCCGGAACGGACAGGTTTACTCCACTTTTGATAGTAGAAACCGCCTTTTGCTGGGCTTCATAAACCACTTTATAGTGCTTTCTTTTTTGTCCGTTTATTATACCCAATCCGACTGTTCTTGTCAAGTCAGAACAATATCCCTTGTAAACAGCCCCAAAATCCATGACTATCAGTTCACCTTTATTTATTCTCTTTCTCGAAGCCAGTCCGTGAGGCATAGCACCTCTTTCTCCTGAAGCTATTATAGTAGAAAAAGCCTGTCTTTCCGAACCTTCAAGTCTCATGTTATATTCCAGTTCAGCAGCAAGTTCAATCTCCAAAATATCCGGTTTTAGCTTTTTAAGGGTACGTTTGAACGCCGTTTCGGCAATCTCCACAGCCTTTCTGATCTTATTAATCTCCTCATCATCTTTCGTTTCTCTCAAGCTCTCTATTAATGAGGGCTCAAAAGAGATTTTCACCTTGGATAGGTACTTTTTTAATACTTCATATTGCGAAATGGTCATTTGTTTTGCTTCAACACCAAGAGTTTTTATTCCGTCTTTTTTTACTAATTCGAGGAAAGACTGATAATACTCTTTTGAGGATTTTATTTCTTTTAGTTCAAAGCCGCCGCTTAATTCTTTCTTGGCCTGTTCGGTATATCTGGAATCTGTAACAAAAAGCGCATTCTTTTGCGTAAGAAGAATAGCAGCCGTAGAGCCCGTAAAAGAACTAAGATAATTATTATTAACAGGACTCGTTACTAATAAACCATCCAGTCTTTTTCGTAACAGAACTTCTCTGAGTTTATCTATCCGTTGCATAAAAGTCCTTTTGTCCTTGGGTTTATGACGTTTACAAGGTAAAAGCCGGCCAAGAAAATCGCCTTCATCGATGACTTTTATCACTATTATCAGGCAATTTTCGCAGTCCCAGCTGCTCTGATTTGTGAAGCAAATCAAGCCGAGATAGGAAAGTATTTTACTTGTGCCCTAAGGGTATACTTTCCTATGCAGTAAAAGAAAAACAGTACTTATTATCTTTTTTTCTTTTCCAGCGTTTCGCTTAAAGTTATTAACGCAGTAACAATCCCGACAACAAAAATAAATATACTTGCAAAGCTGTGCATAAAATAAAGAAAATAATCAACAAAAGACTCGATGAAGTAACCACGCGCTTTATCGATAAAATAAAACCCGGTAGCAGCGGAAGCAGCACCTACAATTATGGCTAAATATTTGTAAAACATTTGCTCCTCTATTCTTTCGTCGCCTAATGTCTATTCTTGCCAATCATCCAAACATCTAACCCTCTAATCATCCGCCCTCTGCCCTCTCGTATAGGGATTCTATGGCATCTATCATTCTGTCCTGGTCCCATTCTCCGACCCTGCTATATCCGTTTTCTCCGAGTTTCTTTCTCAACTTTTCATCGAGAAGAAGAACGCTTATTTTTTCAGCGGCTGTTTTATAATCTTTCGGTGTAACCAGATATCCGTTAACTCCGTCAACGACGGCTTCTTTGGAGCCGTCAACAGCAGTTGCAACTATAGGTTTTTTGGCGCACATCGCTTGCGGCAATACGCGGGGAAGTCCTTCCCAGAGGGAAGTAAGCACTACCACATTAAACAATTGAATAAACTCCGCCACATCTTTCCGCCAGCCGGTTAAAATTATATCATTTTTTAAATTATTTTCCGCTATAAGTTTTTCCACCTCGGCGCGCTTCTCCCCGTCACCGACAATAAAGTATTTTGCACCCGGATGTTTTTCCTTGAGGAGAGCGGCAATCCTTACAAAATCCGCCGGATTTTTCTGGGGCTTCAGGCAGGCAACCATACCGACGGTTTTAGTATCCTTCCCGATGTTAAACTCCTTCCTGATAGAAGAAAGATCCCTCGGAGTTGTGAACTCGGAAAGGTCAAAACCGCTTCTTATTACAGTGTATTGAGAGCTTTTTCCGACCCTTGCTTTAAGTCCTTTTTCTATATCGACTTTTGTTACCACTATCATCTTGTCCGTCACTTTTGCGGCAAATCTTTCAAGAAACACATACAAAGAGCGCTTCAGGAAACTTTGGAAATCATTAAAGGAAAAACCGTGTACGGTATGGATTATGACGGAAACACCCGCAAGCTTCGCGGCAAACCGCCCGAGGATACCGGCCTTCGAGCTGTGTGTGTGAACTATATCTATCTTCTCTTCCTTGAATATTTTTTTCAAGATAAAAAGACACTTAAGATCATAGTAAAGCGAGAGCTCATGTTTTAACTCCGGAAGAAAATATTTTTTAAGATTTTCTATTTTTTTTGCATCATCAACAAGGACACCTTCTGTTCCGGCAATAAGAAATACATTAAACTTCTCCCGGTTGTGTGTTTTTACGGAGTATAATGTATTCTGCTGGGCTCCACCCAACTCCAGTTTTGTTATTATATGCAATACGTTCTTTTTCATACCATACCCGCTGCGGTCTTACCGTCCAGAAGAGCATCTTCCATCGCTGAATAATTCCAGGATCCGTACCGGCCGATAGAAGCTATTTTCTTCTTTTTTAAATATCTATTTATTATTGCCATATTTTTATAATAGTTAAGATCAAAAACCACATAAGCGTATTTAATGAAAAGCGGTTGTTCCGCGATAATACTGTCATGTTTCGAAAGTATCCCTGTTTTAATAAGGTCTTTTTTAATTCTTTCGGCAAGCTTCTTCCCGTCAAACTCTTCGCCCTGTTTTATTGAAACTTCCGCGTAAAGTGAAGAGGTGTAAGGAGGACAAAGTTTTTTTGAAACATTAGAATAAAAACCGACCCTGTAAAAACTTATTTTCGGATCAGCAAAATATATCCAGTGATTTTTATTAACGGACTGCCTTCCTATTCCAAGGTTTAAAGCAAAAACAGAAACATATTTAAGCTTTTTAGCCGCCCTTAAAACATTCTCCGGCACATTTTTAATAATCGGAATAAGTTCCGGTAAAGGAATTGTCGAAATTACCGAATCAAACATAGAAACACCCCTATGGCCGTTGAAATTTACGGTTTCCCCGTCCAGTCCTGTTACCTTGGAGTTAAATAATATCCGGGTGAACACCTCCCCGCTAATAGCTTTTGAAAGTGCCTCAATTCCTCCTTCTTTCGGATAATAAAACTCCTTATTGTAACCATATACCTTTTTCTTTTCCTTTATATCCGGGATATAGGTTATCGGGCCTGACGGGAGAAGCTTATTCAGACCTGATTTATAGAGTTTTTCATTATAAGGCAGCATAAAATGTTTGGCAATGCCTTCCCCTGTTGTGCCAAGAATCCATTCCTTGAATGTTTTAAAGTGCTTCTTTTTCTTTAAAGATTTTATTTTTAAAAGGCCTTTTTCGCATTCAGCGGCTATTGATTTATTCTTTAATTTAAAATAATTCACCTGAAAAGGATACGGCACATATTCCCCGGAAATATACACGACCGCTTTTCTGTAATGGAGCTTTAAATTCTTTTTCAACAGGCGGGAAACAAGTGCTTTACCGTAATTACTCTTAAAATGCAAAAAATGACCGGTATAATCGAAGGAGAATTTATTTACGATAAATGAAGCGGAAAGACCCCCTGTTTTTTCTTCTTTTTCAAAAATAATAAAATCTTTTTTGAGCTTCTTTAAATGAAAAGCGGCGGAGAGACCCGCAAGGCCTCCGCCGAGAATAGCTATTTTCTTTCTCATCAAAATTGTTCCCAATGTGTTACGGTCCGCACGCGTTTTTTTGGAACATGCATAACACCTTTTGGGTCTTTCCAGTACTTTATCTCCGTATCACTTTCTTCCCTTACAGGCGCCTCATCTCTATACCCGAGCGCAATAACCGAATCCACTTCAAAAATATCAGAAACTCCAAGAAGCTTTTTAAGACCGGACTTATCAAATGCTTTGATCCAGCAGCCGCCCAGACCGTCTTCCCAGGCAGTCAGAAGAATTGACATTGCCGCAGCTCCTAAATCATATGAAGTACTGGTGGAGCCGGTATTTTTATTTGCAATTATAATAATATAGGCTGCCGGTTTTTCATTTTCTTTCGGGACTCCCTCCGGAACTATATACGCCGCCCATTTCAAATGTTTAAAAACAGCTTCGAGAAGCTCCTGGTTCCTCACTATTATATACTCCAGAGGCTGCATGTTACCGCCTGAAGGCGAAACATGCCCCGCATTTACAAGCTTTTCCAGAACTAAATCGGGAATTGCTGCCTGTTTAAACTTTCTAATAGTGCGTCTTTTTAAAATAGTTTCATAAATAGACATAGTTTCTCCCATTGTTTTTACTCTTCAGAATCACTTGCGCCTTTTTTGCCGGCAGGAAAAGTATTCTTTTTCCCTTTATCAGCATTTTCTTCAGGCTTATACTGATATAAAGTTACTTTAGGTTTTTCGAGGGCCGCAGTCACATCAACTTTGATAGTAACAGCACCTTCTTCATCAGAAGTAATACCAATATCCTCTTCAAAACCAATATCCATTTCACTTTCTTTAAATTTCAGAACAGCTTTAATCCTTGCGACCTTATCTTTGGCTTCTTTATATGCCTCGTCTTTTGCGCCTTTGATAAGATTTCCCAGAGTTACTTCATTAAAATGATAATTAATCATTTGATTGGATGGATTTTTAGTATCCGATTTAAATTTAAGTTTTGAAGCCCCTTTAACCGCACTCATTCTTGTATCACCGGCACCTAAAGTCTTCTCTGACGATACGGAATTATCACCGGGTTGGACTTTACTTGTTTGCGACGAGGAGCCGCTATCTTTTTTATTCTGCGTATCTTTATCCCCTGAAGAGGTATCTGACGCAGCCTCTTTTGGTATATTCGCTATTGCAACCGCGCCATAATCAATTGCTTTGTCTAAAATCTCACAAATATCTTCAAATTTTTTATTTTTAAGATCATTAACCACAACATACTTTGTAATATTATACCTTTGCTGCACACGCTCAATTACATTACCATCATCATCCCGCCTTTTCAGGGTCTTAGCCTGTCTCATTGTCTGTTGTATTATTTCCGGTTGAAAGCCGTAAGACTTAAAACTTTCCTTCTTTATTTTAAAAAGCCTGCCTAAATTATACGTCAGAAAATCTACCTTACGCCCGGATTCTATTTCAGCAGCTCTTAAAGTTACCATGGGCCCTGACTTTATCATAAACTGGATAAAAACATTGTCAGGTTTTGCCGTGACAATACCGGTTCCCGTGAAAGTGAACCCTGAAATTTTACCGCCGGAAAATCTGACATTTTCAGCAACTCCCGAGCCGACTATATCAAGCGTCGAAGTAAGGCTGCCTTCCATCGTAGAGCCCACCTCTGAAGGCGGCAAAAGTTTGCCGGGATCAGGAACTGTTATGTTGGGGCTAACCGAGTTTTTTTCCGGGGTTGCATTCTTTCCTCTTCCGGAAGAAAGCGGAGAAGACAGCATATCGTTAAAAGCACGGGTATTCATAAGGTTAATTTCAATGAGAGGAATAACCTTTGCCGCAGGAATAGAAACTACAACACCTACAATACCTAAAAAGAAGATATGTTCTACAAGACTAAAAGCCAGCGATATTTTTGCTATCTTGTCCATTGCCATTTTTTAAAATCCCCTAAGAAGATCTTTAATGATTACTTTCTCCATTCCGGCTTTTTATGTTCTGTGGATTCAAAGAGTTTTTCCGCTCCAGCCTGTCTCGCCGCATCCATTACGGAAATAACGATACCATGCGCAACACTCTTATCCGCGTTTATTATTACAATTTTTGCTTTGCTTACGGCAAGAAGCGCCGCCAGAGGCTCATACAAATCCTTTAGCATCAATTCCTGGTTGCCCAGATATATTTTCCCGTCACCGCCGACAGTAAGTACTATATTTTTTTCCGGTGTAACATCGGAAGAAACAGCCCCCGGTAATTTTACTTTTATTCCGGACTGGACGATCATCGGAGCCGCAATCATAAAAATAATGAGAAGTACAAGAGCAACGTCGGTAAGCGGTGTAATATTAATTTCCGAAAATATTTTTCTTCTTTTACTTTTAAGATCCAGCAAGTCTCTACCTCCTTACCTCTTTAAGCATCTCTTCCCATTTTACGCGTTCCATGTCTTTCGCGGTTAAAAGACTGATAATTTCCATGGAGCTTATAGTAATATCAGTAGTGAAATCATCTATTTTTTTTACAAAATAATTATATGCGGCAACAGAAGGGATAGCGACAAAAAGCCCGACAATGGTTGCAATTAAGGCCTGAGCGATGCCGGGACCGACAACCCCGACCCCGCCTGCGCCGCCTTGATCGGAAAGTTTCATAAAAGCCTGAGTAACACCTATAACCGTGCCGAGTAAACCAATAAAGGGAGCAACATTACCGATAGTTCCGATAACCACTATATTTTGTTCCAGTTTAGAAATTTCTTCAAGGGCAGTTTTCTTCATTGCTTCTTCTGTATCTTCTTTTGTGGCAGGATATCTTGCTAGAGCGGCTCGCACTACAGAAGCAACCGGACTCGGTGTCTCTTTGCAGACATCTATAGCCTGAGGAATAGCTGTTTTATCAAATTTCCCGTCCTTCCTGAGAGTTCTTCTTAATTTATTAATAAACATGTTCACATTTATCTTAGCAGCTTTATATCTTAAATATCTTTCTACTATGTAATATATAGATATGAAAGAAAGACCAATAAGAACCAGAACTGTAAGCAACGCCCAAATATTCTTAAACAAAGATTGAAACAAACTTAAGTTTTCCGGCATAAACGACCCCCTTTAATGAAATCTATCATATATTTAAAGCATTTTTTAAATTAACACACATCAATAATACATTTAAATTTAACTTTTGTCAACCAGCACTCACTTTTATGGACATTATGGACTTTTACAGACTTTTATTGACTTAATTACTTGATCCCTTTTACAACATCCCCTATTTTAATATCATTTGCCTCAAACCAACCTTTATTCACCTCTAAGGCGTAGAGGACTTTGTACTTGGAAGAAACAGGGGTCAAATCTTTTGGTTTCATATCTTCTATATTGAGAATTATTCCCTTTTCATCTATGAAGGCAATGGATAAAGGAATAGTAGTATTAAACATCCAAAATGAGGTTTTTGCGGATTTTTCAAAAACAAACAGCATCCCGGAATTTCCCTCAAGCTTTTCTCTGAACATTAAGCCTGCTATTCTTTTTTCCTCAGTATCGGCAACCTCAACAAACAGCTTTTTATCTTTTAACACAAGGATTTTATTGATATTCTCCTCCTGTCCGGCAAGCATTTTTCTTGCCAGAGGGGGAAAAGCTACAATAGACACAACAAGCACAATGTACAGGATTATACGTACAGGGATTTTAAGTATGCTTTTCAATATTCTCATATTAGATTATACCATTTTATTCCGTCACATACGCAAGAGAAAATATATCATTAATTTGTCAGCATTTTGTTAAATTAAACAATTCAAATGACGGATAAAACAATACCAGTTTTAGACAGAATTCTATCAATAATTGTTTACATTGCATGGATTTTCAGGGTAAAAACGTTTGACTTTTCAAGGTAAATTCAATAAACTGTACTAATGAAAAAGATTCCACCGATTACAGAACTACAGGATTCCACTGATTGTACCGCCTCAAGTGGAAAAGTAGAACAGCACATTTTTACGCTACACTATATTTTTAAAAAAGCAACACCTTTAATATTTATTTTGACTTCATTCTTCTTTTTGCTTACAGCTTGCCCTACTATTTATGTAGGCGACAGCGGAGAGATAATAGCGGCGGCTTATACTCTCGGTATACCGCACCCGCCGGGATATCCGCTTTACATAATTGTATCAAAGCTTATGACCTTTATCCCTGTTGGCGGAATTGCTTTCAGGGTAAACCTTCTCGCCGGATTGTTTGCAGCAATTGCCTGTTCCGTCCTTTTTTTACTCCTGAAATCTTTAAAAACACTGTTTCATGCAAATTACAAAGACCATATTTTTGAAATCATTTCCCTTTTGTTTGTGCTTGTTTTTGCTTTTTCCAGAACCTTTTGGTCCCAGAGTGTTCAAGCAAAAGGCGGACTTTATACGCTTAATGTATTACTTATATTAGCCGTTCTTTTATTAATTATTAAGAAAAGAAATTTTATAGTGATCGGGATTATCTCGGGACTCGGACTCGCAAACCATAACACTTTCGCGCCGGTGGCTTTACTTCTTTTTGGCTGCTATTATATAGAATTAAAAAAAGATCAAGAAGCAAAGAGCCTGAAAACAATATGTTCAACCCTTGCTGTTTCTTTATTAACGGCTGTGTTTATTTATCTCTATCTTTTTATCCGGGCAAAAGCGGATCCACCCATGAACTGGGGAGATCCTTCCAACTTTGCAAATCTGTTTCATCACATTTTCAGAGGTCAATACGGCACGGTAAGCGAAAAAACGCGTTCTTTTGAAATATTCTCAGGGCAAGCCGCCTGGTTATTTAAAAACATGTCCCTCCAGTTCACTATCCTGCCCTGTCTCCTGGCAATACCGGGACTGTTTTATATTTACAGAAAAAGAAAGGATTATTTTTTTGCATTTATCCTGATCTTCCTGTTCCTGATTTTCGGCTTAACCTTAATGAGTAATTTTACTATGAACGCTATTAACTTATACATGGTTGAGGTTTTCTTTGTTCCTGCTTATATGGTCCTGATCATTTTTGCCGTATTTGGAACAGCGGAGATCTACTGTAAACTGCCGAAGTTCTGGAACACCGCTTTACTTGCCGGTCTTACCGGTCTTACGGTGTTTTGTACTTATTCAAATTATTTTTATTCCGACCGGAGCAAAAACTTTTTTGCTTATGATTACGGTATTAATCTCCTCAAATCCGCGGAAAAGCAGGGCATCCTTCTGGTGGCCGGAGATAACACAGCTTTTTCCACAACCTACCTTACGATGGTGGAGAAAAAAACTCCGGAATACATTATTTATGATGATTACGGATTACTCTTAAGGAATAACGACTTTGCTTTAAAAAAAATACCCGCAACCGATTATTTGAACCGTTTGAATTATATTAAGAATTATCTTTTAACTTCAGGAAAGCCTGTATGCTTTGTATTAGGCAGTCACCTGCATAGAGATATCTATACTGTATTAAGCAGGGAATACAAAGCACTTCCCTCGGGTCTCCTTTTCAAAGTAATGAAGAAAACCGGGAAATTAAACGAATTTGATTATTCCGAGCTGTCTTTTCGCGGTATTTCCGATGATAAGATCTATAAAGATACAATGGTTAAAGGAATAATAGCGCAGTATCATTACTTCTTCGGGGAATATCTTAAGGTTCACGGTAAACAAAAAGAAGCTGAAGAACATTTTAAGGAGGCCAATAAGTACGGAGAAGATGATGAACAGATCCAGAATATGCTCGGGGTATCCAGCCAGGAAAGCGGAAACGCTTCTGATGCTTTTGAAAAAGCAAAAAAATCAGTTGAGATTGATCCTCACTCTCCCGAAGCATGGAATAATTACGGTGTGGCCCTGGAACGGACAGGAAACCTTAAATCCGCGCTTTTGGCCTATCAAAAAGCAGTTTCTCTTGATAAAAACGAACTGCAATATTTGAACAACTACGCAGGAGCCTGTTTTAACGCCGGAGATGCCGCCGAAGCGGTAAATACCTATTTAAGGATAAGTTCTATTAACGAAAAATCCGTAAATTACAACGGGCTCGGAATGTCTTATATTAAGATCGGGAAAATAGCGGAAGCAGAAGCTGCTTACAAAAAGGGGCTGTCCTTTGGAGGTTCATATGAACTTTATATGGGTTTTGCAAACCTTTATATAAATAACGGAAAACCTTCGGAGTCAATTCAATATTACACAGAAGCTTTAAAAATTAACCCGGCAGGAGAGAACGCCTATAACAACATGGGAATTGCCTACTTGAAATTAAACAACACAACTCAGGGTGAAAAGATGTTTTTGAAAGCAGTGGAGGTAAATCCAAAATTCATAGAAGGGTATGTCAACCTTGTAAAAGTCTGTTATTCAACCGGCAGAAAAGACGAAGCCCTGAAGATATGCAATAAAATCCTTTCAATAGACCCAAAAAACAATTTCGCCCTGTCAGTAATCCCCCAGTTGAAGAAGTAGACGAAGAGGTTGCACGTTATACGTTTCAAAGTTGCTAACGTAAGAGAAATATAATCAAAATTCGACGGAAGTTGACAACTAACTTGCAGGTATTTAATACAACAGATGATATCTATTCCCCTTTAAACATCTTTTCCCGTGAGTAACTTGCAACGTGTAACGGTTTTTCAGTTATAATTCCCAATCACATACGGCAATATCTCAAAAAGTGCAAGTCCGATGATCCCTGCCTGCGCTCCTATTATAAGAAGCAGCGCAAAGAGATCACCCACTTCATACCACTCATCCGGGATAATCTTTATTATAAATATTCCACCGGCAAGCACCAAAATACTTAGAATAAAAACAAGAACTTTAAAATGAAGGAGTAGTAACCCAATGGCAGTAATAAGCATCTCCCAAAGTGCAATAATCCCGCAATCCGAACAGTTAAAAAGAGCCGTAAACGCCTCTATATATGAGTCCGCCGGATTAACCCGCGCCGCTACAAACACATAAAATATAAGCAACTGACTAATGACTGTAACCGTAAGCGCCGTTATCAATCCCGTTTTAATATTTTTAGGCATTGTAATCTTATCAAAGAAATTCCCTAACACATACGTTGCAATATTGCTCATCTATTTTCTCCTTGATTTTCTTTTGTAACAGATAAATTATACCACAAAAACCTTGCACGGACAAAATATAAAAAAAAGGAACAGGCGTTATGAACCTGTCCCTTTTTAAAAAAACACTCATCTGCTTGACTTCTTATTATTTTTATTGTGCAGGCGGTTTTGAAAACCACTGGCATAAGCCCGTGGATGAAAAAACCGCATATAATGAATAGTTTCCTCTCACAAGAGGATTCCAAAGGAGGATACTCCTTTGGCTTGGGCGTATAGCCCCAGTAAAGAAGACGCCACGTCCGTGAGAGGCGTGGAGTTTCACTTTAATATTCTATTGGGAGTATATTTTGTTTTGCGGGGTTTGTTTTGTTCCATAGTATCCAGAGCATAACTCAAAGATATCTTTCCATAACTGCCGTTGAATTCACCTGAAAACCCAATGCCATAGTCAACCTGAAAAGAGTCATATTTATACCCGAGCCCAATTGAAATACCGCCGAGATCATACCCTGCTTTATACCCTGCCCTGACAAATACACTTTGAAGCTGGTATTCTATTCCAAAGCTAAAGCAGAATCTTTCCCCAAAAATCCGGTCAATTTCAAAACCGGAAGCCAGTGTACTTTTATCTTCAAAAACATATTTGTAACCAAATCCAAACCTTAAATACACCGGGAGCAGCTCTTCCGCGCTGACATATCTGATGTTTGTCCCTATATTTTGCAGAGCAACACCCGCAAAGAGATCATTAAGAATTACGCCTAAATCATAAATCGCGCCTATATCAGCTGCCAAAGCACTGCCGGAATATTGTCCGACCAGACTTGAGTTGAAGTATTTCGCTGTTACACCGAGAGACAGAGGACTATTCAAATTCAAAGCAGCGGAGACAGTTAAAAGAAAATCCGATTCCGAATTTACCACAGTGGTCGTGCCGTCAATACCAAAAACTTCCATACTGCCGCCCTGCAAGGTGGAAAGACTCGCGCCGAAGACCAGATCTTTTGACTTTCCAAAAAATGAATCATATTTAGGCGCGTGAACATAACCTATAAAACCGGAGTAGTTATCTGCCAACCCGCCCATATACAAGGCAGAAATGGTGCTTCCGGGGACATAAGCAAGCAAAGCAGGATTGTATTGCATGCCAAACGCATCCTTTCCTTCCGCAACATAAGCATCCCCCATACCCTGCGCTCTTGCTCCAAAATTCTCTTTTAAGAGAACCGGACCTGTGGAGGTAAGACCGCATTGTCCGATCGCAGCCAATAAAAACAAAAATGTTATTATCTTACTATAGCTATTTTTTTCCATGTGCTTTTTCCGCCTGCTTTAAGATATACAAGATAAATTCCGCTGGAAACAACACTCCCGTTAGAATCTTTCCCGTCCCAAATACTCTGATAAGACCCTGCAACTTTTGAATCCCCGTTTACAAATGTATTGACAAGTTCACCTTTAAGATTGTATATATACAAACTTGCCGTCGCGTCAACTGTAAGAGACCAATTTATTGTGCAAGTTTCCGTTTTATCCGGATTAAATACATTATTTATAGGTTTAAGAGTAATACTAGCCCCCTGGGATTGCGTAGTTCCGGAAAGAGTCAGCTTGAAAATACCGGAATTTGTACCGGCATACACTGCTGAAGCACAACTATCCAGAGCATTAATATTATAATCGGTAAGACCTGTTATTTCCTGGGTCCAGGAGCTCCCATTATTGACAGATTTTAAAACACCGCCGCCGGTAGTACCGACATACAATTCGCTTTGTTCCGTATAAGTGATAGATGTGGTCATCCGGTTCAATAAACCGGTATTTCTTTCATACCATAGTCCCGACCCGGCATCATAGAAATAGATACCCAAGCTGCTCCCATCCATGTCTTCCGAATTTGCTATAAATATATTATTCCCTGCAAAAGCCATTTTTCCATAATGAAGATGAGCAGGAAACCCGGGCATTGAATCATTGCCAATAGTTATAAATGTTGTCCCCATATCTGTGCTCTTCGCACAAATATGAAAATACGTAGCATATATAGTGCTGCCATGGCATTTTAGGTCGTACGAAGAATCAGGAAGAGCTTTTGTCCCCCATAAAGATCCGCCATCAGTACTTATCATTAATACAGTAGAGTATAAATTACTTGTGGCAATTATTGTATTTGTTGAAGTCAAAGCTATTCTACCCGCTAAAGCTCCATTCAGCAAACTCCAGGTCAAACCTCCGTCAGCACTTTTATACAAACCTCCCGGACAAGTCACATAAACTGTACCATCACTCTTAATCTCTATGTCATAAACATAGTATATTGTCCCGCCCCCGACCTGAACCCAGGAAATACCGGCATCTGATGTTTTATATAAATAATTAGAAACTGCATAAACAATATTATTATTGGAAGGATCTATGGCTATCATACTAATAGTACTTCCGGAAAGTCCTGACGGACTCCAATCCGCAAAAATAAAAACCGGAAACAAGAGGATTAACAATAATTTTTTCATTTTTCCACCCCTATCGCGCACTAATGTCAGTATGTTTTCTCTCGCGAAGTATGTTAAACTTATTTTACATATTTCAAATAATAATAGCAAGAAGTATTTACTGTTATTTACAAGCGAAAAGAGACTGTCTTGCTTTTTGTTCTTTTTAAAATCATTCGAGCCATTTTTCTGCAGGGGTCAAAAGGAATTGCTCAAGAGCTATTCCGCCCGTACCTACAACCAGAAGTTTTAACGGTTTAAAGGCTTTATTAAACTGTTCCAGACCGGGTAAGGCAGTTCTCTTTCTCCCGCTCTTAACTTCTATGGCAACGATTTTACCCTTTCCCGCCAGCACAAAATCCACTTCGACGTGAGAACTTGCCCAGTAAAAGAGTTCAATATTTTTTCCTTTTATTCCGTTCGAAAGAGAAGCGCCGATACTTGATTCTACAAAATGTCCCCAAAACTCAGAGTCCTGCATCACCTCTTTAAATGATTGTTTTTGCATTGCTGCCATAAGCCCTGTATTCAAAACCTGAAGTTTTGGCGTCGAGCCTCTCTGCCTGACTTTCTCGCCGGCATATTTTTGAACTCCCATAAGCAGTCCTGCCGATTCAAGAAGCTCAAGGTAGTGAGCGAGAGTTGTGGTATTTCCCGCATCCTGAAGCTGTCCCAGCATCTTCTGATAAGAAAGCGGCTGCCCTGAATATAAACAACCAAGTTCAAATAATCTTTTTAGAAGCGCCGGCTTGTTAACACGCTCCAGCATTAGAATATCTTTTGCTACAGTTGTCTCAATGAGCGACTCGCGGACGTAGTGTGACCAGCGTTCTTCATCCTTTATTAAATCCGCCCCGCCCGGATATCCGCCAAAAAATATATACTCATTAATTCCAAACCCAAAAGCTTCTTTCATTTCCCCATATGACCAGTGAAATACCGGTATTATTTCGAATCTACCCGCAAGACTTTCAGTAAGCCCCTTATGTAAAAGCAATCTTGACGAGCCAAGAAGCATAACCCTGATATCCCTGGTTTTTACCGTATCTTCATCCCACATTTTTTTAACTGTTTCCGACCAGTTTTCAATCTTTTGTATTTCATCGATAATGAGAAGAATATTTTTAGTTTTCGAATTAAGTTTAGACCTGATTATTTCCCACTCCTGCATCAACCACGAGCTGTCACTGACCCCTTGTCCGTCCGCCGTAATATAAAAAGCCGGAAACGCAATGCTTTCCGAAATTTGCTTCGCAATAGTAGTTTTCCCCGTTTGCCTCGGTCCGGACAACACCTGAATGAACCGTCTCTTCTCATTAACCCTTTTAATTATCTCTTTGATTACCGCTCTTTTATACATATTACGCCCTCCATATTTAACTCAATATACTGAGTAATTTTACTCAATATACTGAGTAAAGTCAAGCAGTTATTATCCTTAATAATGGAAGGTATTTATATGTTTTAGGATTTTAAATCCCGAACCGTACTTAAAACTATAATAAGTGGGACAGGCACGTGCCTGTCCCACTATCGAATGTTTTAATTTCTGGTACCGTACTCCAAACTGAGTACAATTGTACTCCATTTGGAGTACAGCGGAACAAGTTAAATTATCGCCAGATAAAGCGGACTAGGGCGAGGGCCAGGGCGAAAAGGTAGCCAAAGATAAAGGTGTCTATCCTTATGGGGCGGTCGCCGCGGCGGGCTCTGAATTGTCCGATTTTCACCATGATAAACCCGCATGCTATCGGAGTAACTATCAGATTAACAATCCTGAGCCACTCCGGAATTGTAAACATCTTTGGTATAAGTAAACTCAGTCCGCCGGCTCCCGCACCGAGAATCAAATACCCAATCCCCGCTAAAACCGGATTTATTGGTTCACTTCTTCTGTAAGATCCCGGCAAACTTCTGATACCTATTTCAAATATTATTTCTAAAATAGCCTGCACAACGCCATCGCTCAAGAACCAGACTATCCATACAAGTATTTCAATTAATATTTCCACTTATTTTTCACCTTCTCCCCAATTTATTTAAGCAACAGCATCCTGAATACCATGAAAATTATTGCCAGCAAAAGAAGTTCAACACCTCGAACCCTCCGGCTTTCGAATTCTGCGAAACCAAACTGGATTCCTGCCTGCGCAGGAATGGTAATATTAACGTTTCAAGAAGTATCTGTCCACCTCATTTGTGGCAGCATTGAAGTAGTTTACGTGGATGCGCCAGCCACTTTTTACTTCTTTTTATGTAGTTGCCCGATTTATCGGGCTTTTTAAAAACGCCTGATGAATCAGGCAACTACATTGCTCTTGAGTTAAATCATCATCATTTTTAGTGCTTAGTGCTTTATTCTTAGTTATTGCTTTAACTATCGTTTAAAAAAGTACCTATCCACTTCGTTCGTGGCTACGTTAAAGTAGTTTACGTGGATGCGCCAGCCGGCTTTTACTTCTTCTTTGGTGATGAAAACAGGGGGGTGATCTATACTTCCGGCGGGGCGGTTTTCTGCATATTTTAAACCGAGGGAAAGGTGTGCTTCAAACTCCGGGAGTTTTCTCTCGTTCCACCAGACAACTACTTCTCTTCCGTCGTACAAGAGTTCGTTGTAAAACCCTACATCACAGCTGAGTTCGAACAAAGCCTTAAGATGGCTTGAGGTAAATTCGTGATGCGCTTTAACAAGCTTTTCCGGAGAGCCAAAATATTTTTTCATATTTCCCAGTATTGCATCTGCTGTGGAAGTCGGAAGGTTAAAAGTCCGTATCACTTTTTCAAAATCATGAAGTTCAAAGACAGGAATAGGTTTTATTTCCTCTTCAAAAACCGCAACCACTTTAAAAGGTTTTCTTGTATCAAAGATAAGACCTTCTATTCTAAAATCATTATCCGCGGTGTAACGGGACTTTTTGTACGGCTTCCCGTTCATAGTAATACTCGCGATATCATTTCCGTTAACACCCCGCAAAACCAGATTCACCGGCGCAACATTTTCCAGATCGCCTGCTTTTTTCTCCATAGTAAAAGTGACGCTCTTCCCCTTCCACTCGCTCCGACAGGTCGAGAAGGTATACTCTCCGCTTTTATAACCTACCGTTTCCCCATCATCATCATAAATATCGCAGGAACCCTTACCGTTAAACAACACAATATCCAAAGAACCGTCTTCCGCTTTTAGTGGTTTGACCGCGCCGGCAGCGACAAAAACAGGGATGTCTTTCAGCGTGCCGTGAAGCGCATACCATCTTCCGCCTTTATACTCCTTACCGTTAAAGAAATTATACCAGGTTCCTTTCGGAAGCCAGACGGGCTTTCTTGCCATGAGAGTATCTTCATTAGCCGCTTCATCAAAAGGCGCAACGATAAGTTTGTCCCCGAAGTAGTATTGATTCGGACAGGCATAAGCGTTTTCATCCTTCGGATGTTCATGATACATCGGCCGGATAAGAGGAAGTCCCCCGCACCTGTTCTTCCAGGCCATCGTATAAAGATAAGGGAGAAGCGAGTTCCTTAATTTTAGTGCCGTAATTGCAGCGTCTCTGTAGATATCCGTCTTGGTCCAGGGGCGATTATCCAGCCGGGGATCTCCCGAACTGTGGAATCTGAATATCGGGGAAAAACAGCCAAACTGGACCCAGCGCACGTAAAGTTCTTCATTGTAAAAATGCTGGGCAAACCCGCCTATATCATGGCTCCACCAGCCGTAACCTATGTTTGCCGCGGTTGCGGTAAAGTAAAGCTGGAATTTAAGCGACTTCCAGGTGGCAAGCGTATCTCCGGAAAAACCGACAGGGTACCTGTGACTTCCGTTATCCCCCCATCTGGAAAAATTAATCGGCCTTTTCTTTCCGTCCCTGCATAAGTCGGCGGAATGAAGATGATTAAGATACCAGAGAGGGTCCAGACCTGAGATATGCGACTCCGTTCCCTGCTGCCAGTCTATCCACCAGAAGTCTACCCCGTCTTTTTCAAGCGGATGATGGAGAAATCTAAAGTAACCTTCTATAAATTTTGGATCTGAAAGATCAAACGTTATTTTGACCTTTGATTTTGGGTCAATCCCCATATACTCCGCAAAAACGGGATACATTTTTTCATGCGGACCAACACCTTTAGACGGGTGCAGGTTCATACAGGCATGAATATTTTTTTTATGCAGTCTTTCAAGAAACCCTTTCGGGTCCGGAAAATATTTTGGATTCCAGGTGTACCCCGTCCAGCCGGGCAGATGCCAGTCCTTATCAATAACGCAGACCGAGAGCGGCACTTTATGCTGTTCAAACTCACCTACTATTCTTTCCAGATCAGCTTGTGTGTACCTTTCCCACCTGCTCCACCAGATACCAAGGGACCACTTGGGAATCATCCGCACATTTCCGCTGACCGCATAATAATCAGTAATACACCCCTTGTAGTCATCGCCGTAGCCAAAAAAATAAATATCAAAATTCCTATCCCTCCACGGATGCAGGAACCCGTTCCTATCAAAAAGAAGCGAACGGCTGTCATCGATTACCGACCAGCCGGAACGGGAAAGTAGTCCCTGAGAAAGATGGAGTTTCCGAAAGTGGAACAGATCGTAATCCCCGTTGCAATTATCAAGTGTCCTGGCCGTACCAAGGAGATTTTCATGGTCAATGTCTCCATATCTCCAGGTCCTGCCATTTTCTTTAATTGTAATTGAAAGATTCTCGGAGGTAAAACCTTCGTCTGTCTCAAGATAGGTCAGAGTAAGTTTTTTAGTTTTAATTTCTATAATCTCACCCGTGCGCTTTACGGAATATGAAACGAGAGGTTGGAGACGGAACCAGAAATGCTGGGTGGGCGAATCTTCGAAATTCCGGTCATATGAGTATTCACACCGTATAAGACGGTCTTTTAATATGGTAAACCGCGCATTGCCAAACTTTACAATAGCGTCTTTATCGGCAACAGGAGTAACCTTAAGCTTAAAGCGATCCATCCTACCCCCACTTGAAATATTTTTCTATTGTCCTGCATTATATTAGCATAAAACACATTATTCTTAAAACCCTTTTCTTTATCCCAACTCCAAAGTTGACATGATAGCACATTTGTGCTATTGTACTTATGTGAATGATCTTTAAAATATCGACGGAGGTTTTTTCCCGCCTTCCTTAAATTGTCAATTGTCCGTCACGCTTACGTGCCGAGATCTCGCCTTAAGGCGGATCATTCGTTAATCGTAAATGTTTTAAAAGGAGTTTTATGCCCAATATAACACAAGCACAAAAGAAAATACTGGAAGCAGTACAAAAGTCGACGAACAATCACGGCCGTCCTCCCACTCTCCGGGAGCTCTGCACAAAAACCGGCCTAAAATCCACCTGGACGATACGCTATCACTTGAAAAAACTTGAAGAGGCAGGGCTTCTTTCTTTAAAAGAAAACCTATCCCGAGGGATCACTCTTTTAAGGCAAAGTACCGGCGGTATACCCCTCGTCGGAAAGATCAGCGCGGGCAAACCTATAGAAGCAATTGAAAATATTGAAGACACGATAGATATGAGTTATCTTTTTTCTAACGTTGACAACATTTTTGCCTTGAAAATAAAAGGCGACAGCATGATAAACGCAGGCATCTTTGACGGAGATATTGTCTTTGTAAAAAAACAGGCAACCGCAATAAACGGAGATATAGTAGCGGCTATAATTAATAACGAAGCCACCGTAAAAAGATTCGTTAAAACCTCCGCCGGCGTTAAATTAACCGCAGAAAACCCGAAGTATGAACCAATTATTTCTAAAAATATAAAAATAGCGGGGAAGGTTGTAGGAATTATCCGAAAATACGGATAATTCCTACAAGTTTATAAAGTTTGTAAGGTTTTTAAAGTTAATAAGGTAAGAACGATAAAAGAAACAAAACAGTTTAAAGGTTTACAAAATAAAAATCTAATATCACAAGGGGGATATATGAAAGTTAATACATTTGAAGAGCTGGATATATATAAGAGGGCAAGAGAGTTAACTAAGGAGATATATACTTTGACCAAGTATAAGGAGTTTTCCAGAGATTACGGACTTAAGGACCAGATACAAAGATCTGCTGTATCAATTATGTCTAATATTGCAGAAGGTTTTGAAAGAAAATCTAATATAGAATTTATGCGTTTCCTTTTTATTGCAAAAGATTCATGCGCGGAAGTAAGAGCACAGCTGACCGTTGCCTTAGACCAGCAATATACAGATAATACCGTCTATGCAAATCTTTATGCCGACTGCAAAAGCATCAGTTCTATGATAAGCAGTCTAATTAAATATCTTTCAAAATCCACAAAAGAAAGGACAATATGAACAGTATTTGTCTTTTAACTCGTCTTTACTTTTTGAACTTTATAAACAATCTTTATCTTTCAACTAGCTTTAACCTTACAACCTCTTTTCGCTCTAACCTTATGAACCTTATAAACTTTAGAAACCTTACAAACCATGCAAGATATTATTTATGTCCATAAACAATATTCTTCATATCGACATGAACTCTTTCTTCGCCTCCGTCGAACAGGCGGCAAATCCTGCTTTACGGGGGAAGCCTATTGCAGTGGCAGGCTGGGCGGACCCGGATAAAAATTACGCCCGTACTATCGTAACGACGGCCTCCTATGAAGCCCGGGCTTACAAGGTAAAGACAGGTATGACCATCCCTGAAGCAAAACGGTTATGTCCTCATATAATAATTGTAACGGCAGACCCGGAGAAGTATCTGGACGCCTCCTATAAAATTCATGAAATACTTTTACATTATACGGATCTGGTGGAAGTTTACTCTATCGATGAATGCTTTATGGATTTAAGAGGAGCAAGACTTTCCACGAAAGAAGCCGCTTTAAAGATAAAACAGGAGATAAAAGCTAAGCTCGGGCTTACCTGTTCTATCGGTATTGCCACCAATAAACTTGTGGCAAAGCTCGGAAGCGATATGAAAAAGCCGGACGGGCTTACCATTATAAACGACGAGGATATTCCTGCGCTTTTTGCCAAGCTTCCCGCAAAAGAACTCTGGGGCATAGGTAACCGCACTGCAGAGCATCTGAGTAAATACGGCATTGAAACAGCAAAACAGCTCGGGGAAGCTGATGAAGATCTGATGAAACATGAGTTTGGAGTACTCGGACCAAAGATGAAGCTCATGGGGCAGGGGAAATACTTTGAACCCGTCGTTTCTTATTACAAGCCCCGCGAGGTAAAATCTGTCGGGCATTCCCACACCTTCCCCGAGGACACCTATGACCTTGATGTTATTAAGGCCTTTATGAGAATGCTTTCGGAGAAAGTGTCGACAAGACTGCAAAGGTATAACCTGAAAGGGCGGGTAATTCATCTTTATGTGCGTTATGCGGATTTCACGGGGTTTGGAATGCAAACTACTTTTGAACAGCACACGGATTCCGGACTCTTTATTTTCAAACAAGCCTGTGAAATATTTAAGACCGCAACACCTTTAAAAAAGAAAGTGCGCTTGCTGGGTATCAGCGTAGGACAGCTTATTAAAGAGAACGGGCAGGCGCTCCTCTTCGAAGAAGCCAGGAAAGACGAAAAGATAAAAGAGGTCTTGTTCCAGCTGAATGAAAAGTACGGAGAGTTCTCCGTAAAGCCCGCAAGCGTAATAATAGCGGAAAAGTTCGGCATAAAAGAAAGATGCGCCATGATTGGAAAGTACTACTTTGATAGGAAGTTGAAATAAGGCAATGACTAAGATCTAAGCACTAAATTCTAAACAAAGAAATAACATTTAAGAAATAAGCAAATAAACAAGAACACGCCGAAAGTAAATATAGTTGATTCTTAAATTTCGTATTAGTGATTGTTTAGTGCTTAGGATTTAGATTTTAGTTATTTTTTCTTGTTTGTTTTTATTTTCGGTTTTATTCCTCCGAATACAACTCCAACGTAAGCCTTAAAGAACACACTTACATCTGAGAACCCGATATCTCTAAGCCATTTTATCTGTACTTTACAGGGAGCAAGAATATTCCCTGCTCCTGAAAATTCATCAATGTACTCTTTACGGATTGCTATTATACTTTTTTCCGCGCCTCTTTTTTTATGAAATTCTCTTAAACTCTCAATGATGGCATTATTCGCCATGGCAGAAATAAGTTTGCTTTCCGGCTCAACTTGTTCTATATTTATAAATATTCCTCCCGGCTTGAGCATTTTAAATATCTCTTTATACAACTCTTTCTTTCTCTTGTCGGGAAAATGGTGGATAGTAAAACCGGAAACAATAACATCAAACGGAACATTATTTTTTACACTTTTTATCCAGAGCGGTTCCATAAGATCAGCCGTTACAAAATTTAGATTCGAGACATGATCTAAAAGCTGCTGTTTTGCCTCGCTTAAAACCGGTTCATAGAAATCCACAAGGGTCCCGCAGGCTTCCGGATACCTAAGGAGAATCGCTCCCGCAAGAATACCGTTACCGCAGCCAATATCGGCAAAATTCTTAACATTCCTGGTTGATGCATTTATTGCATCCAGCATTACTTCTATTTGATCAACAGCATAAGGAATAGCTCCTCTAAAATCCTCTATATACTTCCTTACGAATTCTTTATCTCTCCAAACATAATGCCCTGAAAATTGACTCATTTTTCTACATCCCCGTTTTTTCAAAAATCCGTTCCAAACTCTATTTTCTCTCTTATTATACAATATTTATATTGTTTTTCATAATATTTTATGGATATCCCTTGATATACAAAGAGTGTTGGTGTTAAAATCTAATGGTAAACTTGATTGTAAAGTGCAGTTGACAAAAATAATTTTTACTGAAAAAGGGGTTGTCATGGAATGGCTTTATATAGCAATAACAATACTCGGAATTACAACTGTAGCTTTTGTCGCCAAAGTAGCCAGCAGGAATAATATTACAGCTCTTGATCTTACAATTACACTTTTTACGGCAAGCACATTCATTTGTTTTATAATATTGATGACAAGTCCCCTCCCTCATATAAACAAAAGAGCAATACTTATTGCTTTCATTCCGGGTGCCTGCGGAGGATTAGCCGTTCTTTTTTTTAATTACGCAATAAGGCTGGGACATTTTGGTTTTTCAAACACAATTTACCGTACCTCTTTTATTCTTCCGATAGTTTTCTCTATTTTGCTGCTGAGCGAACCCATCCAATTTTCCACCCTGCTCGGGATTATTCTCACGCTGCTTGCTATTTTTCTTATATCATACTCAAATGAAGCCTTTTCAAAAGTTCACTCTTCCGGATTTAAATGGTTCATCTTAATATTTTTGTCCTTTCTTTTAAGCGGCGGGCCAAGGATAGGACAAAAACTCGTTGCTTTTTATAAAGAAAGTACAACTGTTTATCTGTTTCTTTCTTATCTGGCGGGAACACTGGTACTTCTCCCCGTTTACTTGAAAACAAAAACTTACTCTACAAAATCCCTCTCTTACGGAATAATAGCAGCAATCGGCAGTATAGCCGGGGTTTTTTGCACCATCTCTGCATTAAGAATTCTCCCGTCAAGTGTAGTCTTTACCATAACTCTCTCCGGACCTATAATTCTCGGGCTTGTCCTATCTCTCGCTGTCTTTAAAGAAAAGATAAAACCTGCCGGCTGGCTCGGAATAGTTTTGGGACTGGCGGGTATTATAGTGATTTACCTGCAAAAGTAATAACACCCCAACTTGCTTCTTTTGCTTTGCTTGCTTCTCCTTCTTTTTTTGCTGTAGTTTTCACAGCAGTATTCTGTCCAGTTCTGTACGCGCTTTTGAAGATAAGCGTCTATAATCCGGAATCTTGTATCTGTTTTTTTCCATATCCGTTATTACAATACTACTGTCTGTTTTAAACCTTACGCCTTCTCTGACATTCCGGAGGTAAAACTTTTTTTCCCCTCTATCCGTTATTACATCGAATTCATGGAACCAGTATTTTGTTGCAATAGATCTGATATCCCTGATCTCGGGGACAAAATATCTTAATTTTAAATCCTCTTTAACAAAGCCGCGTATTTTTCCCGGCAAATCCTTAATATGCTCTATTATTCCAATTTCGTTATACTCTGCGCCGTTTTTTATAACAGCTGATATATAATTTTCCGTATCCGTAAAAGGAAAAAGCAGAATGAAGCTTACCCTTTGATATTTTTTTCCGTCTCCTGCGTTCAAAACGAGAGAACCTTTAAGGTCTTTTTCTATTTTTATTTTTTTTGGATCAAGTATATTCATATACCCCCTAAACAGCCCTTGTCCTGGAAGCTTGCTCTGAAAATTCACGCTGCATAGTTATTAGCTTATGAAAAAGCCCTTTCTTGGCCATTAATTCTTTATGAGTTCCTACTTCCACGATCTTACCCTCTTTTATAGCAATAAGACGGTTACAGTGCCTTAATGTTGAAAGCCGGTGCGCAATAGCTATGGTTGTCCTGTTTTTTGTAAGCTTTTCCAGAGCATCCTGGATCTTTTTTTCCGTCTGCACATCAACAGATGAAGTAGCTTCATCGAGGATCAGAATTCTCGGATTCCTTAGAATTGCGCGGGCTATGGAGACCATCTGCTTTTCCCCGCCTGATAAACTATTGCCTCTTTCTCCGACATCAGTATCATAACCGTCAGGCTTTTTAATGATAAACTCATGGGCATTGGCGGCAATAGAAGCTCTTATTACTTCTTCTCTGGACGCGCCGGGTTTTGCATACGCAATATTATCATATATTGTTCCGTTAAATAAGAAAGTCTCCTGAAGAACAATTCCTATCTGGCTTCGTAAATCTGAAAGTTTAATATTTTTTATATCTACACCGTCAATTCGTATCTCACCTTTATTAACATCATACAACCTGCAAATCAAATTAACCATAGTACTTTTTCCGGCACCACTCCTTCCTATCAATCCGATCATTTCATTTGGCTGTATCTCCAGGCTCATCCTTTTAATTACAGGCTTATACTTATTGTACCCGAAAGTTGCATTATCAAATTCTATTTTACCCTGTATTTCTTTCATCTCCACCGGCACATGATTATCCTTAATTTCCGGTTCAGTATCTACAATATCAAATACTCTTTCCGCCGCAGACAGAGAGTTTGAGATAGTTTCAACCATGCGGGTCAGAGTGCGTATGGGATTGTAAAACATACTCAGATAACCGGTATAAGCCACAATGTCACCCAAAGACATTTTATTCCTTAAAATAAATTCCCCGCCAATATACCAGACCAGGACAGTCCCGAACATAATAAATAAATGCAAAATCGGATGATAGACTCCCCATTGCCTTACCATCTCAATGCCGGAATCCCTGTATTCACCGCTTCTTTTTTTAAATTTATCTATTTCAACTTTTTCCTGGCCAAAAGCTTTTATTACTCTAATGCCGGAAACAGAATCATTTACAAGCACGGAGAGCATTGATCTTTTGTGGTAAAACTTATGAAAATAAGTCCGCACTTTCGGAAATATCCACTTTAAGAATATTACAGTCGGAATAATCGGTATCAAGATGTAGAGTGTCAACTCCCAGCTTAAAAATACCAAAAACGCCCCGACTCCAAAAAACATAATAATACCTTCAAGGGTAACAGGAACAAAGTCCACCAGTAATCTCTGAAGTTCACCGGTATCCTGATTAACCCTGGCTAGAATCGCGCCCGTCTGGTTCTTATCAAAATAGGACATTGACAGTTCCTGAAGTTTTTCATAAACCGCCGCGCGCACATCGTAAACAGTTTTGAAGCCGAGTGAACCTGAGAGTCTTTCCAGAAAAAATCCGCTAAAAAGCTGTTGAGCGGCATAGGAAAGAAATAAACCTATAGTTGCCCAAATAAGCCATCCTGAATTTGTAAAAGTTTTTGTAACCGGGTCCGGCTTCAAAATATAATCAATAAAAAGTTTGCTTAAATAGGGTGGAATTAATCCAAAAAAAGAGCCTATAACCATTGCCAGTACAATCAGAAGAATTGTCATACTGTAAGGCTTTGCAAAGCTCATGATACGGAGGAGAGTCTTCGATTTATCCGTGCATTTGGGGCATTTTCCAAATTCTTCAGGTATAGGATGATTGCAGATTTCACAGATTACTTTTTGCTTAACTCTGCCTTTAGTCGCTATCTCTTTTCCCTTAATGATGTTATTTATATCTTCGGCCACCTGATAAAATTCGGAATTTCTGGCGTTGGAATACAAAATAATACGGTAAATGTGTTTTCCGGTGTTCACTTCTAAAGCACTGCTCCCTATCAGATCAACTACCTCAACTTCTTTCAGTTCGCTTAATTTAAGGGTCTGAAGCTTTTCCCCTTTATCGGAATAAACAAACAGCTTTTTATTTGTAACAATAAGCCATTCTTCGCCAAAAGAGCCGTCTGCTTTTATATCGGAACTTAACACAATGAGAAGTTTTTCCTCGCGGAGGTTGCTCTTAACTATTTCTCTTAAATATGAAGGTAATTTTTCTTTTTCCATCGTCATTTTATTATACATCAATACTGCGTGTCGTTCAATACTCGAAACATAAGGAAAGATGCAGGCATTTATGCATAGTGATTGCTGTCTTAAGAATTTCTAACAGGCTGCTGAAAAACTAAAATAATGGACTTTAATCAGCCTGGTACCTCGCCATTTGCCCTCAAATGGCGGGTAAAATAATAAAAATTGCAGCTGAAAAAATCTTAAAAAGAGTTTTTCAGCAACCTGCTAAAGAGAGTTACTGTGCATCCAGAAACAAGCTTTTCATCCTGGTATTGTAACCCATTTCAATTATTACCCGTTCGACCTCTCTTTCATCCAGCTGTTTTATTTTTAGAAGATGTCCCTCGGTAAGGGTATTGTCGGCTATAATATTAATAAGGCGCGGATTTCCCCTGGAAGAAAAATGAATACACTGATAAGCTTTTTCGGTAAATATCGACTCATGCAAACCTGCAATTCTAAGCCGGTGTTCAATGTAATCTTTGGTGACAGAGCTTGTAGGAAACTCAGAAAGCACCACCCTTGCCTCGACTCTTTGCTGAAGCGGTTGATTTGTTGAAAGTTTTTCTTCAAGCGTCGGAAGACCAAAGAAAATACAGGAAAACATATACTTATTATCGGCCATAAAATCAACAAGTCCTCTTATCTCTTCAAAAACCTCCATATTTGCAATCATACTGGCTTCATCTATCATAATAATTATGTGCTTACCTGCCTCACAAATACTTTCCAGTTTACCCGCAACTTTCTCAAAGTAATCAGAGTTATTAACGCCTGAAAGATCCAAATGAAGCTGACGGCCCATCTTTTGCAGGAGCCAACCTGCACCCATATCGCTGTGAATACATACCAAAAGAAACGCTTCATATTTATCCGGGGCTGACTCAAAAGAATTAAATAACTTACGGCTTAAAACAGTCTTCCCCAGCCCGCATTTTCCATAAACTGTCGTTAACTGTTTTGAGTTTTCTATTGTCAATATCAGTTTGTTATAGGCTTCCCCAAAAGAAGAACTTGAATAAAAATATCTTAAATCCGGAACATTGGCAAAAGGCGGTTCTTTCAGACTATAGTAATCAAGATAGCTCATAATCTAATTTTAGCAGTGAAAACAGTGCTTTTCAATGAAAATATTGCCATCCAATATTTAAACATATACCCGGATCAATCAAATATATTCACCCTTATCACTTTATCCTTTTGATTTTATATCGTTTTTCATCTTTCCTTTTTGGTATACTATATACATGGATTATAAAAGAATCGGAGAAGACAAACCAATAAACGAGCAGGATGAACGGATTTTAGCACAAGTTATGCATAATATCATACTTGCTACTTACCAGCTCCGGCTCTACGACAACGAAAACCCCATATTTATGCAATCTCTTGATACCGTTGTCGGGTTTATGGAGATGCTCGCAGGCAAATTCGGGCATATCACTCTTGGAATTGCCGAAAATAAGCTTATAATAAACGGCAAAGAATCTGTTTCCAAAAAAGAAGAAAAAATATGGGCAGACAATTTTATCGGCCTTATGAAAAAAAATGAAATTAGAAGCGTTGATTTTCTTCCCGGAATTTCACCTGATGAGATAAAAATATTTCTTAAAGGACTTGCAAAGAAAAAGGGACTTCAGGCGGTACAAGAAGAACTGGCAGCTATAAATGCAGAGCATGTGAAATTAAACATTAATCTTTATGTAACCCTTGATTCCAGGGATGTCGTCCTTGAAAAAGGGGCGGATCTTCTGGCCTCGAAGGGGGAAAATGTCGAAGATATTCTTTCAACTATTCAAAAAGCAGCAGAAGAAGCAAGTAACTCCTTAAGCCTGGATGCGAAAGAAACCGCTAAAAATAAAATAATAGGACGCCTGCTCAGTATAGATGTACCTTCTTTAATCAAGCTTATAGAAAAACAACTGCCGTTTGAAGTCGAAAAAGTAATTGAGGAAAGTCTGGCAGGACTTCCTTTTGATAAAATAAAAGAAATAACAGAATCCCTGGTAAATCAGTATTCCTACCTTAAGCAGCAAAATAAAGAAAGCCCTGAAAAATGCACCGAAGCCACTGTCTCTCATTTTCGTGATATTTTTCACAGGTACACCTTATGGCTAAAAAACCAGCAGGTTATGTTCGACCTCTATGGCCTTGTAATGGAGAAAAACGCAGAAGAGCTTATGCCACCATGGATGAAGCCCTCTAAAGAGGATGTAAAAAATAAAGAAGATGTCAATGAGATGGTTAAAAGTCTTGTAGGCCTTGACCCCCAGGCTCTCATAAGCGCGGATATGACGGAAGATTTGAGTAATACCCTTGGTAAACTTGCGGCACTCGGGGAAACCAAGACAATAAAACAGTTGTTAAACAAGGTAAGCACCAACCTGTCCTCGCAGGACAAATCTGTAAGAGCAAAAGCTGCTGCAGTCCTTAAAAGCGGTTTTAACAAATTCAAGGATTCCGGTAACAGGGAAATTACAAGATATCTCAGCGAACGATTGAGAGATATTCTTGACGTGGAGAAGGACAGCGCCATTTATGGTAATCTAAGCGAGTGCATAAAGGAAGAAATAAATCAGGAAATCCTTGAAGGTAATTACGAAAATGCCGTACGACTGGTGGGTATTTTCAAAAACCATGAATTGGAAAACAATAAAAATGTAGCCGAGGTAATGGGGAAGCTTATCGAAAAAGAGAATGTTACTTTACTTATCGAGGATTTGGTCAACGAGAAATCAGAAGTAAAAGACCGCGCATTCGAAATTCTTGTTAAACTGAAAGAACAGCTTTATCCCCAGTTTATAAGACATCTCACCGAAACAGAACATCTGAGGAAAAGACGTATTCTGGCCGGATTTGTAAAATCTATGGGTGATGCTGCCATAGCCGAACTTGCAAATTGTATAACTGATAAGACACCCATTATGAATATTTATAGAATTATCGAAATTCTTGATGTTTTTCCCGGCCATCCTTTAGTCCTTCAAAGACTGGATACACTTACTATGCATTTTGATTTTAAAGTAAGGAAAGAGTCCTTGCTTGCGCTTTCAAGGATCGGAAGCCAGCAGGCTTTATCGATAATTAACAAGGCTTTAACCGATACTAATACACTGATAAAGCAGGAGGTTATAAGAATACTCGGAAATGCTGAATATCAAGAGGCTTTCTCAGGACTTAGACGGATTGCAGCTCCTAAATACCAATTCACAAAAGAGGAAGAAGAAACCCTGCAAATAGAAGCCTGTCTGGCTCTTGGTAAGATAAGACACCCTGAAGGTTTAAAACTTTTAAAGGAGATATTATATACTTCCCTCTGGCAAAAGCCTAAAAGCGTTCGGATACGGGGAGCCGCAGCTCAGGCAATCGGTTTAATTGGAGGAGAAGACGCCAGAAAAATACTTAAAAAAGCAAAGAAAGACAGGAACAAATACGTAAAACAAGCCGCCGAAGCCGCCCTCGCCGGATAGCTTAGGATATTTTCTCCAGCATTATCTTCGCTCTTTCCCCCGCTTTTGTATCCCCATATTCACGTACAACCTTATTTAAATAATGCTTCCCTTTGACGTTGTTTTTTATTTTATACAGATATATTTCTGCCATATAATGGAAGATGTGTCCGCAAACTTCTCTTTCCTCTGCTTTTTGAACCGCTTTTTGTAATTCCGGTATTGCACTTTCATAATGCCCCAAAGACTCCATCAGCTGCGCCAGTTGATAATGAGGCTCATAATCGGCAGGATTTTCATCTGTTTCTTTTTTATATTCTAAAATCGCCTTGTCATATTGTTTTTTTAATATATAAGCTTTTGCCTGGCTGTATCCTCTCTGGTATTTACTTCCCCTGTCGGAAAAATACAGAGTTGCCAGCAGCTTGTAGAAATAAAAACCTACAGAAATAACAACTCCAAAAAATAATAAAACCACTATTCCATTCCAAATAGAGATTATGGCACCTCTGCTTTTTGCAAACAGGAGACCTGCAATAACCACAACGACAGTGTTTACAATAACAAACAATATTCTGTACTCATTTATTCTGCCTACTTTATCTGCCAAATGTTCATCTTCAGAAGCCAATCTTCTTGTACTTCTTGGATCTACCTTCCTTGCATTTTGAACTCCATATTCAAATCTTATAGTTTCATCAATATATATTTTTGTTTGCGGGTAGTCAGAAGTGTATATTAGCTTCGCATTACGAAACACGTAATATTTTTCCTTTTCGTCTTTCGTGTTAATAAATTCAACTGCAATATTTTCTTTTGTTTTTTCTTTTATTGTTTTTGTAAGCGCTTCAAGATCCGGGGAAGGCTGATTATTTCTATATAGCAGATAAAAGGTGTCTTTGTCTATTTTTTGCGTTACTGAAGGATTAACTCCGTGGAAAAACACAGAGAGGAGGTGTTCCTGTTCTTTAAATATATATTCTAGATTATTTTTGCTCATCGGTTAAAAGCCTTTGCTTTTTCCGTTTTTAGAATTAAAAAGTCAGACCCCCAGCCGTTTGAACACTTTTTTAACATTCTTTAAATAGGCGTTCATATCAAAGCACGCTTCAAGTTCGTCAGAAGTTAAATATTTACTCACCCGCGGGTCTTTTAAGAGCAGTTCTTTAAAACTTCCTTCTTTTCTCCATACCCTCATCGCGCTGTCCTGAACCAGTTGATACGCTTGGTCGTAGATCATGCCTTTGTTTGTGAGAGCTATGCGAACTTTCTGAGAATACATAAGCCCCTGCATTTTATTAAGATTATCCATCATGTTTTCCGGATAGACGTTCAGATTATCCATGAGCCAGTTAAATTTATGAAGCATATAATCCAGTGTAATAGTACTGTCCGGGAGAGTCACCCTTTCTACGGAAGAGTGTGAAATATCACGTTCATGCCAGAGCGCAATATTTTCATAGCCGGTTATCGCATTAGCCCGGAGTAGTCTGGCAAGCCCTGATATTCTTTCGCAGGTAATAGGATTTCTCTTATGCGGCATGGCGGAGGAACCCTTCTGACCTTTCGCAAACGGTTCTTCCGCTTCGTAAACTTCCGTGCGCTGGAGATGCCTGATTTCAGTGGCAAATTTATCGAGGGATGAACCGATTATTGCTATAACCGAAAGATATTCAGCGTGCCGATCTCTCTGGATCACTTGATTTGAAACAGACGCATTCTTTAACCCGAGTTTTTTACATACTGCAACTTCTATAACCGGGTCAATATTTGAGAACGTTCCGACAGCTCCGGAGATTTTTCCGTAGCTGATTGTCTCTTTTGCCCTTTCCATTCTCACAAGGTTACGTTCCATCTCTTTCCACCAAATCGCAAGTTTTAGCCCGAAGGTAGTCGGTTCCGCATGAACTCCGTGAGTGCGCCCCATCATTGGAAGGTTTTTATACTGCTTAGTCTTTTTCTTAAGAATAGCTATAGTCTCTTTTATATCTTTTATAAGAATATCCGCAGCGGCTTTTAGTTGCAGAGCAAGTCCTGTATCAAGAACATCGGAAGAAGTAAGTCCCCTATGAAAATATATCGAATCCTTCCCTATATAACTATCCACACATTGTTTAAACGCGATAACATCATGTTTTGTTCTTTCTTCAATGGCTTCAATACGTTTTACGTTGATATCAGCCTTTTTCTTTATATTAAGGAAGGCTTTTTTTGGCATCTCCCCGCGACTCGCCAGAACTTCACAAACTGCAACTTCAACGGCAAGCCATTTTCTGTACCTTGCTTCATCCGTCCAGATACCGCCCATTTCAGGTAAAGTATAGCGACTTATCATGAAAAGCTCCTTGAGTTATAGTTTATAAGGTTTTTAGGTTTATAAAGTTCTTAAGGTAAAAACTCATATCTTTTTTTCGTTATGTCAACGAGAGTTGACATGTAAATATCCTTCCTCTCAAAAAAAGCTAACTTTATAAACTTTAGGAACCTTATAAACTTATTTTCTATTCTTTCTTTAACCCTAAATCTGTGGCAACCTGCTCAATGATAAACGGATCCACTCTGTCCTTTTTTTGTATAAAGGCCTCTAAAAGTGCATTATCGCAGGTAGCATTAATAATTCTTGGAATACCCTTGGTATATTCATAAGCAAGCTTACAGGCTTCAGGTGTGAATATTTCCCTGGCTGCACCGCCAACTTTTACGCGGTGATTAATATAACCGACTGTAGCATTCATATCAAGCGGACGAAGAGTAACCTTAAGACCTATCCTTGAAACCAGAGGCGGGTCAAGCTGCATAAATTTTTCAAGTTCAGGCGGGCCAAAAAGCACAATATTTAAAAGCTTGTGAGTACCTCCCTCAACATTTAAAAGACCCCGAAGCTCCTCGTAAATATCCTGTGTTTGAAGCATATGGGCCTCGTCTATTAAAATCACTGCCCTTTTTCCCGCTTCATCAATATATATTAATTGCTTACAAATCTGAGAAATCAGCATGGACTTATCTTCCGCCGGACTCTCAATACCAAGCTGTACCCCGATCTTTTTTAGCAGCCAGCCGGCAGTAATTTCGTGATGAATAATAATCAGTAATGCAACTTCGTATTTACCTTCTTCAGATTGCATTTTATCAAGAATTTTCCGGCTTAGAAAAGTTTTACCAAGACCTATATCCCCGATAACAACTGTAAGCCCCTTCGCGGAATCAATGGCATGCTGAATGCGGATAAGCGCTCCCATATGCTGATCGCTCTCATAAAAATAACGCGGATCCGGTGTAATAGCAAACGGCTGTTCTCTTAACCCAAAGTGCTGCTCGTAACTCATCTTTTCCTTATATTATCCGCCCAGGCGGATTTCGCAAAGATTTATGGTTTAATATTTAGACTTTATTCCACTTCCCTTGCTTCTTTTACTTCTCTTACTTTTTTTGCTTTTCTTGCTTCTCCTGCTTTCCTTGCTGTATTTGCTGCTCTTAAGTGTAATACCAATCTCCTACTTTTTTCTTTTTTGTCGTCTCATCTTTACTTTTCTGACCTTCAGGCTGGACTTCTCCGGAAGGTGCTGCTTCTTCTTGTTTTTTAATCCCAAGCGACTCAGCAACAGTAGCGATAATTTCCGGTCCTATTTGTTCTTTCTTTTCCAGATAGCCTTCAAGCAGCGCATTATCACTTATAGTATTTATAAGTCTTGGTACACCTTTGGAGGCGGCAAAAACCATCTCGCAGGCTTCAGGTGTAAAAATATCTCTTCCGGCTCCGGAAACTTTCAAACGGTGAGTCATGTAACCCGCCGTTGCTTTTTGATCAAGCGGTTTCAAAGTAAATTTAAGCCCGATTCGGGAAACCAGAGGAGGATCAAGTTGAAGATAATTTTCAAGCTCCGGCGGTCCCAATAGAATAATATTCAGTAATTTGTGGTTACGAGCTTCAACGTTTAAAAGACCCCTGAGCTCTTCATAAATTTCTTTAAGCTGAAGCATATGCGCCTCATCTATCAAAAGTACAGTCTTTTTCCCGGAGTCATCTATTTGAATCAACTGCCTGCAAATCTGAGAAATCAGGGTGGATTTATCTTCCGCAGGAAACTCGATACCAAGAGATAAAGCTATTCTTTTGATAAGCCACGCCGCTGTAATTTCATGATGGATAACAATAAGAAGGGAAACCTCATATTTACCTTCGTCTGCCTGAAGTTTTTCCAATATTTTCCGGCTAATAAAAGTCTTACCAAGCCCCATATCTCCTATTACCACACACAGGCCTTTTGACGAATCAATAGCATGCTGTACACGTATTAAGGCCCCCATATGTTGATCACTTTCATAGAAAAATTTAGGGTCCGGTGTTATTGCAAAAGGTTCTTCTTTTAATCCATAAAATTCTTCATAACTCATAGTTCTATTATTTTACAAGAAAATCCGGTATAAGTCAAGAAAAGCCCTTAACCCCACAGAGATTTCTCATGACCGAAAAATAAAAACGGGGATAACCTGCGAAAAGTGAGATAATCACCAATAGGACAATGGTTTTCTTTTTATTCTTTTTTAGTAGAAATGTTCAAACCTGCCGATATATGGATCTTTTTCTGTTTTCTTTTTCTTTTATTATATCTGCATTTCTCTAATTTATGAAAAATCCTTACGGCAAAAGTCCCAAAAACACACTTCGGATCCCTAAAAACGAAGTAGAACCAGTCAAATTAAGACTTACAATATATTCTTACTTCATACTCAGTGAAATCTAACCCGTAATCCCTCAAAACTTAAATACTGATCCGCCCAGTCTGACGTTTTCTACTTAGGATTTCGGGACTTGATATACAATAAGAAAAGTTATATACTAATTTAGAAAACAGAAGGATAAGTACGGGAGATTCAATGAAAAGTTTTTTAGCATCATTAAAAAGAGCTTTTTTCGAGGAGGCTTCTGCCTCTAAAAGAGATAAAGCATTAAACCTGTTTTTTCTCGCTTTATTGCTGATTATTCTTTTCAGACTTTGGTCCGGATTTCTGAACTTAAATTCTATTTATCCTGCTTCTGATTGGAATAAGGAATATGATTACTATTCCGTATTAAAACAAGCAGTAACCAACGGAATAACCCCTTACCATATTACGCGGGAATATCAGACCACAAACAGATTTTTAGCCATTCCCGAGGTTGACTTTTCACCTCAGATAATTCTTCTCAAATGGCTGGATGTCGGACAGTTCATGTACATAAACATTATATTTATGTTTATAACAGGGTTCTTCGGTCTTTTACTTCTCGGAAAAAAGCTCCGGCTTGGTTTTTTTGCTTTTGCCTTTCTCTCTTTAATTTTCTTTTTAAACGGTCATCTGGTCGCCCACATTTCCGGAGGACATTACATGTGGGTAGGATTTTTTCTTTTGCCCTACTTCTTTCTTTTTCTGCTTGAACTCTCCGAAGGAAAACATCTTTTAAGAGCAGCAGGTAAAATTTCCTTCTCTATCTTTTTCATATTTATAACCGGTGGTTTTCATATTGCCGCATGGTGCATGCTGCTTCTCTTTTTAACCGGAATTTCGAACAAACCTTTGCGGAAATATTCCTTTATTGCCATTTTATTTTCAGCGCTATTACTTGCTTTCCGGCTGGCTCCGGCATTAGCAACTTACTACGCAAATGCCGGTGCCCAGGTCAGAGGTTTTTACTCTCTTATCACTCTACTGGAATCCATGATAATAATGCATTCACCGGATTTTACACCTTTAGGATGGCAAAGCAGCTGGACAGAATATAACACCTTTATCGACCTTATTGGTTTTTCCGCTATACTGGTTTTTGGAATATATTTTTCCTGCAAAAAAGGAAATTCCAAAGATTTCTTTAAGCCTTTTTACTGGCCTATCGGAATAATGACTGTTTTAACTCTAAGCAAGTTCGGCTGGATGCCAATACCGCCCTTTAACTCGGAAAAAGTTTCCACCCGAATACTTATAATCCCCGTACTTTTCCTTACTGTTATTTCGGCCTCAAGAATACAGTATTTTATAACAAGAGCAAAAAAAACAGTTTTAATTGCTCTTGTTTCCGCGATACTTTTGATTTTACTTTGTACTTCCCTTTCAGTTAACATGAACGTTTGGAGACCAAAAGGAGTTGAAATGAAAGGCGGTTTTTCTTATACCGGTTCTCTGATTACAACTAAAGACGAGCCAAGATACAAAATGGTATTTGATGTGTCTGTATTAGTTTCAGGGGCTGCTTTCTTGTCAATTATAGGGCTACTTATAGCAACAAAACGTAAAAACAAATAACTAAGATCTAAATTCTAAGCACTAAACAAAATCATTGTACTTATTTTAAATATCTTCCTTTTTAGTGCTTAGTGCTTAATTCTTAGTAATTGTTTTTATATTATTTGCCCTTATAGTACCTTGCATGCTGAATAACAGAAGAGGTGCTTGATTTTTCTTCCAACTTTTTAAAATATTTAAAACCTGCACCATAAATATCATCTGTCCTATTTTCTATTAATCTGGCAGCTTCTCTGTCATCTTTTTCTATAAGAATCTTATGAGCCGCCCATTCCGCAAAACCTTCAGATATCTTATCCGACTGATTCTTTACCGCATTTTCATTCTGCCACGCATGCACAAACTCATGAGCAAGAGTATAAAGAGTCATATAGCGGGGCGTGCCAAAGAGAAAATATATGCATCCTTTTTTCTTTTCTGTGACAAAAAGCCCAAAAAGCCGGTCTTTCTCCTTGATATTATTTGAGGCAACCTTCTTCATCTCCTCCCTGCTGACCATCTTAATCGGTACAGTTTCTTTAACTCTCAAATTAAGTCTTTTATCCATAAAAGCTACAACTTCCATATAGATACTTTCTGCTTCTTTTAAATCAGCTACTGAACTGTCTCTGCAAGTGAGGCAAATATTCCGCTTTTTTTCCAGCACTGTCGCTTGCCCGCCGGGGATAGGAGAACTGCAAACATCACAAACATCTCCGGTAGAATGGCATTTATTACAATATATTTTCTCCGTTTCCAGCATTTTCCATGCCTGTCCATTTATAATCGCTCCACAACCTGCGCACTTGGGCAAAGAAGACTGACAGGAAGAACAAATATATATTTTTCCGTCATATATAAGATTGGCATCAGGACGTTTGCATATATCACATCTTCTCAGATTTTTATAACAATTTTCGCAGTAGACCACTTCGCCGTATTGTCCATTCCCTTTCCAGTACTGACCTTTTATTCCAAAGCCGCAGGAACTACAATTAAGACAATGCACAAAAGCATTGAGCGATATCATTAGCATTAGTATCTTCTTCATATCAGTATTATAGTCAATTATTTTAGATATTTCCATGGTCCAAATTCGGACCTAATGACACAGATACAAAAGAGACGGCACAGATAGAGAAAAGTGGAGCAAGTACCTGCTCTCTTGATGAATATCAATTTTTTATCCGGGCCATCAGACCATAATACTTAATTTTCCGTCTACTTTGTATTTCCGGTCAAACCCCAAAAACGAAGTAGAACGATTCAAATTAGAACTTAATAAAGCCTTCTTGTTTATTGTATAATCAGTGGAATCCAGTAGTTTTGCAATCTCATCAAAAGATCCGCCCTATATCACTGGTGGAAGCGGAATCGAACCCGAAATCCTTCTGAATTTTAATATTATGTAAGTCAATAACGACATGCTTTCTACTTCGGAGTTTACAAACAGCGTCTTTTGCTGTAAAATGGTTACATGAGCATAAAACCTGATAAATGGATAATAAAGATGGCGAAAGAAAAAGAAATGATTACTCCTTTCGCTGAAGCACAGGTGCGAAAAGGCGTTATCTCCTTTGGTGTCGGTTCTTACGGCTATGACTTTAGAATAGCAGACGAGTTTCAAATACCAAAAATACTCCCACTACTCGATCCAAAAAATATTCAGCCCGGAATGTTTGGCATAAAAAAAGCTGATTTTTGTATTATACCTCCGGGTTCTTTCATTTTAGGTAAGACTGTAGAGTATTTTAAAATTCCAAGAAATATTGTGACCATCTGTACCGGCAAATCCACCTATGCCAGAGTCGGTGTTATCGTAAATGTAACCCCGTTTGAACCGGAATGGGAGGGCTATGCGACCATATCCATAGTCAATTCTTCTTCTTCTCCCGTAAAAATATATGCAAACGAAGGAATCGGCCAGTTGATTTTTCTGGAAGCTACAGAAGTATGCGATATTTCTTATGCGGATAAAAAAGGCAAGTATCAGGCACAGAAAAACATAACACACGCAAAGATATGAAAATTTATCAACTAAGTCAACTACCACGGGCTCACGCCCGTGGGTTTTCTAAGGATTTACGCTAAATCTTAAATAAAACCATTGAACCTATATTATAATCTCCATTTTTTAATGCTTAGTACTTTATTCTTAGTGATTGTTTAGTTATTAGTGCTTTGATCTTAGTGCTTGATTTTCAGTAACCATACTTTTTCTTGCAGCTTTTATTCAAACCTGTATAGTTAAGGTAGACTGTTAACTCCCTTGTATTATCCAGCGGTAGTACGTCTCCTATCCTGCTTCGAAAGTCCACTTCCACAAGGTTGTTCATAATATAAAATATACCTGTAAATCTCCCTATAAGTTCATTTAGTGTAGTCGCGGTAAAAGATTGCCCCCCTGTACCCCTGGAAAGATTATCAAGGTTAGTCATATTTGCGCTGCCGCCAAAACCCACGCAGAAAGCAGCAATACCCGCTTTATTTATTTTTATTATCGCGGTTGCTTCTGTTTCCAGCTGGGAAGCATCATCCCCATCCGTCATAACAAGAATTGTTTTTCTGCCGGAGCGAAGACTGAGATCATCCGCGCCCTTAACAGCCCCCTCAAAAGTAGCTGTACCGCCTCTTGCATAGGCAGAATTTATTGCCGCGATCAACAAGGCTTTATCATTGGTAAAAGTCTGAGGTACTTCAACTTCATTATCATACAATACTATCTCGGCAAAATCCGTGGCCGCCATAGCATTAACGTAGGCAATCGCAGCAGTTTTAGCATCACTCATTGCGCTGGACCAACCCATAGAGCCGCTTCTGTCTATCACTATTGCCGTAGAAAGCGGGTCCGCAATATTATTGACCTTTTTATAACCAAGAACCACGCAGGGGGTACCGTTTTCTGAGGCTACAAAATTACCCAGAGCAAAATCAGTTATTGCGGTCCCGGTCTGGTCCTGCACCGAAACAAACGCCCTGTTATTCGGAAAACCAAAATTTTCCACCTGGGGACAGATAATCGACACCGAGGTAGTGGAAAGAGCCGGCTCTAAAAGCACGGCAGTAGTTCGTTTCGAGCAGCCGAGGAAGGAAGCCGAAAGATACAAGGCACAAACCGCTAATATGAATTTTCTCAGAATAGGAAGAATATTACACCTCCTTGAACAGACAGATGGTTGGCTAAGAACATACCGCCTTTGCCGGGCTCCCAGAGAAAATGATATTTAACCTCTCCAAATAAGGTAATAAAATCATTAATTCTCCACTCCGCTCCTGCGTTTATATTAAAACCCATAAAAAAATACATTGAAGACATATAACCCGAAGCGGGGGTATCCACCGTAATATAGTCAAAATAACCGCCGAGCCCGAGCCCTACATAAGGATGAAATATAAAAACCGGGAACGGATTATAATGTAAATAGCCGGTAAGACTCGCAATGTCTTCCGTCTGTCCATAGGTTCCTTCAGGTAAACTTAGAGGGATTTCGTCAAAAGCAAAACCAAAACTAAGATCTGAAGGTTTGTTTTTCTCATAAGGCCGTAAATGAACCTGCAGGCCTCCGTAATAATTCCTTCTGACATATGAATCATAGCCCGTGAGGAGTTTGGAAAGACCTCCAAAAGCTCCCAATCCAATTTTAATAATTTGCGCCGGACTGTCCGGCTCGCGCACATTTTTTATCTCAGCCTTCCTGATCATTTCGTCAAATTTAGACTCACCTTTTTTAGATTCAATTATTCCTGCAGATATTTTTCTGGCAATATTCACAGTCTCTGTTTTTAAGACACCCAGGGAAGACACTTTGAAAAACTGGGTATTTTTAATTTCATTGGTATCTTTATCGAAAACATTTATTTCAACAGTATATCTTCCCATAGTCTTGGTGATCATGCCAAGTATAATCTTATCGGCAGAAAGAAGCTTCGCAGCTTTCTTCAGGCAGGAAGCCGTCCGGCAGGAAGAGTCCTCAAGTTTGTTTTCTTTCAAAAGTTTTTCATATTCGTCTTTTTCAATTATTTCGTAAATAGAACTTTTTTTAAATTCCTCAACAAAGGCAGGGCAAGCGACAACTGCGGTAGAAAGAGGGTCATTTGAATAAACAAATTCCGGAATTGCAATTTTCAGTTTTTTATTTTCAGGGCCGGAGGCAGCCGGTGTATTACCTGTATCTTGTCCTATTAACAAAAAGGGAAAGAAAGAAAGAAGGGTAATTACTAAAAGTTTTTTCATTTTTTAATTATACACCAATAAACCCTTTTTTTCAACATTTTAGCCGTAAATGAAAGAGTCAATTTAAGGTCAAAACGGAGTGGCAACTTCTTCCACCCAGGACTGTCTTGACCCCGCAACAGAGGAGGAAGTTTGAACACTGATAGTACTGTCAAACCACAATTCCGCGCCGCCTCCGCCAAAGGCGCCGCCGGTAGAAATAACTACAGCTCCGTGCATTACCGTATTTGCACCGGAGCTGAAGCTTCCCGTACAATATATAAAACCTTTAAAAGCAACATTTTTATTGCCTCCCCCATAGAGACCCGAGCCTATAGTATAGGCCTTAACCGTTTGATAGCCTCCATCCCCGGGATATTGATCCTGAGCGGTGGTATCACCTATAGTAGAGGTAGTTGAATCAGTAGGAACATTTTTCACGTATTCTTTCCAGCCTTCAGACGGGGGCAGGGTGGAGTATGAACCGCTGCCTTTTGCCGTCAATTCACAATCTCCAAATACAATAAGATAGCCCTGCATAAAGGTGCTATTACCTTTAATCTTGCATCCTGCTTCACAATATCTGATTTTAGGAGCGGCATCGACCGGATCTCCAAAATCATAATTAGCAGTTGTGTAATAAGTTCCGGCAGTAATTGCCTGCGCTTTATAGTAGGCTGTGTCAACAGTCGGCATATCGGGAACAGGATATGTATTGTAGCTCCACCATTCTTTTTTTGTCCCGGGATCAGTATTTGGGATACTTACAGAGGTGTCCCTGTCTCCCAAAGTGCCGGCGCCGCTTATACTGCCTCTTGCCATTTTTCTCGGATAATAATTATTAGAAGCTCCTGAGCCAAGGTCAATATTTCCCATTGAATACAAGGGCCCCCACCATACAGTACAATTACCGCTTGAAGCAAAAGAAGGGGCTTGCACTGCGGCAGCAACTGAAACTTTACTGTAAATTGCCCTAATTGCTCTAAACTCTGCTCCCGCAGAATCCTTCGCCGTAGCAAGTATTCCGACCGAAGTTGCAGATATCCTGTATATGTTTATTTTATAGTAACCTCCTGATACATCCGAATAAACTACATCATTTGCATAGCCCGCTATCGTTGCCCCTGATACAATCGTCGTCCAATTAGCCGTCGATTCACAAAGTTTCCAATGACCCCTATCATGGGCGGCTTCGGCAAGATGAAAAGCCTCTGTTTGTTTCCTTTCTTTTACCGACCACCGGGCTTCATTTTTAACAAAATTTACAATGGAAGGTATCATTATTCCAAAAGCTGCTATTATTAAGAAAACAATCATAAGGACATTTCCTTCGTTTTTATTGTTCTTTATCAATTCATCACCCTCACTTTTTCAATAGACATTTGTAATGATTTGCTCCCGCCTTCATAGGTAGCTTTCTCAAAACAAACACTAACTCCCAGTAAAGTTCCGTCATCTGTATTCGGGTAGGAGAATCTTAATGTTTTCAGGTTCTCCCCGAGAATCATAAGCTGTCCTGAAACATTCTGATATAATCTATCCCCGCTTTGATAATAACTTATGGCAACACCATTATTATCTGTAAAGCTTATTCTTGACCAGGGCGGTGCGCCGGTGCCCTGATCTATAGATATTGTACTTTGTTGCGCTTGCCGAAGCTTCTTGTTCATAAGGCTCAAACTACGTCTGGCATCCCTTTGAATATCAAGTTTTGCCTGGCTTACACGCCAAAATCTGGTAAAATTTATTAGTAGTCCAAAGGTACCGGAAAGAACTATACCCATGACAGCCACAACCATCATTACTTCGACAAGTGTGTAGCCTTTTTTACCTTTTTTAATAATCATCTTTCTCTCCGTTAGAATCCAAAATTAACTGTTTTTGAAGCTCCGCTTGTAACTGTAGTGCTTCCTGTACCTTTAGAAGTTGTCCCTGCAGGACTGGTATACCAGCCATAAATATTATAAGCCGTTCCTGCGGCATTACCCCTTACAGGCATCGTATAATTACCATTAGAGTCGCTTGTCGTAGAATAATATATTGTCGACCCTGTCCTTATCGTATAATCTATTGTAGGAGGGTTTGTCGTTGAAATACTCCCGGTCGTTGCAACTATTAAGACACCTGTTGTAATTTCTTTATTTGTAGCGCTTACTTTGACCGTACCTGAAATATTGGCAAGCCCTGTAGTGACCTGGAAATTATATCCGCCGGAAGTTGTACCTGCAACAACAGTTGCGCTTATACTGGACGGAGTGCCTACTTCTTTATCATCAAGCGCCGGGAAAACAGTGTACGGAAATCCTGTTACCTCGAGATTTGTTATCGTATAAGCGCCTGATGTGTCTGACAGAGCATTCCCGCGCTCAATATTAAGCGGGTCTTTGGCAATAATAGGAACGTAAGGTAAAGGATCCGTCCCGTTGGTTGTAACAGACCCGGAAATAGCTCCTCCGCTAAAAAGATTAAAATCTATATGAGAAACTGCAGTTCCTGCAGTTACAGTAATAGGCGTCGTCGAACTTTTCGAAGTATAATTCACATTTGCATTTAGATAATTAGCTGTAACATAGTTGGCCCCGGCAGGTACCACCAATATATAATTACCGTTCACATCGGTACTTGTAGTTGTTGTAGAGTACATTGTAATTCCGGAAAGCGGTGTTGTGGCTCCTGTTGTCACCGTACCCGTAATGTAGCCGTCTGTAGCAGCCGTTGTAAGTATAACAGTAGCTGTAGTCGTAGCCGAGGTAAGAATAGTTACCGAGGTTAACTCTCCATAATAACTACTTCCTGCAGCAGCTATCTTCCAGGTACCTACGGCAACATTAGTTATTGTATAAGTACCGGTACTTGTTGAAGTTGACGGGCTTGAAACATCATCAGTTGAGAACACATAAGCACCTGTTACAACAGACCCGCTGACGGGTGTTTCAGCAGCAGACGAACAGTTTTGAGGAACTGCGGTAAGATGAGCATGAAAATCCGAGCTATTATCCTCACTGTCATAGGCATTGCCCTCTGTGGTCCCGGCAGGTGACGCGGGAGACGGAGCCTGTCTTCTTTCCAATACTAATCCCGGAACTAATCCACCAAACCAGGTTAAATCAATAGCACTCCCTTCCGTACCGCCTGCAGGAGCTGTATGACCGGTTTTTGACCAAGCCACTCTATCAATCCAATTACCGGAATAATCCGCTATACCCAAACCGCCTTTATCTGCATTAATAACATTTGTCTCAGACCAGTAAGCATCTGCAACTACTCCGCTTACAGTACTGGCACTTGCAACAAGAAAATACCCGCCGGAGGTTATCAATGTGCTTCCCGTCCAGGTAAGAGTAAATTCCTGCTTGTTGTTACCGGTATCATAATAATGCATTTTAGTATTACTCGAATTTATAGTCACATTAGTACTCTTAGGATTATATATTTCAAAAAACTGTGTAGAATCAACACCGGAAACCGCCGCGCACACCTCGGAGATAACCAGATGATTTCTGCTATAAACATAACCGGAGGCAGTACCGGTAGGTTTTTGAGTATAGCCCGTAAAATTCGTAGTAACAGTTGTCCCTGTAGCCAGAGTAATCGAACCGGTAATTTGAGAAATATAGCCCCTTTTATCGGCTCTTAAGACGTAAGTTCCTCCCGGAGCTCTAAAAGAATAATTTCCGCTTGCATCAGTCAAAGAATAAAGGTTCGGATTATCAGAGACAAAAACATTTACATTGGATACATTTGCAGATGAGGGATTTTTGACATTTCCATTTATTACTCCATCCTGAGGAGTTCTTGCCGGATTATTAAAAAGATTAAAAAGAGAGATTGATTTTGCCTGACTATTCTCAGTCCAGGATAGTGTAACCTCAATTCTCTTTATTCCGTCATCCGGATCTGTCGGAGCAAGAATAGATAAAGTACCCGTTCCTGTATCTTCTAATAGTTTTCTTACAATAGTGTTTCTGGTATATGTAATTCCGGATACAGTAATGCTTTCCGGAGGAAACGGATTTGACGCATCATTGGGATTTGTAAGCGCAGCTGCGGGTGTAACCAAAAGGCGATAGTAATTATAGTCTTTTAGTTTTTCAATTTTTTCCTGTAAAAGGTTACTTGCAATAGTCTTGCTCTTTGTAACCCCGACCCCTTTGCTGATCATATTATAGGCGGAGACCATACCAACGGCAAAAATTCCAAGCATCACAACGCCAACAAGGAGTTCGACAAGCGTTACACCTTTTCTTCTCAATAATCTCATAACGGCCTCCGAAACATCTTACTACGTCTTAATTATAACAAACTCGCCGGAATTTTCAAGTCATTTAAAGAGTTTTTAAGCTCTATAACTGACTTACCGCCCTTATTCAACTCTGACATGCAATTAACCGTTTCGCAGGCAGTCAGAATGCTTACAAGAAGAAAGAGTACTAATCCCGCTATCAACCCTGCTTTTGTCAGTTTTTGGTTTTTCATATTGTCCTCCCCGGTGCTTACGTTAACTTCTACCTTACTAATAAGCAAAAAATGTGCCAAGTATAATAACTAATATCTAATAGCTGATAACTAATGATTAATGTGAAAAAACTTACATAATATAGGCTTTCACACACTGCATGTGGTGGGACAATTAAACGATCTTACTTGTTTTACCTATTGGTTTGTACTTCGGGTAGAAATGCCTGATGACTAAGACAAGCGTGCCTTGCCTTATAGATGCTTGGATGCTCAGAGGCTCAGAATGTGCAGCGATAACAGATGCTTGGATGGTTGGAAAAACAAGGAGGACCGAGGACTAACCCAAGTTCCGCTGAATTATGTTAAAAGTGCGATTTTAAAAATATTTAGTTCATATAAAAGCAGCATTTTTGTCATAAAAAGTTTTAAAATAGCGTGTGGTACAGACCTAGTATATTGACATATTGGCGCGGGTATTAGAAAATACTCATAATATGTTTTTAAAAAAACAAAATCATAATAAAGACGGCAAGGATCATGTTTACTGGTCTTTAGTAGAAAACAATCGAACGGGGCATACAACAAAGCACCGCTTACTCTGGAGTTATAATCAAAAGATGTGTATGAAGTAAAACAGCGACGTATCCTGTATAATAAGTTTTACGAGAACAAAATTATAAGGAGGAACGTCGCTATGAAAAAGTGTAACAAGGTTGTTGATTTAAAGCAAGAGCAAATAAGTCTTGAGGAGATAATCCTTGCTGGGGCAGCGGAAAACGTAAGGATGGCATTGGAGCAAGAGCGCGGGAACTACCTAAAAGCCATGGAAAGA
>Ga0208373_1000162_pt1 | contig 125425 bp, 111 predicted proteins | sample RifOxyC2_FD_184036 | JGI IMG/M metagenome (GOLD analysis project Ga0208373, IMG submission 184036) | Soil microbial communities from Rifle, Colorado - Rifle Oxygen_injection C2 (SPAdes) | ecosystem: Environmental > Terrestrial > Deep subsurface > Rock core/Sediment | place: Rifle, Colorado... | reverse complement strand
CAAATTCAAAACCTTAACTATTAAAAACTAATGAATAACAAAAGTCAAAAACAAGACACTTCTACTTTGTTAAAAACCAGACATTTCTATTTTGGCTTGACAATGTAATAAAAAATGGTTGACATTTTGTCATTAAAAAATATAATATTAAAATATGCAAATTTCTAATGTAGATATGATTTTGGCTATACCGCTTTTATTTTTTGCAGTCGTGATACATGAAATCAGCCATGGCTGGATGGCTTATTTAAACGGCGACGACACCGCAAAATTATCAGGCCGCTTAACCCTTAATCCAATTCCACATATTGATTTAGTCGGCACAATAATACTACCGTTACTTTTGATTATAATTCGCGCACCGGTCCTTATAGGATGGGCAAAACCGGTTCCTATAAACCCCTATAAATTAAACAATCCTACAAATGATATGGCTAAGGTTGCACTTGCGGGACCGGGTTCAAATTTTTCAGTTGCAATTATTTCTGCTTTAATTATCTGGCTTTTTAAGATTCCAGGACTGGACCCTTATTTGGCTATAAACAGCTTAATAATAAAACTTATGTATATAAATGTGCAGATTAATCTTATACTAGCTGTTTTTAATCTGGTTCCGATACCACCGCTTGACGGTTCAAGAATTGTCTCTGCTTTCTTACCGTCCAATCTTGCTTATAAATATAATCAACTTGAAAGATACGGAATTTTCATTATTTTTCTTTTGCTTTCTTTTGGTTTATTAGATTTTCTATGGATTATAGTTCAATTTATACAAAGCTTGCTTTTAATGGGTTTGTAATAAAGACAAGTAACGAGTAACGAGTAACGGGTAACGGGTAAAAGCTTTAATCTGTGTACTCGGTGTTAAAAATCTGTGTAATCATTTAGAAATAATTAAAATATATGGAGAAAAATCTGAAACAACGGGTATTATCAGGTATGAGACCTTCCGGAAAGTTACATCTCGGACATTTACACGGTGCTCTTTCCAACTGGGTTGAGCTTCAAAAAAAATATGAATGTTTTTATTTTGTTGCGGATTGGCATGCTTTAACAACAGAATATGAAAAAACGGATAAAATTAAACAGGATTCTATCGATATGGTGATAGATTGGCTTTCTGTCGGACTCGATCCTGAAAAATCCACATTATTCGTTCAGTCGCAGCTTTTGGAACATGCAGAATTACATTTGTTTTTATCTATGATAACTCCTCTTCCCTGGCTGGAACGGTGCCCGACTTATAAAGAACAATTAAAAGAAATAAAAACCCGCGATATTCATACTTACGGTTTTCTCGGATATCCGGTGTTACAGGCATCGGATATTTTAATTTATAAAGCAGATAAAGTGCCGGTTGGCGAAGACCAACTCCCACACTTAGAATTGACAAGAGAAATAGCAAGAAGATTTAATTCGTTATACGGTGAAATTTTAACTGAACCACAGGCACTGCTTACTAAAACCTCAAAAGTTCCCGGTACCGATGGACGCAAGATGTCAAAATCCTATAACAACTGTATTTATTTATCAGATACACCCGAAATCATTTCTAAAAAAATATCTTCTTACTTAACAGATCCGTCAAGAATACATCCGACTGACCAAGGGCATCCTGATGTGTGCGCAATCTATTCACTCCAGGAAATTTACTACGAGAACCCTAAAGAAATTGAAGAAAAATGCAAAAAAGGAACTATCGGTTGCGTACAATGCAAAAAAATGCTGGCTGAAAGAATAATTAAATCTCTTGAACCAATTCACAAAAAACAGCATGAACTTAAAAGCAACCCTATGTTAATTAACGAAATATTAAAAAATGGTACACAGAAAGCAAAAGCTGTAACCGAAAAAACAATGTCTGAAGTAAGAAAATCTTTGAAACTATGGAATATGGAATAAAATTAGAAATATTTGAAGGTCCTATGGATCTTCTTATTCACTTGATTCAAAAAAGCGATCTGGACATTTACGATATTCCTATTTCCAAAATAACCTCTGAATACCTTGCTTACCTGGATATGATGAACCAGTTAAATCTTGAGATCGCAGGCGACTTTTTGGTAATGGCATCTACTCTGATGAGGATAAAGTCAAAAATGCTTCTGCCATCACAAGAGGAAGATGAGGAAGAACTCATTGATCCGAGAGATGAGATTGTAAGACGTATTCTTGAATATAAAAAATTTAAAGAAGCATCAAAAATCCTACATACTAACCTTGAAAATCAAAAAGATGTCTTTTACCGTAAAGTTACACCGGAATTTAAGGATGAAGATTTTGGCATAGCTGTTTCTCTTTTTGATTTACTGGATGCATTCAAACAGGTTCTTTCGAAAGCAAAAATATCTTCAAAAGAAATAATAAAAGATGAATACACTATTGAAAAGAAAATAAGAATTATTCTTTCATTGTTGGAAGGAAAGCAATTTCTATCTTTTGTGTCAATTTTCTCTAAGGATGAAACAAAAACTTCAATTGTTGTGACGTTCATGGCATTACTTGAATTAATAAAAATCGGTAGAATTTATGTAAGACAGGATAAACATTTTGGAGAGATAAGAATTTACAGAGCACAAGCACAGACTGTAGCATCATCACAAATTAATCAAGGACAATAAAATTATGGAACTAAAAAAAATAATTGAAGCACTTTTATTTGTTTCTCAGGGTCCGCTTAAGATTGAAACAATCGCGCAAATTTTAGGTGACAAATCTATTGAAGAAGTAAAACAGGCTATTCAGGAATTAATAAAAGAGTATGCCGAAAGACAATCAGCTATTCAGATTATTGAAATAGCAGGCGGAGTTCAATTTTCAACAAAAAGAGATTACGCCCAGTATATACGGAAACTTTACAAAGACGAGACTATTTTAAAACTTTCTGCATCCGCGCTTGAAACGCTTGCAATAGTAGCATATAAGCAGCCAATCACACGTGCAGAAATTGAACAAATACGAGGCGTTGAAGTAAGTGCTGTATTGAAAACGCTTGTTGAAAAAAATTTAGTGAGACCTTGCGGAAAAAAGGAAACAGTCGGAACCCCGTTTCTATACGGGACAACACAGCAATTTTTGGTTTATTTCGGACTGAAATCGACAGATGAACTTCCTTCTTTGGAAGAAATTAATGTTGAACAGGAGCAATGATGGTCTATTCTAAGGACAAGATAAGGAATGTAGCAATCGTTGGAAGCGGCGGCTCAGGAAAAACATCTTTAGTTGAAGCTATTATTTTTAATGCTAAATTAAGCAACCGGTTAGGAAAGGTTGAAGAAGGTAATACAGTAAGCGATTTCAATAAGGATGAAATTTCAAGAATATCCTCGGTTTATACATCTATGATTTCTTTTGATTTAAATGGTACTAAATTAAATATCTTTGATACTCCGGGTTATTATGATTTTATTGGTGAAACTATTTCAGCGATTAATGCAACCGATGCTGCTATCTTTGTCTTTGATGCTTTTTCTACTATTGACGCTACTTTTGAATATATCTGGGAAAATTGTGACAAACCCAAAGCGATATTTATCAACAAACTTGACAAAGAAGATGTTGATTTTCAAAAAGCAATGAATCACCTTAAAGAATTTAGCAATAATATTGTACCGGTATTTGTACCTGATGGAACCGGCACGAAATTTTCAAAAGTAACTTCTTTAATTTTAGATCCTTCAAATGAACACAGAGACAAATTCATAGAAGCCGTCGCTTCGCATGATGACGTCTTGATTGAGAAATATCTCGAAGGAAAAGAAATATCTAAGGATGAATTAACAAAAGTTTTTAAAAAAGGCATTTCTTCAAAAGCTATTATACCTGTTCTTTGTGGTAGCGCCGCAAAGAATATCGGATGCGATTTAATTACTAATTTTATAACTGAGTTTTTCCCGGAAGCATATACTATTCCTGATTCGGATAAACCAAGTATTCTTGTTTTTAAAAGTGTGATAGAACCGCATACAGGAAACCTTTCGTTTCTTAGAATTTATTCCGGAAAAATTACACAAGGACAAGATATTAAAAACATTACCAAACGAACAAGCGAAAGATTAGGAAATTTATGTACACTATTAGGCAAAAAAAGAACTGAACTTTCAGAAGCACTGGCAGGAGATATCATAGCAGCTGTAAAACTAAAAGAAACCCATACAAATGACATTCTTGGCGATGAATCATTGGCAGTTAAAATAAAAACCATCAATTTTCCTGAACCCAACATTAGCATGGCAGTATATTCAAAATCAAAGGGAGAAGAAGAAAAAGTTGCTTCCGCACTACAATCTATGATGCGTGAGGATCCGACGATAAAATCCTATTTTAATGCAGAAACCAAAGAACTGATATTATCAGGACTTGGAGCGCTGCATATTGAAGTTGCAATAGCAAGAGTAAGAGAAAGATATGAAATTAATGTAGAACTTAAACCGCCGAAAGTCGCTTACAGGGAAACCATAAAAGGAAACACGGAAGTTCAGGGAAAATATAAAAGACAAACGGGCGGACGCGGACAGTACGGCGACTGCTGGTTAAAACTTGAACCTCTTGAAAGAGGAAAGGGTTTTGAATTTGTAAATGCAATCCGTGAGGGCAGAATTCCAAGAAACTATATTCCGTCCGTAGAAAAAGGCGTAAAAGAAGCTATGGAACAGGGTGTAATTTCTGGTTATCCTGTAACGGATATACGGGTTACGTTATATGACGGCAGTTATCACGAAGTTGATTCATCTGATATGGCGTTTAAAATTGCAGGAAGCATGGCACTTAAAAAAGGTTTTGTAGAATCCAAACCCTGTATATTAGAACCTATTGTTGAGCTTGAAGTTATAATACCCGATGATTATATGGGCGCTGTTATGGGTGACTTGAATTCAAGAAGAGGAAGAGTAATGGGTATGGAACGGACAGGTAAAAAACAAAAAGTAATTGCAACTGCTCCTTTATCCGAGGTATCCAGTTATGCAACCGATCTACGTTCTATTACCAAAGGCGCAGGAAATTTCAAAATGAAATTTTCGCATTATGAAGAATCACCGTCTTCAGTTGCTCAGCCGTTAATCGATTTATTCCAAAAGCAGCAGCAGGAAGGAAGATGATAACGGCAGGTTTTTGCGTTATCGAGTTTTAGGGTTTTAGAGTTATTGAGTAAAAGCTTTTAACACTAAAACGCTACAAACACTATGAACTCTAAAACTCTTTTAATATGATTGCACTTTCTACTGTTTACAGTATTTCAAAACATAATAATCCGGCATCGCTTGTTGAAGAAATAAAATCTCTGGGCTTTTCAGCTGTGGAATTAAACGTAGAAGTACCCGAAAGTTTCATATCAGAAATTGCCGGAAAGTTAAAAGTTGTCTCGGTTCATAACTATTGCCCGAAACTTAGTTTTGTTCCCGCAGGCAGGACTATCTATTCTCCGTTCAGCATCTCATCAATCGATGAAAACGAACGTAAAACAGCCATAATGCTCACTAAAAAATCAATTGATGTTGCAAATGATATTGGCGCGAAAGCAGTAGTATTTCATACCGGTGAAATTGAGATGGATATTACAGGGAGAATTTTGGCAAGAAAATATAATGAAACCGGGGCAGGAAACGAATATTCAAAGGTTTTAGAAAATTTCTTATCAGAACGAAAATCTAAATTAAAACCCTATATAGAAAATGTACTTAAATCGCTTGATAATCTTCTTAATTATACAGCTAATAAAAAAGTAAGGTTAGGCCTTGAAAACCGTTTTTGGGCAAATGAGATTCCTTCTATTGATGACTACAAAATAATATTCCAAAACTTTGATGCAAACTCCTTGGGGCTTTGGTATGATGTCGGTCACGCGTTTGTTGCTGAAAAACAAAAAGTTGTTAATAATCATCTAGATTTTTTAAGCTTTTATTCCGATAGAATTGTTGGAATGCATTTGCATGATGTTATCGGAGTTTACGACCACAAAGCACCCGGCACGGGAGAGGTTAATTTTAAAGAAATTGCGGAGTTTGCGCAAGATGATACTATACTTGTAAATGAAACACATAAATCCGCTACTAGGGAAGATTTGATAAACTCTATTGAATATTTAAAAAACTGCGGTTTTAATCATAAACCAGTACCAGTTTCATAATTAGTGAGGAGAAAAAATGCCAGAACTAAGACGAGATCCTATTATCGGCCGATGGGTGATTATCACAAAAGAAAGAGGGAAAGTAAAGAAAGATTTTGAAAAAATTCCGGAAATAGATACTTCCGACGGCTGTCCGTTTTGTCCCGGTAAAGAAAATTTAACACCGCCGGAAATTTTATCTTTTAGAGAACCCGGAACAAAAAAAGACGAAAAAGGCTGGTGGGTACGTGCCATTCCTAATAAATTTCCGGTCCTACGGGTTGAAGGAACCCTTAACCGGCGCGGTGAAGGTATGTTCGATTATATGGACGGAATTGGCGCGCATGAAGTAATCATAGAAACTCCAAATCATAACGCCGACTTTTCCGATTTAGATAATAAACAGGCAGAAGAGGTTGTCTGGGCTTACCGTGACAGGATATTAGATTTAAAAAAAGATATACGCTTTGAATATATTTTAGTTTTTAAAAATCACGGTGCCGATGCGGGTGCATCACTTGCACATCCGCATTCCCAGATAATCGCAATGCCGACTATTCCTGTAAGAGTTAAACAGGAAATTGAAGGCGGGAGAAATTATTTTGAATATAAAGAAAGATGTGTATTTTGCGACATTATACACGAAGAAACCGAAGCAAATACAAGAATAGTTTCAGAAAATGAAGACTTTATTTGTATTGCACCATTTGCATCAAGATTTCCGTTTGAAACATGGATATTGCCGAAAGTACATTCATCGGTTTTCGAGGATTTACCAAAACACGAAGTTGCAAACCTCGCTATGATGCTAAGAGACATAAACGCAAGAATGAATGAAATACTGGAAAAACCGCCGTATAATTTTGTTATTCATAATGCACCTTGCAGAACAGGAAAATTGCCTTATTATCACTGGCACATAGAAATGATGCCGCGTTTAACAAAAGTGGCAGGTTTTGAGTGGGGCACGGGATTTTATATCAATCCAACACCCCCGGAAGAAGCTGCAAAATTTTTAAGAGAAACACATTGAAGTTGGTATTAAATATGAAAATAAAAAGCGTATATCCGGATTTAGAAGGCGGCAAATATCCTGTAAAAACGGAAGTTGACAGGAAATTTTTAGTATATTGTGAAGCAGACTGTCCGGAAAGCAAAACACCTATTTTTAAATATAGAAAAGCAGCTGACAAACAATGGAAAAAAATTCCGATGCTTCAAAAAGATGAAAAATATATAGCATCGTTTTCTCCTGAGAACTCAGGTTTTTACAAATACACCGTTGAAGGTTACGGTAAAATTTTAGAACTTTTAGTTGAAGAAAAATACGCCAGGTTCGCTGCCTGGTATGAGATGTTCCCGCGATCACAAGGAACTATTCCAAATAAAAGCGGTACATTTGCTGATTGTGAAAAACGCCTTCCCGACATTAAAAAAATGGGATTCGATGTAATATATTTTCCTCCAATACATCCGATCGGAAGATCTCACCGAAAAGGCCCAAATAATTCATTGAATGCAGGCCCCAATGACCCCGGATGTCCATGGGCGATAGGAAATGAACAAGGCGGTCATAAATCAATTGAACCGGAACTTGGAACGATAAGCGATTTCAAACATTTTGTTAATACAGCTAAAAAAATGGGATTTGAGGTCGCTCTGGACATTGCCTATAACTGTTCACCTGATCACCCGTACGTAAAAGAACATCCGGAATGGTTCCATAAAAGAGCCGATGGTACTATTGCTTACTCGGAAAATCCGCCAAAAAAATATGAAGATATTTATCCTTTGAATTTCTATCCGCCAAATAAAGAAGAGCTTTGGAACGAACTTAAATCAATCATTATTTTCTGGCGTAAACTTGGAGTCACCCATTTCAGAATAGACAATCCACATACAAAACCTACGGAATTCTGGAAATGGCTAATAGCAGAGGTTAAAAAAGAATATCCTGAGACAGTTTTTCTTGCTGAAGCATTTACAAATTATGATAAGCTTGAAGAACTTGCAAGAGTCGGATTCTCGCAATCTTATACTTACTTCACATGGCGTAACGGTAAAAACGAATTAATAGAATATTTTTCCAAACTCACTAATTCATATCTAAAAGATTTCTTAAGAGGCAACCTTTTCACAAATACGCCAGACATTTGCCCGCCAATAATTCAAACCGGCGGACGACCCGCTTTTAAATTAAGGATTGCACTTGCTTCAACTCTATCCTCAGTATATGGAATGTATAGCGGCTTTGAACTTTGTGACGGCAACGCATTCCCCGGTACAGAAAATTATGTCGATTCAGAAAAATATCAATACAAAGTATGGGATTGGAACAGGCCGGGAAATATAAAAGATTATATTGTTAAATTAAACGAAATAAGACGGCAAAATCCAGCACTTCAATATTATGACAATCTCAAAATTCTTAATTCAAACAATGATAACATCCTCTGCTACGGAAAAAAATTAGATGGGAATATAATATTGATTGCCGCAAATCTTAATCCGCATGAAACGCAGGAAGCAAGAATGACAATACCGCTTGAAGATTTTGGTATTCCTTCAGATGCTGATTACGCAGCAGAAGAATTAATTACAGGCAAAAGTTATTTGTGGCATGGAAGGGAAAATTATATTCGACTTGAACCGCACAAAGAACCTGTATATATCTTCAAAATTAGCAGCAATATACAAACAAAACGCAGCTATGCTTCTAACGATATGGCAATAAGACACTCAAAAAGTTTTTTTGAATTACGTGAAAAAGTTATAAAACATAATGATGTTTATGCAAGACGGGAATTGGCAGAATTTTTCAACAATGAGATACTCTGGCGGGTTTATACCTGTGAAACATTTGATGAAAGCTATGCAGCGACCATAAACAACGAAGCTAAAAAAATCGGTTTTCAGTCAATAATACACGCGTATATAACAACGCCGGGACATTAGAAGCAGGTAGACAGGTAGACAGGTAAAAGGGTAGATAGATAAAACATATTATAGGGTTATTTTAGAAATAAGCGTATATTAAATAGAAGTTAGAGATTAGTTCTAAAGTTAAAATCTTAAGTCATTACTCTCTACCCTTCTACCTCTTTACCTCTTTACCCTTACACTAATTTGTAAAATTATACGATACTAAGGTGATATAACTATTTTTAAGTAGTTTATTTAACAGAGGGAGGCAAGATGAAAGTAACGATGATGGCAAAAGAGTATCCGCCGTATGTTTATGGCGGAGCAGGAGTACATTTGAGGTATCTGGCACAGGAGCTTTCTAAAATAATGGATGTTGACATCAGATGCTTCGGTGATCAGAATTCCAGTGCAGATTCTTTGAAAGTTAAAGGTTATAAAGGCTGGGAAGCCCTTAAAGGTAAAAAATTCTCTCCGACACTTGAAACACTTTCGGTAAACCTTCTAGCCCAGATGGAAGAAATTGACTCTGATGTTGTACATACACATACATGGTACGGCCACTTTGGCGGATTGATGGCAAAAATTCTTTACGACATACCTTTTGTTGCGACCTGCCATTCACTTGAGCCGTTAAGGCCATGGAAAGAAGACCAGCTAGGACACGGCTATCAATTAAGCACCTGGACTGAAAAAATAGGAATCGAATCTGCCGACAAAGTTATCGCTGTATCAAATTTAATGAAACAGGATATACTGAAATTTTTCAATATAAAACCGGAAAAAATAGAAGTTATTTATAACGGTGTAGATTTAAATAAGTGGAAATATACTCCTTTAAACGCAAAACTAAAGAAAGAATATGGCATAGCTGATGATTATATTCTTTTTGTCGGCCGACCTACTCCGCAAAAGGGAATGGAATATTTAATAGATGCAGCAGACGATATTCCGTGCCAGATAGTGCTAGGGGCAACCGGTGCGGACACAAAGGATTATGAAGATGCAATGACAAAAAAAGTTGCAAAGAAAAAAAATATCGTCTGGATTCATAAACTTTTAAAGGAAGAGGAATATATACAGTTATACAGTTCGGCAAAAGTATTCGTATGTCCTTCAATTTATGAACCGTTTGGTATTATCAACCTTGAAGCTATGTCATGTAAAACTCCCGTTGTAGCCTCTGCAACAGGCGGAATCCTGGAAGTAGTTCTTCCTGAAGAAACCGGCATATTGGTTGAACCAAAAAACTCAAAACAAATTGCCGATTCTGTTAACCGTTTATTGAAAGACGATAATCTAAGGAAAAAACTCGGAGAAAATAGCCGTGCCCGCGTAGAAAAATATTTTTCCTGGGAAAATATAGCAGGCCAGACAAAAAAACTTTATGAAGGATTGATAAAATGAATATCTTACAAAAATATAATTTCGATGAGAAACTATTTGAAGGATTGAGAAAGAAATTTATATCCGGTGAATTTTCAGATAAAAACAATATTATTAAAGGCAAAGTACTGCCGCCGGATGAAACCAAATTTTTTAATCCAAAAAAGGATGAGGCTGTCAAGCAAAAATTGGTTGAATTAGGCGCCAGTGCAATAAAAAATAAAAAACTAGGCGTCGTTATAGTCAATGGCGGCATGGCAACAAGATTCGGCGGAGTAGTTAAGGGGATAGTTGAGGTTTATGACAGGAAAAGTTTTATGCAAATAAAACTTGAGCAGATAAAAAAAATAAACCAAAAATATAATGTATTAATCCCTATTTACATTATGAACAGTTATGCTACTGAAAGCGCAACGCTTGAACATCTTGAAATAAACAATTATTTTGGACTTAAAAACAGTATTAAATGTTTTAGTCAATTCATAGCAAAACGATTAGATGCGAATGGCGAATACCACCTGCCGGAAAATGAATCTTATTATGGCCCAGGACATGGCGATTTTTCATTTGCATTTCAAAAAAGCGGTCTTCTAAGCGATTTTTTAAAAAATGGCGGAGAACATATCTGGTACTCTAACGTCGATAATTTAGGCGCTAGTATTAATGAATTAATACTCGGTTATCACATAGATAAACAGACCGAAATGACAGTTGAACTTGCGGAAAAATATCCCGGCGATAAGGGCGGGGCACCTGCAATAGTTAATAATCATTTGGAAATTGTCGAACAGTTTAAATTTCCCGCAGATTTTAATCAGGACTCAATATCTGTTTTTAATACCGCAACATATATTTTTAAAGCAGCAAGCCTGGATAAAAATTTTAAACTTCCATTTTACTATGTTGAAAAAAAAGTTGCAGACAAAAAAGTTATTCAATTTGAGCATCTCGCAGGGGATCTATCAACAATTCTAAAATCAGAATATATTGTAGTTGATAGAAAAGAAAGATTTTTTCCGATAAAAACACCTCAGGATTTGGAGAAAGATAGAAATAAATTAAGAGAACTATTCGGATGAGAAATTTACAAAAAATAGCAATATTCTATATTATTAGCATAATTATTCTTTTATGCATTGTTATTGTTCCATTAAAGAATAAAATTGCAAATGAATCCGGCAAATCAGTAGCATTAGCGGTCAAATATGATGATGTTGATGATTTATTTGGTAAAAGAAAACTTGCAGATTTTAAAAATGCCGGCATCAATACAATTATAATTTCAGATGAAAAAGTAAAAGATTATTTTCTGGAAACCGGTGATGAGAAATATATAACCCTTCCTCAGGAAAAATATATAGGAATATCTTCGGAAAAAATATCTTACATACAGAGTTTAAATTTAAATTTAGTTTATTTTATACAAGGTAACCTGTCGCTTTTACCGCAAAGAACTCCAGATGTTCTTTCTGTAATTATGGCTGATGACTTTTACGGCGAGATTCCTTCTAATTATAATTACACTTTGGGAATTATTGAATCTTTTAAACAGAAAGAAACAAAAAAGTTATTGAAAAAATCTGATGAAGGTCTTAGGATATTTAAGCTTAAATGGGATTCAGATACAAAGAAAAATATTGAAAAAACCAAAAGGGCTGTTCTTGAAAGAAATTTTAAAATAATTATTCTTGATTTATCCCAGACATCTTTGGAAAATGCATTAGAATATGTAAAAGAAACAAAAAATGCAGTAGAAAATATCGGTTATAATATAGGGAAATCTATAGCTATAAAGAACATTAACCCAAGTTTATCAAAGTTTTCATTTTTAACTACTATAATAACACTCTTTATATCAATTATATCGCCGGTAATTTGTATTATATTTTTCCGGGGGAAGAATAAATATCTGCCAAATAATATTTTTACAAATATATCCATAACTTTTTTATTAACAATTATTTTTTCAATAATTTCCGGAATCGTAATTTCGGGTTTATTGTCTACAAAAGATTTTATGTTGGGTGTGGATCAATTTCGTGGTATTAAAATTGCCCTGATCCTACCCATTATAATATCATTTTTGTTATTATATAAAGAAAATGTGAAAGATTTGCTGAATAAAAACGTTTTAATAGGTGAACTTATTTTTTTAGCAGTTTTGCTTGCAGTATTGGGATTCTATATAATGCGCAGCGGGAATTCCGGCATCATGCCTTCGTCGGAAGAAACTTTCCGCATATATTTAGAGAAAATATTTTATGTTCGGCCGCGAATAAAAGAATTTTTAATAGGACATCCGTTTATGCTGTTGGCAATTTATCTAAAAAATATAAAAAATATTTCCTGGAAATTTTTTCTTTTAATCGGTATTATCGGCCAAACATCCATAATAAATACATTTTGCCACATACATAGCCCTTTCTATATTTCACTATTAAGAACATTTAATGGAATATGGCTCGGTACTTTATTGGGAATAATTTTAATCCTTTTATACAAAAAACTATGTCTGAAATAGTAATATCCGGTTACTACGGTTATAATAACGTCGGGGACGAATTGATTCTTAAATCTATAGTTAATGATTTAAAGACTTTAAATCCTGACATTACAATAACTGTTTTATCCGTAAAACCTAAAGAAACCTCAAGAAAATTTAATGTTAAATCTATTAATAGATATAACATTTGTTCTATATTAGTTGAATTAGTAAAATGCAAAATGCTCATATCAGGTTCCGGAGGGCTTTTTCAGGATACAACCGCATCTTTGAGTTTGTGGTATTACCTGACAATTATTAATATTGCAAAGATTCTAAATAGAAAAGTCTTTATTTATGCTGTCGGTATCGGCGGAATAAAACGTTCATTTAATAAATTTTTAATAAAAAGTTGCTTTAATAAAGTCGACTTTATTTCAGTAAGAACTGATTATGACAAAAACATACTTGAATCATTTATGATAAATAGAGAAATTATAGTTACAGCCGATCCTGTATTTGGAATAGTATTACCTATTAAAATAAAAGATAATCAACAGAAAGTTAAAAAAATCGGTATAATTATCAGAAAAACAAAATACTGGAAAGAAGATACGGAAATATTTTCTAAACTTTCCGAAATATTAACTGAAAAACCCGGCACCGAAGTCATTCTTATACCTTTTCAAAAATCATCAGATTTGAGAATTCTTGAAACGATAAAAAAAAAATCCAATGCAAAAATTTCGATATTGTTATGGGAAAATATAGAAGATATTTTGAACTTGTTTTCACAGCTGGATTTAGTAGTAAGCATGCGGCTACACGGCTTGATTTTGGCAATTAAATACAATATACCTTTTGTTCCAATTTCCAGATATTCAAAATTGATAAATCTAATGAAAACTATAGAAGAAAAAAATATTCTACAAGCTACTGAATTAAACGCAGAAAATATTTATACGCAGATTACAAATAAAATATCAAATAAAAATGATATTCTAATTAAAAATAATGATATAATAATAAAACTTGAGAATAACGCAAAGAAAACAGCCAATTTATGCATATCTATGCTCACTAACTAATATGAGAAAACTTTCGCTGATTACAATTGCATTTATATTGATTTCTATTATATCTTATGGTTTCTTTATGCTAGTATTAAAAAATTTATCTTATTACCTATCTTTACTTGAAGAACGTGTTGAAATAGTTGCATTTATAAACGACACGCTTAATAATGAACAAAAGAGCGAATTAATTAAAATAATTGAAAATATAGATTATATCGATAAAATTAAATATACTTCAAAAGAACAAGCACTCGAAGAATTAAAAAAGAATCAGGATTTTTCAAAGCAAATTAAAATATTGGCAGAAAATCCGCTTCCTGCTACAATCGATATCTATCTCAGAAAAAAAGATCCGGAAACTATAAAAAGTGTTGCGGAACAAATTAAACCATTGTACGGTATAGAAGAAATTTATTATACTTCAATTGAGGCAGAAAATCTTCTTGCAATAAACAAAAATTTTAAAAATTTTAGTAATTGGGCCAGCTGGATTTTCTTCTTATTTTATATAATATCTCTTATTGCGGTATCAATGACCTCGAATGGTAAAAATGTAATTTATGGTCTTATTGACGGTGCTATAGGAGGCGGGATAGGTTTTTATATTTTATACTTAATAAATAAGCATTTGTTTGTTCATAACTTTAATAACCAATTATTTTTTAGTAAATCAGAAATTATTTTAATATCTGTAATTTTATTGATAGTTGGCATGATTGTGAGAATACCTAAAAATGTTCTGGAAAAAAAAGAAATTATCGAACAATAATTTCATCCCATTTGATGTACAGAATAAATATAGTTAGAAAATATTAGTTAATTAGATATGTTATCACTAGATTATTCGCTACTTAATAAACATCTAACGGGTTTAACCAAAATATTTCTATTATGCTTTTTTAATACTATACTTTTTGTTCAATACACTTATGCCGACGATTATGATAAACAAATAAAAGAATATAAGCAAAAGGTTAAAAAAAGTAAAAAAGAACTTGTAGGTATTCAGTCGGTAATTTCTCAGAAAGAAAATAAAATAAAAACAATAAAAAAAGAAGAAATTTCTATTGAATTGCAACTTGAAAATATTTTGAGAAAACTTGAAACCACAACTGCTGATTTAAAAAATACAGAAAAACTAATACTCAGACAGCAAAAGTCTATAGATCAATCAAAGAAAAAACTGGAAATAGCAAAATTAGAAACAGTTAGATGGAAAAATATTTTGAAAAATGAAATAAGGTTTGCTTACAAACAGGGGGTAGGAAGGTCAATTACTGATGAATATCCGGCAAGAATTATCTTATCTTCTAATTCATCTGCTGATTTAGTAAAAAGATTCAAATTTTTTCAGCTTTTAGCAAGGCAAAAATCTTTCGTCTATCTTCAAACAATGCAAAATGTCGAAGATTATGAAGCACTAAAAATAAAACTTGAAGATGAAATGAACGAATTGATGCTGCTGGAAGATAAAAAGAAAATATCTGAACGATTATATTCTAATCAGAAAAATGAAAAAGGAAAACTTCTTTCTAATGTTATTAAAAAAAGAATTTTTCAAGAGCAGGAAATTGCAAATCTGAAAGATTCAGAAACAATGCTTGCACAATTGATAGAACTTCTTGAGAGAAAGGCGAAGGAAACTGAAAAACAGAAAGAAGAAGAGAAATTAGCACGTTTAAAAATGTCAAAGAAAAAAGGTTCTCTTTCCTGGCCTTTAGAAGGTGAAACAACAGAACTAAGACACAACCTTTCAGCTATATTTGGCAAACAGAAGCATCCCGAGCTTGATACATGGATAATAAATAATGGAATTAGAATTAAATCCTCATTGGGACAAAATGTCTTAGTAATAGATAAAGGTGTAATTGTTTTTGCAGGTGATTTTAAATCTTACGGTAAAATGGTTATAGTTGATCATTCCGGAGGATTTTACACAGTTTATGGTAATCTTGATAAAATATTAATAAAAGAAGATCAATCAGTCAACAAAAATGATATTATAGGAATTGTTGGAATTTCTTTATATTCACAAGATGCTTCATTATATTTTGAAATCAGGCGTGCCGGTGAACCGCAAGATCCGCTGGTTTGGCTAAAGTGATCCTTCGACTACGCTCAGGACAGGCTGAGTAACGGGTAACGAGTAATAAGTTAATAGTTTCCACCTACGCTAAAGCTACGGTGGACAGGCATAGATAAAACACTACAATTTTTAATTTTAAATTTTGAATTTTTAATTCAAGTTTCTAGGAGGAACAATGTTAAAAAAGAAAAAATGGTTTTTTGCTGTTGTGGTTTTTTTTGCAGTTAGCATATTGCTGCTAAAACTTGAAACAATTAGGGCAGCTTCTGACGATATATATAGTCAGATTAAAATTCTATCACAGATATTGGTTTATGTCAGGGAAAGCTATGTAACAGAACCTGATATGAAAAAACTTATATACGGCGCTGCCGACGGAATGATGCGAACTTTGGATCCTTATTCTCAATTTATGGAACCACAAGAAGCTAAGGAAATGAAAGTTCATACAGAAGGTCATTTTGGAGGACTCGGAATAAGAATAACTTCTTCAAAAGATGGCTGGATCACAGTCCTGACTCCGCTTCCTGGAACTCCGGCTTGGAGAATGGGTATTTTACCTGAAGATAAGATAATAAAAATAGAAGGTGAAAATGCAAAAGACATATCAACTGATCAAGCTGTAGAAAAAATGCGCGGTAAGCCTGGAACAAAAGTAACAATAACTATTTTCAGAGAAGGAATTGAGCCTTTTGATTTAACAATAACAAGAGAAGATATTCCTCTATATACGGTTACCGGTACTAAAATGCTTAATAGTTCAGTCGGTTACTTCAGAATTACAGAAATGAGCGCAAAAACAGTGGTAGAACTCGATAAAGCACTTGCCGATTTAACTAGTCAGGGAATGAAGTCATTAGTTATAGATTTAAGAAACGATCCGGGCGGACTTTTAACTACCGCTATCGATATTTGTAAACGTTTTATCGGAGAGAACAAACTTATTGTATTCACCCAGGGTAGAAAATTTCCAAGACAAGATTACAGGGCCGATTCGACCGCTCCTTATTCTAATATTCCAATTACTGTTTTAATAAACAGAGGTTCCGCGTCCGGTTCAGAAATAGTCGCAGGTTGTATGCAAGATAATAAAAGAGCGGTAATTATCGGAATGCAATCGTTCGGTAAAGGATCCGTTCAATCGCTTTTACCATTAGAGGGAGAGGCTTCCCTTCGTTTGACAACACAAAAATACTATACACCATCGGGCAGAAGTATTCATAGAGACGATGAAAAGAAAACGGGTGGGATAACTCCTGATGTTGTTATTGAAATTTCGAGAGAAAACGAAATCGCATTACAAAAGCAGGAACTTGATGTAGATATAGCCGCAGCCAAGGACCGTGATAAAAAGTTCGACGTTAAAATTTCATCGGCAACCGGCGGTGCCAGTAAAGAAAAAGTTAAAGATGAGATTCTTGAAAGAGCAATACAAATTTTACTGGTCAGAGATATTTTATTAAACAAATGAAGAAATTCTGGCGTTTTTTAGTAATTTTAATTATAATTATCGGGATTACATTATACCTTAGGCAACAACCTGAGAATTTTTCTACGTTGTCCAATCAAATAGATATCCAATGCAATAAGATATTGACAAGTTTTGGTATCGGAGATGAAAATGTTATCCAGTATCTAAGAATTGAAAGAAAATCTAAGACTGTAAAATGGATAGAAATAGTAAAACAAATAAAAACTGACAAAAATATAAATGATATAATAAGAGAAATTAGAATTGGCCTTGCAGAATACGGTTTAAATACCAATTTTAATGATAAAAATAATTCTTTTTTAATATCTAAAGATGGAATTGTTTTAAATAAAATTTTCTTTTTAAAATACAAAAAGAAAACATCGAAATTGAAAGCAGCAATAATAATTATCGATGACATTGGATATAAAAAAGATGAATTATCTGACTTTTTATCATTAGGAATACCTCTTACATACAGCATACTTCCTGGTGAACAATATTCATCATTTTTTGCCAAAGACTTAACAAGACTTAACCAGGAATTTTTCATGCATCAGCCTATGGAACCGGAAAACTTTCCAAAAGTAAATCCCGGTAAAGCTGCGATTTTATTAAACATGTCAAAAGATAATATTGAAAAACATGTTTTAAAAAATTTGAAAAGTGTTGACGGCGCTTCCGGTATTAACAACCATATGGGAAGTGCATTTACGCAGAATAAACAACAAATGGAAACATTTTTACAAATTGTAAAGCAAAAAGGAATTATATTTGTTGATTCGCATACATCCAGCGCAACCGTAGCATATAAAACTGCATTATCGATGCATATTCCATCTTTACAAAATGAGGTTTTTATCGATGGAGAAGATGATGTTGACTATATGCTGAAACAGTTACGTTTTTTAAAAATTCTTATTAAAAAATACGGCAGTGGAATCGCGATAGGCCACGTTAATAGAAAAAATCTTGTTAAAGCACTTGCAGAAATTATCCCTGAATTCCAAAAAGAAAATATATCTTTTCTAACAGTTTCACAATATTTAGAAAGTATAAAAAAATGAATATATTAGGGATTGAAACGTCTTGCGATGATACATCAGCATCCATTGTTAAAGATGGAAAGTATATTGTTACAAACGTTATTTCATCTCAAATACAGGTTCACAAAAAATACGGCGGTATTGTACCTGAACTGGCATCGCGGCATCATTTAGAAAATATAAATCTTATTATTGATGAATCACTGAAAAAAACTAAAAAAATAGATGCAATTAGCGTTACAACCGGACCAGGGTTAATCGGTTCGCTTCTTATAGGTACAACAACTGCTCAGGCAATATCACAAATATTAAAAATCCCGATTGTGGGTGTAAATCATATTGAAGGACATATTTTTGCAAATTTTTTAAATTCAAACATTAACAACTCTGAAATCAAACTTCCTTTAATCGCATTAATTGTTTCAGGCGGACATACAGATTTAATACTAGTTAAAAATTTCGGTAAATACAATATTCTCGGAAGAACCAGGGATGATGCTGTCGGCGAAGTTTTGGATAAGATTGCAAAATTTCTAAATTTGGGATACCCTGGAGGACCTATTATTGATAAACTTTCAAAATATGGAAATCCAAAGAAAATAAATTTTCCAAAACCATATTTAGACGGTAGCTGGGATTTTTCTTTTTCTGGGTTAAAAACCTCAATAATTAATTATGTTAACAGATATAAAATCAACTCAAACCATGAGCTTTCTGATTTATTAGCATCATTTCAGCAATCCTGCATTGATGTATTAGTAAAAAAAACCATTTTGGCATGCAGAAAATTTAAAATTAAAAGAATCGCTTTAGGCGGCGGGGTTTCAGCAAACACAAAACTTCGTTCTGATTTTCTCGAAATATGCAAATTGGAAAAAATTGAATTATTTATTCCTAATACAATATTGTGCACGGATAATGCAGCCATGATTGCATCCGCCGGTTATTTTAAGTTGAAGCACTACGGGCTTACGCCCGTAGAATCCACTACTTCGCTTCGTTGCGTAAATCCGCCGAAGCGTCGCAAGAGCTATTCATCATATGGACTCACGCCCATAGAATTCCGCGAAGGCGGATTGAAAAAAGAAGTTTATAAAGAAAAAATTATTCCATCAGCAAATCTTGAGTTAAAAAACTGGAGAAATTAATGAAATGCGATTTTATCTTAGATACTGAAAGATTTCAAAGGCAAGGATTTCCGGAAGCAATTTATTCTTCCGGAAAAACAGAAAAACAGGTTATTGAAATTATTTCGAAACTGCTTGAAAAACCAAATCCCATAATTGCAACAAAAGTTGAAAGAAAACTTGCTTTAAAAATTAAGAAAAAATTTAAAAATTCTCAATATTTTGATAATGCAAAAATAATTGTAATAAATCCGTTAAAAACACATATTACGCATAACAAAAATTACATTGCTGTAATAACTGCCGGAACATCAGATATACCTATAGCCGAGGAATCTGCAGTTACCGCAGAATCGCTTGGTAATAAAGTAGAACGTATTTATGACGTAGGTGTTGCAGGTATTCATAGGCTTTTTAAATTCCATGAAAAAATAAAAAATGCCTCCTGTGTAATAGTGTGTGCCGGTATGGAAGGCGCATTAGCTTCAGTAGTAGGCGGATTGGCATCTAAAGTTGTAATAGGGGTTCCTACATCTACCGGTTACGGGACAGGAAAGGGCGGATACTCTGCACTTCTAACGATGTTAAATTCTTGTTCTCCAAATGTTTGTGTTGTAAATATAGACAATGGTTTTGGTGCGGGAATTATTGCAGGTATAATAAATAAAACTTAGTACACAGAATACAGTATACAGTATACAGGATACAGTAAAAAATAAAGGATAAATTAAATATGAAAATTATTTATTTTGATTGTTCGTCAGGTGTTGCAGGTGATATGATTTTATCTTCACTCATTGATGCCGGACTGGACGAAAAATATCTTATAAATCAGCTCAAAAAACTAGATGTAGCAAAATTTTCAATAAAATTTTCAAATATATTAAAAAATGGTATTCATGCAAAAATAGCACAAATAGAAGGCGGGGAACAACTTAGAGAAATTGCAAAGATAAAAAAAGTAATAAAAAATTCAAAACTTTCAGAAAAAATTAAAAAACAAGGACTTGAAATTTATTTAACTTTAGCACGCGCGGAATCCAAAGCACATTCCATACCAATTGATTCTGTTCACTTTCACCAAATAGCAGAAATAGATACAATGATTGATGTATTTGGCGCTGTCATTGCGCTTGATACGCTAAAAATAGATAAAGTTTATTCATCACCATTAAATCTCGGTAAACCAACTCCTGCGACAATTGAAATAATTAAGAATCTGCCTGTTTATTCTACCGATCCAAAAAATGAACTTACAACACCTACAGGAGCTGCAATAATTTCAACTCTAACAAAATATTTTGGACCAATTCCCTACATGAAAATACTCCAATCAGGAACAGGTGCCGGTCTAGCAAATTTTGAAATACCTAATATTTTGCGAGCTTATATCGGCGAAGAAGAAAAAAGATATTTTTCCAATGACAAAAAAATAGTTCTTGAAACTAATATTGATGACATGGATCCACGCATTTTTCCATATATACAAGAAAAACTTTTAAAAAACGGGGCAGATGATGTATGGCTTACAAATATTTATGCTAAGAAAGGAAGGCCGGGTATAATATTATCGGTAATTACTACTGAAAAAAATGAGCAAAAAATTGCAGATATCATATTCTTAGAAACTACTACTTTGGGAATAAGAAGAATCCCAGTATCACGATGGATATTAAACAGACGTATAAAAAACATATTTAAATTTGCAAATCTTAAAAAATCAGAAAAAAAGTCTGTCGAATATGAAAAAGCAAAAAATATAGCAGAAGAAAAAAATATTCCTTTAAAAGATATCCTATAAAAAACGAGGTAATGAGTAACGGGTAATGAGTAAAAGGATATTTAGTGAGTCGAAAAAACGGGCAAAATACAACTTGACAAAACAGTGAAAATTCTTTATAATTTTACAAGGTAACTAATTTATGGCCGTGAAACAATCGGTTCTGAAGAAAAAGCTGGGTGACCTCTTAGTTGATGTTGGTATTATTACGCCTCAACAACTCGAAGATGCCCTTGAGGAACAAAAAAAACGCGGTGGAACTCTCGGCGTAATATTGATGTCACTCGGTTATATTACAGAAGATGTTTTACTTGCATTTTTAGGTAAACAATGCGGGGTCTCTTATATTTCTCTTTCCGAATATGGTGAAATTACCGAAGAAATAATTAAGTCTGTTCCTGAATCAGTAGTCCGCCATCAAACACTCATACCTATAGCAAAAGAAAATAATTTATTAACAGTTGCAATGGCAGATCCTTTAAATGTATTTGCAACTGATGATTTACGTCTTATGACCGGTTGTGATATAAATGTAGTTATCGCTTCAGAAAATGAAATCAAATCAGCAATTGATAAATATTACGGCGGAAAAACATCTATGGACGACATCGTGAAAGATATGGAATCAAAAGGTGCAGATTCTGATGTCGATGTTGTAAAAGAAATGGATGGTGGAAAAGATATAACAACCCTGGAATCGGAAGGCGAGGATGCGCCGGTTATAAAAATTGTTAATCTTCTTTTATCCGGTGCTGTGAAAGCCAAAGCTTCTGATATCCACATAGAACCTTATGAAAAATCTTTAAGAGTGAGATATAGAATTGACGGCGTTTTACATGAGGTTTCAGCGCCGCCCAAAAGAACTCAAAATGCAATGGTTTCCCGTCTTAAAATTATGTCTAATCTTGATATAGCGGAAAGACGGTTGCCCCAGGACGGCAGAATAAAAATAAAAGTTATTAATAAAGAAGTTGATTTACGTATTTCAGTTTTACCTACAGCATTCGGCGAAAAAGTCGTTATGCGTATTTTAGACGCTTCCTCGCTTTGTCTTGACTTGACAAAACTCGGATTTGAACCGGAAGCATTAGCAGTATATCAAAAAAATATGCAGATCCCATATGGTATTATTTTAGTTACAGGGCCTACGGGTTCCGGAAAATCAACCACACTCTATTCAACTCTCTCTCAATTGAATCAGCCGGATGTCAATATCTCCACGATTGAAGATCCCGTAGAATATGTTCTCGAAGGTATAAATCAGGTTCAAGCAAGAGCTGACATTGGCCTTACTTTTGCTGCAGGATTGAAATCATTTTTGCGTCAGGATCCGGACATTATAATGGTCGGCGAAATTAGAGATACAGAAACTGCAGAAATAGCAATAAACGCAGCATTAACAGGACACTTGGTGTTCTCTACACTGCACACAAATGACGCACCAGGTGCCGTGACACGCCTTAATAACATGGGAATAGAGCCATTTTTAACAACATCCACGGTAATTATGGTAGTAGCTCAAAGACTGGTACGTGTTATATGCCAACATTGTAAAGAATCTTATGAAGTTACAAGAGAAGTCGTTATTTCAACCGGAATATCAGAAAAAGAAATAGGGAATACGTCAAAAATAAAACTTTATAGAGGTAAAGGTTGTAATGAGTGTTCAAACACAGGTTATCGAGGACGACTGGCATGTTATGAAGTTATGGAAATTAGCGATAAAATAAGAGAATTAATATTAGATAGGGCTTCAACACATATAGTAAAACAATCCGCAGTTGAAAACGGAATGGTTACTTTACGGCAAGCTGCACTAAGAAAAGTATTAGCGGGAACAACAACTGTTGAAGAAATGATGAGAATAACTTTTGCCGATGTAGGGTAAGTTAAATAATAAGTAACGAGTAACGAGTAACGGGTAAAAGATTCTAAATTTTGTGTGCTATAGTCTGGTTTTATAAATTTTATTTATATAGGAGAAATATACAATGTTAAGCATGGATGAATTGTTAAAACTTGTACTACAAAAAAATGCGTCTGATTTACATCTTACCGTAAATGCACCACCTATGCTAAGAATTGACGGTGAGGTACATCCAACACACTTTGAAAGGTTATCTCCGGATGTTTGTCAGCGACTTATTTATTCACTTTTAACAGATAGGCAGAAAGAAAAATTCGAAGCAACAAATGAATTGGATTTATCGTTCGGTGTAAAAGGAATCGGTAGAATTAGAATGAATGTATTCAGACAAAGAAATTCTGTCGGTGCTGCGCTAAGAACAATACCTGACAAAATCCTGACATTTGAAGAATTAGGACTGCCACCGGTTATATACGATGTAATGAGAATGCAAAAAGGACTGGTACTTGTTACCGGACCCACCGGTTGCGGTAAATCTACGACACTCGCATCGATGATAAATTTTCTTAACGAACACAGACACGGTCATATTGTAACGATTGAAGATCCTATTGAATATGTGCATCCGCATAAAAAATGTTTAATAAATCAAAGAGAAATCGGCGCTGATACCAACTCTTTCCCGAATGCTCTTAAATATGTATTAAGACAAGACCCTGATATTATTCTAATAGGTGAAATGCGCGATCTTGAAACAATATCTGCGGCACTAACTATAGCTGAAACCGGACACTTGGTTTTTGCAACATTGCATACTACCGATGCACCATCATCTATAAACAGAATCGTTGATTCATTCCCGCCGCATCAGCAGGCACAGATAAGAAGTCAGCTATCGTTTACATTACAGTCTGTCTTTACACAACAACTTTTATTAAAATCCAGCGGAATAGGAAGAATTTTATCTTGCGAAGTACTGATTGTTACGGCAGCTATAAGAAACCTAATTAGGGAAATGAAAACAGAACAAATATATATTAATATGCAAACTGGTGCAAAACACGGAATGCAGACAATGAATATGTCGCTCTTCGATTTATTGTCAAGAAAAGAGATAACATATCAGGAAGCAATGGAAGCCTCGAGCGATCCCACGGACTTAAAGCGGCTTCTACAGAAAAATGCAATGGATACTCAATGAGAAAAATAGCATCAATATGCATTTTGCTTTCAGCTTGTTTTTTTATTAATGGTTGTAGTTTTGATTATTATTTTAATGCAGGTATAAAAACCAAAAATGCTAAGAAAAAAATAAAATATTTTTCAAAAGCAATAGATAAGTGGGAAACTGATAACGGATATAAAAATAAATTAAACGCTTATACTAACCGAGGGATTGAATATTCCCTTCTAGGTCATAACGAAGAAGCTTTATCTGATTTTACGAAAGCATTAAAAATTGGGGAAGATTCGTCTACTTATTACAACAGGGCACTTATTTACAATTTTCAAAATAAATTTAAAGATTCTATTGCAGATTTAAACAAAGCAATAAAATTAAATGCGTGCTTTAAAGAGGCTTATGCTTTAAGGGCAAATTTATATAAAAAAATCGGAAATATTAAAAAATCAAACGAAGATATTGAGAAAGTTAATAAAATATCAGAATCAGATACACCGTTTAATATTGGATTGCAGTATTATAACAAAGAAATGTACGACAACGCGATAGAATCTTTTTCAGATGCAGTCAATATAAACCCCTTTCATGTTACAGCATATAATATGCGAGGATTATCTTATATAAAAAAAAACAACTTAAAAAAAGCATTGAAAGATTTTTCTAAAGCGATAGAAGTAGATAAAAATTTTCTTGATGCTTATAACAACAGGGGAACTATATACGCAACTAATAAAGAGTATAACAAAGCATTAAATGATTTTAAAAAAATATCTGAAATAGAACCAGCTAGTCCTGAAGCATATTATAACATAGGTATTTTGAATCAAATGAAGAATGACTATGAAAATTCTTTAATTTATTTCTCAAAAGCGATAGAATATTCTAAGAAAAATCCAAACGATAGTACGTATTATAATAGAGGATATTCATATTTTATGCTTGGCAAATATAAAGAAGCTATCAAAGATTTTTCATTTGCATTCAAACTAAATCCAACTAATTCGTTGGCAAATTCTTATAAAGAAAAAGCTTACAATATGATAGAAAAGAATACAAATAAACTAAATAATTTGGAAAATATTCCAAAAACCGGACAACAAAAATCTAGTAAAAAAGGAGAAAATTAATTATGCCAATTTTTGCCTACAGAGTAAGATTACCCTCAGGTGAAGAAACTAAGGGTACTATAGAAGCACCTGACCAAACATCAGCATCCAATAAATTGAGACAGCAAAAGGCTATTGTTCAAGAAATTAATATGGTTCATATAAACCAATTTGATGCTATTATAGAACAATTAAAACAATTTAATCCTCTTAAACCTACAGTCAGATCAAAAGATTTAGTATTATTTTCCAGACAGCTATCTACGCTTGTTTCGGCAGGCGTTCCAATAGTACAAGGACTGACAATATTAATGGATCAAATTGAAAACCCGGCTTTCAAGAAAGTGGTTACCGGCATATCTGATGATATAAAAGCGGGTATTTCAATTGCAGATGCTATGCGAAAGCAAAAAGAAGCATTTTCTGATTTATATGTTGCAATGATTAAAGCCGGTGAAGTAGGAGGTATACTAGATGTAATTCTTGAGCGTCTTTCTACTTATTTAGAATCTTCGGAAGCGTTAAAAGGTAAAGTAAAGGGCGCCCTTATGTATCCTGCTATAGTTGCAATTATAGCAATAGGAGTCACGGTTTTCCTGCTTGTAGTTGTTATTCCGACTTTCCAGGAAATATTTACCAGTTTTGGTGCTGATTTACCTCTTCCTACTAAAGTACTTATTGGAATATCAAATTTCTTAAGACATTATATAATTTTTCTTCTTATTGGAATTGCCGGAGTTGTCGTTGCATTCCTGCAATATTATAAAACAGAAAAAGGTAAGTTAAAAATGGATGGAATTTTTTTAAAACTACCTCTTTTTGGTTTATTATTAAAAAAAGTTGCCGTTGCAAAATTTACAAGAACTCTTGGTACTCTAGTTAAATCAGGTGTACCTATATTGCAGGCTCTTGATACCGTCGCGCAGACAGCCGGTAATAAGATTATTGAAAGGGCAATTTTGCAGGCAAAAGAATCAATAAGGGAAGGTGAAAAAATCGCAGATCCGTTAAAAAGATCCGGCGTGTTTCCTCCTATGGTTATCCAGATGATATCAGTCGGCGAAGAAACCGGTAATTTAGATACCATGCTTAATAAAATAGCAGATTTTTACGACCAGGAAGTTGATGTCGCTGTTAAAGGATTAACTTCAATGATAGAACCTATTGTTATTTGTGTTATGGGTATTGTAATTGGTGCTATAGTTATAGCTATGTTTATGCCTATGTTCTCCTTAGGCGGATTGGCAGGAAGTGCCGGATAAAAATAACCATTGACAAAAAACTTTTTTTAAGTTATACTTATTGTTAGATGGCTTATTGCCGTCAGAACGCTAATAAAAAAGGAGGTGAAAAATAATGAAAACAATGAAAAAAGGTTTTACCCTTATTGAACTTATGATCGTGGTCGCTATAATAGGCATATTGGCAGCAATCGCAATTCCTAAATTCGCCGACCTAATCAAAAAGTCAAAAGAGGGCGCAACGAAAGGTTCTCTTGGTGCACTCCGCTCTGCTCTTACCATTTACTATGGCGAACAGGAAGGTTTGTATCCAGTAGCAGCTCCCGTTGCAGATCCTACAAGCTCAGCACAAGTAGGTGAAGGTACGGCAACCGGTGTATTTAGTAATCCTACAGGTCCATTTCTAACGAAATATCTGGATAAAATGCCTACGGTAAAGCTAGGTATTACCGGAGTTACGGATAGCAATGCCTGTGTATTTATTTCCACTTATAACCCGACGTTAATGTCTGCTCATAACGGTGAATGGTGGTATCGTGGAAATGCAATTGGAGAAATCCATGTATCAGCTACAGTAGTTGATACAAAAGGTGCATCCATTACTTCTTGGTAAGTCAGCAAGATTTTAAGATTCAATAAAAAAACTTCCCGATAAAATCGGGAAGTTTTTTTATAATATAAGTTATCTTCGCTAATTTTTCTTGACATATAGCCTTTAATAACTATAATAAATTCGGTCATGCAAAATGATTAATATAACAATCGTTTTTCAAACGGAATGATAATCAGCACATGATAGAAATATATTTCTTTATAATTGGTCTGTTTTTTGGCTCTTTTGCTAATGTCTGTATTAGACGTATCCCTTATAATAAATCTATAATACTACCTGCCTCTCACTGCCCCAAATGTTTAATACCGATAAGATGGATTGATAATATCCCTATTATCAGCTTTTTAATACTTCGTGGTAAATGCAGTAACTGTAAAACAAATATTTCCATAGAATATCCAATTGTGGAACTTTTAACAGGATTTTATTTTCTTCTATCTTACCTTATTTTTGGCATTTCCTTTTCTTTGGTTATTTCTATTATTCTCGGTTTTTATCTGATAATTATTTCTATTATTGACATCCATTTAAAGACCATACCTGATTTTTTATCAATTTCATTAATATTTATAGGCGTTATTTCAAGCCCATGGAATCCTGTTATAAAAAACAATTTATTGAATTCTTTGATTGGAACTATTTCTGGCGGTTTATTACTTTTTGCTATTGCGGTTATCGGATCAAAAATTTACAAAAAAGAAGTAATGGGCGGGGGCGATATTAAACTTCTTGCCGCCGGCGGAAGTTTTTTGGGCGCTTATAACATTTTTTATTCTTTCCTTATTGCTTGTTTTTTAGGCGGGATAATTGGACTTATACTCATTCTTATAAAAAAGAAAAAATCTTCCGATTTTATACCTTTTGGACCGTATATTTCTGTTGGAATTATTCTTATTTTCTTTTTAAATCATTTTGTTATACCACGCTTACTAATCTACTGAACTCTTCAATTGAAATATTCTCTGCCCGCTGATTTGGCGATATGCCCACCGACATGAGCTTTTCTTTCAGCTCGTCTTTTTTTATGCCGAGTTCCATCGACAATGAGTTAAGCAATATTTTTCTTCTGTGTTTAAATGACGCTCTTACGATTTCAAAAAATATTTTCTGATTTTTTTTATTAACTAAAGCTTTATCCAAACGTTTGAATTTTAGAACTGTAGATGTAATTTTCGGAATTGGAATAAAACATGTCTTTGGAACATCAAATAATTTTTCAACTTTACAAAAAACCTGACACAGAATTGATAAAGAACTATAATCATCCGAACCTGCCGTTGCCCTAATTCGATTAGCCACTTCTTTTTGTACCATAAAAACAGCGATTTCCCAATTATTCAAATAAAGGATTTTTTCAATTATTGAAGTAGAAACATTGTATGGAAGATTTGCAACAAACTTCATCTTATTTTTTTTATCAGGTGTCCACTCTAAAAAATTGTTTTTGATTATTCGTATTTTTCTATTATCTACAAACTTTTTAGAAAGGTTTTCAGCAAGGCTACGATCTATTTCAACCGCTATAACATTTTTTGCAAATTTAGCTATTCCTTCAGTAAGAATACCTTTTCCTGGTCCTATTTCTATAACTGTTTCCGAAGGTAAAATCTCTGCTGATGATATTATTTTACGGGATATGTTTCTATCAATGAGGAAGTTTTGTCCAAGGCGGGCTCTCATTCTAATTCTGAATTCCAATATACATTATCAACAAATTTCTGCCATGATGCCTTTATTTTCATGCCGGTTCTGAAATATAACGAAACAGGGCCCTTCCAATCAGGTTTTGCCGGTTTAACAAGCAATTTCATACCTGCTTCAACAGGAGTACGGTTAGCTTTCTTTAGGTTGCAGGGAATACAAGAAACAACAACATTCAGCCAGTCGGTTGTTCCGCCGCGGCTAACAGGAACAACATGTTCCAGATTAAGCTCACTCGTCGATTTCTTTTTTCCGCAATAACAGCATTTATGCCTATAATGCTCATAAATATTTTTTCTAGTAAATTTCACATCCATAGGAGGAAGCTCATCATAAAATTTTAAAAGAATTATATCCGGGATTGCAATTTTAAAAGAGGGAGTATGAATAAATCCTGAAGTATTAACTGATATTTGCTGGGAAACATCCCGCCAGTCGGAGAAAGTATAAGTTTTATATTGCTCATCGACTACATTCGCATGGTCAATATAAAGCAACGATAACGCTTTTTGCCAGGTAGTTATATGAATTGCATAAAATTTTCTATTTAAAACCAATACATCTGACATATTTTTATTATATTCTTTTTCTCAGTTTTGTCAAGACAAATAAGGTGTTCTCCGATGCCAAGCATCGGAGCTTGACTATTTATATCTCCTCGGATTGCTCCTTAATATATTTGATTATCATTTCTTTCGTCAGTCCTGTCCCAACACTTCGCACAAAATATCCTCCTGCCCATATCTCCCCGCCCCAATACTGATTCTTCAGCCATCTGTACTTCTTGAACAATAATTTTGTGCTCACGCTCTTCATTATCTGTACCATGTGCGACGGAGCAATCCGAGGAGGCGCACTCACCAAAATATGTACATGATCGCTCATTACATCTATCTCGCTTACTTCCATATCATATTGCAAAGCAATTTCTCGGAAAAGTATTCCCGTGTTCTTCTTCACTTCCTCGTTATTGAATATCTTCTTCCGATATTTTGTGCTCCACGCTACATGATACCATATCTCATATCTCGCATGGCTCGTCTTTCGTATCCCCATGCCATTATTATACCACTTTTTTCCTCAAAATTGCTTTGCCGCTCTGATCCCCCGATGCCAAGCATCGGGGCTTGGCGCGTTTTCAGTCAAGCGACAAGCCAGCTTTATTGCCTCAATCATTGACTTAGGATTTGCTCTTCCTTTTCCAGCAATATCATAACCAGTTCCATGTCCCGGTGAAGTCCTGATAAAAGGAAGTCCGACAGTTAAATTAACAATATTATTAGGTTTTAATATTTTCAAAGGGAGCATTGCTTGGTCGTGATACATGCAAACAATAAAATCATATTTATTTTTTTTAAATGCAATTTCCGGATTAACAGGTCCTTTAATATTAAAACCATATTTTTTTAATTTTTTTAAGGCAGGTATTATGATTTCTTGCTCTTCCTTGCCTACAAGGCCATTATCTCCGCAATGAGGGTTCAAACCACATACAGCGATTTCAGGATTTTTAATATTAAATTTCTCTTTTATAAAATTTGACGTAAAAACAATAGATTCTAATATTTTTTTTGCATTTAGATTTTTTACAACATCTTTTAAAGGTATGTGTCTTGTTAAAAGCAAAACCTTTAATTCTTCAGCCAACATCAACATTTCAAATTTTTTTACCAAAAATAATTTGGATATGTATTCTGTATGCCCGCCGATATCACCAAAAGCAGATTTTGATACAGGTGCGGTTACTAACGCATCTGCTTCACCTAATCTTAATAAATCTAAAGATTTATCTATAAAAGAAATAGCTGCTTTGTCGGAATTTTTTGTATGTTTACCGGCAACATAACCTTTTGATGTGCCGATAACAACAGGCTTACATACTTTTAGAATTGCTTTGCTTGAAACTGCCTTTTTGACAATTTCGGGGCCAATACCGGAAGGATCACCGACTGTTACTGCAATGACTGGCTTATACATTATTTTTCTACATTATCTACTGAAATACTAGCTTTATCCCTGAGAACTTTCATATATTTTACATATTGTTCCTGATTTTTTTCGCTTCTCAAATATTTCTCAAGATCATCTTTAACCTGTTCATAAGTTCTTTTCTGTTTTGCTTTCTTTGCATCCACTTTTATTATATGATAACCAAATTCGGTTTCAAAAATATCGGAAACTTCACCAACCGGAGTTTTGAAAGCTACATCTTCAAAACTTTTAACCATCATTCCTTTCACTATAAATCCGAGGTCACCGCCTTCTTTTGCGCTTCCCGGATCTTCAGAATATTCTTCGGCCAGCTTGGCAAAATCTTCACTGTTTTTCAGTTTTTTCTGTACCTCTTTTATTTTATTTAATGCTTGTGATTTTTCCTTTATTGACGCATTTTTACTTACACGCGTAAGTATATGCCTGACTGAAACTTTCTCGGGGTCATCCAGCTTATCTTTATTTTTTTCATAATATTCTTTCAATTCTTGTTCAGTCGGTTTTTCTACTCTGGAAATTATATCTGACTCTATTAATTTATTAATTAGCAAATCGTCATGAATCTTATCTCTGAATTGATTCATAGTAAGATTTTGCTTTTTTAATTCGGCATTGAATTCTGTCTCTGCTTCAGTTGGAGTGAGGGTTTTTCCGTCTCTTTTTTGAAACCGTTCCTTTACAGTATCAATACCGTTATCTACTTCTCTTTTACTGACTTTTAAATCTCTCTTTTTTGCTTCCTGTAAAAGCAATTTTTGATCAATCATCTGATCAAGTAATTCTTTTTTTATCTCTGTAATTTTTTTCTCAATTTCTTCTTTTGTCATTGTATCGCTATAATTGCTTTTTATCTGCTCAACAACCGGGTTGGCTACTTTATCATAGTCTGTCTGTAAAATAACGTCATCATTAACTTTTGCAATCGTTTTATTGACTATAGCAAATAACGGAGTATAATTTGCAAACAATGTGAACATAACAATTAACAACAAAAATTTTGGGATCGAATTTAGTACATTATTTAACCGGCTTTTCATCTTTTTTCTCCTCAGTAATATTTTTTGGAATTAATTCATGATACACAACCGGCTTATACTTTTTTGAAATTTTAGCCAGCCATTCATCGAAATTCTGCTTCTCTATAGCTTGTTTGATTTCCGTTTGAACATCTTCGAATCTCTGCGGTTTAAGCTGTTTTCTACCTGTAAGTTTTATTATATGATAACCAAGCTGGGTTTGAACAACCTCTGTAATATCTCCGATATTTTTTAAGTTATATGCAGCATCTTCAAATTCCTTAACATATTGTCTTCTTCCAAAATAATCCAAATCGCCGCCTTTAACTGAAGTTACTTTATCTACAGAAAGTTCTTTGGCTAATTTTGCAAAATTTTCATCTTTTTTCAAACGCTCAAGAATTCTTTTTGCCTCATCTTCAGAACGAACCAAAATATGGCTTACTCTAAGCTCAACCGGTTTATCAAACTCAGTTTTATGTTTTTCATAGTAATCTTTTATATCATTATCACCTATGGTAATTTTTTCTTTAAGTACTTCGCTTAATAATATATCGTCCTGCAGTTTCTTACGGTTTTCTCTTAATCGTTTTTCCAGCTCAGCAAATTGTTTTTTAACTAACGGCCTGTTTTGTATTCCTTCTCGTTTTGCTTCTACAATTATTATTTTTTCTTTCAATAATTCGTCTAAATAATGCTTTTTACCGGCATCTGTTTTCAAATATTCCTCAATTGTATACGGTGCATTTTCTATCATTTTTTCAAATTCCAAAACAGTAATTTTTTCATTTCCTACCCGGGCAATAATTTTTTCTTCGTTATTCGGCTTTGAACACCCTAAAAATACAAATATCAATACTAATCCAAACGATAAAATTGAACTCGATATTATTTTTCTAATTATTTGCCCTGATATTTTAATTTTCATTTTGCCTCCGATTTTTACGATTATATAAAATAATTAAAAGGATTGCAACAAATTTTTAATAAAATTAAGATTCCTCTGCCGTGGTTGCGATTCATCAAAATTTATTTCCAATAAGTTACTTTTAATAAACCTGTAACTACTTTTTTCTAAAATTTTAAATATTCTTGACGGTTCAACCGGAGTGTCTGAAGAAAATTCCAATTTAACCGATTTATCCGAAGAAGAAATTTTAATAATACCTAATTTTTTAGCTCTTATCCGAATTTCACCTGCCTCAAAAAGATTTTCAGTTTCTTCCGGAAGATTACCGAACCTATCATTCATTTCATTTTTAATCTCAATAAGATTCTCAATATTGACAGCTGTCAATATTTTTTTGTAGAAGCTAATTCTTTGAATTTCTTCACTTATATATTCGGAAGGAATAATCGCATTTAATTGAATATTAATTTCAGGTATAATTTCTTCCTTAGTTTCTATTCCTTTCATTTCATTTGAATATTTTTCCAATAATTTTAAGTACATATCAAAACCAATTGAACTTATGTAACCATGCTGACGCTTGCCCAAGATTTCACCGGCACCTCTAATTTGCAAATCTTTTAGTGCAAGATGAAACCCAGACCCTAATTTTGCAAATTCCTTTATTGCAGAAAGCCGTTTTTCTGCAATTTCGGTAAGATTGCTTGTTTTATAAAACAAATAGCAGTATGCTTTTATTTTCGAGCGGCCTACTCTGCCGCGTAGTTGATAAAGCTGGCCCAATCCGAAATTATCGGATTCTTCTACAATAATTGTATTTACATTAGGAATATCCAGCCCCGCTTCAATGATAGTTGTGGAAATTAAACAATCAAATTCTTTTTTTAAAAACTTTAACATTTTATCTTCTATTTCAGAAGCACTCATCCTGCCGTGTAAATAATCAAATTTAACATTTGGAAGCAATATTTTTAACCTGTCAACACAATTTTTTATTGTTCCAATCCTGTTATGAATATAAAAAACCTGTCCGCCGCGCGAAATTTCATACATAATAGCATCAGAAATAATTTTTTCGCTATATTCCAGAAGAACCGTTTCTACCGCCTGCCTGCCAACCGGCGGTGTTTCTATTGTAGACATGTTTTTTATCCCTGAAAGGGCCATAGAAAGTGTGCGTGGAATTGGGGTAGCGGTAAGATACAAACAATCAACATTTTGTTTCAACATTTTAATTTTTTCTTTATCCGCAACACCGAACCTGTGTTCTTCATCAATCACTAAAAGCCCTAAATTAATAAATCCAATATCTTTACTTAATAACCTGTGTGTTCCGATAACTATATCAATTTTACCGTTTTTTAATTTTTCAATGATTTCTTTTTGTTCTTTTTTTGTCTTAAATCTTGATATAGTTGCTATTTTCACCGGCCAGTCGGCAAACCGGTCTAAAAATGTCTGCTCATGCTGTTGTACCAAAACAGTTGTGGGTGCCAAAAAGCACACCTGCTTTCCGGATAAAACACATTTTAAAGCAGCTCGCATTGCAATTTCTGTTTTACCAAAACCTGTATCTCCGAAAATACATCTTTCCATGGGGTTTGAACTAAGCATATCATTTTTTATATCTTCAACTGCTTTTACTTGGTCAGGAGTTTCTTCATATATAAATTCTTCTTCAAACTCTTTTTCAAAATCTGTATCCTGGGAAAAAGGAGGTCTTGTAACATTAGAACGTTCTGCATAAACTTGTAAAAGCTGCTGTGCTAGTTTTTTAGCATTTTCATCTGCAACCGCTCTTGTGTGCTCCCATAAAGTACTATCAAGTGAATTTATTTTCGGATATCTTTCTCCAACACCGAAATATTTCTGAATTTTATTAAAATCATTTACCGGAACAAAAAGTTTATCGTTATTCGCATATGAAATTGAAATGTATTCCGCAGTGATACCTCCGGCTGTTATAATTTGCAAACCGTTATAAATTCCTATACCATATTTTTCATGAACGATAAAATCATCTTTGTTTATTTCGGTAAGGGATTCTATGGGTTCGCCTAATTCCTTGAAATATTTTGGGGGACGTATTTTAAGTTTATATCTTGAAAAAATCTCGTTTGTGGTGATAAAAACAATCTTATCTTTTTTTATAACAAAACCATTTGAGAGTTGTCCTGTAAATATTGATTTTTCATAACCTTTACCTAAAATCTCGGAAAAATGTCTCTTATCACCTTCATTGTTCGCTATTATAAAAATTTGAAAATCTTCATTTTGCCATTGAAAATATTTTTCCTTAAAAAGTTCAATATTGCCGTTAAATTCCGGAACCGGCAAATAATCAACAATATCTTTATCAGTAAATATATAGCAATTATCCTTAAAGTATTCAAATATTGTTGATTCTTCTTTTTCTTTAACCGGCAAAATATTAACTTCATTTATCTCGGCTACTGAACGCTGGCTGTTAGGATCAATATTTTTTATCGATTCTAAATTATTAACATTAAAAACAATTCTAACCGGTAAATCATAAGTGGGACACCATATATCTATAATCTCACCGCGAACGGAAAATTCGCCAAAATCAGTTACCATATCCAATCTATCATAACCATTTTCAGATAACTTTGAAATAATCAAATCCCGATTTATAACATCATATTTTTTAAGTTTGATTATTGATTTTTTAAAATTTGTCGGCGAAAATGTCTTTTTGTTTATGGCATCCGTAGAAGCACAAAGTAAAATCTTATCTTTAACTAAAATTTGTGATATTGCTTTAATGCGTGAAAAAATATCGGATTCTGCAAAGGTAACAATCTGCGGGGTGGAAGTTTTCAAAACTCCGGAAACCATTAAAATATCTTCTGCGATATCGATTGCGTTCTCATCGTTTTTAGTAGGAATTATAATATTCTTTTTAAATAGGTGCTGTTTAGTGATAACTGAGTAAGCAACATAACCCGATAATTCTATAGTATTTAACATTTTTCTAAACTTACCACACATTCTATGTGAGATGTTTGAGGAAACATATCAACCGGCTGGATTTCTTTTATTTTGTAACTTTGTGAAAGTATTTTCACATCACGTGCTAATGTTGCAGGATTACAGGAAGTATAGATTATTTTCTGCGGTTTTAATCTTAATAAAGTTTTAATAACATCGTCCGAACAACCAGCCCTTGGCGGGTCTAAAATCACAATATTATATTTTGAAAAATCTATCTTTCTTAAAACATAATCGGCATTGCCTCTAACAAAATATGTATTTCTTATATTATTTATTCTTGCATTTTTGATTGCATCTGAAACCGCAGATGAAACTTCCTCAATACCAGTAATACTTTTACAATAAGGTGCAAGATAAAGTGTGATACCGCCGGTCCCGGAATAAACATCAATAATATTTTCGGTTCCTTTAAGATTTGCAAAATTTTTTATAACTTCATATAATTTAGCTGCCTGTTCTGTATTTACCTGAAAAAAAGAAGTTGGAGAAATCTCGAAAATAACATTTCCAATTTTTTCCATTATGGTCTCTTTACCGAAAACTTTAAAACTCTTATCTCCTAAAATAACATTTGTTCTTTGAAAATTAATATTGTGATATATTGATACTATTTCCGGAAATTTTTTATTTAGATTAATAATGATTTCTCTTAGATTGGAAATGAAATTTGTTTTTGAAACAAAAATCAACATAAACTCATTAAATGCCATTGACTGCCTTAAAATAATATGCCTTAACACACCCCTATTAGCATCCTCAATATATGGCTGAATTTTATATTCATTAATCAAATCCCTGACCGAATAGACGATTTTATTAGCCAATTGCGTCTCTAATAAGCAGTTGCGGACATCAACAATTCTATGCGATTGCGGATGAAAAAAACCCATGAATATTTTTTTAGAATTTCCACCAACCGGCATCTGAACCTTATTTCTGTAACTGAACGGATTCGATGCAGGTAAAATACTCTTTACCGGAACATCAAAAAAATCCTGAACTATTTTAGTTTTGTATTCAAGTTGTTTTTCATATTCTATCATCTGGAAATCGCAACCGCCGCAATATAAATAGTTTGTAGCCGCAGAGCGAAGCTCTGCTGAATAGTGTTTAGAACAGGGCGGGGTAATTCTATTTGGGGAAGGGGAGATAATTGAAACAATTTTTCCGCGAACATAATTTTTCTTAACTTCTGTAATTTCAACAAGCAGTTTATCTTTAGGAACTGAATATGGAACCATAACAACAATGTTTTCATATTTTGCAATTCCGTCACCGCCAGTTATTATCTTATCTATTTTAACTTCTATTTTCTGCCCTAACTTTAACATAAACAATCTTTGTCCAATTTGTTCCAGTCTAATTTTTCTACGATGGAATTATATTCAACATATTTACGAATTTTATCTAATGCTTTTTCATTTCTAATTATATGCTCATAATAATTCGGCTGCCAAAATCTTTCATTAACAAAACCATTTTTCTTTATTTCTAATGTAGTTTTAGATTTGAAATCCTGAATGTAGTGATGTAGCGGCAAAGCGTTAGCTTTGCCTAACGGATAATCTAAAATTAAAATGAAATGTAAATGATTGGAAACTAATTTGTAGTAATCTAATTTAACGCCTTCGTATCTTTCTAAATTTTTTAAATGTCTTTCAATTATATCCTTAAAATTCAAGCAGAGCTTCGCTCTGCCGCTACAACAAATTGTTACAAAATAATATCCATTTGTATTATAATCATAATTTTTTAGTCGGATATTTTTTCTAAACTTCATTATATTAACTAAGTTTCTCTAATGCTTCTCTACCGGTCACACCTAACTTAATACCAAGTTTTTCCGCTTTTTTGGTCATTTCAACAATTTTAGCATTAAGCAAATCATCGACACTTTTGACACCTCTTACTATACAAGCAGCATCACCTAATTTTTCAGCTGTCTTTATATCCAGGTAACCGCACATAACAAAACCCTTTTCTGTCTTAACCAGAACCAGCACCGCATTCTGCATCTTAATCTCATACCCAACTTCATTTTTATTACCAATTTTAATATCTATAGTATTCATAAATTTGCTATCCTAATTTCTTTTTTAAAATTTCATTAACTATTTTTGGATTGGCTTTGCCTTTGGATTTCTTCATTACGGCACCGACTAATGCGCCGATTGCCTGCTGTTTACCGGATTTATATTCTTCAACCGCTTTCTGGTTTTCTGCAATTACTTCATCAATAAACTTTTCAATTGCACCTTCGTCGGAAATCTGGACCAGCCCCTGCGATTTAACTATTTCGGATGCACTTTTGCCTTCTTTATACATCTGCTCAAAAACCGTTTTTGCAATTTTACCGGAAATCGTACCATTTGATATAAGTTTTATAAGTTCCGCAAGATACTCTTCAGAAATCGGGGAGGAAGTTATCTCTTTATTTTCTGTATTTAATTTTCCAAGCAGTTCCGTTGTCATCCAATTTGAAATCAATTTCGGTTCGTTAATAATTTTTAATGTGTTTTCAAAATAATCTGCAAGCACTTTTTCAGAAATCAGTACACCGGCGTCATATTCCGACAGTCCGAATTTTTCAATAAATCTTTTTTTGCGGGTATCAGGCAACTCAACCAGATTTTTTTTCATTTCATTTAGAAATGAATCGTCGATTTCAATAGGTACTAAATCCGGTTCCGGAAAATACCTGTAATCATGCGCCTGTTCTTTGGAACGCATTGAAACTGTTACACCGGACTTTTCGTCCCAAAGACGGGAATCCTGCAATATTTTTTCGCCTGAATTTAATGCTTCTTCCTGCCGTTTAATTTCGTAAATCAAAGCATCTCTTATTGCTTTAAAAGAATTCATATTTTTAAGTTCAACTTTTACACCAAGTTTTTTTTCACCGACCGGTCTTATAGAAACATTTGCATCACAGCGCAAGGAACCTTTTTCCATATCGCAATCCGAAACACCGATGTATCTTATTATTGCTTTCAAGTTTGTAAGATACTGATAGGCTTCCTCCGGCGAAGACATATCCGGCTCGGATACTATTTCTAAAAGTGGAATTCCGGTTCTGTTATAATCAACCAGAGAATAATCCAGTTCCTGCGAGCCAATTGCATGAAGTAGTTTTCCTGCATCTTCTTCAAGATGGATTCTTGTGATTCCGATTTTTTTTGTTTTATCACCGGTTTTTATTTCTAAAGAACCTTTTTCACATAAAGGCTTTTCATATTGCGATACCTGATAGTTTTTTGGCAAATCCGGATAAAAATAATTTTTTCTTGCGAATATCGAGTGTTTCGCAATTTTACAATCTACAGCAAGCCCTGCAAGCACACCAAACTCAACCGCTTTTTTATTTAATACCGGAAGTACTCCAGGTTGGCCCGTACACACGGGGCAGATATTTGAATTGGGCTCATTGCCGAATTCTGTCGAACATCCGCAGAATAATTTTGATTTTGTTTTTAAGTGAACATGCACTTCTAACCCGATAACTGTTTCGTAATTAATCATAAAATTTTCTCCAGTAATTGCAAATCACTTTTGTATTTTAAATATTTTTTCATTTCAGTGATATTTGCCCATCTTGTTGTCATAATTTCATCATCATGCTTTCCAAGTTTCTCGACAGGTTTCATTAAGAACCATTTTACCTTTTTATAAACAAAATCTTTGCCTCTGTAAAAATTGTATTTTGTTTCACCTAATGATTTTATTATTTCGCAATTATATCCGGTTTCTTCAAGAACTTCACGTTTTGCTGTTTGTTCCACAGTTTCACCTTTTTCGATGTGTCCTTTGGGAAAAGTCCATCTGATTTTGCCGGAAAGATTTTTTACTTTTACAAGTAATATTTTTCCACTTTCAATGATAATCCCACCGGCAGAAAATTCTTTCATATGTTGATTATATAAAATTATTACCATTAAATCAAACGGTTTGACATTTAGCAATATTTTTTGTAGAATCAAATAATATTTTTGGAGGGAATTTTATGGATGTAATAGAAAGATTTATTGCGCAACACAAGGCAGTTAAAGAAAGATTGGATATCCTGGAAAAAATAACCAAAATGATTGATAGCGACACATCCATATGGGACAATGTCCATAAAATGTCCGGATTTTTTGATAAGGAAGTGAAGGAACATTTTCACCTTGAAGAAGAAGTTTTGTTTCCAATAATTCGAAGAAAACTTCCTTCCGATAAACAAAAAATCTTAACAGAAATAGAAGCAGAACATAAACCTATTTTAAAAAAATTGGATGAATTTAAAGAAATGTCCGCAAAACACAAAAAACTTTCATCAAGAATATCTAGAGAAAATTTTATTAAAATATCGATGGATATTATTGAAAGTATGATCACACATGCAAATAAAGAAGATGAAAAACTTTTCCCTATTGCCAAAGAATTTCTTGATTTCGAAAACTACAAAGAACTCGAGCAGTTGTATTTTAAATATCTAAACATATAATGCCTACTGTATCTATTATAAAATGCGGTTCATATAATTATAAAGATGTTGAATTTGCAATAAGAAAAGCAATTGAAAATATTGGTGGCACTGAAAAGTTTTTTAAAAAAGATCAAAAGATTTTAATTAAGCCCAATATCCTGTCCGCAAAATCACCTGAGAAAGCTGTTACTACCCATCCCGAAGTTATCCGTGCAATTATAAGAATTGTTAGATCTGTTGGTGCAATTCCCGCAGTTGGCGAAAGCCCGGGTGGGGCAGTCAGCGGTGCCGAGCGATTTTGGGATAAATGCGGAATAAAAAAAGTTTGTGAAGAAGAAAACTGTGAAATGCTTTTTTTTGAGAATACCGGCACCGTTCGAGTTCAATCTAAAAATCCGAAAAATAAAACATTAAAAACTTTAGAAATTGCAAAACCTTGTCTAGAATATGACTGTGTAATTACGGTACCAAAATTTAAAACGCACAATCTTGTATTTCTCACAGGTGCAGTTAAAAATCTTTATGGTTGTATTCCGGGTTTAAGAAAATCAATGTATCATAAATATGCACCTCATCCTACAGATTTTTCCGAAATATTGGTTGATATTCTTGCAATAGTAAAACCAAAACTCTCAATTATGGACGCTATAGTAGGGATGGAAGGGGAAGGACCGGCTGCAGGAAAGGTACGAGATATTGGGTTGATAATGGCATCAGATGACGCTGTTGCTATGGATACGGTTATGTGCGAAATAGCCAACTTCAATATTAAAAAAATGTATTACTTGCTTTCAGCATCAAAATTGGGACTTGGCTGTTCAGACATACAGAAAATAAAAATCGAGGGTGAGAAACTTGAAGATGTTATAATAAAAAACTTTAATGTTCCTCCGAACCTGCTTGTTTATATGGTACCTAAAAAATTTGCTAAATTCTTGGGAAAATTCGTATCAGCATTGCCGGTTATGAACAAAAATAAATGTACTAAATGTATGACCTGTATCAAAGCATGTTCTATGAAAGCAATAGAACTGCGGGATATTCCAAAAGTTGACAAAACCAAATGCATATTATGTCTCTGTTGCAATGAACTCTGCCCTGAAAATGCGGTAGAGATAAGATATTCCGCATTGATCAGAGTATTACTTTTCTTAAGAAAAATAAAGAGGTTCATCCCATTATGATTATTTCATTGCCAAATCTTGCAGAAAATAAAACTGCAAAGGTCATTAAAATTGAGGGTGGACATGGAATACAAAAAAAATTAGAAACTTTGGGAATACGGAATGATGTTAAGATCAAAAAAATGAGCTCATCCGCTTATAGTGGTCCTATTATTGTAAATGTTGGACAAACAAAGATTGCAATAGGTAAAGGCATAGCAAACAAAATTATAGTAGAAGTTACCGAATAATTATATGAAAAAAATCTTACTTGTAGGGAATCCCAATGTGGGTAAAAGCGCAATTTTTTCACATCTTACGGGGATTGACATAATGACCGCAAACTACCCAGGAACTACTGTTGAATTTACAAAAGGTTTTTTAAAGATCAGAAGCGAAAAATATGAAGTTATAGATATCCCCGGAACTTACACCCTTGAACCAACCTCGAAAGCAGAAGAAGTTGCTGTTGAAATGCTTAAAAAAGGGGATATCGTAATAAATGTGCTTGATTCTACAAATTTAGAAAGAAACCTCAATTTAACTGTACAATTATTACAAAAAAAAATACCTACAGTAATCGTCCTCAATTTTTGGGATGAAACAAAACATACAGGAATTTCAATAGATTCAAAAAAACTTGAAGAAATTCTTGGTATTCCGGTAATTCCTACTTGTGCGGTCACCGGGGAAGGACTTATTGAAATTGTCTCAAATTTAAATAATGCAAAAATAAGCAATTTCTCATATGATCAAAAGGAAAAATGGCATGTTATAGGTAATATAATTGAAGAAACACAAAAGGTTACTCATAGGCACCACACATTTTTAGACAGATTAAATGATATAACAATAAAACCAATCACAGGAATACCTTCTGCTTTTATTATACTTATAGCGGCATTTGGTATTGTTAGATTCATTGGTGAAGGACTTATCAATTATATTCTTGATCCAATATTTAATAAACTTTATTTACCTTTAATTATAAAATTAGCAAATATAATAAACTCTGAATTATTAAAAAACCTTATTTTTGGTAAAACATTAGAAGTAATGAAATCCTTTGGGGTACTTACAACAGGTATTTATATACCATTTATAGTAGTCCTTCCTTACATACTATCGTTTTATATTATATTAAGCTTTCTTGAAGATTTGGGTTATCTTCCGCGCCTAGCTGTGCTTTTGGATAGTACATTTCATCATTTGGGTTTGCATGGTTATTCTTCTATTCCTATATTACTAGGATTAGGTTGTAAGGTTCCGGCACTATTATCTATAAGAATACTGGAAACTGAAAGAGAAAAGATAATAACTACCGTATTAATATTAATGAGTGCACCCTGTATGCCCCAAACAGCTATGATTATGTCAGTAGGAATAAAATATGGTCTAAAAGTAGTTATTTTGATTTTCTTAATAATTATTTTAATAGCTATAATCACTTCAGCTATATTAAATAAAATTATGAAAGGTGAGGTTTCTGAACTATTTGTTGAAATACCTCCGTACCGCATACCTAAATTTAATGTACTATCAAAAAAGGTGTGGATTCGTATGAAAAACTTCTTTTCGGAAGCGGTACCACTTATAATCTTTGGAGTCTTAATAATTAATTTATTAGATATATTTTATATAACCGATTTCATTTCAAATAAAATTGGCGGATTTATAGTTAGTTTCCTGGGACTTCCTAACCAAATTATATCAGTAATGATTCTCGGATTTTTAAGAAAAGATGTTTCAATTGCTATGTTAGCACCCTTCGCATTATCTGCCAAACAATTTATAATAGCAAGCATCTTTATGGTTTTATATCTTCCATGTATAGCATCATTCTTTGTATTAATTAAGGAAATGGGAATCAAATCTACAATCAAAATCGTGTCTATCGTTCTATTAATTGCGTTTCTTACCGCATCGTTGTTAAATGTTATTTTATAAGGTCTGGTCCGCCACTTCCGCCACTGAACCACTTGCGGACAGGAAACCGTCGGCGAGGCCTTCGGTCCGCCACTAAATCTCTGGCGAGACCTTCGGGAGGAAAAATGGATAAAGACGCCCCTGTAAGGAAAAAAATACTGATTAACAAAAAATTCCAATTTAGATACGCCTCAATGATTGTTTTCACTTTACTTATTATGGTTGCTCTATTTGAATGGGATTTCTATTATACTATGAAAACAATCTTGCCCAAAGCATTTGCAATAGACATTATTAGAGAAGATCTTATTCTTTTTCATATACTACTTCTAGTAAAATCACTTATTTTTATAGTTTTGGTTGTTTTTATATCTTTCTTCTTCTCTCATAGAATTGCAGGCCCTGCATATAGAATCCAAAAGGTCCTGTCAACCATGATTGCCGAGGGGGATTTGACAAAACAATTTCAACTCCGTGATAAAGATGAACTTACAGAACTTGCAGATGCGCTTAATTCGATGACATCCAATCTTAGATTGAAATTACTATCTGATGAACAATTCCGAGAAAAAACAAGAATGCAGATAACCAATATATTAAAAATACTTAAAGAAAAAGAAACAATAACACCGGAAGAAAAGAAAACGATAATTTCAAAAGCAGAATCTATTTCCAAAGATTCTTTGGTATCACCTGTAAGTTTTAAAATATGATAATTTTTAAAAATTATAAAAAAGTGAAGCTTACTGCTTTGTTCGGTTTTAGACGAGCAATTTAACTTATTTCTGTACCTCAAACAAAAAATTTTCTTTTAAAGCAAAAAAATGCTTGACAATTAATGAATTATTCTTTATAATTTTCTCATCATGCAAACGACAGCGCAATTAAAAGGTATTACTGAAAAATTTAAAAACGTAAAACTTCCTTTCGGAAAACCAAAAGAAGTTGTTGCAGTTGATATTGGAAGTCATTCAGTTAAAATTGTTCAATTAAAACATACCGGTGAAAAGTGGACGCTTGAAAAATATGCTTCCGCAATAGCCACTAGTCTCGATTCCGCTGAAGTAACACCTCTAGAAAGAAAACAAGTTGCTATTAACGCTATTAAAAAGTTACTTTCAGAAAATAAAATCTCAGCAAAAGACGCAGTAACTTCTGTCTCCGGTAATTCAGTTATTGTAAGATATGTAAAATTTCCAAAGCTCACACCGGAACAACTTTCAAAAACAATCCAATTTGAAGCAGAACCATTCATTCCTTTTCCAATTCAAGACGTAAACATCAGTTTCCAGATACTAGGCGACGTAACAGAAGAAGGTTCGCAAAAAATGGAAACCATTTTAGTTGCAGCCAAAAAAGAAATAATACAAAATAAACTTGACATATTAATGGAAGCAGGTTTAATACCTGTGGTTGTTGATGTCGATTCATTCGCACTTGAAAATGCAATATCAATAAATGCAACTGAAGAAGAAATAAAACAGGTATATTTAATAATAAATTGCGGTATGTCTACAACAAATATAAGTATTGTTGAAGACGGCACTTCTCGCGTTGTAAGAGACGTGTTCACTGCTTCTTCGAGTTTCACAAAAGCAATTCAGAGAAATCTACAAGCTGACTGGAAACAATCAGAAGAAAAGAAATTTAAACATGGAATTCTTGTAACTCCTGAACAAAAAGAAGAAGCTCTCGCAAAAGGGAATGATGAAGCGTTGCAAATTTCGACAATACTGATATCGGCCGTTAAAGAATTGGTTGCCGAATGCCAAAGATCTATTGATTTTTACCAAACGCAATCTGCTGCAGAAAAACCTGTAAACAAAATATATCTATGCGGCGGCGGTGCTCTACTTAAAGGTTTGGATAAATACATTGAGTCACAACTGCATTTACCTGTCGAAATATTAAATCCTTTTGCAAAATTAACTGATAAAGCCGGCATTCCGGATGAAGAAATAAGGAAATTTTCACAGTATGCTGTTGCAGTAGGCCTGGCAACAAGAAGAAGAGGGGACGTAAAATAGAATAAATATGACTAAAATAAACCTTATACCTAAGGAATCTATTATAAAAGAAAGCCATCCTGAGATGACTGCTCTTTTGTTAACTATAATTTCTTTATTAATTTTAGTTCTTGGTTATACATATATAGCCAAACTAACAAAGCGTTCCTCAATCAAAAAAGAAATTGTTGTTGTTGATAGTGAATTAGCACAATTACAAACAGTAATAGATCAAATAGCCCGTATAAAAGCACAAAAAGATGCAATTAACGCAAAGAAAACTGCTCTTGAATCTTTGAATAAATCACGATTAGTATATCCTATATTTATGGAAGATCTGGTAAAAATATTACCACCTGGAATGTGGCTTTTAAATTTAAATACAAAATCAGTTGAATCTATTATGCAAATTAATTTTAATGCATCTGCTTATGATAACTATATAATAGCTGATCTGCTTCAAGCTCTAGAAAATTCAAACAAATTTAATAGTCCGGAAATTAGCGGAATAACAACTTCAGTTTCAGCTGATAGAGGAATAATAAAACAATTTTCTATAACGGTAAATTACATAAATCAGGAGTGGAAATAATATAATATGAAAAAACTAACCAACCAGGAAAAAGGTGCTCTACTAATTATAACTGTTGTTGGTTTATGGGCGTATTGGAAATATCTCTATTCACCAATAACACGTGAAATTACAGGTTTGCAGAGTGAGTTATCGGAAAAGCAAGCAAAACTTGAGGCAACCCGTCAGGCGGCACAAGAACTAGAAGTTTTACAGGCAGAATTCAAAATAATAGAGATAGAAGCAAGAGAAATGGAAAAGAAACTACCAAAATCTAAGGATTTGCCAAAATTAATAAGAGATATAACAAGAGCGATGGAAAGGCATAGAATTAACGCTCAATCATTCACTCCTTCAAAAGAAATACAAAAAACTTATTTTTCTGAGATCCCAATAACACTAGCTGCAAGTTGTAATTATCATAACCTTGCTAATTTTATAGCTGATATCGGGCAATTTGAAAGAATAATTAATACATTTGATGTTGTTATGACTCCAAAACAAGCTACAAAAGAATCGCCAGATTCATTAACAGTAAATTTTAGGCTTGCAACATACATGGCAAAATAAAATATTATGAAAATAAATAATAAAATTTGTTTATTACTAAATTTTTTGTTCCTAACTTCGTTGATAGTTAATTTCGGATGTAGTAAGAAAAAAGCTACGGATGATGCTCAGCAGGTTACTGCTCCCCGTCCAAAACCAAAAATTCCGGAATATGTCCCACCGGTTCCTCCACGCAAATATATTTACAAAGGTGCTGCTTATCGTGACCCTTTGTTACCAGGCGGTGGCGGTATGGCTTATTCAGCTTTGGCTGAAAGTGGCGAAGGTACCGAAACGTTCACAAGTGAAAAATTAGCTACATTGCAATTAAAAGGAATATTTAGAGATAAGAATTCCAGACAAGCAATAGCCATGATAGGTGATTCTTCCGGTGGATCCTATATGTTAAAGGAAGGAAAACTCTATAATAGAAGAAACAAAATAGTTAATGACGTATCCGGTGTTGTAGGACAAAAATCAATTACTCTCATTTGTAATGATATTAAAGTTGAATTATCTTTGAAAAAATCTGAGGAGGAAAAAGAAAAATGAAAATTAAATTATCTGAAATCCCTAAAAAGGTTCGTTTTACCTGTGCAACTTTTTCAATGATGTTTGTACTAATCTCATGCAGTATAGCTTCACAACTAACAGATATAATAACAAAATCGGAACCGAATAGTGACTCTATCTCTATCATAGTTTCATCGAAAACAAAATTCAACGTTTATAGAATACAGGAACCCAATAGAATAGTAATTGAACTATCAAGTTGCGAATATGTATCAGACAAAAAAGATTTGCAAGTAAATTCGCAATTCATTAAATCAATACGCGGCGGACAATATACAGACGCTCCTGTAAAAAAATCAAGAATAATTGTTGATTTAAGTAAACCTGCAAAATATTCTTCAAAAGCAACTGCCACAGAAATAACAATTGATTTAACCGCAAAAGTTACTAATTCGAAAACAGCTACACCAAAAGCTAAAAAGGTTGAAACAGCAAAAACTGATCCAGCTCCTGGAAATACACCAGTGGACGGCCAAAAACCTGCTGCAAAAAAAGTAATCAAAGAGAAAACATTGCCTATTAAAAAAATAGTGCAAAAACCTATTAAACACGGTGAACTTCCAAAAGATATTGTAACTTTAGATTTTAATAATGCTGATATTAAAGATGTATTTCAAATACTTGCAATAAAAACCGGAATGAATATAATTTATAGCGATGATGTTTCTGGAAATTTGACTATTCATCTCGAAAATGTCCCTTTCAATGAAGCAATGAATCTTATTCTTCAAATGCAAGGCTTAATACTTCAGCAGGTTGGATCTAATGTAATTCGTATAATGACACCTGCGACTTTAGCCAAAGAACGTGCAGATGCCATTCAGGTTTCACAAGTATTCCGTTTAAATTATTCAAAAGCTGTTGATATTAGCGGTAAAATTTCATCTATAATGAGTGCTGAAGGGCAAAAAGTAAGTTTACAAACTGATGAAAGAACAAATAGTATCATAGTTACCTCAACTCCTGAAGGCATTCAGGCTGCATTATCTTTAATGAACAAATTAGATGTTAAACCTGAACAGGTAGTAATTGAAGCAAAAATTGTGGAAATATCAATAGGCGATACAAAAGATATTGGTATCGACTGGTCTTTAACGCGAGATATAATGAATAATTCAAATTCAAGAATATCTGAAAATGCTCAGTCGCAAACACCCTCACAATCACAAGTTGGTTCTTTTACATTTGGATATTTGCGTAGTGATATAGAACTCACGGCACGTCTTGCTGCAGCACAATCCAAGGGAAGAGCTAAAATATTATCACAACCCAGAATTGCTACTCTTAATAATATGTTGGCAAAAATCGTTGTAGGCGGGCAGATACCATATACACAAACAAGTATTGGCTCTGGAGGCGTTTCGACTACGTCAACTGCTTTCATGACAGTTGGAATTCAGCTTGAAGTTACACCTACAATAAATGTTGATGGAAGAATAACAATGTTAGTAAGACCGAATGTATCCAATGTAACAAGGATTTCCGCTATAGGACCTGAAACAACTACCAAAGAAGCAGAAACTACTGTACTAGTCAAAAACGGAGAGACTATAGTAATTGGCGGATTAATAACTAATAATGAAAGAAAAGATGCATCTCAAATACCATTACTTGGCGATGTACCAATTTTAGGCCAATTCTTCAAGAGTTATCATGATGATAAACAAAATACTGAACTTATTATATTTGTAACCCCTTACATAATGAAAGACTAACTTCAGGAGGAAATATGATAATCAAAAAGGAAATAACTAAAATGAAAAAATTATTGTTAATTGTTGTTTTATCTGTATTTGTTCTTATTCCTACTTTTACATTTTCTGAAGTTTTTGTTGAACCCTATGTTGGTTATAATTCATTCCAAAAAATCAATGCTCTAAATAATTTGATAGAAAATTATACATTTTTTGCTAATCCTCCTGCTACATTTTCAATAATTAAAGGCGGATGGGATTTTGGAGCAAAATTAGGAATTGAAATAACAAAACAGAAAAATTTGTTCCTTACTGGAAAAATGTCATATCTTGATGCAGAAACAGATATGAGATATTTACAGCAAGTTAATGTTCCTGTAAACCAAGGAACACTGAATTGGTTTTTGGGTTATCCTGACAATTTCAAAGTAAGTCTTTTGACAGGGCAAGTAGGTCTTCGGATTACACCTTATCAAACAAAGAAAGCTTCAGTTGGTTTTGATGTATCCGGTGGTCCTGCATCAGGTGAAGTAACAGTTGATGGAACCGGACTATTTTTCAATGGAACAAGTTCATTTACTTATACATTTGATAGTCCTTATAAAAAAACATCAAGCGTATTTGAAGTTTCTGTTATATTTGAACTTAAACCATTTACCGCATCTTATGATAAACCAGATGATTTAACAAGCGGCGAACTATTCCCGGTAAAGGAAACAACTTTAACGCTAGCCATTGGAAGCAGATTTGCTAATATCGGAGATCTGAAATCTACCAAAAATATAGATTTAAACAGTGATGGAGTAATTGATATTCCTAAAGGTACTACGTTGAAAAATACTCTAATTAATCTTGGTGATCCTTTAAAATTGGATCTATCATCGTTATTTTTTAATGTCGGAGTTAATGTTAAGTTTTAATGCCTACTAACGAGGAAATCCTTACCTATATAAAACAAGGCGACTCATTTAAACAATCCGATAATTTAACCGCGGCTATATCTGAGTTTCAAAAAGCATTAAAAATAGCACCTGATAATGTAGAAGTACTCTATAAACTTGGCCAAATTTACGAAATCAAAGGTGACCAGGAAGAAGAATCTGCATTTTATGTTCTTTCTCAACATGCATATGAAAAAGTAGTCACAAAAGATCCAAATAATGCTGAAGCGCATAATGCACTAATAACTCTCGGGGTCAAGCAAAACCGCATTGATGAACTAATTAAATTATACAAGGAAAAACTTACCAAATATCCTGATAATAAGATAATAGCAGATTCAGTAAAAAAGTTAACAACAATATCTTTTGTAAGTATACCTCCCAGCTCTACAGATAGAGGCGACAGAAGGGGGTGTGCAAAGATTTTTCTTGATTATATTTTTCCTTTTATCGGAATAGTGCCATTGTTACTCGGTACTATGATACCTAAAATAAAAATACTGCAGTCTCTAGGAATAATAATTTTACTAACCTACCTATTATATAAGTTTTCCACAGCAAAAAAATCAAGTAAACGTAAAAAGTGGTAATTAATCTTTTTTTAACAATTATCCTAACAATCACACCATTATTTAGTGCTTCCTGGAATTTGTGGACACAAATAATAATTCATATTTTATTATATCTTTGTCTGTTGCTCCTCATTTTAAAAAAAGAAATATCTATACCTTTTTATAAATATACAACTATACCTCTGCTTATTTTTGTGTTTTTCTGTTTTATATCTATCTTTACATCAGCTAATATTTATGAATCAAGAAATGGCTTTTTAAATATAATTGATTGTATAATAATTTATTTTCTTGCAAAAAACTCAGACGAAAAAACAATATTAACATCGATTCTTATTAGTGGTTCTATCTTATCACTCTACGCCATCTATCAAAGAATATTCATTAGTAATTACATTCCATCTTTAATGGTTAATCCTAACATTTTTGCCGGTTATCTAGTAGGTATTATATGCTTAACATTTAGTCTATTTTTTAAAAACTTGAATAAACAACAATTTATAAAAAATATATTCTATTTATTATTATTTTTGCTTTTTATAACAGCACTTTTTCTAACAAATTCTATTGCTGCTTGGTTATCAGTTATTTTTGGAATCTATATATTTTTGTATTTAAATAATATAAAAATTTCTTCTAAATATCGATTAATAATAATTACTGTGTCAATTTCACTGTTGATTTATAAAATCATTGAAAAGGACTCTTATAATCGAGTTATTTGGTGGCTATCAGCATTCAAAATGATATGGAAAAACCCTCTTTCCGGTGTAGGACTATCTGCATTTGGAGATGCATACCAGAAATATAAAATAAGCGGCCTCAATTCAATCTATGCTCATAATTATTACTTGCAAATCGCTGCTGAAATAGGTATATTCGGGTTTTTTTCACTTATTTATTTTTTTAAAAAAATATTTTCAGAAATTAAAACAAACGATACTATACCATTTTTTATTGCAATTGGTGCGATGTTATTTCACGGGATTTTTGATTATTCATTAGCTATTCCGGCAAACGCTATTCTTTTTTGGACATTTGCAGGATTTACATCAAAAAATGAAGAAAAATATATTTTTAAAATTAAGGGGAATAAAAGAACAATTATTAATTGGTTAACTGTTTTCTTAATTTCATTGGGTGTTTATTCTTCGATAAATATTTTTTTAGGCAGCAGAGAAATGGCCCGAGGCAAATATTTTCTGGATGAAAAAAACCTTGATATAGCTCAAGAACATATTGAAAAATCCTTAAACTTCGATAAATACAATCCGCAAACCTATCTTTATTTATCGGATATATATCAACAGCTTTTTAAAATTACAAAATATCAATCATATTTGTATGAATCAGAAATTGAGCTTGAAAAAGCTTCAAAATTGCAAAAATATAACTCAAAAGTATATTTTGACACATATCTTAATAATGAAAGAAAAGACCTTAAAACAGCGTTATATGGGCTTAAAAAAGGCTTATGAATCATCACCCAAATCTTTATACCCCATTAGAGATTAGTTTATAAACTTATCTATGAAATATAAAATAAATATAGAGATAATTAGATATTTGTTGTTATTTATATTAGTATCTGCACCATTTTTTAACGGTTTAAAAGATCCTGTTCCTCTTTTTGTATTTGAAACATTAGTTTTCATCTTGTCTTTTATTTTTATGTATTTTTTCAAAGTTAAAAAAACAGCTTTAGATTTACCGATTACTTTATTCTTTACTTTTTTGGCAATTTCCACTTCAACTTCGGTTTACTTTAATGCTTCCCTGAATACTATGTTAATGCTTCTATCTTTCGTATTTCTCTTTTATGTAACTATATCAGTCTATGATGATAAATTTAAAAAATATTTTTATTATTGTTTTATATCCGTTTCTTTTATCATTTCAATAATAATTATGGTACAGAGTTTTTTATCATATATCCCTAAGGCAACTTTGCCTAATCCAAATTTAGCAGCTGGGTATATTGCATGTGCATCAACAATTATATTCTCATATACTATTTCTAATAAAATTTCAATCAAATTTAAAATTCTTAATGTTATTTTTTTTCTATTTCTTTGTTTTTCAATAATATTAACACATTCACGTGGTGGCTTTTTTGCTTTAATCTGTGGAATATCATTTAATATTATATTGAAATTTAAAAAATGGGGAATTATATTAACGATTTTTACAGCTTTATTTACATTTGTTATTTTACCTGCAAATTTTGTAAAAAATATAGCTAAAATTGATACTGGAGATACTTATTCATTAAAAAGAAGTGAAATTTGGAAATCAGCTATAAAAATAATCATTGAAAAACCGTTTTTTGGCACCGGGCCCGGTAATTTTGAACTTTTGTTTTTCAAATATAATTTTCCTGTCGATAATGGAATTTCACGCTTCGGTAAACATACAAGATTTGCCCATAATGAATTTTTGCAAATTGCTGCTGAAAGCGGTATTTTCTCACTTTTTGCATTTATTTTCGTAATATTTATAATATTTAAAAATATGAAAGGCAATCCAGTTTTCACGTCTGCTTTGATCGCAATCATTTCACATTCACTGGTAGACTTTAATCTTCACTTACCTGCAATTACTATAATTGCTATATTTCTAACAGCTGATATTCTTTATAAAATAGAATATAACGATAATAACATTAATTCTAAATATTTAAAAATATTTTTGTTAATAATCATAGTATTTAATTCAATAAATTTCTTTTTTAAACCTTTTGACTCTGTAAAATACAAGAAAACTGCAGATAAACTTATCGATAGATATCCTGAAAAAAGTCTCGAACTTTATAAAAAAGTAATTGAATTTTCACCTGACGATTTTGAATACAGAAGAATAATCGGTGAATTGTTTTATTCCAATAATAATAAATTACAAGCAATTGAGAACTTAAACATATCTATAAAACTTAATCCAAACAGTCCGTTTGCCATAACTTCACTTGCAAATATTTATTTTAATTTAAAAGAGTTTAACAAAGCCGAACCTTATTTTTTGAGAGCTTTGGAAATTGAACCCAACTATCTTCTTCCAAGATATTTTCTGGCAAAAATAGATGAAAGAAGGGGCAAAATTGATTCTGCTACAAACGAATATAAAAATATAATTCTGACATATAATTATTTCAAAAATAATTATATGTCATTTTCAGGTTATGAGAAATTGCTGTTTTATATTGATATTTCTTCTGTAAATAATTCTTTAAAATCAATTTCAGAATCTAAAGGCAAAACCCGTTAGAGATTAGTTTATAATATGAATACAGATATTTTTTAGTATCACTGAAGCCGTAGGAAATGCTTCCTATCTCCTACGGGGTATATTCAAAAAGTACTTATGAAAAAGAAAGATATTATTTGGATTATATTTATTTTAATTATTGTTGTTTTTCAATATAATGAAATTATTTTTCATAAAAAAATATTTTTTATGCGAGATTTAACATATCTTTTTCATCCTTGGAAGACCGCAGTATCAGAATCATTACTAAAAGGAAACATACCTTTATGGAACCCTTATTCATACTGTGGAATGCCTCTTTTAGCCAATTTCCAATCAGCAGTTTTTTATCCTTTTTCAATACTTTTTTATGTCTTTGGATTTATCAACGGTTTAAAACTTTTTACAATATTACATACTTTTTTAGGATCTCTATTTGTTTTTTTGTATTTTCGCAATAAGAAATTCAAAATAATGCCTTCTTTTACAGTTGGGATAATATTCTCATTAGGCGGTTATTTAATAACAAAAATAGAATTTTTAAGCTTATATGGAACAACCATCTGGCTTCCCTTGTTTCTTATGCTTTCTCTAAATTCTAATATATTTATAGGAGCATTGGTTTTCTCTTTTATTATATTTGCAGGATATCCACCTATTATAATATTTTTCTTGACTTTATTATTTATTGAAGCATTTTTTGATAAGAAATTAAAAAATATTTTATTAATATTACTTTCCGGGCTTTTAGTATCATCTATCCAAATTTTACCTTCGATAGAACTAATTTTAAACTCTATAAGAAAAAGCGGTTTGTCTATAACAGACACAACTGTTTGGTCGGCAAATTTTTCTGATATTATATCACTAATTTCACCTATATTTTTAAAAGTTGAACAAACAGGCCTGTTCAGTGGTGAAAAATATTTTTGGTTAAAATCATTTTGGATAGGATTTATCGCAGCTTTTATGGCAATCCTTGGAATAATTATCACAATATTTAATAAAGATTTTTATTTAAATAGAAAAAAGTCTATCGTATATTTGTGTTTGGTTCTGTTTTCGCTGTTTTTCTCACTTGGCAGTAAAACACCAATTTATATTTTTATATATAAATATATACCCGTATTTAATTTAATCCGGTATCCAGCTTATATATTGTTAATTCCTTTCTTTATATTTATAATCTATATTGCAACCGGACTTAATAATATAAAAAAAGCATCATTTTTACTTACTTTTTTAATAGTTTTTGAACTTTTAATATATACTCACAAAATACATCCGACAATAGAATATAATTACTATTCTGAAAAAGGTTCAATTACCAATTTTCTTCAGAAAGATAAAGATTATTTCAGGTTCTTTCTGACTCCAAAAACTGCTTGGTCCGAAAAAATAAAGATACCTGATTACGGGAATATCGGATGGTATATTCTAAAGGATCGTCTTCCGGGAATAACGTCAATAACATCGCACCTTTTTGATGCAGGAGGAATAGGGGAACCCATTGAAACAATAGAACATTCAAGATTTATTAATCAAATTCAATTAAAAAACAGTGCTGATGATGCAAATGAACTTTTATCAGATGCAAATGTAAAATATCTTTTATGCGATGATATTATTAATTCAAAATTCTGGAAATTAGCATATAAATCGCATCTATTTATTTACAAAAATAGTAATTTTGTTGAAAGAAGTTTTGTCATAGATAAAAATAATAAAAAAAGGGCATCAAATATTATTTATTATTCACCTGACAAAATAAAAGTTGAGACAGTAAATTCGGGTAATCTTTTATTTTTAGATTCTTATTATCCGGGCTGGCAGGCATATATCAATGGTAAAAAAAGCGCTATTCGTAAAGATAACTATATCTTCCGTGCAATAACTTTAAAAAATTCAGATAAATATTTAATACATTTTCTCTATCGTCCTATTTTATTTACTATTGGTGTGTTGATTTCTCTTATATCAATTTGTATAATTATAATCTGTGATATACTTACTTTTACCGGCATTCAACGAAGCTGAAGGTATTGAAGTTTTAGTAAGAAATATTTCTTTTCAGCTTTCTAATCAGCAACATTCCATAATTATTGTCAATGATGGTTCTTTCGACAACACTCCAGATATATTAAAAAAACTACAACCAGAATTAAATCTTAATATAATAAATCACGAAAAAAATCTTGGTTTAGGTAAGGCGATGCAAACCGGAATAAATTATGTTTCATCAGTCATTAATAAAAACGATATTCTAATCACTATGGATGCTGATAATACCCACCCTGTTGATTTAATGCAAAAACTTGAAGAGAAAATCAATAACGGTTATGATATTGCGATTGCTTCAAGATATGCATCCGGAGGAAAAGAAGTAGGATTGAAAAAGTATAGAAAGATTTTAAGCGGCGGTGCAGGAATAATTTTAAAACTTTTTTTCCCGATAAACAATGTATCGGATTATACAAGCGGTTACCGTGCATATTCCGGAAATATAATTAAAAAAGCAAAAGATTTTTACGGGCAAAAGCTAGTAACAGTCTCAGGTTTTACTTGCATGGCTGAAATCCTTATAAAACTATCTAAAATAAACGCCTCTATATCAGAAGTCGGCCTAGTTTTACGTTACGACCTGAAAAGGGGGAAAAGCAAAATAAAAATCTTAAAAACTATTTTAGCATATTTTCATCTTATTTTGAGGTTAAAATTTGAAAAAGGCTAAAGTATTATTGTTATTTTCAATATTAGTATTGTTTTTCTTTTACGATATAATATTTACAGATAAAATGTATCTTTTCAGAGATATATTGAATTTATTTATGCCATACCGGCTTTTTGCAGCAGAAAATATTCAAAATGGAACTGTACCTATATGGAACCCTTATTCTTTTTTTGGTCAACCTTTTTTAGCTAATCCGGAAACTTCTTTATTTTATCCTTTTACAATTCTTTTTTATCTTTTCAAATTCACAATCGCATATAAAGTTTTTGTCATTTTGCATTTCTATCTAGCTTCAATATTTTTTTATTTTTTGGCAAAAACTCTTAAAATAAAAAATTCATATGCTATATTTGGTTCAATTTGCTGGGCATTTGGCGGATATCTAATCACCCGTGTTGAATTTTTAAGTATTCTTGGCGCAGCGATTTGGCTTCCTCTTGCATTGATTTTTTTAATGAATAAAAATAAAATTTTACTCGGCTTGGTATTTGTTATGCAAATTTTTGCAGGCCACCCTCAAATTATATTTTATACAATTTTGCTGCTTTTATTTTTTCTTAAGAAAAATATTATTTATACGTTTATATTTTCTATTTTTTTTGCTTTGTTTTTGTCGTCTATTCAGATAATACCTTCGTTTGAATTTATTCGCAGTTCAAACAGAGCAAAAGGAATTACTTATCAGGAAGCTTCGAGTGTTTCAATTTCACCTGCTGAAATTATCAAAAACATTTTACCAATGAAAAATATAGATATTACAGGCAATTTTTGGCTTAAATCATTTTATGTCGGTTTGATTCCTTTAATATTTATTTTTACTTACTTTTTTAATAGCGATAAAAAGCTTCTCTTGCCTCTGATTGTAATATTAATTTTGGCATTAGGCAGAAATACTCCGGTTTATGAATTTCTATACAAATATTTGTTACCTTTTTCAAGAATAAGATACCCGGCAGCAATAATGTTTCTATTCTCGTTCATAATCTGTTTAATGATTTCTAAATCAAATATTTACGATCTTTCAAAATTTACACCTTTATTTATTATACTTACAATTTTTGATTTATATTTATATTCATATAAGCTTAATCCTAAAATATCTTCGGAATTTATAAATATTAAAACTAAAAATATATTAAACCTTCAAAAAAATACTGATGACGGAAAATATCTTGTTTTGCCCGACGTTTATTCAAACACATTGAACTATTACGATTTTATTAATACTTTACCTGCAAATGTTAATATACCTCATCATATTTTTAATGCTTCAGGGTATGACCCTCTAACGACAGAAGGGATAGAAACATTTGTTGAAAAGTTAAAAAATGATACCAATGCCAAGGAATTATCTAAATATAATATCAAATATGTAATAACAAATAAGAATATTGATAATGGCTGGCGAAAATTGAAAAATAATATTTTCGAAAATAAATATTACAATACAAGTATATCTATAAATCCGCAAACATTTCGGCCTTGTCATATTTACTTTTTAGTTGGAATATGCTTAACTATATTTAGTACCGTATTTCTTGCACTATACATTAAAATATGAAACTAAAAATTTGCATGTTATTAGAAAGATTTCATCCTGTATTCGGTGGTACCGAATTGCAGGCACAAAGATTGGCAAGATCGCTTATAAACTCAGGGAATGATGTCTTTATACTTACTGCACGGCTTAAAAAGCTAAATAAATATGAATTATTGGATAATCTTCCAATCTATAGAACCTTTTCTATTGGAAAAGGCCTTTTATCTTCTATTTGTTTCTTTATCTCATCTTTTTTATTTCTCTTTATTAATCGCAATAAATACGAAATTATACATGTTCATTTAGCTTCTTCACATGCATTCTCTGCAATTTTAATAAAGAAGCTTTTTAAAAAAAGAATTATTTTAAAATTTGGCGGTGCAAGGAGCACAGGCGATATTGCTACTTCACTATCTAAACCTTTAGGAAAACTAAAACTAAATATACTAAAAAAATATTTTGATATTTACATTGTTCCTAGTAAAGAGGTTTTTGATGAAATAATTTCCGAAGGATTTTCTATAGATAAAACCCTTATAATTCCAAACGGCGTAAACACCGATATTTTTAAGCGAGTGGATTTGAATGAAAAAATAAACTTAAGAAAAGTTCTTGGTTTGCCTATTGACAAACAAATCTGTATCTATGTCGGAAGAATTGAAGAAGGGAAGGGTATTAATCTCCTTTTAAACATATGGAAAAATGTTACAGAAAATTACGTTCTTTTAATAATAGGTTCCGGTTCTTTACTTGAAAAATTTAAAAAATCTTTTCAAAATAAAAATATTGTTTTTTTGGGATTCAAGAATAATGTTAATAATTATTTACAAGCATCGGATTTATTCATACTGCCGTCTTTTGGTGAGGGCCTTTCCAACGCAATTCTTGAAGCAATGTCATGCGGTCTTGTTGCAGTAGCAAATAAAATACCCTCAAATGAGGAAATCATAATCGATAGGGACAATGGTATTCTTATAAATATAGATACAATTAAGGATTTTCCCAATCTAATCAATCAGATTTTTTCAAACAAAGAAATGTTCAACAAATTATCTTTCTCTGCAGTTAAAACAATAGAAAATAGATTTTCTATTAATATCGTTACAAATTCATATATAAAACTATATAGAAACATTTTATCCAATTATAAACAAGCTTGATAAATTTTATTTTATAAGTTAAATTAGTGACGAAAATAACAGATTTCTGTTCTTACTCTAAAGATTACTAACCAAATATGAAAATAACATTAATTTCAGTAACAGATGATATAACTGCATTCGGGTTAAGAAGTATTTCATCCTATTTAAAAAAGGCGGGACATTCCGTACGGATGATTTTCCTGCCTCAACCATTTTACAAAGGGCAACTTTCCGCAAAATATCCGGATAATATTATTGACGAAGCGGTAAATCTATCTAAAGACTCCGATTTGATAGGTATATCTTTAATGACTAATCATTTTGAAAGGGCTGTGCAGATAACTCAAAATTTAAAAAAACATTTTGACATCCCGGTCATCTGGGGCGGAATTCATCCAACTGTTAAACCCGACGAAAGCCTAGAATACGCCGATATAGTTATTATTGGCGAAGGTGAGGAAACTTTGCAGGACTTAACTTCAAAAATAGATGAACTTCATAAAGTAAAAGGGATATACTTTAAAGATACGTCAGGTAAAATTGTAAAAAATGAAATGAGACCGCTAATCTGTGATTTGGACACAATACCGCCGCCAGATTATGATATTGAAGACCATTTTGTAATTGAAGGGAATAAAATTTACAACATGAATGTTCCTCTTTTTAGAAAATATTTAGCAAGAACTTACAAACCCGATACTTACTACACAATGGCTACGCGGGGATGTATTATGAATTGTTCTTATTGCTGCAACAATTTTTATTCTAGATATTATTCCGAACAGAAGAAATTCAGAAAAAGAAGCACAAAACATATAATTGACGAATTGAAAGCTATTTTGAAAAAATTCGATTTTATTAAGGTAATAGCATATTCAGATGATAGTTTTTTTTCAATTAGTTTCGACGAAATGAAGGATTTTTGCATTGAATACAAAAAAAATATAGGAATGCCCCTTCAAATACCGGGCGTCTCTTACTGGAACTTCAGCGAAGAGAAACTTAAGCTTTGCCTTGATGCGGGACTTGAAAGAATACGTCTTGGAATACAAACCTGCAGCGAGCGTACAAACAGAGAAATCTACAAACGTAATGTTTCAAATAAAAAATTGCTTGATATTATTAAAACTATAGATAAATACAAATCACTTATGGAACCGCCGATGTACGATTTAATTCTTGATAATCCATGGGAGACCGATGATGATATAATCGAAACGTTAACTTTTTTGATTGAAATACCGAAACCATATCATCTTTCTTTACATTCATTAACATTTTTTCCAGGAACTGAACTCTATGAAAGAGCAAAAAAAGAGAAACTAATTATTGATGATTTAAACGATGTTTACCGTAAATACTATTGTGATTTTAAAAGAAATACTTATTTGAATAATTTATTTTTGCGCTTCTGGCTATGGAATATACCGAAACCTGTAGAAAAATTACTAATAAATAAAACTCTCATTTCGACCGGATTGTATCGCGTTACTAACTTAATGATTAATTTTATAAGGTTAATCGAACTATTTTTCAAAGGATTAAAATCTTTATTTAGGGGAAACTTATCTTCAATTTATTCTTACTTATTAGAGAGAATAAATACCTACAGAATAACAAAATCGTTATACAAAACATCCCGTAAAACCGCTAAAAAATAGTCTTAAATCAATTAACTGTTTTATAGTGTAAATAAGTTTTCAATTTATATTGTTACGAATTTATATCTAAAACTCTACCGGGACATCCTATCAAAATGAGTTATAGAGTTTATTGAGTTCTTAGAGTTTTAGCGTTAGAATCCTATAACCCTATAACCCAAAAACCTATAAACTTCCTCTAAAAAAAGAGCTTGACAAATATTGAAATATTGTTTATACTATATTTAGAACGTTTAATACGTTTTAAACAATATGAATACTGATAATTTAAATATTAATTTTATAAGAATAATCGGCGAACTCGGCGCAAACTTGGGGTTAAACAGAAGTGTGGGCCAAATATACGGTCTTCTTTATATGAATGACGAACCATTATCACTTGATGATATAGTCATTAAACTTAAAATGAGTAAAGGGAGTGTAAGTTTAAATATCCGTGAATTAGAAAGGTGGGAAGCTGTAAAAAAAATATGGGTAAGGGGTTCCCGCAAGGATTTCTATGAAGTTAATCCGGATTTTATTAATGTCATATACAAAAGAACGAATATCAGGACTAAGAAAATCTTAAATAGTTTTAATTCTGCTATATCAGATTTCGAAAAAAACAATTCACTTAGTAAGGTTCAAAAAGAAAGACTCGTACAAATAAAAAAAATACAGGGTATTTTTCAAAGTATTTCAAATAATTTGCCCGAGAATATTTCATTAAATATTATTTCAAAATTATCCTCATCATTATCAGTTTTAAAATCTATATTACCTAAAAAATAAAGGTGAAAAATGAGTACAAATATAAAAATTGCGAAAGCTTATGTCATTCTTATTACCGCAAGTGTTGTCGGCAGTATTTTGAGCTTAGGCAAAGAAATGCTTGTTGCCAAGTATTTCGGAATTTCAAAAGCAATGGATGCTTTTTATACTGCTTTAACTATACCAAATTCTATTAACGCTATTACCGTCTCTACTTTTGGAATAACTTTTCTTCCTATTTTCGTGCAGTATAAAACTAAAGATAAAGAGGAAGCAAACCATCTGGCAAGTATTGCAATAAACTATATGTTTATTTTTCTTTTCTTAATTGCAATAATTCTTTTTATTTTTTCTAAACAAATTGTAACTAATTTTTTTAATGGGTTGAACCCAGAAACATCTATGCTTGCAATAAATATATTGAAGATATTAAGCATAACAATGATATTTACCGGTTTGGTCGGCACAATTACCTGGATATTAAACGCATTTGAAAATTTTTCTGCACCTTCATTTTCACAGATGTTTATAACAATAAGCATTATAACCTTTATTTTCTTTTTTACTAAGAGTATGGGCGTTTATATTTTTGCATGGGGAACTCTTGCTGGTTTATTTATTCAATTTGTCTTTCTACTGCCTTTTTTAAAAAGGAAAGGTTATAAACATTATTTTGATTTTAACATACGGCATCCTGCAATGAAAAAAACATTAAATTTCAGTTTGACATTTTTTTTGCTAGGAGTTATTTCAAGTTTGACAGCCATAATAAACAGATCTATGGCATCATGGCTGCCGTCCGGAAGTATTGCAGCGTTAGGCTATGCCGATAAACTGGTGCAGGTGCCTTTGGTAATTTTTTCAGGTTCAATTGCAACCGCCATATACCCTTTTTTTGCGAGTCAATTTGCTGAAAATAAAATAGAGGACATGAAAGACACTCTTGCAACCAGCATAAAAATGACCGGTTTCATCTTTATACCTTTAGCCGTAGTTATGATTATTCTGTCAAAACCCACAATTCAAGCTCTATTTCAAAGGGGTGTTTTTGACGAACACGCAACAAATTTAACATCTATAATTTTTATATGCTATACACTTCAGCTTTTTTCCAATTTCGCAGTAGTAGTTATGGCAAGATTACTTCTTGTATTTCAGGATATGTTGAGTTATGTAAAAATAACAATAACCGGCATAGTGTTAACGGTAATACTAAATTTTATTTTTATTAAAACGGTTAATCCGCCGGCAGCAGGAATCGCTCTTTCAACTTCCTTGGTGTGTCTAATTACTGCTATTCTTTATTTCATATATTTGAAGAAAAAAATACATAATTTACATGGAATATCTATACTTAAATCGTTGAGTAAAACAACTTTTTTTGCTATAATATCAGGAATAATTATTTTTGTCGTTTTCCGAGAATTAAATGCATTGATTCCAAAAATTTCACTTTTCAACCGGCTTTTTAAAATAATTTGTTCGGCATCTATAGGAATGGCATCTTTTATTGCAATATCATTTTTATTGAAATTTGAAGAAGCAGATAAAATTTATAAACTTGTAAAAACAAAAATTAGGAGTTTTGTTAAAAGATAACTAATTAATACAGAAATTCTAGGTAAAATATGAATACTAAACCGAAAGTGTTATTGGTTCATCCGGCAAGTAAATCAAGAGGGTTTGCTTTTCCCATAGGATTGCTTTATGTTGCGCAATCGCTGATTAAAACAGATATTGACGTTTCATTTGTTCATCTTGGAATTGACAGTGTTAAAAACATAAAACTTGAAAATTACCTTTTTGTCGGAATTAGTATGCTTACCAGCAAGATGATATTGGACGGATTACATGTTGCAAAATTAGTAAAAAATTACAATAAAAATATCCCTATTGTTCTTGGCGGGGTTCATCCGTCGCTGCTCCCTGAAGAATCCCTGCAAAACGAACTCGTTGATATTGTCGTTATAGGAGAAGGGGAAAAAACGGTACAAGAACTTGCCGTCTGCCTGCAAAATAAAGGTGATTTATCTAAAATAAACGGAATTGCCTTTAAAGACAATACAGGAAAAATAGTTGTGAATCCACCCCGTGATTTTATTGATATGAATGAATTGGACTTTGACCTTCCGTATCACCTTTTGGGTAATAACATTTCATTATCGTATGAGCTTCCTCTTCACACTTCTCGGGGTTGTCCTTATAAATGCAGTTTTTGTTACAGTCCAGCTTTTCATAAACGAAAATACAGATGTAAGAGTGCCGAGAGAGTTGTTGAGGAAATAGAATATCTTTATAAAAAATATAATATAAAAAGATTCGATGCCGGATATGAGGATGAATTCTTTCTAGATGTCAACAGAACTTATAAAATATTTAGTACTATTCTTAAAAAGGGATTAAAAATTCGTTGGAGTTCCTTCTGTAGATTTGACACATTTGATAATGCAGTTAAAAAATTTGGTGCTGATTTTGTAGATACAATAAAAAAATCCGGGTGCGACTATCTGGCTCTAGGCGCAGAATCAGGCTCTCAAAGATTATTGGATGAAATTATTAAGAAAGATATTAAAATTGAACAAATTTTAAGAGCTGTTGATTGGCTGAAAAAATATAACATACCTCACAGAGTAGGTTTTACATGCTGTTATCCTACCGAAACACAAGAAGATTTAAACGCTACCTTTGATCTTATTGATAAAATATCTTATAACAATTCAAATATGATATTAGGAATTGGAAGGTTGATTCCATTGCCCGGAACTTCGGTTTTTGAATTATTAAAAAAAGAATATAACTACAAACCACCTTCTACCTTAGTAGGTTGGGGTGAATATAATCCATTTGATTCGTATAAAGAAGCTACATGGCTTTCTGAAAAACATGTAAAAATGTGTCATAATATGAGTTTATTAGCCGCCCCAGGTTTTGTTTTTTACAAAGATTTCAAATCTTATAAAATGTACAGAGAATTTATTTCCAGTTCAAATTCCGCTACCGTTTACCCGACAGGATATGTAGGTTATCTGATAACTAAAATTCAAAGATGGCGGTATAAGAAAAGAAAATTTAATAATATGATAGAGTCAATTTTATTTAATAAATTTAGAAAAATGCAGTTTTCTATGAAAAGATATATTGTCAATATTATTCTTAGAAAATATTTATCTCAAAAAGCCTACCAAAGATTGAAAATTTGGTTTGGCAATAAAAATGTGACAGAAAAATAGGATATTTATGATTATAACAAGAACGCCTCATAGAATATCGTTTTTCGGCGGCGGAACAGATTATCCTTCATGGTATCTAAAAAACGACGGGAAAGTGCTCGGCGTTGCAATTGATAAGTATTGCTATCTAATCGTCCGTAAACTGCCGCCTTTTTTTGAAAATAAATACAAAATTGTATATTCGCAGATGGAATTTCCAAAAACCATAGACGAAATTAAACATCCTTCTGTAAGAGAAACTCTTAAATATTTTAATTATAAAGAAGGAGTTTCTATACACCACGACGGCGATATTCCTGCAAGATCCGGGATGGGTTCAAGCTCTGCTTTTACCGTAGGTTTATTAAAAGCTATGTATGCGCTTGAAGGGAATATTATTTCGAAAAGTGATTTATTTAAACTTGCAATAAATATTGAACAAAATATCATAAAAGAAAATGTCGGTTCCCAGGACCAGGTTTTTGCTGCTTATGGGGGATTAAATAAGATTGATTTTTTAAAAAGCGGTGAAATCGTTGTAACTCCGGTAGTTTTAAAACAAGAAAATTTATCACTGTTCGACAAAAAATTTATGCTTTTTTTTACTGGAATATCGCGTAACGCATCCGATATAGCAGAAGAACAGATAAAAAATACAAATAAAAATGAAAATGAACTTTTTAAACTAAGCAAACTTGTTGACGATGCTTATGATATTTTAACATCATCAAAACCTGAGTTTGGATTATTCGGGAAACTTCTTAACGAAACATGGAAATTAAAACGAAGCCTGTCGGCAAAAATAAGCAATAGTTTAATAGATAATATTTATGATACTGCTATGAAAAATGGAGCAGCAGGAGGAAAATTGCTTGGTGCGGGAGGCGGCGGTTTTATGCTTTTTTATGTAGAACCTGAAAATCAAGTGAAAGTAAAAAATGCATTGAAAAATTTAATTAATATAACTTTTGAGTTTGATTTTTCCGGTTCTGAAATAATAGTTTATAAACCGGAATTTTATAAATAATTATGAATAAGAGTTTTGAAATATACAAACATAAAAATGAAGTTATAGCAATAGTGATAAGAAGCAATTTTAAAGGCAAAGATATGCGGTTCTTTACTGAAGACAGTTCTTCGCAGCAACTTGCATTTATATCGCATAAAAAGGGGAAAATAATAGAACCGCACAGGCATAATAAAATTAAAAGAGAAATATATTACACACAGGAAGTAGACATTCTAAAGAAAGGAAAGATAAAAGTATATCTTTATACAAAAAATGGTGAATTTTTCAAAAATGTAATTCTTAACAGCGGCGATTTAATACTATTTGCTTCCGGCGGACACGGTTATAGGGTTATTAAGGATATCGAGATGATACTTGTTAAACAAGGTCCCTATGCGGGAGATAAAGATAAAACATACATAGACGATGATTTATCTTAATTTTTTATGAATAAAGATTCTAAAATTTATATCGCAGGGCATAACGGACTTGTAGGTTCCGCCTTGGTTAAAAAATTAAAAGAAGAGGGCTTTCTAAATATCATTACCCGCTCTTCATTAGAATTGAATCTTGTAAATCAAAAAGAAGTAGAGGATTTTTTTAATAATGAAAAACCCGATTATGTATTTTTACTTGCAGCAAGCGTCGGAGGCATTATTGAAAACAGAGAAAAACCGGCTAATTTCATTTATCCTAATTTATTAATAGAAAGTAACATAATTAACTCCGCATGGAAATCAAATGTAAAAAAGTTAATATTTTTGGCTTGTTCAATTATTTATCCGAAAGAATGCCAGCAACCGTTAAAAGAGGAATATCTACTATCCGGTTATCCTGAGCCGACTAATCTTGCACATACCATTGCCAAAATTGCAGGTATTGTATTATGCCAATCTTATAACAAACAATACAAAACAAATTTTATCTCCTGTGTAGCGTCAAACATATTCGGTCCTAATGATAATTTCGATCAAACAGCAGGGCATGTAATACCCGCTTTTATAAGTAAATTTCATAATGCAAAAATAAATAATGAACCAAGCGTAACTATGTGGGGAACGGGAAAACCGTTGAGAGATTTTATTTATGTAGATGATGTTGTAAATGCATGCCTATTTCTTACAGAAAAATATGATTCTTCTGAAATTATAAATGTCGGCTCAGGGAAAGATATTTCCATAGGAGAACTTGCAGAATTAATTAAAGAAGTTACAGGATATAATGGTAAAATTATATTTGATACCACAAAACCTGACGGTGCACCCAAAAGATTACTTGATAACAGCAAGATAAGTTTGTTGGGTTGGCAATTAAATGTTCCATTAAAAGAAGGTTTAGAAAATACTTATAATTGGTGGCTGAATAAGTTTTTAAAGTGAGGATTAGAAAATGAAAGTATTAATTACCGGTATTACCGGATTTGCCGGAAGTTATTTAGCTGATTATATTTTAGGCTTGGATAAAAATATTGAGGTTTACGGTACTAAAAGATATACTAGCTCGCTTAAAAATATAAAACATATTCAAAATAAAATTACATTGTTGGAATGTGAATTACGGGATCAGAATTGTGTTGACGAAATTGTTTCAAAAATAAGACCCGATAAGATATTTCACTTAGCAGCACAAACATATATTCCTGCAAGTTTCGCATATCCTCTAGATACTATTGTTACTAATATAACCAGCACAATGGCACTTTTAGAAGCTGTAAGAAAGTTTAAAACTGAATCTATTATTCATTTTTGCAGCAGTTCGGAAGTCTATGGCAGAGTTGAAAAATACGAAGTTCCTATTAACGAAAATAATCAAATGCGGCCTCAAAACCCGTATGCAGTAAGTAAATCCGCCTGTGATTTACTTGTCCAGCAATATTATGCTTCATATAAACTAAAAGTGTTAATAAGTAGAACCTTTGGATATATAGGACCCAGGGCAAAAGACGTTTTTGCATATTCTTCTTTTGCTAAACAAATTGTCGAGATTGAAAAAGGATTGAGAGAACCCGTTATTTACGTCGGAAATCTAAAATCTGTCAGAACTTTTCTGGATATCCGGGATGTAGCGGAAGCATACTGGCTTTTAACGGAGAAGTGCACTTACGGAGATGTTTATGTAATCGGCAGCAATGTTACAATGGAAATAAGTGAACTTTTATATAAATTACTTGATTTAAGCACTGTCGGTAAAAAGGTAAAAGTTGAAGTTGATAAAAAATTACTGCGTCCTTCAGATGTCACACTACAGATTCCTGATAGTTCAAAATTCATTAAACAAACCGGTTGGACTCCTAAAATTTCTTTTGAACAAAGTATGCAGGATTTGCTAAATTATTGGAGAAATGAACTTGGAGATAACAAATGCTAAAAATACTTGTTACAGGCGGGGCCGGTTATATCGGTTCCGTTTTGGTTCCTAAATTGTTACAAAATGGATTTGAAGTTGCTGTTGTCGATAATTTTACATATTCACAAAATTCCCTTGCTGATTGCTGTTACAATGACAATTTCAGTGTTATACGCGGTGATGTACGCGACGAAAATCTTATGAAGTCGTTGCTTGAAAGTCCGGATATCATTATACCATTAGCTGCACTTGTCGGTGCTCCTTTATGTGATAATGACAGAATTGGCGCAAAAACTATTAATACAGATGCGGTAAAATTTATCGCCGATAATACAAGCAAAAATCAACGGATTATAATACCGACTACTAACAGCGGATACGGTATCGGACAAAAAGACAAATTTTGTACAGAAAAAACACCTTTAAATCCGATATCATTATACGGAACAACAAAAATGGAAGCTGAAAAATCCGTATTGGATAGAGGTAATTCTATCAGTTTCCGCCTGGCAACAGTATTCGGAATGTCACCGAGAATGCGGCTTGATTTGATGGTCAACGATTTTGTTTATCGTGCTGTTAACGACAGGTTTATCGTTTTATTTGAGGGGCATTTTAAAAGAAATTTTATACATATAAGAGATGTTGTTCGTGCATTCGAACATGCTATAAAGAATTTCGAAAAAATGAAAAATGAACCCTATAATGTCGGATTATCTGAAGCGAACCTTTCTAAACTTGAACTTTGTGAAAAAATAAAAAAATATATTCCGGATTTTGTTTACCTTGAAGCACCGGTAGGTGAAGATAAAGATAAAAGAGATTATATTGTCTCAAACGAAAAAATAGAAAAAACCGGTTTTAAACCGGAATTTTCTCTCGATATTGGCATAAAAGAACTAATCAAGGGTTATAAAATAATAAAAAATACAAAATATGGAAACGTTTAAAAATATATGATTCATCAAATATGTAAAGATATTATAAAGCAGTTAAATATCAATAAATTTATTGAAACCGGCACTCACTTAGGCGGAACCGTCGCTGAAGTCAGCAGCTGGTTCCAAAACCTGGATCCGGATTTTGGAACTATTAAAACCAGCATAGCCGGTCCGCAACTTAACAAATTTGTCAGCCCTGAACAAAATATTTACCGTTATCCGGTTTTTGAAAATTCTTCTGATAAAGCAAAAACAAAACTTTATTCTATAGATATAGATAAACAAAGACAAAATATATTGCAAACTTTGTTTCAGAGCAATCCTAATATAAAATTAATTTCTGACTATTCTGATAAGTTCATAAAAAAAATGATAGATACAAATTTGATTTCGGATGAAGATAATTGTTTTTTTTATCTTGATGCACACGGAGGCGAATCCTGGCCTCTTAGAGATGAAATAAGTGAAATACTGAAATTAAAACGTTCTATTATTTCTATTGATGATTTTGTTGTACCTTTCCAGCCTAATGCAGGATTTGATGTCTATGGAAATAAAATTTGCGACTGGTATTATATCAAAGATTTGTTTGAAAACCATAAAACATATTTATATTATCCTAATAAACCTGATACTGATAACAGGGGAAAGGTTTTCATTTTTGTAGGATACAACAAGAACGAATTAAAGTTTATGGAAAAATTACCCTGTTTTAAACCTCTATTTAAAGGCGATTTGTATATAACAACCTTAAAAGTCAGGTTGATTCATACCAAATTATATTCTTCAATAGAAAAAACAAAACTTTATTCTTTAATAAGAAAGAATATATTTAAGAAAATAGGAATATCATAATTTATGCGTTCACCTACTTACGGAATTATCCCGAATATAGCAAAATCTATCAAGAGCGACATATTGCTTCAAATTTTCAATAATATGTGTCGTGTCAGATATTTTGAGTTAGGTTTGATTGAAGCATTCAAAGAAAAAATTTTTGATAAATTTGTATATCTTTCCTCCGGTCAGGAATCCATTGCTGCATCAATGTCCCTTGTAATTCCTGATTTTATGATTTTTGCGCAGCATAGATGCCACTCTACTTATTTGTCATTTGGAGGAGATCCTGTCGCATTACGCGATGAATTGATAGGCCTGCCCAGCGGTACCAGCGGAGGCAGGGCGGGATCAAACTGCCTGCAATATCACAAAAACAACATGACTATGTTCGGACATCACGGATTAATCGGGGAAAACGTTCCTTTCGGGGTCGGAGCTGCACTTGGAAGCGGAAAACCTGTGGTGTGTTTCTTTGGTGACGGAGCTGCAGAAGAGGATTATGTTTTTGCGGCAATGGGGTTTGCCGTAACACATAAACTGCCGGTATTTTTTGTATGTGAAGATAATAATCTGTCGGTCCTTACCACTATTGATAAGCGGCGGTCATGGAGCATGACAGAAGTAGCAAAAGGACTTGGAATGCCTGCTGTGGATATTACGGATGACCCTTGGACCGTTTACAGAAAAACACAGGAATTAAAAGATACTCTTCCGGCTTTTATTAATATCTATACCTGCAGGGCGTATTGGCACAATAGCGTAGGAACAGACGGGCCTCCCGAATGGGACAGGTTTAAAATAGTAAAAGATGAATTAATCAAATTGGGAATGGGAAAACAAATCGAAGAGATAGAAAATAAAATTAAAACTTCAATGGAACAAATATGGGACAAAAAACTGTTGCAGAAACTATTAAAGAAATAACAAGAAAACATTTGACTGAAGACAACGGGCTTCTTCTGGGAGAAAGCATTACCGCCGTAGGATGGGTTAATAATACCGTTCCGGATTGTAAAGGTATTATTGAGCTTCCAATGACAGATGTTGCAGGCGCCGGCATTGCGGTTGGCGCTGCAATGGTCGGACGACGCCCGATATTTGTTATAAGATTTCAGGATTTTTTGGTTTTGAACGGTAGCCCTTTGATTTTCTTTGCGGCAAAAATAAAGGAACTGCACGGTAATTGCGCGCCTGTTTTTGTCAGGGCGATAGCGGCAGAAAATTTCGGGCCTTGCCACTCGGGAGTCCTTCATAGCATTTTTATGCATTTTCCCGGTTTCCGTGTCTGTTCACCGATGACGCCTGGAGAATATGAAAAAATCTGGCAGGATTATATGGAACATGACGACCCTATGATTGTTAGCGAACACCGCGCGAGCTATAAAAATACGGAAGAGTTGAATGATGTCTTAGAAAAAAATGCAGATATAACACTTTACCCGGTTTCAGCAACAAGATTTGAAGCTGTAAAGGCGGCACAAATGCTGAAAAAGGAAGGAATAATATGCAACATTATAAATATTCTATGGCTGAAACCTTTCGAACTGACTAAACGTCTTATCGATCCTTTGACTGAAACAAAGAAAGGACTGGTTATAGATCCGGGCCATGAAATAGCTGGCGCTTCCCGCTCAATCGCTTACGAACTTATGTATGCAACAAATTGTAAAGTCGGAGCGCTGGGTTTAGAAGATAAAACCAAATGTCTTTATGAACCGCTGCAAAACAAATATCCTGACGCGGAAAAAATTTACAAAGCAGTTAAAAATATGATTTAGACATCCTATAAAGAAAAGGATGTCTGATTACACTGATTAAAAGGCAGATTACACAGATTATTTTAAAGGGTTCAGGTTCTAATCAGTGTAATCGGTGTTAAAAATCCCTGCCTGCCGGTAGGCAGGTGTGTAATCAGATATAATGTTAATTATATCAGGAGAAATAATTATGAAAAGAGCTGTGATAATAACAGGACAAAATTTTCAGGATGAAGAATTCATTTACCCTTTTTACCGTTTGCAGGAAGCCGGATTCAAAGTGGATGTCGCAATTAAAGACAAAGTAATCACTAAAGGAAAATACGGCGTTCCGGCCAAACCAACCATTGACACAAAAGATTTAAAGGAATCGGATTATGATTTAGTAATATTACCCGGAGGCCATGAAGCGCCGGACAGAGTAAGACAGATTAAAGAGGTTTTGGACTTTGTGAAAGCCATGTATGATAAAGGTAAAGTAATTTCCACGATTTGTCACGGCCCCTGGATCCTTATCTCTGCCGGTATCGTAAAAGGTAAAAAAATATCCGGTTATATAGGGATTAAAGACGATATTATTAACGCAGGTGCAGAATACGTCGACGCTCCTGTGGTTGTTGACGGTAACATAATCTCTTCTCCTCACTACAAATATAACGGCGACTGGATGAGAGAAACCCTAAAAATAATAGAAGCGGATCCTTCAACTTCGCTCAGGACAAGTAAACGCGGATAAAGAAAGCTGATTTTACGCAGATGACACAAAATGTCATCCTGAGCCATAGGCTAAGGATCCAGGAAGTAATTTTATGAATAAAAATGATAAAATATATGTTGCGGGACATAAAGGACTAGTGGGTTCTGCGATACTCCGCCGGCTTGAAAAAGACCGTTATAAAAATATCATAACAAAGGAACATGCCGAGCTGGATTTATGCGATCAGTATCAAGTTAAAGCATTTTTTGAAAGGGAAAAACCTAAATATGTGTTCCTTGCAGCTGCTAAAGTCGGCGGTGTTTTTGCAAACAATACTTACCGCGCCGATTATATCTATGAAAACTTGATAATACAAAGTAACGTTATTCATCATTCTTTTTTAAATGAAGTTAGTAAACTTCTCTTTTTAAATTCTGCTGATGCTTATCCAAAAGACCATCAAAAATGCGCAAAAGAGGAAGATCTGCTAAAAGGCCCTTTGGAACCTACGTGCGAACCTTTCGCCACAGCTAAAATTGCGGGAATTAAAATGTGTGAATCTTATAATCGCCAGTACGGGACCGATTTTATAGTAGTTACCGCGCCTAATGTTTACGGACCACACCAGCATTATGACATACTCAATGCGCAGGTATTGCCTTCTCTGGTTAAGAAATTTCACGAAGCTAAAATTGCGGGTTCTAAAGAGGTTGTCATCTGGGGATCCGGCGGTGCTGTAAGAGATTTTTTATTTGTAGATGACCTTGCTGATGCGTGCATCTTTTTGATGAATAATTCTTCCGGCTGTGACTCTTTCAATACGGGAACCGGAAAAGGCCATACAATCCTTGAGTTAGCTGAAACAATTAAAAAGGTTATAGGATTCAAAGGTAGAATTTTATTTGATAAAACAAAACCAGAAGGCGTCAGCAAAAAACTTCTGGACATATCGAAAATACGAAGTTTAGGCTGGAAATCAAAAACTAAACTGGAAGACGGAGTGAAAAACAGTTATAGTTCTTTTTTAGACGAGTTAGACAAGAAAGAAGTTAGGGTTTCAAAGATATTGAATATAAAAATCTGTGATAAAGATATCATTGCTTTAAACAGACTGAAATCGATTAAAAAAACTATTTCTGTAAGCGTTCAGCCGGATAATTATAAAAATAAGATTGTTGTAAAACCATGGGGGCATGAATTTTTAGTTTTTGAAAACGAAAAAACAGCGGTTTGGCTTTTATACATAGAAAAAGGCAACTCAACATCCATGCACTGCCACCCGCAAAAAAAGACATCGCTTATCATTTTATCCGGAAAAGCGATGAGCAATACCTTCCAATCTAAAAATTATTTGAAGGGCGGGGATACTATTATCATTGAGAAAGGAGTATTTCATTCCACTAAAGTTTTATCCGATAACGGACTTTTCATGTTAGAGATAGAATCTCCGCCGATTAAGACCGACCTTGTAAGGCTGGAGGACAGATATGGGCGGGAAACTTCCGGCTATGAAGGCATTGCAGAAATGGAAACTAAAAATCTTACTGAATACGGATATTTCAGTTTTGATGAATCTGATTGTTATAAAAAATATATTAAAGAAACCGAAAGATTTATTGTAAAATTTGAGGTTTTTCCCGATAATAAAGAATTTCAAAAACATTTTGAAACCAATGAAAACGGACTCTATACATCATGCAGAGGCAAGCTTATGGATAAAGAAAATAATATTGTACTAAACCTTGCTGATACTCAAAAAACTTACAGTCTTTCAAATGTAAAAAAAATTCACATTTCCGAAAAAACTGTTCTATTAAAAACCATAACAAAGGATAAATAAATGTTAGATCTTCAAAATATTGCGATTGTCATATCCGAAAAGGATAATGTAGCTGTCGCAAAAACAAATATAAAAAAAGGCGTTATCGTCAAATATGTAAGCGATACCTTTAAAATTTTAAATAATATTTCAAAAGGATTCAGATTTTCTATAAAAGACATTAAGAAAAACGAATTGGTTAAACAATATGGATATCCATTCGGAATATCCAAAGGTATAAAAAAGGGACAATTAATCAGTGCGGATAACGTCAAAGAATATTTTGTTAATTACAATAAAGTAATTAAACCTTCTCAAATAAATAAATATCAACACAAAAAAAATATTTTAAACAAAACCTTCAAAGGTTATGTAAGATCTAACGGGCAAGTAGGGACAAGAAATTATTATCTTATAGTACCTACATCCATGTGCGCAAGCGATGTCACTTCTAAAATTGCAAATTCTTTAGATAATGACAAATTATTAAAAAGTAAATATAAAAATATTGACGGATTTGTAGCAGCCGCCCACACCGAAGGATGCGGTTGTAATGACGGCGATATCATAAACAGATTAATGCTAACCCTAAAAAACACAATCATTCATCCTAATGTTGGAGGAGCATTAATTGTTGATTTAGGTTGTGAGAAAACAAATAAATCGGTTATTTCTAAATATTTAGGAAATCTAAATAAATATAAAAAACCTATAGACTTTATTACTATTCAGGATTTAGGCGGTACAGGTAAAGCAATAACATCAGGTCAAAATATAATTCTTAGCAGACTAAGTAAAGTTAATAACTTTTATAGGCAAGAAGTTGCTTTAAAACATCTTAAAATAGGGACTGAATGTGGCGCGTCTGATTCATTCTCCGGTATTACAGCAAATCCTTTAATCGGAAATACTGTAGACAAAATAATCGATTTGGGCGGTTCAGCGATATTATCAGAAATCCCTGAGATGATAGGTGCAGAAGCAAACCTGATACAAAGAATGTTAAATAATCAAACCGTTAAAAAATTTAAAAACGGTATAAATTATTATAAAAATTTAGCCAGAACATTAAACGTATCAATGGACGGAAATCTTGTGGACGCCAATAAAAAAGGCGGATTGATAACCGTAACCTTAAAAAGTTTGGGAGCAATATTGAAAGGCGGTAGTTCAGAAGTTGTCGATTTTCTCGATTATGCAGAACTAATAAAAAAACACGGTTTAAATATAATGAACGGACCAGGTAATGATTTAGAATCTATGACGGGTATAGTTGCTTCCGGAGCAAATCTAATCCTATTTTCTACAGGCTTGGGTGCTACTGAAGGAAGTTTAACTGCTCCTGTAATAAGAATTACTTCAACAACTGAACTTTATAATAAAATACCGGATGATATGGATTTCAACGCGGGTCGCCTGCTTGATGATAATAATACATCTTTAGACAAGTTAAGCAATGAACTCCTTGATTTAGTAATTGCTATTGCTTCAGGTCAGCGGTCTTGTTCAGAAGTCTGGAAAAAAAGGTCGTTCCAGATATGGACAGCCGGTAAATTATCTTTATGAATGCACAGGGTCTGATAAACACAAATAAAAGGGACAATAATCTTTATTTATTTAAATGAAAAAATATAAAGCTGTATTATTTGATTTTGACGGGGTTATCGGTAAAACAATGGATGACAATTATAATGCCTGGAGATATGCACTTTCAAAATATAATATAGATATTACTAAAAATGAATATTTTCAATTAGAAGGTATGAGCACTACAAAAACTGCTGAATATTTTTTAAGTGAAAACTCTAAAAGTATCCGTAAAGCGAAAGAAGTAGTCGAAGATAAAGAAGATTATTTTTTAAAAAACAACAAATTTTCCGTCTATACTGATGTTAAATCTTTGCTTCCTTATTTAAAAAAGAAGGGTTATTCACTCGGATTAGTATCCGGCGGTTCTTTTAAAAGAATTGCTAAATCTTTAAGTAATAAATTACTCAAGTACTTTGACGTTGTTTTAACGAGCGATAGAGTAAAAAAATGCAAACCGCATCCCGAACCTTATTTGACAGCGGCAAAAATGCTTTCAGTAAAACCTTATTATTGTTTAGCTGTAGAAAATGCACCTTTAGGCATCGAATCGGCAAAAAGGGCTAAAATGGATTGCATAGCAATAACTTCAACTTTGGATAAAAAATATTTAAAAAAAGCAGATAAAATAATAAAAAAACTGGGAGAACTTCGTAGAATACTTTAATATGGCAGAAAACAACAATTATCTGAATAATAAAACTATCTTCTTAGCAGGTGCAACCGGTTCTGTAGGCAGCGCAATTATACAATATATAATTGACAATTATCCGTCAACAAAAATCCGGGCTGCTTATAGAAAAACAAAACCTTTTATCGAACACGAACGCATTGAATATATAAAAGGTGATTTACGGCTAATAGAAGATTGTAGAAAAATAGCAAATGGATGCGATTGCGCTATAATGGCTGCTTCTCATTCCGGCGGTTCAAAAGTAATGACATCGGAACCATGGACGTTTTTAAATGACAATATAATAATGAATACGCAGATGTTAGAAGCATTCTTTCGGGAAAACGTTAAACGTGTTTTATATATCGGCACTTCGACAGTATACCAGGAATTTGAAGGTTATATCAAAGAAAATGAGCTGGACTTTAACAAAGAACCCAATTCCGCATATTTCGGGGTCGGCTGGATATCAAGATTTATTGAAAAACTATGCGAGTTCTGGCATATGAAAACCGGTATGGAAACGATGATGGTCAGGGCATCTAACATTTTCGGGCCATATTCAAGCTTTGATCCTTCATCATCTTATTTTGTACCGGCAATTATAAGAAAAGCAGAGAGCAAAATGGATCCTTTTGAAGTTTGGGGCAGTCCTGATGTAACAAGGGATGTTATTTATTCGGAAGATTTTGCATCGGCAATTACTACGATCCTTAGTGCTGATAATTTAAAATTTGAAGTTTTTAATGTCGGTTCCGGAACAAAAACAACCGTCGGAGATGTGGTTAATTATTCAATTAAATATGCAGATTATAAACCTTCAAAAATAAATTATGATTTAAGTAAACCGACTACAATTAAATTTAGGGCATTGGATATTTCAAAAGCGAAAAAAATATTGAATTGGCAGCCAAAGTATTCTACAGGAGACGGCATCAAAAAAACCATGGACTGGTGGATAAAAAATAAGGGAAACTGGAAAAAATGAAAAAGAAAATTTTAATTTGCGGAAGTACAGGTCTATTAGGCAGGAACGTGGCCGAATCATTTGCAGAAAATGACGATTTTGAAGTTTACGGAACTTATCTAAAATCCAAACCTTTAGATAATCCTAAAATCAAAATGATAAAAGCAGATCTTACAGATAAAAATGACGTAAACAACGTAATAAAGGGAATGGATATCATTATTCAGGCAGCTGCAACAACTTCCGGTGTAAAAGATATTCTCTCAAAACCATATTACCATGTTACGGATAATACCATAATGAACGCGCTTATATTCAGGGCAGCGTTTGACCACAAAGTATCTCATTTATTATTTTTAAGCTGTACCGTAATGTATCAATCAAGCGATAAACCGCTCAAAGAAACAGATTTTGACGCTAATAAAGAAATGTACCCAAGTTATTTTGGCGGAGCATGGATGAAAGTTTACAACGAAAAAATGTGCGAGTTCTATTCCAGGATAGGAACAACTAAATTTACCGTTGTCAGACATTCCAATATCTACGGACCATACGACAAATACGACCTGGAAAGATCCCATGTTTTTGGAGCTACCATTACCAAAGTTATGACAACAAAGGATGGAGGAAAAATTAAGGTCTGGGGAGAAGGAACCGAAGAAAGAGATTTGATGCACGTTGACGATGTTGTCGATTTTATAAAACTTGCACTTAGTAAGCAGACAAGTAAATTTGAACTTTTTAACGCCGGATGCGGTAGTTCTATCTCCGTGAGCAATCTTATTAAAAAAATTATTCAAATTTCCGGTAAAAATATATCCATTGAATATGACCTTACAAAACCAACGGTAAAAACTAAAGTATGTCTTGATTCCACAAAAGCAAAAAATATGCTCGGATGGGAATCAAAAATTTCACTGGATGAAGGTATTAAAAAAACCATAGACTGGTATAAGAATAATTTTAAAGTGATATAACTATTTGGTTATGAATAAAATGAAATTAAAAAAACGGGATTCCAATAAATTCTGGAAAGTACTCTCGGAAAAAAAAGTTTTTGAATTTAAAAATAGATTTTCCGTTTCTATCCAAAAAGTTAAATTACCTGATGGAAGAATAATAAATGATTACCATCACATGGAATTCGCAGAATCCGCAGTAATTGTTGCGCGTACCGATAAAAGCAATATACTATTTTCAAGACAATATTTACACGGACCTGATGCCATAAGCTTTGTATTACCCGGAGGTAAAATAGAAAATAATGAAAAACCTTTGGTAGCAGCTAAAAGAGAATTGCTTGAAGAAACCGGATATGTTTCAAATAAATGGAAATTTCTCGGTGATTTTGTATTGCATATAAACTACGGCTGCGGAAGAGTGCATTTTTATTTTGCCGATGATGTTAAAAAAACAGCTCCGCCAAAATCCGGTGACCTTGAAGAAATGGAAATATTGCAATTATCCGAACAGCAAATTATTAAAGCTTTGAAAAAAGGGAATATTCTTTGTCTAGCCAGCATTTCAGCTTTGATGCTGGGAAAAGTATTTATCAGCAAAGGTGAATTATGTTAAAAATCGGTTTTATTTTTCCAAGCAGTGAATATCTGCACGACCCTTTCAGGGGTGACCCGCATACACATTTTCAAATATTGACCGTTTTAGAATCTCATTTCGGTAAAAAAGTTGACCTTTCATTGATTGATTTAAGGGGTATTAAAAAAGAGTTTGCAATATATCATATACCCGAATGCGATGTTTATCTTCATTCAATTTACACTCTTGATTATGCAGAGCAAGAATCGATTGTAAGTAATTTGCGTGCACGTTATCCAAAGGCCAAGCATATTGCAGGCGGGCCGCACGCCGCAGTTTTTCAGAAAAAAAGTTTAAAAGTATTTGATGCACTAATTCTCGGAGATGGAGAAGAATCGATTATTAAAGCAATTCAGGATATTTTGAAGTCAAAACTTAAAAAGATTTATGAACAAAACAAAATAATAGATATAAACCGCTATCCGTATCCAAGCAGAAAATATTTGCCGGAATCTACCATAGCCAGAAAGGGATTGATATCTTTAAAAGATACAAGGGGTTACGAAGATTTGTTAAGTACTACCGTTATTTTTAGCAGAGGTTGTCCCTATAACTGTGCCTTCTGTGCAATGCCGCAAATAAAAAAATATAATCCGCAAGTACGTTATAAACACCCTCATCTTGTTGAAGAAGAAATTGAATATTTAAAACGGGACTACGGTATAAAAGCTATCAGCCTACTCGACGAAATCGCTATACCGCCCAACCCTAAAAAAGCTATTCCTTATTTAGAAGCTATCGGCAGGACAGGAATAATATGGAAAGCGCAGTGCAGAGTTGACAGCATTACTCCTGAAATAGCAAAATTACTGAAGAAAACCGGTTGTGTAATCATGTGCTTTGGAATTGAGAGCGTTTGTCAAAATTCGTTAGATATTATAAATAAAAAGATTAACATTGAAAGAACAAAAGAATCAATAAAACTTATGAAACAAAACGGCATTGAATGCAGAGTATATATGATTATCGGCCTTCCAAATGAACCCGAAGATATAGTTGAGCAAACATGGTCGTTCATTAAAGAAACTGCGCCTGATTTAGTTTATTTATGCCTGTTAACCATAAGACCCGGGACTGTAATGTACAATAATCCGGAAAAATTTGGGATTAAAAATATAACAAACGACTGGTCAAAAACAATGCATATGTATAGCCGGTATGATAGTGAAATGCCAAGCCTGACATTTGAATACGAAAAAAATACACCTTGGGGAAAGGGAACAAGCCAGGAAAAGATAATAAAAAACTATTTAGAATTGCAGAGAAGATTAAAAGAAGCTAACCTGGCTATCAGATAAAATGAAAATACTTTTAGTTAATCCTCCGGTACCTGAAACATATTATAACAGGGAATTTTATGTTCCTTCAGGCCTATTATATTTGGCCTCCGTTTTGAAGAAAAACGGAGAAGAAGTAAAACTGCTAGATTTGAAATGCCCAAAATATGAATCTAAAATTAATCGGCACAAACATTTTGAAGAAATATTGATTGATACAGTCGCTTCTTATAAACCGTATATTATCGGTTTTGGGTGTTTATTTTCCGGTAATTTTCCTGACGTTTTAAAATTCACGGAGACAACGAAAAAAGCCTTCAGCAATATTCCGATTATTATCGGCGGAATTCATCCGACCATCTATCCGGAAAAAATTCTGGGTAACTGCCCGTCTATTGATTGGCTTATTTTGGGTGAAGGAGAACAAGCTATAGTGCAATTGATTAATACTATTAAGAATAAATCATTCGAGTTTGATAAAATTGACGGTTTTGCATACAGAAATAACGGCAAAATATTCGTCAATCCTAAAAAATGTTTTATTGAAAATATTGATACTATACCTTTCCCTGCATACGATATTATAGATTTGAAAGATTATTATATTGATACTTCTGACTGGTACAATCCAAAAAATCTTCCTATAAACACATCCATCCCGATTATTTCCAGCAGGAGCTGTCCAAACAGATGCAACTTTTGTTCTATGTATACCGTTATGGGACCGAGGTGGAGGGCAAGAACTCCCAAAAATGTAGTTGATGAAATAGAATTAGTTTATAAAAAATTTAAACTGCAGCATTTCTCAATTATGGATGATAATTTTTCATTAAATAAAAAACGCGTGCTTGAAATTTGCAGTATGATAAAAGAAAGAAAATTAGATATCCTATTTGAAACTCCTAACGGACTTTCAATAAATACTTTAGATGAAGAAGTGCTGGATGCATTGGTTTCTACCGGTTTAACAAGGGTTTCTTTAGCAATAGAAAGCGGTTCCGACTTCATACGCAATAAAGTAATGGGTAAACACCTTAGCAGGGAGAAAATATTCGAAATAATAAATATTACAAGAAAATATAAGGATTTATATGTCAAAGCCTTTTTTGTAATAGGTATGCCTGAAGAGACCAGTGAAACATTAATGGAAACTTATAATCTGATAAAAGAAATAAATGTAGACAGAATATACTTGCATAATATTATACCTTTTCCCGGGACAAAAGTATTTGAACAGGCTTTAAGGGATAATCTCTTTATAGATATTAATCCAAATGAATTTTATAAATCCGACGATTTGTATATAACAAATTTTAACCGTTTTTTTATTAAACCATATAAACTGACTTTGAAAGATTTACAAGAGTTCAGAAGTAAATGTGAAATATTAATCAATGAACTAAAAACAAATAGGATTGGATCTGTAATAAAATAATGATGTTAGGGCAGAGAGGAGATAAGTTTATGAACGATGCTAAAAACGAACTAAACGAAAAATTAATAATAGAATTAATGAAAAAATATAATGATGATTTATTTCCTATGTATGTGGAATTTCCGCACAAGAGTTTCTGGTCAGAAAAACTTAAAGAAGAAGATTATAAAAATGCCCTGAAAAATTTATTTTCTACTGATTATAAAAAAAAAGCTCCTTTATTGTTATATGTCCATATTCCTTATTGTCCTAAACAATGCTGGTTTTGCATATGCTATTCAAAAGTAACAAAAGATTACGAACAAGTAAAAAGGTATCTGGATTATCTTTTCCGGGAAATAGATATGTTAAAAAAGTTTTTTGACGAAAACGGAATAACACCTAACTTTCACGATATACATCTGGGCGGCGGTTCACCTACATATTTAAAAGAAGAAGATTTTGACAGTTTAATCGAAAAATTGAAATCTATTGTTGACTTCAAAAATATCAGAGAATTCACAATTGAGATTGATCCGAGAGCGGTTACGGGAGAAACACTGAAGTATTATCATTCAAAAGGGATTAACAGGATATCCCTCGGCATACAGGATTTTGACCCGGAAGTTCAAAAAGCGGTAAATAGAATACAGCCGGTCGAACTGATAGAAAAATTACTTACGCCTGAAATAAGAAAAAACTTCAGCGGCGTTAATTTTGACATACTATGCGGCCTGCCCAGGCAAACCAGAGAATCTTTCAGAAAAACAATAGAAACAGTTATAAAACTTTCGCCGGACCGTATTTGCAACGTATTTGTCACCTACGCTACCAGCTATAGAAAACATCAAAAATTGATTAAAGAAAAGGAAGTTCCGGATATTTATGAAAGAACAATACTATTTTATGAATCAGTCCAAACGCTTATAAAAAACGGTTATGTCCGTATAGGATTTGATCACTTTGCAAAATCTACGGATCAACTGGCAAAAGCATTCTCAAACAAGTCTATTCATTGGAATGGTTTAGGTTATAGGGCAGGGGAGTTCATGGATACAATAGGTATCGGAACAAGCAGTGCAAGCCGGGTTACACCTTATTATTATTCGCAAAACTATTATGAATTGCCTTTGTATGAAAAAGCTATTGACGAAGGTAAATTACCCATATACCGCGGATATAAAATGAATTCAAATGATGTTATCCGACGGGAAATTATACATACGATGCGAAGTTTCTTTTCTCTTGATTTCCATAAAATTGAACAGTTATATAATATCAAATTCAAAGAATATTTTAAAAAAGAACTTAAAACTTTACAAATTTTTGAAAAAGATAATTTATTAAATGTCTCCGATGATATGATCGATATTACAGAACTTGGAAAATATTTTATATATCAAATATGTCAAGTCTTTGACACTTATATTCCGTATAAATCAAAATAATGAGATTGTTGAAAAACCCAACAATCTCTGATTTCAATGATTAAACGACAAGATTACACAGATTAGTACCAGACTGCAGTATCTGTGTAATCGGTGTTAAAAATCCCTGCCTGCCGGTAGGCAGGTGTGTAATCAGATATAATGAACATTATATCAGGAGTTTTATATGATTAAGGATGAAGTATTATCAAGTTTTAAAAATAAAAATGTTCTGGTAACAGGCGGAACAGGGCTAATCGGAAGACAAGTGGTTGATATTTTGAGCAACGCCGGAGCAAATATTAAAATAGTTTCTCTGGATAAAATAAAAGTAAATAATAAAGCTGAGCATATCATAGGTGATCTTACAAGTTTTGATTATTGCAAGGAAATAACAAAAGATATCGATTTTGTATTCCATTTGGCAGGCATTAAAGGTTCTATAGAAATAACAGAAAAAAAACCTGCAAGTATTTTTGTAACTATTTTGATGATGAATACAAATGTCCTTGAAGCTTGCAGAATAAATAAAGTAAAAAAGCTTGTATATACGAGCACTATCGGGACATATTCAAGTGCAGAAATATTTAAGGAATCGGAATATCGCCTGGACAGCATGCCCATGGAATTTACAAGCTGGAGCAAAAGAATGGCTGAACTGCAAATACAGGCTTATAAAACTCAATATAATATGAATAATTTCGCTATAGTAAGGCCTGCTAACATATACGGACCCGGCGACAATTTCGATCCAAAAAATGCTATGGTAATACCATCTCTTATGTACCGCATATATTCAAAAGAAGATCCTTTGATGGTGTGGGGCGACGGAACCGCTATAAGAGATTTCGCATTCAGCAGAGATGTCGCTGAAGGAGTTATACTAGCCCTGTATCACGGTACAAAATCATCTTTTGTAAATCTTGGCAGTAGTAAAGGTACTTCTATAAAAGAATTAGTTGAAACTCTACACAGTTTTATCGATTTCAATTATAAATTTGATACTACTAAACCTGCAGGCTTCCCGAGAAGGGTTATGGATATTTCTTTGGCAAAAAAAATAATTGATTATAATCCCACAACTTCCCTGGCAGACGGCTTGAAGGAAACATGGAACTGGTTTTTGAAAAATAAGGACGAATATCTTCAGAAAAAAAATTATTTTACCGACAATACTTTTTAAATTGATATATCATGGATAAATCTAAAACTTTATTTCTTACACATTCATTCAACGAATCTACAATTGATTCCGTTAATAATATTGCAAAAGTTATGATGGATAATAATGTTTATTGTTTAGATTATATGGAGCTTTATTATAAATACGGATATCGCGGTTTTCAGAATTTTTTACTAAATTATATAGATAAAAATAAAATTAATACTATTATTTTCGCTTATTATTCAGCCGATTTTTACTTTGATTTGTCATTTCTAGAAAAACTCAGGAAAAACGTTTTTTTGGTAAGAATCTCCGGTGACACGGAACATTTTTTTGAAGTAAAAGATCAATATGATGCGCAGACAATGGATTTAACCCTCGTTAACAGCCCTTTTGCACAAGCTAAATTGAAACAGATGGGTTTTAATTCAATTGTTTATTTTGAATGGTTTAATGGGGATAGGTTAAAAAAATATGAGAATATACAAAAAAATATTGACGTATCCTTTGTCGGACTTATAACTGGAAGGGAAAAAAGATCAAACTATATAAATTTCCTTTTAGATAACGGGATAAAAGTCCAATATTTCGGCTATGGTTCGCCTCACGGCATAGTATCTATTGAAGAAAAAGCAAAAATTTTTAATAACAGTAAAATAAACCTGAATTTTAGCGATGTTGCGGAACAAACAATCTTAACCAGAAATCATAAAATATCCAGACATCTTAAAGGCATCAAAGGGAATAATTTTGAAATTGCCCTCTGCGGGGGATTCATATTGTCGGAATACGCATTTGGAATTGAAAACTTTTTTAAAATAGATAATGAAATAACCGTTTTCCACGGCAAGGCTGATTTGCTCGAAAAAATCAAATACTATCTTGCACATGAAAAAGAGAGGGAACAAATTGCATTAAACTGTTATGAAAAAGCGGTAAAGTATTTTAACGCGACATTAACTATCCCTAAATTGCTGTCGACAATAGACGAATTTAGAATGAAAAAAACTTACTGTTCTACAGAGATATATCTTGACGAAGAATTTATCAGAAACCATACAACTTTCAGAGTTCTTTTAATATTGAAATTTTTAAAAACAGGAAAATTGAAATTTGCATTAGAAGAATTAAATATTATTATAAAATATAGAAAACTCGACTGGTATCAAATATCTGAATTTTTAAAAGAAGAATTCTTGGATAGTTTTCCGAAAATTAAATCGGTATTAAAGTTTCTATTTAAAAAGAAAAAAGCATAAAAATATTATTTATGGAAAAGAAAGAATTTAACATAGTTAAAAAAATTAAATTTACGCTTAAAAACCCGAAAATAGTCTTGTGGCTGATTAAATGTAGAATCAGAAACCTGATCTTTTCAAAATTCGGGTACAGATTCCTATCTGAACATAGCTCTCCTCCGGTCAACATATTTTTGTATCCTACCCTCAAATGCAATTTATTTTGCAAAATGTGCGATATAGGTTTTTCAAGAAAAAGTAAGTTGACCGATTCCTATAAAGATATCTCGTTAAAAGATGAACTCAGCGCAGATAAGTACGAACCTTTCATAAAAGAACTGACTCAATTCAAACCAAATATTTCAATAACTGGTGGAGAACCTCTTCTATATTCTGATTTGAAAAATCTTTTATACCTTTTAATTTCTAAATATAAATTAACAACATCCATTATTACTAACGGTTTATTGTTAGAAAAAAACGCAGAAATGCTGGTTGATGCCGGCCTTCGCGAACTAATGATTTCAATTGATGGGCTCGACGAAACCGTTGATAAGATCCGCGGCGTTAAAGGCTTGTTTAAAAAAACTGTTTCCGGATTAGAAAAAGTTTTGGAACTCAAAAAAATTCAAAATAGCCGTTTAAAAATAATATTAAATTTTACGATAACACCTATAAATGTTTCCGAATTAGTAAAATTTGTGGAATTCTTCTCAAAATATGACATTGAATCAATAACATTTTTTCATATGCTTTTCAAAACTAATGAAATGATAAGCCAGTATACCTGCCAATATCCTAACATGAGCAATGAATATATCCTTAAACCGTCCTCAATATCAGAAATAAATCCGAAAGATATGGATATTGACATCTTAAGACATGAAATCGAGCAAATTAAAACCAAATATTCAAAATATAAAATAAATTTCGCTCCTGAAATTTTAGGCAATAATTTAAATGTTCACTATCAGGAACATGATAAATTTACATTTAGAAAAAAATGCTTTATGCCGTGGAACAATGCGTATATAGCAGCTAACGGTGATGTCCAAACATCATTATTGTGTTTTCATAAAATTATGGGAAATATTTTGAAGGAACCTTTTTTAAAAATCTGGAATAATGAGGAGTATAAAAAATTAAGGAAATTGCTGATTAAAGAAGGTGCCTTTCCGGTCTGTTCAAGATGCTGCAACATTTTTTAGATTTAAAATATTCAAAATTATAACTTAAGGTGTAAATATGATTGCTCTTGTAAATATTACCTCAAAATTTCGCGGAGTAGAAGATACTACCAGACCTCCGTCTGGACTGTTGTATTTGGGCAACTCTCTTAAAAAAGCGGGATATGAAGTGACAGTTTTTCACATTGTTGAAAATGAAATTGATGAGACAGTTGAAAAAATTATTAATTTAAAACCTTCATATGTAGGGTTTTCCGTCTTTACCGGATACCCTTGTTATACTTCGTCAATAATGTCCAAAAAAATAAAAGAACGCAACAGCAATATTCCGGTCATCTGGGGCGGTATACATCCTTCTCTCACTCCTGAAGAATGCTTAAAAGAAAAATTCATAGATTTAGTGGTTATTGGTGAAGGCGAAGAAACAATTCTTGAGTTAAGTCAAGAACTTTTAGGAAATCATAATTATGAAAATATTAAAGGAATAGGTTATAAAAAAGCAGGGGCAATTAAAATAAATCCGCGAAGAGAACTTATTGCAAACTTAGACAATTATAAAATGGACTGGTCATTAGTTAATATAAATAATTATATTCGACCGGGCAGCGATAACGAAAAAACACTATGCTTTATTACATCCAGAGGATGTCCGTTCAATTGCGGATTTTGTTATAACGAAAAATTCAATAACCGCAAATGCCGCGCTCACTCAATTGATTTTGTCATTAATGAAGTAAAAGCGTTAAAAGAAAAGACTGGGATAACAAGAATATCCTTTGACGATGATCATTTTATGGTTAATATTAAAAGAGGTTTTTCAATTTTATCGGAGTTAAAAAAAATAGGAATTACATGCGATTGGATGGAATTTCACCTGGATTTCGTGACTAATGAAAACATGGAAAAATTAGCAGATTTGGGCGTAAAAAGGATTTTCTTCGGTTGGGAATCAGGGAATAACAGGATACTGAAGTTAATCAATAAACACTTTACAAAAGAAATTATATTAGATAAATGTAAAATTCTGGCTAAATTCCCGAACATAAACTATGATGCATCCGCTATTATAGGTTTTCCTACGGAAACTTGGAAAGATGTAGCAATTACGATAGATACGGCATTGGAAATGGCAGAAATTCTACCGAATGTCAATTTTAATTTAGGAACTTATATGCCTTACCCCGGTACTCCTCTTTATAATTTAACAATTAAAGAAGGATTCAACCCGCCGACAAATGTCGAGGGATGGAAAGAATTTGATATGCTTGAAGGTAAAGTCAATATTGACTGGCTGCCATGGGCAAATATTAAAACAAAAAAAATATTTTCTTTAATAGATGCTTACGCAAAATGCTTGGATGTTCCAAAAAAAATGTCTGAAAAGAAAAGTATGTTTAAAAGAACCGGAAAATTATTTCTTTACTTTTTAGCAAAGTGGCGTTTAAAAAGAAAGTTCTTTCTTTTTCCTTTTGAAATATATTTTTATGCGTTATGGATGAAAAAAAGCATTGCCAGAAATATAAAAAAATTTAAAACAAGTAATAACTAAAAATATATGCATATTACACTCATTATTTCTTCTTTATCACCGGGCGGTGCAGAGAAAGTCATGGCTGCTATGGCTAACTACTGGGCAGGAAATAATCAGGATATAACATTAATAACTTTCGATTCAAGAAACAGTGACTCTTACATTTTTAATGACAGGATAAAACGGCATGCTTTGGAACTATTAACAGACTCAAAAAATATTTTGGAAAGCCTTGCTAATAATTATAAACGCATTAAACGCCTGCGTAGCATACTTGTTGATTCCAAACCGGATATAATTATAAGTTTCATTGATAAAACAAATATTCTTGCTATTTTATCCAACATAGGGCTAAAATATCCGTTAATTATATGTGAAAGAGTAAACCCGAGAAAATACCGCATAGGCCGGTTCTGGCGCTTACTACAAAAAATGTTATATCCGCTATCCGATGCTTTAGTTGTACAAACAGAGGCTACAAAATTATGGTTTAAACAGAAATTGAAATTCCCGGAAGAAAAAACTTATGTGATACCAAATCCTGTTATTATTTCTTCTCAAAATAGTAAAAATATTATAAAAGAAAAATTAAACATCATTTCTATGGGAAGATTAGTCCGGCAAAAAGGATTTGATATTCTTTTAGACTCTTTCTCTAAAATAGCTGAAAAATATCCTGACTGGACGCTAACGATAATAGGTAAAGGTGAAGAAGAGAATAATTTAAAATCTCAGGCAAAATATCTTGGGATTGAAAAACAGGTCATTTTTACAGGATTTATAAAAAATCCTTTCGAATACCTTCAAAATGCGGATTTATTTGTTATGCCGTCCCGTTTTGAAGGTTTTCCAAATGCACTTATAGAAGCGATGTCTTATGGTTTAGCAGCAATCAGTTTTAATTGCCCAAGCGGCCCGTCTGATATAATCAGAAATGGTACGGACGGTATTTTAGTAAATTGTGAAGATACTGACGGATTGACTGCCGCAATGGATGATTTAATGTCAAATAAAGAAAAAAGAGGACAGTTTTCCAAACGGGCAAGAGAAGTAAGCGAGCGGTTCAAACTGGAAAAAATAATAGGAATGTGGAATAATTTATTAGAAGAAGTTATCCGGAGAAAAAAATGAATGAAAAAAGTAATGAGCGGTTCAAATTTGGTGACAACTGGAAACATTTTTTAAAACATCTAGACAATGAGCGGATATCGTCAGCTGAAAAATCACTTCGTGAAATGTTGGAAACAGATAATTTAAAAAAGAAAAATTTCATTGATGTCGGTTCCGGCAGTGGGTTATTTTCGCTTGCTGCCATGAATTTAGGCGCTGAAAGCGTTTTTTCATTTGACTATGATACACAAAGTGTCGCATGCACAAAAGAAACCAAGCAAAGGTATTTACCAAATGCTAAAAACTGGAATATTGAACAGGGTTCTGTATTAGACCAGGATTATCTAAAAAAGCTCGGACAGTTTGATATAGTTTATTCGTGGGGTGTTTTACATCATACAGGTGAGATGTGGAAAGCGCTAGAAAATGTCATTCCTCTAGTGAAAAACGGCGGTAAATTATTTATAGCTATATATAATGATCAGGGTGGAACTAGTCAGCGATGGAAAAAAGTTAAAATTCTTTACAATAAATTACCCAAAGTTTTAAAATTCTTATATGTAGTTTTAATAATGATTCCTTTCGAATTTAAATACGCTTTGGCACGCTTATTAAAAGGCAAATCTCCGTTTCCTCCGAAAGATGAACGGGGAATGAAAAAATATTACGATTGGGTAGACTGGATCGGCGGGTATCCGTTTGAAGTTGCAAAACCAGAAGAAATTTTTCAGTTTTACAAGAATAAAGGATTCCTGCTAGAGAAACTAAAAACTTGCGGCGGCGGTTTGGGAAATAATGAGTTCGTATTTATAAGATGAATAAAAACTTGTCAGAAAAAAACTTTCATATAGTTATAATATCACTGTATAGTTACGGTGCTTTTGGTAGCAGGATTTTAAAAGATATTTTGAAAAACAACGGTTATACGGTATCATGCATATATTTCAAGAAAGACAAAACTAACTCCATGGGATTACCGTCAGAACACGAAAACACTTTATTATTAGAACTTATTAAGAAACTAAAACCCAACCTTATCGGTATTAGTACTCGTTCCACATTTTTTCCTGTTGCAAAAGATATTACAAAAAAAATGAAAGATATCACTAATTCACCTATAATTTGGGGAGGGGCTCATCCGACAATCTGTTCGGAAGAATCAATTCAATTCGCGGATATGATTTGTATCGGCGAAGGTGAAAAAACAATACTTGAATTAGCAAATAAACTTTATAAACACGAGGATATTTCCAAAATTAAAGGTCTCTGGGTTAAAAATAACAATTCTATTATAAAAAACGAACCCAACTTTTTATTTGAGGATTTAAATACATTGCCTTTTCCTGATTTTGACAATAAAGATACTTACGCGATTGAAAACAACTGTATTATTGAACACGATCCGTTATATAACGACGATTTGACATATTATAATTTTATGAGCGGAAGGGGATGTCCTTTCCATTGTTACTTTTGCAGTAACAGCATATTAAAAAAAATCTTTGATGACAAAGGACATTTTATAAGACAAAGAACCGTCGAAAATGTCATTGAAGAATTAAAAATTGCAAAAAATCGCTTTAAAAAACTTAAAGTTGTTTCAAGTAATGACGAGGTTTTTACATTAAACAAAGAATGGCTGAAAGAGTTCTGCGAAAAATATAAAAAAGAAATTGGTTTACCCTTTCACTGCGATATACATCCGAATTACGTAAATGAAAACATAATAGAATATTTAAAATACGCCGGCTTGAAAACAATTACAATGGGAATACAGAGTGGCTCCGAAAGAATACGTACGGATTTATACGGCAGAAAAACACCTGATGCGATACTGGAAAAAAATGCTCAAATTCTCAAAAAATTTAAAATATTTCCTTCTTTTGACCTGATATTTGATAATCCCCTTGAAACTGAGAATGACATAAAAACAACTTATGAATTCATGTTAAAATTGCCAAGACCTTATAGAATAAATATGTATTCAATGCAACATCATCCAAAAACAAAACTAACGGAAATGCTTTTAAATGAAAAGCTAATAACCTCAAACGATGTAGATGGTATTTCTACTAAGGGATTTGATCAATGGCATGTAAATTTTGATTATAAAAAAAGTAAACCGGAATTAATACATTACTACAAACTTTTTGAATTATTATCCAGTTTTATTGTATTAAGTAAAAATAATCCGGGAAAGGTAATTTTTGTTTTTCCAAAGTGGTTTATCCGTTTTATTGAAAATAGTAAATTTTTCAAAAGATACCCTCGCTCAACCGATTGGATAGCATTAATGCCTAAGATAACTTTTGGTTTGGGTTTATTAATTCAGGGAGAATATAAAAGATTATTCAAAAGTGCTAAGAGTTTTTTAGCGAATTAATTATGTGCGGAATAATCGGACTTTATAATTTTGGAAATAGCAAACCTATAGAAAAACACATTTTGCAGAAAATGTGTGATGTAATTAAACACCGCGGACCTGATTCCGAAGGCATTTTTTTTAATAATTCGACCGGGCTTGGAATACGCCGGCTGGCTATTATTGATTTGCAGACGGGGAACCAGCCAATCCACAACGAAGATAAAACCCTTTGGTTGGTTTTAAACGGCGAAATTTACAATTTCCTTGAACTACGCGAAAAGTTGGAAAAAAACCATACTTTTTACACCAAAACCGATACGGAAGTTATTATTCATCTTTATGAACAATACGGCGAAAAATGTGTAGAACACTTGAGAGGGATGTTTGCTTTTGCAATATGGGACGAGAAAAATAAAAAATTATTTGTAGCAAAAGATCGGGTCGGCAAAAAACCTCTTTATTATACCTCAGTAAATGGTTCTTTCATATTTGCTTCAGAAATAAAATCTATATTGGAATATTTAAATAAAACACCCGAGATAGACCTGGAGGCTATTGACCTTTATTTAACATACCAGTATATTCCTTCACCCAAAACAATATTTAAAAATATTAAATCACTTTTACCGGCACATACACTAACTTGTGATAAGAACGGGAATATAAATACCGAAAAATACTGGGATTTAGACTTTACTCGGAAAACCGATTTATCTTTTGGCGAAGCATGCGAGAAGACAAAATCGATACTCACGGAAGCAACAAAACTTAGAATGATTTCAGACGTACCTTTAGGTGCATTTCTATCAGGCGGCCACGATTCAAGCATTATCGTAGGCCTTATGAGCCGGCTTTCTACACAACCTGTAAAAACATTTTCTATCGGTTTTGACGAAGCCGAGTTTTCGGAATTGAAATATGCAAAAATTGTTGCAAACCATTTCAAAACGGATCATCATGAATTTATTGTAAAAGCTAATTTTATAGACATATTGCCTAAACTCGCATGGCATTACGGCCAGCCGTATGCCGATTCATCGGCGTTACCGTCATATTTTGTTTCAAACGAAACCAGGAAACATGTAACGGTCGCTCTAAACGGTGACGGGGGAGACGAAACTTTCGGCGGATATTTAAGGTACAAAGCGATGAAAGGTTCTATGTTTTTCTCTTTTCCGTTTCAGATGCTAGGAAGTAATTTAACAAAAAAAATAGCGTCTTTTATACCTTATTCCGAAGAGAAAAGATTCTTCAGATATATGAAACGTATGATTTCCGCGCTATCAAACTCGCCTGAATTAAGGAATCTTCAATGGCATTATTATTTTTCTAATGAAGCAAAAGAAAAACTATATACAAATTCAATGAAACAGAATTTTAATAATAACACGTATAAGTATCTTGCGGGAATTTTCAAAAACGCACCGGCAAACAATACAATGGACAGGACTTTTTACACGGACATTAAAGCTTACTTGCCGGAATGCCTGCTTGTTAAGATGGATATTGCATCTATGGCAAATTCACTGGAAGCAAGAAGCCCGTTTTTAGACCACAAAGTTATGGAATTTTCGGCGTCTCTTCCGCCTTCGTGGAAGGTACACGGATTAACGACAAAATATATCCTTAAAAAAACATTCAATAATTTTTTACCAAAAGAAATTATAAATAGAAAAAAAATGGGGTTTGGAATACCTGTCGGTAAATGGTTCAGAAATGAATGGAAAAATTATTTTATTGAAACCGTAATGTCAAAAAAAGCGTTAGAACGCGGATATTTTAAAAAAGAATCTTTAGAACAACTATTTAAAGAACATCAGGAAAGTAAAAGAGATAACGGTTACCGTTTGTGGGCGTTATTAATGCTGGAACTGTGGCACAGAGTTTATGTTGACAAATCTGTGTAATAATATAGAATCTAATAAACTTCATGTTTTTGGAAATTCGGAAATTGGAGCTCCAAATGATAGTCATTAAATAGAATACCTTATACGCTTTGGAGCGGAAATCCCTGCCTACAGGCAGTGTAGTTGTTCAGTATTTTGGTAGCAGTTTTTAGGTATTTCATCAAGTGTAGTCATTGCGAGGAATAAAATGACGAAGCAATCTCATGAAATATTTGTCCGACTAAGGAAAGATTGCCGCATCCGATTTTATCGGCTTCGCAATGACAACTTAATTTGGTAAACAGATGTTACCGAAATTGTGAAGTACTACACGGCAGGCAGGCGCGAGGCGATCCCGATACTTTATCGGGACGCGAAGGCGGACAACATATGATTAAAAAACTTTCAATAATTATTCCCTGTTACAATGAAGAAGATACAATACTGCAAGTCGTAGATAAAATAAAACATGTACCGTTAAATTTAGAAAAAGAAATAATTATCGTATGCGACGGTTCAAGCGACGGCACGAAAGAACTTCTGCAAAAGCATTTTCCCTTGCAGGATAAAAATATTAAAACGGTATTTCACGAAAAGAATATGGGAAAAGGCAAGGCTGTTAAAACAGGGATTGAGGTTGCAACAGGGGATTACCTGATAGTACAGGATGCCGACCTTGAGTTAAACCCGGACGATTACATTGCTTTACTTCAACCTATACAGAGCGGTAACGCTACCGTTGTTTTCGGTTCCCGTAAAGCAAAAGGTTTTAAAAAACTTTATTTTCATTCCGTTTTCGCCAATTTTGTCGTAACTTTCCTGACAAATTTTTTATACGGTTCAAAACTTACCGACCAGGCCTGCGGTTATAAAATATTACCGGTTTCACTGTTTAAATCTCTGGATTTAGAATCATTCGGATTTGAATTTTGTTCCGAACTAACCGCAAAGATTCTAAGAACCAAAAAATATATAATAAGCGAAGTTGACGTGGATTATTTTCCGAGAACATACAAACAAGGCAAGAAGATAAGCTGGAAAGACGGTTTTATTGCCATTTGGACTTTGCTTAAATATAAAATAACCAAATGAAGTTCCATCCCGATAACAATCGGGATAATATTTTTTTGCTTCTGGATTCTACGGAGCGTCCGCCACGGCGGATGCCCGCCAAGGCTTCGGACTTGACTGGCTGCATTATAAATTTTATGAAAAAAAATAATTCAAATGGTGGAAATATTGGTTTTGAAGAGAAACTGTGGAAAACAGCGGATAAACTGCGTAATAATATGGATGCTGCTGAGTATAAGCATATAGTATTAGGTCTGATTTTTCTTAAGTATATCTCTGACGCATTTGAAGAACGTTATAAAATACTTGAAAAAGAAGTTACTGATCCAAAAAGTAATCAATACATAAAAGAACCAAAAGTCCTACATGAAATAATGGAAGATAGAGATGAATATAAATCTGTTAATGTGTTTTATGTTCCGGAGAAATCTCGTTGGTCACGTCTACAGAAAAATGCAAAACAACCCACAATAGGTAAAATCATAGATGATGCAATGGATGTCTTAGAAAAGGAAAATTCAACCCTTAAAGGTGTTCTTCCTAAAAATTATGCAGACCCTAAACTTGATAAACAACGTCTTGGTGAACTGATAGACCTTATAGGTACAATTAGTTTAGGAGATTACGAAAATCGCAGTAAGGATATTTTAGGTAGAGTTTACGAATATTTTTTAGGACAATTTGCAGATTCGGAAGGTAAACGAGGCGGACAATTTTACACTCCTCGAAGTATAGTGCAATTACTTGTTGAAATGATGGAGCCATATAAAGGCCGTATTTTTGATCCCTGCTGCGGTTCCGGCGGTATGTTTGTGCAAAGCGAAAAATTTGTAAAAATACACGGTGGTAAATTAGGCGATATTGCTATTAACGGACAGGAATCCAATCAAACCACCTGGCGTCTCTGCAAAATGAACTTAGCAATCCGCGGCATAGATGCAAATATAGCCTGGAATAACGAAGGTAGTTTCTTAAAAGATGAACATAAAGATTTAAAAGCAGATTTTATATTAGCCAATCCACCGTTTAATGACAGCGACTGGAAGGGCGAGCAATTAAGAGATGATGTAAGATGGAAATACGGCGTCCCGCCGACAGGCAATGCTAATTTCGCTTGGGTTCAGCATTTTATTTATCATCTATCGCCAAAAGGCATAGCAGGTTTTGTATTAGCAAACGGTTCTATGTCTTCTAACCAGTCAAACGAAGGTGAAATAAGAAAAAATATAATTGAGGCAGACATAGTGGATTGTATGGTTTCTTTACCAACACAACTTTTCTACAATGTAATGATACCTGCTTGTCTGTGGTTTGTTTCCCGTGATAAGAAAAATCACAAATTCAAAGACAGAAGAGGCAAAGTTCTTTTCATCGATGCTAGGAAAATGGGGCTAATGATTGACCGCAGACACAGGGAACTAACTGAAAAAGAAATAAATAAAATTGCTGATATTTATCACGCTTGGCGTGGAGAAGGCGGCAGGTATAAAGATGAAAAGGGCTTCTGTAAATCGACAACTCTTGAAGAAATAAAATCACAGGGCTATATTTTGACTCCCGGAAGATATGTAGGCACAGAAGAAGTGGAAGAAGACGATGAAAAGTTTAATGAAAAAATGAAACGACTTACCAAAGAACTTTCAGAACAATTCGAAAAATCCATCGAACTTGAAAAAGAAATAAAAAAAAATCTGAAGGGTTTGGGCTATGAAATATGAAATTTACAATTATTTGTGATGAAAGTGGTACTGAGAATAGGCATTTGGTTATAGGGGCACTTGTTATTCCAAGAATTAACCATACTTTACTTATTGAGGAGATGAAAACCTTAAAGAAAGAGTTACATCTGCGATGGGAAGGTGAAATCAAATGGGGTAAAGTGAGCAAAAAATATATTGAAAAATATAAGAAAATCACCGAGTGGTTTTTCAATCACCTTAAGTCAAACCATTTAAAATTCCGTGCTCATGTGATTGATACCGCAAAGAAAGAATACCGCGAATATGGGGAAGGCGACAAAGAGAATTCTTTTTATAAGGTTTTCTTTCATCTCCTTATGCAATGCATTAAACGGTTGGCTATAGAAGAAGAAGGTAGCAATGTGCTGATACTATTAGATGATAAAAAGAATAGATATCCTTTTAGATTACCACTTTTAAAGAAAACTTTAAATAAAGCGTTAAAAAGGGATTTGAAATTACACGAAATAGTGGCTAATGTAGAACCAAGACATTCCAGCGGTAACCGAGTAGAAGGACTTATACAAATAGTAGATGTTTTGATTGGAGCTATTGGATATGTTAGGAATGAATCTTGTAAATTACCAAATGCGTCACCTGCAAAAGTAGAAATGATTGGCTTTTTGGAAAATCTGATTGGCACAAAGTTTGAATACGATACTAATGCAGGGGCACTATTTAATATTTGGACATTTGATGTTACTGTGCCGTTAGAAAAGAAAAAGTATTATAAAAAAAATCGCCCTATCACCTAGCTCCCAAAAGAGCACCCCTTTCGGGGAACTACGCCATAAGGCGTAGGTTTCAGTAATAGTAGCGACTTATAAGTTTAGTATACATAAAAAAAAATAAAAAGCAATAAAATAAAAAAACAAAAATATTTTTTTAATTGTAGGAACGGTTCACGCAATAGTCCAATAGTAATATTACAGGAAAGGACAGAATAGAAATATTCAATCCCGGTCAATTTCCTTATGAATATGAGCCGGAAGATTTTTTTAAAGGCAATCTTCCGAGCGTGCCGCGCAATCCGTTGATTGCAGAAGTGTTTTATCTTTCCGAAGATATTGAAAAATGGGGCTCCGGCTTGCGCCGTATAAGTCAGGAATGTAAAACAGCAGGAGTCAAAGTTATTTTTAAGAAGATTAAAAGCGGATTTGTTGTTACTTTTTACCGTCCTAATATTACCGGCATACCGGCAAAAGAAGAGGAAGGCAAGAATGTAAAAGACACTGTAAAAGACACTGTAAAAGACACTGTAAAAATGCTCAGTGAAAAAGAAAATAAGATTTTGGAAATATTGAATAAAGAACCGAAAACTACTGCCAGAATGCTTGCAGAAGTTTTGAAAATCAATTTAAGAAATACCAAAAAATACCTATCCATGTTACAAGAACAAGGGTTGCTTAAACGCATCGGCTCCGATAAAAGCGGCCGCTGGGAAGTGATTTTAAGAGGTATGGAAAAATGAAAGACAATCAGACAATAAAAATTTATATTTTTGAGATCTGGCTTGAGGAAAATGAGGGAAAAGTCTCCCGCCGGATTCAGATTGCCGGGAAGGATGCTCTTTACAATTTCGCCAAAATTATAACCAAATCCTTTGGTTTTTATTTTGACCATTGTTTCGGATTTTATGATAATTTTAATCGTCTTAACAATTCAACGAAAGCATTTGAATTATTTGTTGATGTCGGTGAAACACCTTTATCAGAAATCACCAAGGGCGTTAAAAAGACAAAAGTCAGTCAGGCATTTGAAAATATCGGAGAGAAAATGCTTTTCTTTTTTGATTATGGTGATGAATGGCGGTTTACGGTAAAACTAATAGATATAAAAGATGTTTCAAAAGATATAAAAATAAAACCGGCAGTATTACAAAAAATTGGCAAATCTCCTATGCAGTATCCGTCTTGTGATGAATGAATAATTAATATCGGTGCGTTCGTGGAACGCACCCTACAATGAAATCTGAAAAAAATGGCAAAAATAAAAATCAAGCACACCTAATTAATTGACATAATAGAAACTATGAAACCAAGCTATATTGGGCATCGGAAGAGGCTCAAGGAAAAATACAAAAAAAACGGAATAAACGGCTGGCTTGATTACGAAGTGTTGGAACTGGCATTATCATATGCGATTCCGCGCAAAGATACAAAACCGATTGCAAAGGAACTGATTAGCAGGTTTAAGACCATTAATGGAGTGTTGGATGCAGATAGAAAATATTTAGAAGAAGTTAAAGGAATTTCTGAACATACCGCATTTTTTCTAAAATTGTTGAAAGATGTAGCAATTCTATATATGGAGAAAGGTATTCATAATAAAGATTTGCTTTCGTCACCGCAGCTTGTTTATGATTATTTGAAAACTTCTCTAAGAGGTGCATCTGACGAAGAATTTAAAATACTTTTTTTGGATAATAGGAACAAGCTGATTGGTATTGAGACCTTTGAAAGCGGTACTGTGAACCACGCTGTTGTATATCCAAGAAAGGTTGTTGAGAGAGCACTATATAATCATGCGGTTGGCGTTATTATTGCACATAATCATCCGTCAGGAGCGTTACAACCGTCACAGGATGATATAGATGTAACTAAAACCATTAAGAATGCTCTCAGAACAGTTGAAATAACATTATTGGATCATATCATTATTGGTCATAACGATTATTACAGCTTTAAAAATAAAAACGAAACTCTTTAGGGAAAGGGGAAACAAAAGAAGATTTTAATGAAACTCTTGAAATTGCTAAATCCGTAGGATTTGAAATTATAGATTATCCCACCATATCCCGCAATTATTCCGCAGTATTAGGAAGTAGTGGCAAGATATCCTTGCCTAAAACGGTGTTGAAATTTATTTGTGCATTGGGATAATGGGGATAAAACCAACTATTTTTAATGGAACCACCTAATTGCGACAGCTTTTGGCGAGTATTACTTGAAAAAGAAAACAAATTAAATATAATGGTTTTATAAGGGATTAAGTTAATATCAGAAATTCAAGATTCAAGACCTGCCCTCTTAATGAAGCTCCATCCCGATAACAATCGGGATTATAACATCTACCTTAAGGATTCTAGGAGCGTCCGCTGCGACGGATGCCCGCCAAGGTCCCGGCCTTGACTGGATGCAGGATACATTATGTTAAATGTTTTACTAATCAGTGCTCCGTATGTTGATTTATATGGACCCATTAAGTCCGCAGCCGGGAGGTATTTTCCTTTAGGCTTGGGATATATCGCATCTTTCCTTAAAAAAAACGGGTACTCAGTATCTCTTTACGAACCTGAAGCTCAAAAATTAAACATAGAAGAAATAAGTAAAATCTTCGCCGAAAAGAAACCTGACATAGTCGGTATCGGCAGTGCAACACCCAATTTTTACAACGCCGTTGAACTGGCAAAACTAGCTAAAAAAACCTGCAATTGCAAGGTAATACTCGGAGGTATTCACGCGAGCGCTATTCCAGAATTCATCATTGAAAAATATCATACTTGCTTTGACTATTTAGTTGTCGGTGAAGGTGAATACACAATGCTGGAACTCTTAAAATGCCTGGAAAATAAACAAATGCCTGATAGTGTTCCCGGCCTATGTTTTTGGCATGAAAATAAGGTTAATTTAACTCCATGCCGTCCATTCATCATGGATTTAGATAGTTTGCCTTATCCTGCCAGGGATATGATACCGCAAGAACTGTTTTATCCAAATTTACACAACGCAAGATACAGCAAGTGTTTTACTATACTTACCAGCAGAGGATGTCCTTTTAATTGTTCTTTTTGTGCTTCCGGATTAACTTTAGGTAAAAAATACAGGGTTAACAGTGCAGAATATGTGCTTGGTGAAATGTCTATGTTAAAAGAACAGTACGGGGCCAGGCAACTACTAATTACAGATGATACTTTCACTATCAATAAAAATAGATTACTTGAAATATGCGAAGGTATGATAAAAAAGAAACTGAACCTGGAATGGTTTTGTTTTTCTCAGATAACTGCTGTAGATGAAGAAACCTTAAAACTAATGAAACGTGCGGGTTGCTATAATATAGGTTTCGGTATAGAATCGGCATCTCCGAGAATTTTGAAAATAATGGGCAAGCCGTATTCTCCGCAACAATGCAAAACTGTTATTGACGCCGCTAACCGTTTGGGAATGAAAACGCAGGCGTTTTTTGTTTTCGGCGAACCGGAAGAAACCATAGAAGAAATTAACAGTACGGTTAATTTTGCTATCGATATTAATCCGACATTATCATTTTTCAATATGCTGGTTCCGTATCCCGGCACAAAAGATTTCCAATATTTTTTCAAAGATATACCGCTGGATCAGATTGACTGGAAAAACTTTGTTGCTATAGGAACTAAATCCGTTATCAATAAAAATAGCAATTTAGATTTGGAAAAAATAGTCTTTAACGCCAATTTAAAATTTTATATGAGACCGCGCCAATTATTACATATCATATCAAAAATTAAAACTTTTCATGAACTCTATTCGTATATTAAAGGCGGCTTAGGACTGCTCGCACAAATGATAACTTGGAAAACAGAAACCCGGCAAACAGATGAAAATACTCTTAATTAATCCGCCAAACACAAACATGATTTTAACGCATTTACCTTCATATATCGATGAAGAATCCGGTATTTTTCCGCCATTGGGATTGATGTATCTTGCCTCGTCTTTATCAAATAAGACCGGCATAAATGTTGAAATTCTGGATGCACTTTTAAATAAAATAAGCCTAAATAATATAGCAAATAAAATTACAAATTATTTGCCGGACTTAGTAGGAATAACCGCGACTTCTTTCACGCTTATAGATGCTTTACTTATTGCCAAAACAGTAAAAGAAGTCAATCAAAATATACATGTCACTATGGGCGGACCTCATGTAAGTATTTATCCTAATGAGACACTTTTGCAGAAAGATGTTGATTCTGTAGTCATCGGAGAGGGGGAAAAGACATTCTCCGATTTAGTCAATAATTTAAACGAAGGAAAAAATCTTGAAGGAATTCCGGGATTAGCATTTAAAAATAAACAGGGACAAATAATAAATAACGGATACAGGGATTTTATTGAAAATTTAGATGAGATTCCTTTACCCGACCGGAATCTTACTCCGTATAAAGAATATTATTCCATACTCGGAGAAAAACATCCTATTACTACAATCATCACAAGCCGAGGCTGTCCGTTTAGATGCTCTTTTTGCTATCATTTCCTGGGTAAAAAATGGAGAACACGCTCTGCTAAAAACGTAATTGAAGAATTAGAGTCTTGCGTAAATATAGGAATTAGAGAATTCTGGTTTTTTGATGAAACATTTACAATTGATAAAAAAAGAGTCCTGGACATATGTGACGGTATAATCTCAAAAAAATTAAATATAAAATGGAATATCCGTAGCAGGGTAGATACAATCGATAAAAACATGATGGAGAGATTAAAACTGGCCGGCTGCGAAAAAATCTCATTTGGCATAGAATCGGCATTATCCAAGACTTTAAAAGTATTGCAGAAAGAAATAAATCCTGATAAATCCAAAGAAATTGTTTTACTGGCGAAATCATTAGGATTCGAAACTTCCACAGATTTTATGATAGGTTCCCCGGGAGAAACACGTGAAGACATTTTAGAAACAATATCTTTTTCATTAAAATTAGACCCGGATTATGCCACATTTTCCATAACCACGCCTTTTCCTTGTACACAACTTTATAATTCATTGCTTGAAAATAAATTTTTTGACCGTGATTATTGGAAAGATTTCAGCATTTCACCAAGTAAAGATTTTATACCTAACCTTTGTAATGAATATTTATCCAGGGAAGAATTAGCTCATTTGCAGAATTATGCTTATAAAAAATTCTATCTGCGCCCGAAATATATTTTAAAGAAAATGTTAAAGCTAAAATCACCGATTGATTTTCTCAGAAAAGCAAAGGTTTCGCTAAGAATGCTTGCAAGCCGGGAAAAATGAAGAAAACCATAATTTTATTAGTTATTCTTATCGCAAGTGCCGTCATACGGTTAACAGGAATCCAATGGGGACTGCCAAATAAGTTTCATACCGTAACATATCATCCCGATGAAAATACTCATCTTGTAAAACTTCAGGCAATGAATCCTTCAAAATTAAATTTTAACCCGGTTAGCGAAAGAGACCCTTATGCTTTAGGAGAAGGTACTTTTTTCCTTTATCAATACGCTGCTACTTTAAAAATTTTGTCTTTTATTAAATATATTAAAATTGTAAACAATGAAGAATATTATTTCAATAATATCAATGAATGGAGAAAATTCTTTTTAGTCGGCCGTTTACTTTCAGTTATTTACGGGGTTTTAACCATTTTGGTTACTTTTATAGTCGCAAAAAAAATGTACGGATTCAGAACCGGTATTCTTGCGGCGCTTTTTTTAGGTCTTGCACCGGTCCACGTAACCTATTCACAGTACCTGTTAATGAATGTACCGGGAGTTCTCTGGATTGTCCTTGCTTTTGTTTTCTTTAAAAATATTTTAGATTCCGGAAAACAAAAAGATTATATTTTAGCCGGGGTATGCATCGGTTTTGCGATTTCAACACGGTACTCTGCAGGGCCTTTATTATTAGTATTAATTGTCACACACTTTCTACGCAAAGAAATAAAAGAATTAAAAAAACTGGTTTTCGGCCTGACAGCAATGGTTTTTTCTTTTTTAATCGGCACTCCTTATGCAATTCTCGATTATCCTAATTTTATAAAAGGGATAAAATCGCCGATAGCTGTAGCAGGCATATCTTCCGCTAATTATTCGATTTTACCGCTGTATGGAAGTTTTTTGGAAAGCTTTGGAATATTTTTACTTATTTTATGCCTGATAGGTATTTTATATGCAATAATAAAAAGAAAATCAGAAGATTATATTATTCTTACATGGATTTTTATTTTACTTTTCTTTTTTATAAGAGCAGGAGTAAACGCTTTTCCAGGTAGAATACTGCCAATTGTTCCTTTTTTAATAATTCTGGGGGCAAATCTAACAAATAATATATGGAATAAAAAAGCTGTTTTAGGTCTGTTTATGACTATATTAATTCTTCTTACTATTTTACCTTTTTCGCTTGCCTTGTTAAAATTAAGAACCGAACCCGATTTAAGGGATGTTTCTTCCGAATGGATAGAAAATAATATCACTGCGGGCTCAAGCATCGGACTGCTCCGCGAACCGTCGTGGTTTTCACCTGGTATAGTTGATAGAAAATACCGGCATCCGGAGTATTTAAACTTGCCTAATTATAAGTTTATACTATTAAACGGAGATTTACCTTCTTATCCCGGATATATCAAACTTAAAAAAAATTTACCTGATTACTTAATAATAAGTGATGTTGAAATTAATTTGCTAAATGAACCTGGATTCCTAAATAAACTAAAAGAAAAATATCACTATGAAAATATCGAAAATTTTGATAAAAGTTTCAGTATTTTCAATATACGAGTAAACCGGCAAATACCCGAGATGATTCGCGTACCGAACTACATATCAATCTTCAAGAAAAACAAATCTTAAACATTCCTCCTTTTAGAAGCATTTTCAGTCATTAAAATTGCTTGAATTAAATCGAAATAAAATATATAATAATATAAATATATGCAAAATAAAAAAATTACAATCGGACTGATTGGTTTTGGATATTGGGGTCCTATTTTATTACGGAATTTTCATAATAATGAAAATTTTGAGGTTCTAAAAGTTTGTGATCATAATTCCGAAAAACTTTCAAATGTTGTTGATATTTCTAAAAACATTAAAACCTGCCTTGATTACAAAGATATACTTAAAGATAAAGAAATTGATACCGTTGTTATTGATACACAGGCACGCTCACATTATAGCCTGATTCGGGAAGCTTTAATAAATAACAAAAATATTTTTGTAGAAAAACCTTTTACGTTAAGTTCAAAAGAAGCTTTGGATATTATTAAACTGAACCAAAAGAAAAAAAAGATAATAATGGTAGATCATTCATATTTATTCACTCCACAATACAGAATATTAAAAAAATTAATTAAAAACAAATATTTAGGCAACATTCTGCATTTTCACTCAACCAGGGCTGATTTCGGGTTATTTCAAAAAGATACCAATATATTATGGCATCTTTTATATCATGATGCTTATATCTTGCTGGATCTTTTTGGAAAACAAAAAATAACGAATATTAAAACGAGCGGTTTTTCACATATAGTAGATAAAGTTGCGGATACGGCATATACTTCATTTCAATACGATTCCGGATTTAGCGCTGAAGTTTTAGTTAATATGCTATTCCCTGTGAAGGAGAGAAAAATAGTTATTACAGGAACTAAAAGAATTCTTTACTGGGATGATACCGCAGCAGATAAATTGAAAATTTACAATAAATCTGCCGTTTTCGATACAAAAAGCAAAACTTTCAAATATAAACTTGAAAAAGATTTTGAGACAGTCGCAGTTCCTAAGGCAGAAGCGATAAAAACAGAAGTTGAATATTTTTCTAATTGTTTAAAGAATAAAATAACTCCCGCAAATGATGAAAACTCAGCTTACAGTGTAGTTAAATTAATAGAAAAGCTGGAATCTTCAGTGCATAAGAATTAGTCCGGTTAAAATATGAAAAATTTAAGTTTGGAAATAACTATTCCTGTACTCAACGAAGAAAAAAGGCTGGAATACGGCTTGTCTACAACAATAGAATTTCTTCAGAAAAATAACATATCTAATTATAAAATTGTTATAGCAGATAACGGTTCGAAAGACAGAACCGAAGAAATAGCAACATTGCTTGAAAAAAAATATCCCCAGGTACGTTATATTAAAGTTGGGCAAAAAGGGGTTGGTTTAGCATTAAAAAAATCATGGAATGCTTCAAATGCCGACATCATTGGATATATGGACGTTGATCTGGCTACTGATCTTACCCATCTATTAGATGTAATTAGTAAGATGCAAAATGATGAAATAGATATAGTAAACGGTTCAAGAATACTGCCTGGTTCTAAAGTCATTAATAGGTCAGCATTGAGAGAAACCACTTCCAGAGGATTTAATTTTATTTTGAAAGCTATTCTTAACGTTAATTTTTCAGACGGTATGTGCGGTTTTAAATTTATAAAAAGAACTGCATTTAACAAATTGATGAAAGCCGGTATTGATAATAATGACTGGTTTTTTTGTACCGAAATGCTTATTAAAGCTGAATGGTCAGGATTGAATATTTATGAACTTCCGGTTCAATGGAAAGATGACGGGGATTCAAGGGTTGATATTTCAAAAACTATTTACAAATACATGAAAGAAATATTTAAGTTGAGATTTAGTAAAAACTTATGGCTAAAGAAAACTACTTCGATTTCGTAATTTTTGGAGCAGGCATTTACGGATTTTATGCTTCTTATTTATTAGCTAAGAAAAATCTTAATGTTGCTTTAATTGAATGCGATAACGAAGTCTTTAAAAGAGCGTCGGATATAAATCAGAGACGGGTTCATAAAGGATATCATTACTTGCGAAGTGTAAGTACTGCTAAGACATCTTCAAAGTATTTCAACCGATTCTGTGAAGAATTTAAACCCGCCATTCACTCTTCATTTAAAAAAATTTATGCGGTATCCAACAGGAATTCTTATACATCACACAGGCAATTTTTGAAATTTTGCGAATTTTGTGAAATTCCTGTTTTAGAAGTGAATCCGTCTATCTATTTCAATCCGGGTACAATTGAGGGTGCTTATGAAACGGAAGAATACGCTTTTGATTCGGAAATAATAAAAGACGTGCTTGTTCAGAAGGTTAACAATTTTGACAACTTTAAATTATTTTTAAATAAGCGGGTTGTTAAAACTGAAAAAGATAACGAATTTTATTATTTGACTTTTGAAGACGGTTCACGTATTAAAACAAAAGGCGTCTTTAACTGTACTTATGCCAGCGTAAATCAGATCTTAAGCTTATTTGGCTTTGAATTATTTGATTTGAAATATGAGATTTGCGAAGTGATTTTATGCAGTGTAAACCAGCAGCTTAAAAATATAGGGATAACGGTAATGGACGGCCCTTTTTTTTCGACCATGCCTTATGGAAAGAGCGGTTATCATTCCCTTACAGCCGTTGAATTTACTCCGCATAATACATCTTATAACCGCTTGCCTGTTTTTAAATGCCAGAAGGTTAATACATCCTGCACAGCAAATGTTTTGCAAAATTGTAATACTTGTAAAACTAGGCCCAAAGAATCATACGTTTATATGAGACAATTAGCATACAAATATCTTAAACCGGCATATGAACTCAATTTTAAAGAATCACTTTTTTCAATTAAGCCAATTATGATGGCATCTGAAATAGACGATTCCCGTCCTACTGTTATAAAAAAATATAATGAAAGTCCTTTATTTATTTCTGTATTATCAGGTAAAATTAATACAATTTATGAATTGGAGGAGATAATCAATGCAATATAAAGAAAAACCTTTTGTTTCAATCGTGGTTTATTTACACAATTCTTCAAAAGAAATAGAAACTTTTATCAAAAATATTAATCAGGTTATTTCATCTAAATTTGAAAATTATGAATATATACTTGTTGATGATTTTTCGCAAGACGGAACATACGAAAAAGCGGTTGAAGTTACTAAATTGATGAAAATCAAGGTATCCATCATCCGGCTTGCCCGCAAACATAATAAAGAACTTGCACTGCTTGCCGGCGCAGATAAATCTGTAGGCGATTACATCTTTGAATTCGAGACTCCGACCATTGATTATCCCTTGGAGTTGATTAATGAAATGTACGACAGAACCAAAAAGGGTTATGATGTTGTTACCCTTGAACCGACAAAAAGGGCATTTTTTACAAAAGTATTTTACTTTCTATTCAACAAATTTTCCTATATTGACTCTGATGTATATTCTGAACGGATTATTTTTTATAGCAGGCGCGCTATGAATTCCATATTAAATATAAACGAGAAAATCCGCAACAGAAAAGCACTTTTATTTTTAACAGGTTTCATGAAAACAAATATTAGATTTAAACCAGTAAATAATGATTATAAAGATACAAGAAAGTTCTTTGAGAAGGTTCAAATAGCAGTTGAGTTTCTTGTTTCTTATTCAAGTATAGGAACAAAACTTCCGATTTTTCTTTCAATTGTATTTATTCTGTTTTCGATTTGTGCTTCACTGTTCGCCGTATATATCAGGTTTTTTAAGGCAGGGATCGTAAGCGGCTGGGCAAGCATGATAATTTTTCTTTCTATCTCTTTTGCCGGTCTGTTTTTTATATTGGGAATACTAAGTGAATATATTTCAAAGATATTAAAAGAAAGTATCAATATTCCTTTATATACAATTCAAAAAATGTATTCCGGCAATGACATTTAATCCTATCAGTATTTAAAATTAATTATGGATGTTCTGTTAGTTCAACCGGTAAAAAATAAAAATCATACAATAAATCTAACACCTCCTTTGGGATTGGGATATTTAGCTTCTTCTATAAGAAAGCAGCACAATGTAAGAATTTTAGATTGTGTAAAAGAAGGGCTTGATCTTGACAGTTTTAGAGATTATGTGCAAAAAAATCCGACTGATGTTATAGGTTTTAATGTATATTCCTGTGATATTGAAAATGTAAAAAAAAGCATCGAGATAGTTAATGAGATAAATCCCGATATAATAACTCTTGCCGGCGGGCCGCATCCGTCCGGTGATCCGGAAGAGACGATGCTTTACTTAGATTCTTTAAGTTTTGCTTTTGCCGGTGAGTCTGAGAAGGGCCTGCCTTTATTGCTTGAACAACTGTCAAAAAAAGCAGAAAAAAAAGAGTTTAAAAATATTCCCGGCCTTGTGTGGAAAGAAAACGGAAAGATAAATATAAATCCGAAAATTTTTGTTGAAAACCTGGATAGTATAGAATTTCCCAGCTGGGATCTGATTAAATTGAGCACGTATAGAGGCGGAGCTCACGGTATCTTTACAAAACAATTTCCAACCGCTCCGATTATAGTAACCAGGGGCTGTCCTTATTTGTGCACTTTTTGCTCGGCACATAATATTGTAGGACGAAAGATACGGCACCGTTCAATAGAAAATGTTATAGAAGAAATTAAACTTCTTTATCAAAAATACGGAATAAGAGAGATTCATATTGAAGATGATAATTTTACTTTTAATATTGAATTTGCAAAAGAGTTTTGCCGTAAACTGATAAATTTAAATTTACCGCTTACATATTCCTGCCCGAACGGTGTAAGACTTGATAGAATTGATATAGAATTGCTTCAATTAATGAAAAAGGCCGGATTTTATAATATTTATGTCGGAATAGAATCTGGTTCCCAGCGGATTCTTGAACTTATGAAGAAAAACTTAAAAATAGAAGAAATCACTAAAAAAATAAAATTAATTAAAGAAGCAGGGCTGGAAGTATCGGGGTATTTTATTTTAGGATATCCTGAGGAAACCAGAGAAGATATGGAAAAGACCATAGGCTTTTCGAAATCGCTTAATATAGACTGGGCACAGTTTGGTGCATTCATGCCAATTCCCGGAAGCGATATTTTAAAAAATGAAGAAGTTAAAAAAGCTGTCGCTAACATTAACTGGTCGGATTTTTTTAATACGGATGTTCCTTTTTCACCGGCAGGAATAACGAGGAAAGAATTAAAAAAAATCCAGAAAAAAGCTTTTTTGACATTTTATATGCGGCCCCGGCAAATTATTAATTTAATTAAACGGGCAAGAATCAATGATATTGCCTTTATTCTAAGAAGAATAACATCGCATATATTTAAATGAAAACCGATTAATAAAGATGAAACAATGATGAACACAGATAAAAAAAAATGCGTTGCACTGGTACGCGGTCCCATTGTTTTTAAAAACGGATCTGTTAACAATGAAGCGACTCCCGCAATAGCCTATGCATATATTTCAAGTTACCTTAATAAATACGGATATAAAACCGTTATCGTTGATGCTATTAAAGAAGGCCTTAATTTAACCTGGCCATTTAAAGACAGACCCGGTTACAGTTGTCAGGGATTACAATTTGAGAAAATAATTTTTGAAATACCTAAAGATTCGGATATAATCGGATTTTCGGCGATGTTTTCCGGAGAATGGCCGGTTTTGAGAACATTGATTGCAAAGGTACGCAAATCTTTTCCGAAAGCATTGTTTGTGGCCGGAGGGGAACACATAACCGCTCTAACTGAATATAGCCTTAGAGATTGTCCTGAATTAAATGTCTGCGTACGCGGTGAAGGAGAACATACTTTTTATAAACTTTTAGAAACTTATTCAAAAACCGGTAATTTTGCTGATATTGAAGGAATAGGATATTTAAATAAAGATAACCAATATTGTCAAAACGGAGATAGAACTCCGCGAATTGAAAATTTAAATGATATTCCATGGCCTGCCTGGCCGGAAGGATATTTAGAGACCTTCTGGAAAGAAGGCAAATCATACGGTATCGCTACAAAACGTGACATGCCTTTTATTATATCAAGGGGCTGCCCATATCAATGCACATTTTGCTCAAGTCCGCAAATGTGGACAAACCGATATGTTTTGCGGGATATGGATGATATCATCAAGGAAATCAAGTATTACATTACACGATACAATATTACAAGCTTGCAGCTATACGACTTAACAGCAATTGTAAAAAAACAGTGGATTATAGAATTTTGTCAGCGATTGATTTCTGAAAAGATAAATCTGTTCTGGTCTCTGCCGAGCGGAACAAGAAGTGAAGCACTTGATTCAGAAACAATCAGTCTATTAAAAAAGACGGGTTGCAATTACCTTGCTTATGCTCCAGAAAGCGGTTCGTTGAGAATTCTGGAATTAATAAAAAAAAAGCTTCACCTTAACCGACTAACAGAATCGGTCTTAGAAGCCAGAAGACAGGGTTTAACAGTCCGGATTAACCTAATTATCGGCTTTCCCGATGAAACATGGGATGATATTTTTAAAACATTATTTTACGGTCTAAAAATGTCTATTAAAGGGGTGGATGAAGTACCTGTATTTATTTTCTCCGCATATCCCGGTACCGAGATTTTCGGCAAGCTTATGAGTGACAAAAAGATTATTTTGAATGACGATTATTTTTTTAATCTTACTTCTTTAAACGGTTCTTATCTTTCCACAAATTTGATATCTTATAATTCTAATATAAGTTCAAAACTAATCGTGCTTATCCGCATAGTTTTCACGCTTTTAAATTATATTATCGGCTATATTTTGTATCCGAAACGTGTATTCCGTACTATTAAAAATTTATTTTCACAAAAAAATGCAGCAACCGTTTTTGAGCATCGCCTGAAAGATTTATTCAAAAGAAAAAATATAAATGATTAAGAATTTACCCGTAGATTTGTTAAGTATTATTATTTTATACCTTGCATCGGTAATATTAGGAAGAAAAATACTGAAATGGTTTAAATTTTATAATGCAATTAATGAAAATTATATCTTTTCATTTGGCGTAGGATTATTTTTTTTAATATTTTCAACTTTCATTCTGGGACATTTAGGCCTTTTATACAAAAAATTATTTTTAACATTATTTGCTCTTTTATTTTTACTTAATTTCAAAGAAACAAAGGAAATAATTCTAAACTTTACCAGTATATCATACTCGATAATTAAACAATTAAAAAACCGTTCTCTTATAAATTTGGTACTGCTTATAATCCTTTTCTCAAACATAACCTTTAATTTTTTATACAACTATGCTCCGCCTGCAGCTGATGATGAGCTTATTTACCAAATAAGCCTGCCTAGATACTACTATGATAACCACAGAATAATTGTTAGGAATGACAATTTCAGCAGTTACTATCCGCAATACGGGCAATTGTTATTTACTCTTGCAATGGTAACCGGAAGTCCGTTGTCTGCCAAACTTATGGTATATTTTATAGGACTCTTATTAATATTGATTTTGTATAATTTCACAAAAAAATATACTTCCAAAGAAACCGCGCTATTAACCATTGTAATTTTTTATACCATGCCCATTATCACTTCGTTAACAGGTATTACTTCTGCAGATATAATAAATATCTTTTTCCTGCTTTTATCCGTGTATGCTTTTTTCAACTGGGAAGATGATATGGAGGAAAACAAATGGTTTTATCTCAGCGCTTTTTTTGCAGGAATTTCATTGGGCACCCGGCCTCATAGTTATCCGATCGTAGGTGCTTTAATTTTATTTGTTTTTATACTGCTTTTATTTGATAAAACTGTAAACATTAAGACTACTCTTTTAAAAATGATAACTTATTGTTTAATTGTATTTGCAATGTTTTCGCCATGGCTAATACGCAGCTTTTTATTTACAGGCAATCCGACATATCCCATGAAACTAATATCCGGTATGGCTGATGATAAATATTTTACTATGATGATGAAATTTCGTTTAGTAGATAAAAATCTTTTAACCTTTTTATATAAATTTCCAACAAAGCCCATAATATGGAGTTGTGGTGCGATAATTGTAGCTTTTGCACCGATAATTTTATTTTTTAAAGATTCTGTGTTCGCTAAACGCATATTTCTTCTTTCTGCACTAATTATGCTTATAGTTTATGCAATATTTGTTCCGGAACAGAGATATTATTTACTATCATTTCCTTTATTATCAATTTGTGCTGCATCTTCTATATCATTAATTATAAATAAAATATCTTCGATATGGAGGAAAATAATATATATTGTTGTAGTTTTCGCTCTAATTCTTCCTAATGCAGTTTTTAGCGCTTATTGGGGTTTTAAAAGAATACCGCTGTTTATTGGAAAAGAATCTGTAGATTCTTATCTAACCCGTGAATATACCATTTTAGAAACTTATCCTGTAGTAAAATATATAAATGAAAATATTCCTAAAAACAAAAAAGTTCTGTTTCTTGGTACGGTATGGGCACCGCAATATTACTACCAGAATAATATGGCGCTGGGAATGGGAGAATATCCTCCGGATTTTTTCAGCCAAAATATTAAAGAGGTCATTGCGCGTTTACATCAAGATGGTGTAAACTACCTGGTACTTCTTAGAAAAGATCTGACAAAAGATAATGAAAATAACCTTTTTTACACTTATTTATACCAGCCGCCGGGAATGTGTATATCATGGTTAAATAATAATAATAAGAAAAACTTTAAACTGCTCTATGAAAAAAACGATGTTGAAGTATACGAGGTTAAATGAAAAAGTGGAAATTATATTTAATTATTTTCTGGATATTTATTAATTTTATTAACTACTATTCACAGTTATTCAAGGATGATCTTATAAAAAATAATATTAAGTCTATCTTTGGGAGATTTCTCTAATGTGCGGAATTTGCGGTATATTACACTTTGACGAACAGAAGAATGTTGATATCAGCATTTTAAAAAAAATGTGTGATGCAATGATTTATAGAGGTCCTGATGATGAAGGTACTTATATTCAAAATGGTGAAAAAAATAAAAATATCGGCTTAGGCATGCGCCGGTTATCAATAATTGATTTACAAACAGGCCACCAGCCGATTCATAATGAGAATAAAAGCATCTGGACAATATGTAACGGTGAAATTTATAATTTCCCGGAATTAAAAAATGACCTTGAAATTAAAGGTCATAAATTTTATACGAATTCGGATACTGAAGTAATAGTCCATCTTTACGAACAATACGGTCTGGATTTTGTTAAAAAGCTTAATGGTATGTTTGCCATAGCTCTTTGGGATGAAAACAATAAAAAGCTTGTTCTTGCAAGGGACATTTTCGGTATTAAACCGTTATTATATTTTTTGAACTCTGACGGAATAGTATTTTCTTCCGAAATAAACTCGCTTCTTGCATCGAATATGATAAAAAAAGAAATCAATACAGAAGCAATGGATAATTATTTTTCTTTTTATTTTACCTGTTCACCGGAAACAATGTTCAAATCAATAAAAAAAATTCCTGCCGCGCATATGATGGTATTTCACGGTAAAGAAAATAAATTAATAAAATACTGGGAACCGAAATTTTTAATTTATGAAAATTTTAGTGAAAAATATTATACTGAAAAATTATATGAAACCATTAATGGTGCAATAAAAAGACAGCTAATCAGTGATGTACCACTCGGGGTTTTTTTAAGCGGCGGTTTGGATTCTACAACAATCGTAGCAATGATGAGTAAATTGAATGTCTCTGCGATTAAAACATTCTCAATCAGTTTCGATGATAAGTCATTTGACGAATCTGAAGATGCTAAATTAGTTGCTGATATGTATAAAACTCAACATAAAGATATCAAAGTAGGCCCTGATGTTTATATCAAGTATTTGCCGAAACTTATACATCATCTTGGAGAACCTAACGGGGATTGGACTTCCGCTTTGGAATTATGCCTTTCGGAATTTGCTAAAAAAGAAGTTACGGTAATACTTAGCGGTACAGGCGGAGATGAAATATTGGCGGGTTATCCGACCATAACAGCATATAAGCTCGCAAAAATTTACAAAAAATTTCCAAAATTGTTTAGATCACTGACAAACAATATTGTAAATAAACTACCGGTTTCAATGTCTAATATTAGTTTTGATTACAAAGCTAAACGTTTTGCCTCAGGAACAGAGCTTGAGCTATTACGCGCTCATATGTACTGGAAAGAAATATTTACTGAAGATGAAAAAGAAAAACTATATTCAAAAGATTTTAAATCAAATCTTAGTAATTATAATTCTTTTTCTGTCTTTGAACGTTATAGCAATGAATTACCGGACAAAACCGATCCGACAAATCTTTTATTATATGTTGATTCAAGGACATTTTTAGGCGATTGTTTATTGCCTCATGTCGATGCATCTTCTATGGCAACCTCACTTGAAGTCAGAGTACCTTTTCTTGATAAAGAACTGGTTGAATTTGCGGAAACGATTCCCGTTCATTTAAAACACAATAAGTTGACAACCAAATATTTATTCAGAAAAACTGTTAAAGACCTTTTGCCAAAGAGAATAATAAAGAAGAAAAAAATGGGTTTTTCTGCTCCGCTCTCAAAATGGATTAAAAAGGATTTATATAATTTCTCGAGGGAAACGGTTTTAGACAGCAATTTGATGAAGTCCGGTTTCTTAAATAAAAATTATATTTCAGAAATTTTTGATTCGCACACTAAAAATAAAAAAGATAGCGGCAGGCAGATTCAGGCTTTAGTTTCGCTTGCTTTATGGTATAATGAGTTTATAGTAACGGGTAATCCTTCGACTCCTTCCAGTCGCTCAGGACAAGTCCTTTGACAAGCTTGCACTGAGCAGATTCGAATGTGCTCAGGACAGGCTAGGTAAAGAGTAAATGGATAAAAAACATAAATTTGTAATTTTTAATTTTACATTTTAAATTGATTTATAAGGGGGAGCAATGAAAGAATTCGTAAGTATTATCCTTCCGGCACACAATGAGGAAGAAGCTTTAGGAACTGATATAGACCTAATCAGAAAAACTATGAAAGAGGCAAATATAGATTATGAACTAATCGTTGTTGATGACGGTTCAAAAGATAGAACTGCTGAAATAGCTAAACAAAAGGGCGCAATCCTAATTCAGCATAAAGTCAACAGAGGCGTAGGTGCCGCGCGTAAAACAGGCATTTTGAATGCAAAAAGCAATATCGTAATTACAACGGATGCCGACGCCACTTATCCAAATCAGGATATTCCTAAATTATTGGAATATATCGGTGAATATGATATGGTGATCGGGGCGCGCATAGGTGAAAATGCGATAAAAGAATCTCTTATCCGCCGCATTCCAAAATTCCTGATAAGAAAACTCGCAAGCTATATGAGCAGAACCAAAATTCCGGATTTGAACTCCGGTTTGCGCGTTATACGAAAAGATGTTGCACTAAAATATTTCTATCTTTTACCTGATTCACATTCCTGGGAAAGTACCATCACTCTTGCGTTTTTGTGTAATGGGCAACAAGTGAAATTTATTCCGATTGATTACTACAAAAGAAAAGGAAAATCAACTTTTCATCCTATAAATGACACATATAATTATATCTTTCTAACGATACGCACAATTATGTATTTTAATCCGTTGCGAATATTTCTACCGGTAAGTTTATTGGTACTATTGATTGGTTTGGCAAAAGGCACATATGATTTTATTATGTTTAACAGTCTGGGAGAATTTGATGTTTTAGCTATCATTGCTGCTATTTTGATTGTTATGATGGGCTTGCTTGCTGACTTGATAGTTATTCAACATAAAAAATGAAAATAAAAGTTTTATTATTACTAATTATATTTGCGTTATGCTTTTTTACCAGATTTATATATATAAAAAAGGTGAATACGCCTATTATTAATGATGCTCAGGATTATATAATTATTGCAGATAATATAATTAAAGGCCAGGGTATAACAAACGGTATAAACTGGGCTGCAAGACCTCCGGCTTATCCGCTCTTTGTTGCATCAATATTTTTAGTAGCAGGTAATAACACTTTCTATGTAAAAATAGCTCAGATAGTAATTTCAATTGTTATTTGTTTCATAATTTATTTATTAGGTAAAAACTTGTTTTCCGAAAAAGTAGGTATCTTATCCTCACTGTTTTTCGCTCTTGATCCTTTTTTTGTATATTCCACGGAACTTATTTTAACAGAAGTTTTATTCACATTATTTTTTCTTGCATTTCTTTTATTTTTAGAGATGGGGATAAGAAAAAAAGATTCTGTAATGTTATTTTTAATCTCCGGATTGTTCGCCGGATTAGCCACGCATACCCGTTCAACGCCTTTTCTTCTGCCTGTGATTTTTGCTATAATATTTTTTAAGAGTAAACCCAAAAATATTGTTATTTTTTTAGTAGCATATTTACTTGTTTTAGCACCATGGACAATAAGAAATTATAAGAAACTTCATCACTTCGTACCGCTTTCAACACTAGGCGGATATAACCTTATAGACGCCAATAATCCATTTTTAAAATTATCTGAATTGGGCAACTGGCCAACAATGCCTGATTTAAGTAAAACAACAGATTATTTCAATCCGCCTCCAAATTTAGATGAGGTGGGTTTAAATAAATATTATACAAATTTGGCTATAAGTTTTATCATAAAAAACCCGTTTAGAGCTTTAATGCTTTCTTTTGCCAAATTAATAAAATTCTGGACACCTTGGCCGTTCTTTCCATGGCCGACATCTATTAAATTAATAAGTTTAGCTAGCCACGGTTTTATAATACCTCTTGCAATAGCAGGAATATTCCTGCAAAAAACATATTGGAAAAATTATACTGTGGCACTGGTAGTGCTAATTTACTTTACAGTTTTTCATATGGTTTTTTGTTCAATGATCCGTTATAGAATTCCAATAATGCCGTATATGTATATATTTGCAGCATATACAATAATAAATCTATGGGAGAAATACGTAAAACAAAATGACTGATATACTTTTAATAATACCTCATTTCAGATACAAAAAAATGGATGCATCGGCACCTATATGTCCGCGTATAGGAATAATATCTATAGCTGCGGTACTTGAAAAAGAAGGTTTTACTGTTAAAGTTATAGATTTGCCGGCTTTAAACTTAAGCTGGGATGAACTTAAAGAAGAAATAATTAAAACATCGGCTTCAATTGTAGGTCTTACAGCTGTTACCGCTGAATATCCTTCTGCATTGGAAATATTGAAATTGGTTAAAGAAATTAATAAGAATACCGTTACTCTAGTCGGTGGACCTCACGTTTCAATAATGCCGGATACGGCAAATATTGATTTAATAGACTATGTTGTAATGGGTGAGGGTGAAATAACGGCTGTTGAGCTAACAAAATATATTCTTCAAAAAAAAGGAAAATTAGAAGAAATTAAAGGGATTGGTTACAAAAAAGACGGTAAAATAAACTTAACTGTACCAAGACCGCTTATTGAAGATCTCGATTCGCTTCCGTTTCCTGCGTATCATCTTTTACAAATTGATAAATATCGAAACTATGCAACTCTGGATGACGGCAGGAAATTTGCAACTATTGTTTCAAGCCGCGGATGCCCTTTTAAATGTATTTTCTGCAGCAGTTCAGCGGTATTCGGACACCGCTGGAGAACAATGAGTCCTGAAAGAATATTCAGTGACATAAAAATCCTTTACGAAAAATTCAATATCAGGCATTTATATTTCCACGATGATGAATTCACTATAAGTAAAGAAAGAATAATTAAACTTTGTAAATTATTAATTGAAAGTAAATTTGATTTAAAGTGGAGCTGCCTTGGACGTGTAAACGATATTGATGAAGAATTTGCAAAAAATATTTCCGAGGCCGGCTGCAGTGCAATATCCCTGGGGATTGAAACCGGCTATCCGGAAGGATTGAAACAAATCAAGAAAAATATTAATCTGGAACAAGTCACAAATGCGTTTAAACTATGCCGTAAATACAAAATATTTACAAGCGCTAATTTCATGATAGGATTTCCGTGGGAAAACAAAAAGGAAATTCTGAAAACAATAAAATTTGCAAGAACGCTTGTTCCCTACGCCGACATTTTCTATTTTCAGACTTTGATACCATACCCGGGTACGGAAGTCTATAAAGTAATGAAAGATGAAAATCTTATTATCAGCAACGACTGGAACGATTATGTAACACATTCCGTTACCGGAACCCTGCCTGTAATACGTACGAGATATCTAACCAACAAAGAATTAAAATCATTATATTATTATGCATTTCTATGGACATATCTAAACCCCGGTTATTTATTTAGAAAAATCTGGCGGATGAAAAATTTGATTCATCTTAAAAGAAATTTAGAAGCCGGTTATAATCTAATAAAAAATATAATAGACAATTATATTAAATAAGCCCCGTTAGAGATGAGTTAATATTGTTATAAATGATATTAAAATAAGAATGAGAAAATACAATAATAATTCTTATCAGTACTACACGGAAGCGTTACAAAATGCTTCCTATCTCGTACGGGGTAAGCCCCGTTAGAAAATGAAGCGTTATAATGATTTTAAAATGTAATATAATTAATAAGTAATTTTTACAACATTTTCGTACGGGGTGACTTCGATATGAACAAACCTAAAATATTTCATCTTATAACAAGTTTAAATATCGGCGGAACAGAACAATATTTACTTACTATCCTCACTAACCTTAAAGATAAATATGATTTTTCTGTTGGGTATCTTAAAGAAAACGGGGAAATAGGCAAAGAGATCGAAAATCTTAAAATACCGGTAAAAAAATTTAGTTTTTTTGAACTTATAAAATATCTTAAAGAAAACAAAATAAACATTATACATACACATCTTTACCGTGCAAATATTGTGGGACGTATCGCAGGCAAAATAGCCGGAACACCAACCATAATTTCAAGTCAAAGGAGTATTGACGGCTGGAAAAAGTTTTATCACGTATGGCTTGACACGATAACCTCAAAATCTTGTAATCTAATAATTGCTAATTCAGAATATGCTAAAAATATTTTAATTATTAGGGAAAATATTTCTGAAAACAAAATTAAAGTTGTTTATAATGGTATACCTACCGGTAATATTTCCGGAGTTCAACATCCGCCTTTCAACATAAATAATCCCATAATAGGTTATATTGGCCGCCTTCACAATGAAAAAGGGGTATATTTAATTCCTGAAATTGCAAAAATAGTAATTGAAAAAAATCCAAAAATTAAATTTTTTATTGTTGGCGATGGCCATGAAATGAACAGTTTAAAATTGAAAATTGAAAAATATAAATTAAATAATTCTGTTGAATTTCACGGATGGGATAGAATCTTAGGTAATATTTACCATAAAATTGATATTTTATTATTGCCGTCAGAAGAAGAATCTTTACCGCAAGCAGCGCTTGAAGCTATGTCTTTTGGTATACCGGTAATAGCATCTGATGTCGGAGGTGTCTCGGAACTCGTTGAAGATGAAAAAACCGGGCTTTTAATTAAAAATAGAGCTCCTGAAGAATTTGCAAATAAAATTATTTCATTAACTGAAAACAATTATATTTTTTCTTATTATTCGGGAAATTCGAAAGAAAAAGCACATAATTTTACAATTGAAATAATGATAAATTCTATAGATAATATATATCAAAGCTTTTTGAGTATGATCCCGATAAAATCGAGATAAAATCAATTGTTTTCACTTCTGCGAAAACAAGCTATTCAGAATATATAGGTAGCTGTCCCTATTAAAAAAATAAGAATTGGAGATGAATATGGATGGAGAGTCAAAAGATGTAAAGCAGGAAAAAATTGAGAAACTGAAAGGAGTATTACCTGAGATATTTACCGAGGGCAAAATTGACTTGCATCAGTTACATCTTACGCTCGGTGAAGTGGTTGTAACCGAAGGCGAAAGATATGTATTAAACTGGGCGGGCAAAACAGATGCCTTTAAGGTATTGCAGGAAACAACTACGGCAACGCTTGTGCCGGCGGAAAAAGAATCCATTGAATTTGACAAGACCGGAAACATTTTCATAGAAGGCGAAAACCTTGAGGTCTTGAAGGTTCTGCAAAAAGCGTATTACGGCAAAATAAAAATGATTTACATTGACCCGCCTTACAACACCGGTAACGACAGTTTTATCTATCCCGACAGATTTCAAGAATCAAAAGGCGAATATCTAAAACGTATTGGCGACAAAGACGAAGAAGGACTACTAACCAAAGAAGGACTTTTCAGAAAAAACAACAAAGAGAGCGGACACTTCCATAGTAATTGGCTTTCAATGATGTATCCGCGACTGTTTTTGGCACGGAATCTATTGCGTGAAGACGGCGTTATATTTGTTTCCATTGATGACAACGAAGTTCACAACCTGCGGTTATTGATGAACGAAATCTTTGGTGAAGAGAATTTTATTGATACTATTTGTTGGAAGAAAAAATATGGTGGTGGTGCAAAAGAAAAATATTTAGTTTCTGTTCATGAGTATATATTGGTTTATGCCAAAGTCAAGATTGATTTACCAGAAATATTGGTTGAATTTGAGGAAGAAAAAGCAAAACGTTTTTATAAATATAAAGATGAAAAATTTGAGAAACTTGGATATTACAGGACACATCCTTTAGAAGCTGTAAAGAGTTTTGATACAAGAGATAACTTAAAATTTTCTGTAATTGCACCAGATGGTACAAAAGTATATCCTAAAAGGCAATGGAGGTGGAGCAAAGAAAGATTTGAAGAAGCTTTATCAAAAGATGAAGTTATTTTTAATAAAAATAAAGATGGTGAGTGGGTGCTTTATTCAAAACAATATCTAAATGAAGAAAATGGAGAACAACGTAAGACTAAAGCTCAATCATTAATAGATGATATTTTTACTCAAGAAGGGACTAAGGAAGTTGTTGATATTTTTGGAGATGCTAAAATATTTTCTTTCCCCAAGCCAAATAGACTTGCTAAAAAACTTATTGAAATTGGTGGATTAAGTTGTAACGACTTAGTTCTTGACTTTTTTGCTGGTTCTGGGACTACTGCTCATGCAGTTTTGGATTTGAATAAAGGAGATGGTGGAAATCGTAAGTTTATATGTGTCCAGATGCCGGAAAAATGCGATGAGGACTCTGAAGCATTTAAGGCCGGTTACAAAACAATTGCTGAAATATGTAAAGAGCGTATCCGCCGAGTAATTATAAAGTTAAAGGATGTCATTGCGAACGATTCAAAACAGTCAAAATTGCATCTTAGCCGTCACCCTGAGAGTAACGAAGGGTCTCGTATTTTAAAAGCAGATTCTTCGTCTTCCTTCGACTCCGCTCAGGACGAGTCGCCTCAGAATGACCCCCAAGAGACGGGAGACCTCGGCTTCAAAGTATTCAAACTCCAACCGTCAAACTTCAAAATATGGCGAAGCGATATAAAAGAAGACGACCTACCGAAACAACTTGACGCATTTGAAAAACCGATAAAATCCGAATCACAAATAACAAATATGATGTGGGAAATACTTTTGAAATCAGGCTATGACCTCAATACAAAAATAGAAGAAAATAAAATAGACGATTGCGATGTATTTTCCGTCGCTGACAATGAGATAATCCTGGCACTCTCAAAAATAAGCGAAAAGGCGATAAAAGAGATAACAACACTGAAGCCAAAAAAGTTTATCTGCCTTGATTCGCTGTTTTCCGGCAACGACCAACTAAAAACCAACACCGCCCTTCAACTCAAAGACGCCGGCGTAGAATTTAAGACAATATAGGAGTATTATGACATTTGAAAATATTACTAGTGTATTAGTATTATTGGGACTGGGTGGATTATTAGGTAATTATTTTCGTATTTTGTGGGAACGGAAAAACTCCGCATTATTGCAGAAACAAGAGGTCAAAGAAACCCGCTATAAATGTATTATCATGCTTATGCTTTCTATGTTGGATTTCGAAAAAAATAAGTCAATGCTACACAAACACGGAAGAGAATACATTCAGAATATTAAAGATTTAAAAGACGAGATAATTATGGAATGGAATTACATGATACTTTTTGCTTCAGAAGAAGTCCTTATCTCAATGGGTAAATTTATTGATACTCCTTCCAACGAAAGTTATAGAAAAGTTGCTATAGCAATGAGAAAAGATCTATGGGGTAGTAGTTTGTCTATGAAATCCATTGATAAAATATAAAATTATGAAACTACATTTTGAATCAACAGAAAAGTTTTTAAGAATTAAAGGGTCACACCAATTAATTTTAGGTGAACAAAATATGACAAGAAATGAACTTATTAAGCGATTACAGGATATTGAATGGGAAGATTTTGAAGTAAAAGAGGCAAAATCCGAAGTTCCTAAAAATGTATGGGAAACCGTCGGCGCTTTTGCCAATACATCGGGCGGATGGGTAATACTTGGAGTAAAAATATCCGGGAAAAAATACACTGTTTTAGGGGTTGATAATCCGGAAAAGGTTGAGCAGGATTTTACAACAATATTGAGAGGACAGAAGTTTAACAGGAAATTAGAATTCAAATGCAAGAAATACAAAATTGACAATAAAACAGTATTGGGATTTTACATAGTGTCGGCATCTTCAAAAGACAAGCCGATTTACTTTAACAACCAGGCAAATACTTTTATCAGAACCGGAAGCGGCGACCAGAGAGCAACAAAAGAAGAAATTGACGCTATGTACAGAAATTCTTCTTTTGATAAAAAAGATGAAGAGAAAACAAAACTTAAAATTACTCATCTGGATACCTCAACTGTGCAGAGATATAGAAATCATCTCAAGAACATCAATCCGGAACACAGGTATAATCAGTTATCACCCACGGAGTTGATGGAAAAACTGAAAGTTGTTGTTGATGGCAAGGTTACTGTTGGAGGACTTTTGTTTTTTGGCAAAGAAGACAGTATAAGGAACTATATATCGGATTTCCGCATAGATTACCTTGAAGTAATGGGTACTTCATATGAAGATGCTCCGGAAAGGTATCAATACAGGTTGCCGGAAGAAAAAAACCTATACAGTTATTATTTTGCAATTTATGAAAGATTAATTAAAAAAATAGATATTCCTTTTAAACTGAAAGGCGCATTTCGCGATGAAAACCAACCACAGGTAATTGCTATTCGTGAAGCATTGGTTAATTTACTGATGCATACCGACTATTTCAGCAATGCTAAACCCAGAATAAGAGTGTTTGTTGATAGAATTGAGTTTTTTAACCCTGGCGCTTTACCGAAAGCGTTAAAATGTATTATAAAAGAAGATTTTTCTATGCCGAGAAACCCGACAATAGCAAAGATATTCAGGATAATAAATCTATCCGAAAATATCGGTTCTGGTTTTGATAAAATGATAAACGGCTGGAAATATTTTTATAAGATAGAACCTGAAATAACCGGCGATTTTGATTATTACAAGATAGTTTTTAGGTTTGGAGATGAAAAAAGAATTCCGGTAAAAGCAAAAACAGAGAAAACTGTGGAGAAAACTGTGGAGAAAGCTGTGGAGAAAACTGTGGAGAAAATATTAACCTTAATAAAAGATAATCCGGCAATTACACAGAAAGAACTTATGGCTAAAACCGGACTAACAAGAAGAGGGGTTGAGTGGAATATTAAAAAAATGAAAAAAGAAGGAGTTATCAAACGTAAAGGTCCCGATAAAGGCGGTCACTGGGAGATTAAGCCATAATTTAACAGACGAAATTGCAAATAAAGACAAAAAAATATTGGCTCATTTAAGAAATCTAAATGGGTTTTATCGTGACACTTAGAAGTAAGTTAGAAGTAAATTGATTTATGAAACTACCTTTTTGACCAGAACTAATAGCAACGGAGAAAAAAAATGACAAAACAAGAAATGATAGATAAACTACCCGAGTTACTTTTACTTCCACAAGAGACTGAGTGGGTTGAATTTAAACACAACAATTTTAAACCACAAGATATTGGTGAATACATATCTGCTTTATCAAACTCTGCATGTTTACATAAAAAAGATAATGGATATCTTGTATTCGGTATAGAAGATAGAACTAAAAAAGTACTCGGAACTAATTTTAAACCAGTAAATGAAAAAGTGGGTAATGAAGAGTTAGAAAATTGGTTGTGTCATTTAATAGAACCTAGAATAGATTTTAAAATTCACACTTTCATATATGAAGAAAAACCTATTGTAACATTTAGTATAGATGCGGCTCATGAGAGACCAGTAAAATTTAATGGAATTGCGTATATTCGTGTAGGAACTTATAAAAAAAATTGTCTGAACATCCCGAAAAAGAGCGAAAAATATGGGACAGGACCGCTTCTAATTCGTTTGAGCAGGGAATAACTTTAGAAAATATATCTCTTAAAAAGGTACTTGAGTTACTTGATTGGGAAAGCTATTTTGATCTTTTGAAACTGCCACAACCAACAAATGAATTTGGCATTATTGAAAAACTTAAAAATGAGAAAATTATTATTCAGAAACAGAACTTGTTCAATATAACTAATCTCGGTGGTATTCTTTTGGCAAGAAAATTAGAAGAGTTCGAAAAATTATCTAGAAAATCTATAAGAGTTATTCAATATAACGGAAGAATAGATTAAATACAATTAAGGAACAAGTGGGTAATAAAGGGTATGCATCTGGTTTCCAAGGTTTAGTAGCATATATAAATCAACAATTACCTACAAATGAAGTTATAGAAAAAGCATTAAGAAAAGTCGTTAAGATGTATCCTGAAATCGCGATAAGAGAATTAGTTGCTAATGCCTTGATTCATCAGGATTTTACCGAGCAAGGTACCGGGCCGACAGTTGAGATATTTCAGGATAGAATAGAAATTACGAATCCAGGAAAACCGTTAATTGAGCCATTAAGATTTATTGACCATCAACCGCAATCAAGAAATGAAAAGATTGCTCATTTTATGAGAAGAGCAAATATTTGTGAAGAAAGAGGGAGTGGTATTGACAAAGTAGTTCATTTGGCAGAGATTTTTCAATTACCTGCTCCAAATTTTATTCAAGAGAATAATTTTTTAAAAGCAATAATGTATACACATAAAACGTTAACACAAATGGACAGAAATGATAAGATAAGAGCTACTTATCAACATTGTTGTTTAAAATATGTTTCAAATGAAAATATGACAAATCAGTCATTAAGAGAAAGGTTTAAAATAGAACCCAAGAATTATTCTACTGTATCAAGAATAATTGCGGATACTATACAGGAAAAATTAATTAAAGAATACGACTTAACAAATAAATCACGAAAATATGCAAAATATGTGCCTATTTGGGCATAAATCTTATGTGATGGTCATGTGATAGTATGGTTTTTTGCTCTCTTTAGATTAATAAAACCATTACTTGTGCACT